>Ga0137412_10001244_pt1 | contig 19502 bp, 12 predicted proteins | sample CZODoug2_1_16fun_FD_122160 | JGI IMG/M metagenome (GOLD analysis project Ga0137412, IMG submission 122160) | Vadose zone soil fungal communities from Angelo Coast Range Reserve, California, USA - CZODoug2_1_16fungal (Hybrid Assembly) | ecosystem: Environmental > Terrestrial > Soil > Vadose zone...
TCGAATGCTTCGGACCGGGGCGATTGATGATCGGATCGGATTGGCCGGTGTGCACGGTGGCAGCTCCGTATTCGCGGGTCATGGATGTGGTGAAGAATTACATCAGCAAGTACGCAGCGGAAGAAAGAAATGCCGTGCTGGGCGGAAATGCGCGGAAGTTCTGGCGATTGAAACCGCTGGAGAATCAAGCACGCGACTAATTGCACGGCGTGTTCTACAATGCGGGGGAAAAGCGGGCGGTGGCTGTAAACGCGTGCGAAAAGAGAGAATGCGGGTCCGGTGTGATGCAGAACAAGGTGCTCAAACTCGATTCGAAAGATAACGTGCTGATCGCGCTGGCCGGCCTGCACCGAGGGGAACAGATTTCTTTTGATTCCCAGTCCTACACTCTGGAATCGGACGTTCCCGCAAAACACAAATTCGCCGCGGAAGATTTTGCCACTGGCGCGAGCATCATCATGTACGGCGTGCTCGTGGGGAAAGCGTTCGCGCCGATCCGGCGAGGAGAACTGCTGACCACACGCAACATCCACCATCAGGCGGCAGCGTTTCAGGAGAAAACGGAAGAGTACCGCTGGACCCCGCCGGATGTATCGAGATGGAGGCAGCGGGAATTCTTGGGATATCGCCGGTCGGACGGCCAGGTGGGCACGCGAAATTACTGGATCGTTGTTCCGCTGGTATTCTGCGAAAACCGGAACATCGGGGTGTTGAAGCAGGCGTTTGAAGAGGAGCTGGGTTTCGCCGCGCCACAAGTGTATCGAAGGCAGGTGGCGGAGCTGGCGCGGCTGTATGCGGATGGCCGGAGTGAAGAGATCAAGACGCGCGTGTTGACGGAAGACGCGGCGGGCCCGCAGCGTTCCCGGGTTTTCGAAAACGTGGACGGCGTCCAGTTTCTGCTGCACGAAGGGGGTTGCGGAGGAACGCGGGAAGATTCCGACAATCTTTGCGGGCTGATCGCGGGCTACATCCATCATCCGAATGTGGCCGGTGCCACGGTGCTCAGCCTGGGCTGCCAGAATGCGCAGATCGGAATTCTGCGGGAGGAGTTGCGGAAGCGGAATGCGAAATTCGATAAGCCGCTGGTGATCGTGGAGCAGCAGCAAAGCGGAACGGAAGTTGCGATGCTGACGGAGGCCATTCGAAACACGTTTCTGGGTTTGCTGGAAGCGAATCGATGCCAGCGGACGCGCGCACCGCTTTCCAGCTTGTGCCTTGGATTGAAGTGCGGCGGCTCGGACGGTTTTTCCGGCCTCTCAGCGAACCCCGCCATCGGGCACACCGCAGATATTCTGGCGGCACTCGGCGGGCGAACGATACTCTCCGAGTTTCCGGAATTGTGCGGGGTGGAGCAGGAACTCATCAATCGAAGCACGCGCAAGGAAGTTGCGGACCGGTTCATGCAACTGATGAAAAGTTACGGAGCGCGGGCGAAGGCGGTGGGATCGGGATTTGAAATGAATCCCAGCCCGGGGAACATGCGCGACGGATTATTGACGGACGCGATGAAATCCGCCGGCGCGGCAAAAAAGGGCGGGAATTCCACGGTGACTGCGGTGCTGGACTATCCAGAGTACTCGACCGAGCCGGGGCTGAACCTGCAGTGCACGCCGGGAAACGACGTGGAGTGCGTAACAGCGCAAGTTGGCGCCGGTGCAAACGTGGTGCTGTTCACAACCGGCCTGGGGACACCCACCGGGAATCCGATCGCGCCAGTGGTGAAGCTATCCACGAATTCGGGGCTGGCCCAGCGGATGCAGGACATCATCGACGTCGACACGGGGGGGATTATTTCCGGAGAGAAAACGATCCAGCAGATGGGCGAAGAGATACTGGAGGTTGTCATCCAAACCGCCAGCGGAGACGCGCGCACGAAGGCAGAAGGGAAAGGCCAGGAAGATTTCATTCCCTGGAAAAGAGGTATCTCGCTCTGAAGAGTCCGGGCAGCGGCGCGAAGGATTTCAGGCTGGATGGCAAAGTGGCCATCGTGACCGGCGGCGGCAGCGGCATCGGGCAGGCGATCGCCTTGCGCTTCGCGGCGAATGGGGCCGCGGTGCGAATCGCGGATATCAATCTCAAACAGGCGGAAGCTATCGCGAAGCAGGTCACCGATGCGGGCGGGCAGGGGACCGCGCACGCGTGCGATGTTACGGATCAGCGGCAAGTCCGGGAGGTATTCAAGGGGCTTTTTGCGAAAGAGCGCATTGGGATCCTGGTGAACAACGCGGGGATTTCACACGTAGGGACGGTCGAGAGCACGACCGAGGAGGATTTCGACCGGCTCTTTCGCGTAAATGTGAAAGGCATCTACAACGGCATGCAGGCGTGCATCGGGCCTATGAAGGCAAGCGGCGGCGGCGTGATCCTCAACATGGCTTCCATCGCGGGCTCCGCCGCGCTCGCCGACCGGTTTGCGTACTCGATGAGCAAAGGCGCAGTGATCGCGATGACGTATTCCGTGGCCAAGGATTACGTGCAGCATAATATCCGGTGCAATTGCATTTCGCCGGCGCGGGTGCACACGCCATTTGTGGATGATTACCTGAGGAAGAATTACCCGGGGCGAGAGAAAGAGATGTATGAGAAATTGGCGAAGTCGCAACCGATAGGAAGAATGGGGGAGCCGCAGGAAGTGGCTTCGTTGGCATTGTTTCTTTGCTCCGACGAGGCTGCTTTCATTACCGGCGCCGATTATCCGCTGGACGGCGGCTTTTTTAATTTGCGCGGCTAAATCTTATGGATCTGCGGCTAAAAGGAAAAGTTGTTCTGGTTACCGGCGGCGCAAAAGGAATCGGCGCGGCGATTGTGCGCGGTTGCGGCGCGGAAGGCGCGATTCCGGTGATCGTGGACCGTGATGAGAACGCTGGAGAAGAGTTACACGCGGAGTTGCGGGCGGGCAGAGTGGAAAGCGGGCTGATTATTGCCGAACTCTCCGCTCCGGAAGCCTGTGCAAACGTCGTCGATGGGACCATCCAGAAATTGGGCCGGCTGGATGCGCTGGTGAACAATGCGGGGGTCAACGACGGCGTGGGGCTCGAGCATGGCACAACGGAGAAATTTGTGGCTTCGCTGGAGCGCAACCTGGTCCATTACTACGCAATGGCGCACCACGCAGTGGGGGCGCTGAAGAAAGCGCGTGGCTCGATCGTGAACATCAGCTCGAAGACAGCGGTCACCGGGCAGGGAGGAACTTCGGGCTACGTGGCCTCGAAAGGAGCCATCCTGGGACTCACGCGCGAGTGGGCTGCGGAGCTCCTTCCGCACGGGATTCGCGTCAACGCGGTGGTGCCCGCGGAAGTGATGACGCCGCTTTATCAGCAGTGGCTGGCGACGTTTCCCGACCCGCAGCAGAAGCTGGCGGAAATTGTTTCTAAGATTCCGCTAGGCAAGCGCATGACGAAGGCGGAAGAGATAGCCGCGATGGTGCTGTTCCTGATCTCGGAGCAGGCGAGTCACATCACGGGCCAGCACCTGTTCGTTGACGGCGGATACGCGCATTTGGACCGCGCGCTGACATAACGGAGACGATGGATGACGAATTCTCCGGGCACAGCGGTGAACGGCGGCCGATCTGTACCCATAACGGAGCGCCGCTTCCTGGCGCCTTTCATTCTCATCACCAGCCTGTTTTTTTTGTGGGCCTTCGGCGTCAACCTGAACGACATCCTCATCCCACATCTGAAAAAGGCTTTCGGGCTTACCGATTTTCAGTCTTCTTTTATCCAGGTGGCATTTTTTGGCGGGTATTTCCTGGCGGCCTTTCCCGCTGGGCGGGTGATGGAGAAGATCGGATACAAGAAAGGAATCCTTGCGGGTCTTTTTTTGTGCGCCGCGGGGGCGGTGCTCTTTCTGCCGGCATCTTCTTCGCGGGTTTACGGCTTCTTTCTTTTCGCGCTGTTTGTGATGGCTTGCGGGCAGAGCTTCCTCGAAGTCGCCGCGAATCCTTACGTGACCATCCTTGGCCCTGCAGCAAGCGCCGAGCGCCGGCTGAATTTTGCACAGTCGTTCAATGCGGTGGGAGCAGTACTTTCACCGATTCTGGGACGAACGTTCATTCTCACCGGCGTCGAGTACGCCCCGGCGCAGATTGCGGCAATGAGTGCGGCGCAACTAGGAGCGTACCGCGCCGCCGAAGCCAGCACGGTGAAAGGTCCTTACTTGATGATCGCTGCCATTTTCGTGGTTGTCGCGGTGCTGATTCACCTGGCGCACTTGCCCGACATAAAGGAAACGGCCGCGGAAGGAGGAGCGGCCGGGACGGAAAAGAGCGCGGAGAGCGTGCTGTCTAACGCGCATCTGGTGAAAGGCGTCATCGCGCAATTTTTTTATGTGGGTGCTCAGGTTGGAGTAGCGAGCTTCGTGATTCGCTACGCGCAGTTCTCGGTTCCGGGAACAACGGCGAAAGTGGCAGCGCTGTACTTGTTGCTGCACCAGGTGGGATTCATGGCCGGGCGTTTCATCGGCTCGGCGCTGATGAAAAAGATTGCGGCGCCGCGCTTGCTGTCTCTTTTTGCCGGAGCATCTCTTGCTTGTGCCGCAGTGGCTTTGCTGGCTACCGGAGTAATACCGGTGTGGGCGGTTGTGGTCATCGGTTTCTTTCACTCCATCATGTTCCCTACGATCTTTGCGCTGAGCATCAAGAATCTGGGTGCGCTCACGAAGCGCGGTTCATCGCTGCTGGTTATGGCGATTGTGGGCGGCGCATTTTTTCCTGCGATCATGGGGCGCATTTCCGATGCGGCGAGTATCCAGAGAGCGTTCCTCGTGCCGCTGCTGTGCTACGTGTTTATCCTTTATTTTGGGCTGTCGGGATACAAGCCCGCCGCCATCCCGGGCCTGGAGAGGACGAGTATGGGAAATGAGAGCGCCCCGCTATGAGCAGACGCTATTGCCTGACGCTCGATTTGAAAGACGATGCAAAGCTGATTGCCGAATATAAGCGCTATCACGAGAACATTTGGCCGGAGATCACGAAAAGCATCAAGAAAGCAGGAATCGAGGACCTGGAGATTTATCTCCGTGGAACACGAATGTTTATGATCATGGAAGTGAGCGAGAATTTTTCGTTTGAGAAAAAAGCCGAGGCCGACCGCAAGAATCAAAAAGTGCAGGAGTGGGAAAACCTGATGTGGAAGTTTCAGAAGGCATTGCCAGAAGCGCGGCCGGGGGAGAAGTGGCTGCCGCTGGAAAGAATTTTCAAGCTGGAAAGCTGAGTTCCATACTCCGCCCCAGCTGGCAGTCGCCAGAACGGAGGATGCCGCCTGCTGATCCAGGAAATCGCAAAATCCCTTAGTGAACCGATCCGATAAAAACTCCGAAAGCGGGAACGGTGAAATGAGTCAGGACTGCCGACTCACGAGCAATTTTCGGAGCAGAAATTAGCGGCCTCGCAGTAGCTTCCCTGACTCCCTGAACATCGAGAGCGAAGCTGAGCGTCCTTGGTTCAGCGCTCATGTTAAGCACAACAAGAATCGAGTCGCCTTTCCCGGGAGTCTTGCGCAGAAAACTGAGGACATCCGGGTTGCCTTGATCCAGGGGCAGATATTTTCCATCCCGCAAGGCAGTCTCGCTCCGGCGCAACGCCAGCAGCCGTTTGTAGAAGGACAGAATGGAGTTGGGATCTTGCAATTCGGCCTTCACATTGTATTCGGCCGAACTGGGCGGCACGGGCAGCCAAGGGCGCTCCGCCGTACTGAACCCCGCGTCCTTCGAAGTGTCCCATTGCATGGGCGTGCGTTCACCGTCGCGGCCCTTCTCCTGCGGCCAGCCGAGTTGCCCGATGGGATCCTGCACGTCTTCCTTGCGAACGGGATCAGTGGTCCGCATGCCGATCTCTTCGCCGTAGTACATCAGCGGCGTCGCGCGGGTGGTGAGAAGGAGCGCCGCCATGAGCTTGGCGATCTGATCGTTGTGAACGCCGTCTCCGTAGCGATCCCACTGGCGTGGCTGATCATGATTGCTGAAAAAATAGTGGGGTTGCCCGCCGGCCGGGTTCCGGTCGATTTCATCCAGCAGCCTGCGGAAATCCGGCGCGGAGAGTTTGTTGACGTCGGCAATCTGAAAATCCATCGGCAGTTGGATTTCATCGTTCTTGCTGCCATACATTTTCGTGAGTTCAGCGATATTCGGCTCGTCGGCCTCACTGATCAGGACTGCATCCCCTGGATACTCGTTCGCCACGCTTCTCATTTCGCGGAGCACCTGATGAACTTCCGGCAAATTGTCCGTGTATTTGTGCGCGATATTTGGATCGCCATAAGCATTCTTCCCGGGCAGGATCGGGTCGTCATGCAGATTCGGGTCTTCAAACAAGCGCGACACGGCGTCGATTCGAAACCCTGCCACGCCACGGCCGAGCCAGAAGCGCATGGCGTCGTACATGGCGTTCCGGACTTGGGGATTGCGCCAGTTCAGATCGGGCTGTTCCGTGTAGAAGTGATGGTAGTAATACTGGTTGGTGATGGGGTCGAATTTCCACGCGGAATGGCCAAACCACGATTGCCAGTTGTTGGGAGGCTGGTCTGGCTCCTTCGCGTCTCGCCAGATATACCAATCGCGCTTCGGGTTTGTACGCGAAGAACGCGATTCCGCAAACCAGGCATGCTGGTCCGACGAGTGATTGGGAACAAAATCCATGATCACGCGGATATTTCGTTTTTTCCCTTCACTCACTAGCCGGTCGAAATCCGCCAGCGTGCCGTAAAGAGGATCGATGGCTGTATAGTCGGAGACGTCGTAACCGAAATCCACCAAGGGTGATGGGTACATGGGGCTAATCCAGATGGCATCGATGCCCAGGTCGCGAAGGTAATCCAGCCGGGAGGTAATCCCGTTGATGTCGCCGACGCCGTCGCCGTTCGAATCCTGGAAGCTGCGCGGGTAAATCTCGTAAATGACCGCGTGCTTCCACCACGGATCCAGCGCCTTCTCAGGAGCGTGTTCCGCTTTCGGACTTTTCGGCGCAGCTTGCTGTGTCCGGCCGGGACCTGCCGCGAGGCAAAGGCCGACCGTGACAAGTGGAAAGATAAACTTCGCGCGGTTCAACACGATTGATCTCCCTGATTCTGCTACGCCTCGACTGCGTTGCTCAAGGCTTTGCGTCTTGGTGAATCTGCAATTGCTCCGCCAACTTAAGTTCGCGCTCCGCCTCTTCCGTCCGGCCTATTTCCCGATAGGCCTGTCCGAGCAGATGGTGAGGCATGGGGTTATTGGGATCCATGGCGATGGCGCGCTGTAAGGCGCGCACGGCAAGGGCGGTCTCGCCTTTCTTCTCTAGGACCTTCCCCATCAGGATGTACGGCCCCGTCGAGGTAGCATCCAGCCAGATGGAGCGCTGCAGTAATTTCTCCGCCTCTTCGTACTTCTGCAATCGGCTATAAGCATCCGCCAGCTTGTAGTACACCGCCGCTTCCCCCGGATTCAGCTCCAGCTCCTTCTGAAACTGCTCGATGGCTTCCGGCAGCCGGGACTTATAGAGATGCAGCTCTCCGAGCAGCAAATGTGCCAGCGGAAGCTTGGGATCCAGTTCCACCGCCTTCTTTGCGTATTCCTCCGCAACAAGCCCAAAATCCTGCCGCAGCAACATCCGAGACGTAAACAGATAGCTGGCCGCGGAATCGGCCGGCACGGCAAACATCTTAGCGAAGGCCTTCCGCGCGTTGGGATAGTCTTTTGTCTGGATGTGGCAAATACCCAGGATGTACGCGGCATCGACATTTGCGCTGGGATACCACGTCTGCACCTTTTCGAGCGGCGCTATGGCCTCCGCAGGCCGCCCAGCGAGGTAATACGACAGCCCCATCAATTGCACCGCTTCGTTGTCGCCAGGATCTTCCTCCAGCGCCTTCTTGAAGCTGGCCACCGCCTTCAGATAGTCGCTCTTCTTGAAGTAGGTAACGCCCAGCTCATGAGCAAGTCCCCTCAAGTTCGGGTCATTTGTTGCCAGTACCTCGAGTTTCGCGATTGCCTCATCGAATTTGCCCAGCTGTGAAAGGCGCCGCGCCTCGGCAAGCGCTGGATCTCGTGAACCGTCCGACTCTTGCTTCACTGCCTTGCCCGACTGGCGGGGCATTCTGTGCGAAACCGTATGCGCCGACACCACACCGCAGACGGGCAGAAAACCAGCCAATAGTCCCGCCGCTAAAATGTCGGTCGTATGGCGAACTTTGCGAATGTTGGAACCTCTAGTGCAACTGGCTCAAGCCCGATCATCAGTCCCGATACTTTTGCAACTTCAAGAATAAGCAAACTCTCCGTTACTGTTGAAGATTCTTCGGATCGCGGTTGATTTGTTCGAGATTCTCGCGTGCTAACTTGTGATTGGGATCGATCCGCAGGGCGCGCTGAAAATGCAGCTTGGCCTCAGAGAGCTTGCCCGCTTCGGCCAGAGCGCTACCCAGGTTGGCCTCCGCGTTGGCGTCGTCCGGATGCAAGCGGATGGCGGCGCGATAGTGCTCAATTGCCTCGAGGAACTTATCCTGAGAAGCAAGAGCACTTGCCAAATTGTAGTGCGCGTCAAAATTGTCTGGCTGCGCCCGGAGCGCGGCATTCAGATATGGTATGGCCTCGCCGATTCGCCCCGCGGCCAGGAGAGACGCGCCCAGGGCATTATTGGCGGTAGCGTCTTGAGGGCGTAGACGCACCGCGAGTTCGAAGTTCTGGATCGCCTCTGATTGCGCGCCGCGGGCTTGGAGCATGGCCGCGAGGTTGTAGTGTGCTGCGAAATCGGCAGGATTTTTCTCCAGGTTGTGCCGGGCCATAGTTTCCTGCAGCAACATGCGCGGATCGAAATCTGCATTGGAGGAGACGTGTGGAAGGACCTGAAGCCAAAGGTGAGCCATCTCATCGCTGGAGCGATTCCCAGCGACGACGCGGCGTGGAGGATCGTTTGGGTTGGCAAGATTTTCGCTGGAGTTGTCGTAGATATAGCGCATGGAGATGGTGGTACCCTTCGGCAAAGGCACGGGATCTGCGTAGCGGTAAACAGCTTGCCAGTTCAAGTTCCATTGCGGAATGTGAATGAGTGTTTTCGCCGAGCCGTCGGGTAGAGTGGCGAGGGCTTGTAGATCCTTGCCGAGATAATGCGCGTGGGGATAGATCGCCAGTAGATCCACATCGACCGGTAGCGTAAATTCGTCTGTGACTAAGAAGCGTTTTTCGCCAGGAGGGATGTCGAGCTGCTTGTCGCTTTCCAATTGGAGCAGCAGAGGGAAGTGGGTCGCGGGCTGGTCTGTGAAGTACAGGCCAAGATTCGGCAGGATCTTCTCCGGTTTGCCGGAAGGCTGCAAGTGTATGTTTAAAACGAGATCAGTGTCCTTGTCCAGGCGCAGAGACATGCCTTCAGGCTCGGGCTTAGGCACAGTGCCGGGTTTCCAGAAGAGGAAGTGGCTGTCCGGATCAAACGCTTCTGATTCGATCTTGAGTTCCATGCCGGGGAAACCTGCGCGCGGCTCTGCCTCCAGGCGGCGCGCGGATTGATTGCGATCCACGAGAATGTTTGCGTGGTGAACGACACGTTTGTCGCCGGGCCGGATTTCGATGGCTTTTAGCCAGTGCGTGCGATCGACGGGCGTTCGAAAGATGAAATTCCAATACATGTCGGAGCCACTCGCGGGAAGAGTGTACGGTTTTTCCGCTTCGATGATTTCATCCGGACGGCCGAGCTGCCAGCCTGGGACAAATTGTGGAGCGCGTGGCAGATCGGCGGGAGCGCCCTCGACCGCCCCCTGCTCGACCCACTCTTGAATCAGAGCAATCTGCTCGTCGGACAGGCGGAGTTCGTCGGCAAATCTCAACTCCTGCGGTACTGGCAGCCACGGAGGCATGAAGCGCTTCGAAGTTAACGCGGCGATCTGGCGGGCGCGGGCCTTTGCGTCTGCGTAGGTAAGTAGCGGGAAAGGGCCAGCTTCGCCGGGGCGGTGGCACAGGGCACAGTACCGAAAAAGAATGGGCGCGATATCCCGATTGAAAGTGGCCTGCTGTGCGGCAGGCATGGGGGGCCGCACGGTGGCACCGCCGTGTGAGGCATAAGCCGCCGCAGTGGCGGAGCTAAACCCCAGCAAGCATGCAACGATAGTTCGGCCTGAAGAAGTCATTCGGCGTCCGCGATAAAGCATCCCACGCCGGGCGTATTCGGTGGCGGCGTTTTCCCGCTGAGAGCGGCTCGGATGGCATCGTCGAGTTCGTGGGTGGTGGCCGCGAGGCGGGCGTGCCCAAAATCCTGGTACAAGTCATCGATGCGGCCGTGATAGAACAGGTGGTGATTGGCGTCGAAAACAGCCGCTTCCGGGGTGACCTGGACTTGAGCTTGAGTGACAAGCGCGTGCTGTGGATCAAGCACCGCGGAGAGTTTGTAGCCGTAGTCGCGTTCATGTCGCCGAATTTTTTCAGCGGTAGACGTCCTGCTGGGATAAACGAGCCACAGGGCTACCTTGGCTCCGTATTTCGAGCCAATTCGCTGAATCAGCGGCGCGTAGCGGTTGGAGATAGGGCAGTCGGTGCGCACAAAGATGAGCACAACAGGCTTTCCCAAAGCTGCCAAAAAGGGATCTGCCGGAGTGCCGTCGAGATGCAGAGCCGTCTTCTGAGCGGCGGGCGAAGAGGGCAATGCTAGAAGGAGAGGTGCCGCCGCCACAATAGAAAGGAGGAAAGATAATAGTTGCCGCAAAGTAAGGCTACGACGACGCATGAGTGTGTCCCTGGGGGACTGACACCAAAATCTTACTTCGGGATAAAGCACTCTGTCCAATTCCCAAACGTTTTGTTGAACCGCTCCACACAGACTTAGAGTTAAAACGGGGAGCCCTTACGGGCTCCCCGTCGGGGTGGTAGGGTGTCCTTTTTAGAAGTTCAACTTCAAACCGAACTGCAACCTGCGCATGGTCGAGCCGAAGGCCAGGCCCGTGATGTTGCCAGCGCTGCTGCAGTCGACGCAGCTGTTGGGGCGATCAAAGTTAACGTGGTTGAAGACGTTGTAAGCGTTAAATTGGAACTGAGTTCTAAACCTTTCTGTGACGCTAAAAGTCTTGAACACAGAGAAGTCCGTGTTGAAGAATTTCGGTCCGCGGAAGGTGTTGCGTCCCACGTTTCCGAAGGTCTCCACCGCAGGCTGGGCCCAGGGTCCGGCCGTCTGTCCCGGAGTAGTGAGCTTGACGCCTCCGGTAGTCTGGAACCAGTAGCCCGCAGTCTCGGGGTTTCCTGAGCGAGTGCCGTCCTTCACGGAGCCGACGACATTGGCCCTGCAAGGACCGACGTCGCTCGACGAACTGCAAGAGTCCGGATGTGGAGTGAAAGGCAGGCCGCTACCGATGACGGTAGCGCTGTTGATAGACCAGCCTCCGATGAGGAGGTCGGCCGCGCGCCCCATGTTGCTTGCCCACGGCTTGCCATGGCCAAACGGAAGATCGTAAACCTGCGTGAGAATAAACAAGTGGTTGCGATAGTCGTCATTTGGGCCGTAGGCCACTCTGCGGTCGATGTTGTAGTAATTCGAGTCATAGTTGGTGGAATGCTGGAAGGTATAGCTGCTCTGCAAGGACAAACCGCCCGAGAAGCGCTTTTCAACGGTCGCCTGTAAGGAGTTGTAGTGGTTATCGGCATCGTTCCCGAAATAGTCGATGCCCTGCGTCCAGCCGTACTTGCTGAAGAAGGGCCGGCGATTGTTCTTCGCTACTGTTGCAAAGCCAACTACTGTTGGTTCATTGGCGCCGTAGGCAGGTCCCCCGCCGGCAAAGGTGTGCGTTCCCTTGTTTCCTACGTAGGCGAGTGTGGCGGATATAGTGGAAGTAACCTGCCGCTGCACGCTGGCGTTCCACTGGTCCACAGTGGGCAGCCGATTGTTGAAAGGACGAGACCGGGAGAAGACCCCATCTGGCACAAGTGGCCGTCCATTGACGCCGACGCACTGTGCTTTGTCGGGAGTAAACACACCGCCGACGACACCGCTCGGGTCGGTGATTGCGTTGCAGTTGCTGGTGGCCAGCGTGCCGCCGAGCTTGGTTGCCGGATCGAATGTCGGCGGACCTTGAGCGAGATTGAAAACGAATCCGCCAGTATTGGAATTGAGTTGCTGAGCTCCGAGTACTGGCAGATTTTGCGTGATCGCGTGGCCGAAGATAGAGCCAAACACGCCGATGTCATAGCTTCGACCATAGCCCAAACGAACTACGGTTTTCGTATTCGCCTGATAGGCAACGCCTAACCGGGGTGCAAAGTGCGTGAAGCTCGTGCTGGTGTTTCCTCTCAGATCCACACTGTTTTGGCCCGCAACGCGCATTTCGCCGGTGGCCAAGTCAACCCAGCCGCCTCCAGCCGTTCGGGCTGCCGATTCCGGCCTGTAGATCTCCCAGCGCAACCCAAGATTGAAGGTTAGTTTCGACGTCCAGTGAATCGTGTCCTGACCGTAGAAAAACAGCCGAGGCTGAGTCTCGTATGCGTTGAGAGAGTTGCTGACGTAACGCTCGAAGTGACTGGGCATACCGAGCAAAAATCCGGCCAAGCCAGCCCCGCCATCGGGAGTAGTACCTATCGCCCCCTGAGCAGCGTCGTTGTTGAAATCGAACTGCCCTCCGCGGTGAGAATCGCTGGGCACGCGCAGGTTGTAAGCGTAGCGAACGTCAGCACCAAACTTGAGCGTGTGCTTGCCGCGGAGGTTCGTCCAGTTGTTCACGAATTGATACTGATGTTCTTGTTCGGTGAGGGGGCAGTTGCACTGATTCACGTGCAAGGAGTACCCAAAAAGGAACTCAGAAGCTCCGGGTTGCTGAATTGTAAAGGCCGGCATGGCGGAGGTGGTGCTGTCCGTGTTAACGCCCGGGATGCCAGCATCTTTGGCGGGTGTCGTGCCGAAGCCTCCGGGACTGACATTCACCCGGTACCGCATGTAGCCGAAACGCACATCCGTCAGCAGTGTCGGACTTAGGGTGTAGTCAAAACCTGTAGCAATGCTCTGGTTGCGGACGGATGAGTTCCCGGCAAAGTCGCCGACCGACGGATCGCTCGGTAGGGCGTGGCCACCGATATCGACTCCGAAAAGCCCCGGACCAGAGCGCTTGAACTGCTGGAAGCTGTAACGCCCAAAGACGTTCACTTTGCTGGTGGCTACGAAATCCGAGCGCACATCGAAGCCATTGGAATCGAGAGTGTTGTTGCCCGAGCTGAAAAAATTATCGCCCAGCGCCGTGGAGGGCGTAGCGTTAGGCAGGGGGATCTTGCTGAGCAAAGCGGCGGCCTGCGCAGACAGCCGATTTGCCGGTATCACGTTGCCTGCGAACTGAGCTCTGTTCGCGGGTGCGACGTTGCAAGCTGCCGTAAAGCCCGTTACTTTGTCCGTGCAGGGATCGTAGATGTTCTTGCCCAAATCGCTAAGGTTGGCTCCGGTACCGGCGCTGATACTTCCTCTTTCGAGGGCTGTGGGTACACGGTCTGAAGACGTGCCGCCAACGTGGCTGCGTTGACCCTGGTAGTCGCCGAAAGCGAAGAGCTTGTTCTTCCTAATGGGTCCGCCAACGGTACCTCCGAATTGATTCCAGTTGCCGCTGGGAACGCCACCCTTTGCGGGCGACTGAGTAAATGGATTACGAGCAAAATTGGAATTGGAACGCTCAAAATCGAACGCCGATCCGTGGAGCTCGTTGGTGCCCGATTTAGTCTGCGTCGTCACAATCGCACCGATCGCTTTACCAAATTCGGCGTCGTAATCCTGATGAATGATCTTCGTTTCGTCGATGGCATCGAGATTCGGATTGACAACGATGATCCCAAGGATCGGATCCTGATTGTCTGTGCCATCCAGTTCGAACGCTGTGCCGGCAAAGTGCTGCCCATTCGTTTCGATCTGCTGCGAACCTTGAGGATTTTCGCTGGCGGCGTGACCCCAGTTAAGACGTTGCGCTCCAGGCGAGAGCAACTGCAAGCTCGTGAAGTTTCGATTATAGATAGGAAGGTCTTCAACGGTACGGGACGCAAAGACCGTGGCGACGTCCGTCTTATCGGTCTGGAGCTGGGGAATCTCGCCCGTGACCTCGACCGTTTGTGTGACCGCCCCGACCTGCAACGCCGCATCAGCACGGACCGTTGTGTCAGCGTCGACGCGAATACTCGCAATATCGTAGGCCTTGAATCCGGGCGCTTCGACGTGAACTTTATAACTGTCTGGCATCAAGTGCGTCACGGAATAGCTCCCGCTTTCGTTCGTAGTCGTTTCTTCCATCGTGCCCTTGGAGATATTTGTTACTGCGACCTTAGCGCCTGCGACCGCGTTACCCTGTGGGTCTGTGATGGTTCCTACAAGGTTCCCGTACACCGCCTGACCCGACGCCCTGCTGGCACAGATCCCCAACGCGAGACAAAGAACCAGAATCCATCCTAGAATCGCTTGCTTTTTCATGACACCCCTCCTGAGCACCCTTAATTCTTCCAATTCGAATAAAACCGCTCGCCGCATAAGCAGGGAATCCGCCACTTCAGTCCAACTGGCTCAACAGGTACCAAGCCCGCGCCTTGATTGCACTGGGCACACTTGAACACTCTTCAAAATAAAAATGGAATAAACGGCAACCTGTTGGACCCAACTGTCCGCAGCGAACAGCCCCCAAACTCCTCGAACTTCTCTCGCCTCGTCACCACCGCACAATCATTAACAACTCTTGAGCCCTCTCCACACAGAGAGGCCCGCACCCAAACTAGGGGCGACGAGGAATTATGATGCCTTCTATCAGTTTTTTGAGTGACCTGGATAGTCTCTATGAGTTTGATACGGTTACCCGAGATAAGTTGTGGTCTTGTAAAGAGATGCGGAGCGCGTTACCTTGGTGTTACAATGCCCGAACGGTGGTCCCGGTGACTGAAAGAGCCCAAAATCTCGCTCAAATCGAGAAGCTCCTCAGCAGCCATACTCTGCATGGTTCGGAGTCCCTTTGCAAACTGTTGCGTTATCTGGCGAATCATTCCATGGATCACCCGGGTCTCTCCCCAAAGGAGTACCAAATTGCGACCGAAGTGTTCGGGCGCCAGCAGGACTTCGATCCGCACGTGGACTCGATGGTCCGCGTCCAGGCGGGCCGCTTGCGCACCAAATTAGCCGAATACTATGCCTCTGAGGGCGCGGACGACCAAATCATGGTGGAACAGCCCAAAGGCACCTACGCCCTAGCTTTCCATCCGCGTACCCACGGGGCGGGGCGGAACCACGCGAATACTTCTCAAGAAGCACCAAACAATTTGCAGGTCAACGCCCGGACTTCGCGTACCTGGATCGTCACCGTCGTGGCGCTCTCAGTTGTTCTCGCCTCCGCCGTCGCCGTTGCCACGGACCGCTTCCTGAACCGCAGAATCGCGGAAGCCCGGCTCGCAAGCGATAACCCGGATGTGCCGGTTGCTTTTCACGTTTTCTGGAAGGGCTTTCTCACCGGACCCCAGGAGCCCTGGATCATCTTCAGTAACGCAGCCTTTGTTGGTCGTCCGTACATTGGCATGCGCTACTACAATCGCGCCAAGGATTCCGGCGCGGCGATCCTGGATCACTACACCGGAGTCGGCGAAGTGCTGGCGGTGCACGCTCTCGACAGCGTTTTCGGAAGACTTCATCAGCAAATTCGCGTCAAGCGCGGCAGCTTGTTCTCCCTGGACGATGCCAAGAACAACGATCTCATCTTCATTGGCTCGCCTTCGGAGAATCTGACGCTCTTGGAATTACCAAACACCCAGGAATTCACCTTCAAACAGATCACTTCCGGGCCGCGCACGGGCACCATGGAGATCATCAATTTTCATCCGGAATCGGGCGAACCGAAGGAGTTTCTTCCGTCTCTGCCTGACGAGACCCTGGCGGAAGACTATTCAATCATAGCGCTAAAGCGAGGATTGAATCCCGCACATGCGGTCCTCATTCTGGCAGGCGCCACCACCATCGGCACGCAAGCTGCCGTGGAATACGTCTGCCAGCAGAATTCGTTGGAAGAGTTGCTCTTGCGGCTCTCTGTTTCGAACTCAGGTGAACTGAAACCGTTCGAAGCGGTAATTCGCGTGAAAGTCGCCAAGGGAGTTCCAGTGAGTTCGGAACTCGTTGCGCTGCGTAAGGGCCCTCAATAGCCTCATTCGAAAGAACCAATCTCTACTTGATAGCAGCGCCTCATCCCAAGAGATTCTTCTAGCTTCTGTTTCGCTATTTCTTTGGAGACGGCGGAGGCGTCAAGCGAGAATCAAGTTCTGCGGCCTTTCGAAATTCTTCTTGCGCCTCCTCGGATTTGCCTTGCTGGCGCAAAGCCATCCCCAACTCAAAGTGGGCGGCCGCATACTTTGGCGAAGAGCTGATCGCGGCGCGAAATTGCAAAATGGCGCCCTCCAGGTCTCCCGCGTTGAGAAGCCTGCGCCCCGAATTTGTTGCGAAGAGCGCCGCCTGATCGCTGGTCTTTTGTTTTGCCATTTCCATTCCGGCGCGGCTTTCCGCGGCGGCACCCTCTGAGTCTCCGAGTTGCCGGAGCACGGCTGCCAGAGTCGTATGAGCGCCCGCAAACTCTGGCTGCATTCGAATCGCTTCCCGCAAAGCAACTGCAGCCTCTTGGAGTTCGCCCTTCTGCTTCAGCACCGTTCCCAGCGTGTAATAGGCCTCGGCATAGTCCGGTTTGGCATGAATTGCGGCGCGGAGTTCCTCTGCGGCTGCAGCAAAATCGCCTTGCTGCCAAAGTGTTATCCCCAGCGTGTAGTGCACATCCGCTTGCCCGGGATCCAACTCTGCAGCTTTGCGCAGTTCGGCCATGGCCTCCGGCAGCTTGTCTTTCAATTTGAGCGCGAGCCCGAGGTCGTAGTGCAGCGTTGCGTCCTGCGGGGCAAGCTTGAGTGCCGATTCGAATTCAGAAATGGCGGCGTCGAAGTCTGCCACTTGCAAATGCGCTGCTCCCAGGTTCCCTTTGTATCCACTGTCATCGGGCCGCAAACGGACTGCCGTTTCGAACTCGGCGATCGCCCCATTGCCGTCACCAGTCTGCAACAAGGCAAGCCCCAGATTATTGTGCGTGTCCGGGCTTTCCGGTTGCTGCTTCACCGCCTGACGAAAGGCTTTGATAGATTGCTCAGCCTCGCCGTTGTGCTGGAGCAGCAAGCCCAGGCTGTTTTGCGCGTCAGGGTAGTCCGGCTTCAATGCAACACAAGCTTGCAGCTCGCGGATCGCCGCATCCGTCTCGCTCCTGCTCTTTAGAACTTGCGAGAAATAATAGTGACCGCCCGGGTCCGCGGAATTCAGTTGCACCGCAGCTTGCAGGTGTTGCGCGGCCTCTTCGAGGGATTTTTCCTGATAAAGCAAAACGCCGAGATGAAAATGTGCAAGTGCATAATTGGGCTGCAGCCGGAGCGCTTCGGAAAATTCCGCGGCGGCACTTCGCGCGTCAGACTTTTGTACCAACACCGTCCCGAGGTCGTCGTGCAATTCCGCTCTTTGCGGCTCAAGCTTGATTGCCCGCAAAAACTCGCCGATGGCGCCGTCGAGGTCCCCGGAAAAATCGAGCACACGCGCCAAAGTGTGATGCGTCTCGGAGTCGTCCGGCGCTAGCCGCGTGGCTTCTTGCGACTCGCGTAACGCACCCTCTAAATCTCTCTTGGCTGCAAGTGCATTCGCGAGATTCATGTGCGCTTGCGCGAATTCCGGATTCAATTTCACGGCGGCCCGGAAGTGAGCGATCGCGGAATCGACCTCTCCCTGGGCGAGCAAAACCCAACCGAGCGAGTTGTGACCCTCCGGGCTCTGGGGAGCAAGCCGCAGCACCTTCTCAAAGGCGGTGCGCGCCGAAGCCAAATCACCCTTATGCAGCGCCGACATGCCTTGCTGGTAAGTCGCAGTCGCCCGCGAAGCTGAATCCGCCTTCGAAGAATCCGCGGATTGCGCAGCGCACATCGCCGCAGCAGCGCAGAAGAAAAACAGCAGCGCGTTGCAGAGTTGAAAAAAAGGCGTCCGGCGATGAACGAGAATCAATTTCACGCGAAAGATACCTGTAGCGCGTTCTCAAAAATACTAGCATGTTCACAACCGCGCTCTCTCCCCAAGCTGTTTGGCTGAGATTCCCGCCAGGTTGACCTGTGTCGGACCAGACCTTGCTATTATTGGAGATTCATGCCTCTTCATTCCTCTTTTCTCCGGCTTCTCTGCTTCCTGGGGCTTTGCGCTTGGCTTTCAATACAATTCGCCAATTCTCTTAGCGTTAGCGCGGGTAATGCGGGTAATTCAGAGGGCGCAAACGCCAAGCCGATCGCGCATTTTACCGACATCGCACAGCAAGCCGGTCTTACAACACCGGTCATCTTCGGCGGCGAAAACAAGAAGAAATACATCATCGAGACTACCGGGACCGGCGTCGCCATCTTCGATTATGACAATGACGGCTGGCCGGACATATTTGTCGTCAACGGCACAACATTGGAACAATTGCCGTCCGGCCCGACGAGCCACCTCTATCACAACAACCACGATGGCACGTTCACCGACGTCACCGCCAAAGCCGGCTTGACCCACACTGGATGGGGCCAGGGTGTCTGCGTGGGCGACTACGATAACGACGGATTCGAGGATCTCTACGTCACCTACTACGGCAAGAACGTTCTCTATCACAACAATGGCAATGGGACCTTTACCGACGTCAGCGAAAAAGCCCATGTCGCGGGGTCCGGCAAAGCCTGGGGCACAGGCTGCGCTTTCCTGGACTACGACCGCGACGGCAAACTCGATCTAATGGTCGCGAATTATGTCGACTATGATTCCGCCACCGCTCTCGCGCCGGGAGAGCGGCCCTCCTGCATGTGGAAAGGTGTTCCAGTCATGTGCGGGCCGCGCGGATTGCCCTGGGCGAAAAATATCCTCTATCGCAATCTCGGCAACGGCGCCTTCGAAGACGCTACCGCCAAAGCTCACATCGATCAAACCAACGGGCATTATGCCTTCAGTGTTTCCACATTCGACTATGATGACGATGGCTGGCCGGACATCTATGTGGCCTGCGACAGCACGGCGAGTATTCTCTATCGCAACAATCACGATGGAACGTTTTCCGACGTCGCCGTCGTCTCCGGTGCCGCCTTCAACGACGACGGCCGCGAACAGGCTGGCATGGGATCGACCGTTGCGGATTATGACGGCGACGGGAAACTCGACCTTTTCAAAACCAATTTCTCCGACGACACCTCCACGCTTTACCGCAACAACGGCGACGGCACCTTCGACGACAAAACCTTTCCCGCCGGGTTTGGATTGAACACGCAATATCTCGGCTGGGGCGTCATGTTTCTCGATTTCGACAATGACGGCTGGCCCGATCTGCTGCTCGTCAACGGCCACGTCTACCCCGAAGTCGACAGCCAGCATCTCGGCAGCAATTTCCGGGAACCGCGCATCCTCTATCACAACAATGGCAAAGGGACTTTTACCGATATCTCCGCAGCTGCCGGGCCGGGCATCACGACGGTGAGTTCTTCGCGCGGCCTGGCCGTCGGCGATTTATGGAATGATGGCCGCATTT
>Ga0137412_10001245_pt1 | contig 19498 bp, 18 predicted proteins | sample CZODoug2_1_16fun_FD_122160 | JGI IMG/M metagenome (GOLD analysis project Ga0137412, IMG submission 122160) | Vadose zone soil fungal communities from Angelo Coast Range Reserve, California, USA - CZODoug2_1_16fungal (Hybrid Assembly) | ecosystem: Environmental > Terrestrial > Soil > Vadose zone...
GCGGCCTCCGGGTTGGGGCAGCTGAGCGAGGTGTGGGGCGAGATCTCGCAGGCCGCCGGCTCGGCGGAGCGGTTGGGCGAGCTGCTCGCGATCGAGTCTTCTATCAAGCCGCCGGCGGCTCCGGTTCCGCTGCCGGTCCCGCCGCGCGGCGCGGTCGCTTTCGACCAGGTGCACTTCGCCTATCCGACCCGTCCGCAGGCGCTGGTGCTCGACGGCATCTCGTTCCATGTGCGCGTCGGCGAGCGGGTCGCGATCGTCGGTCCGTCGGGCGCCGGCAAGAGCACGATCTTCCATCTGCTGCTGCGTTCCTACGATCCGCTGGCGGGCGCGATCACGTTCGACGGCGTGCGGCTCGATGCCGCCGACCCGCGGGAGCTGCGTTCCCGCATCGCGCTTGTGCCGCAGGATGTCGCGATATTCGGCGCGAGCATCAAGGACAATATCCGTTTCGGCCGCCCGGATGCGAGCGACGCCGACGTCGTGCGCGCGGCCGAGCTCGCGGCCGCTTCCGAGTTCATCCGGCGCCTTCCGCAAGGCTTCGACACCCTCATCGGGGAGCGCGGCGTCACGCTGTCGGGCGGCCAACGCCAGCGCCTCGCGATCGCGCGCGCCATTCTGCGCGCGGCGCCGCTCCTGCTGCTCGACGAGGCGACGTCCTCGCTCGACGCCGAAAGCGAGACCCTGGTGCAGACGGCGCTCGAACGGTTGATGCAGGGGCGCACCACCATCGTGATCGCGCACCGGCTCGCGACCGTGCTGTCGTGCAACCGCATCCTGGTGATGGACCAGGGCCGCATCGTCGAGGAGGGCACGCATGAGCGTCTCGCCGCGGCGGGCGGGCTCTACGCGCGTCTTGCCAAGCTGCAGTTCGGGGCTTGACCGGCCTTCACTTCTTCCCGGGACGCCGCGGCCGCCAGCTCATCTTATGGAGCGGCGCGCCGGAAATCGGGTTCACGTCGGCTCCCGCGACGACGAATCCCTGCTTCTCGTAAAACCGGATGGCGCGTGCGTTGTCCTGGTTGACCAGCAGGTCGACACCGCCCGGCGCGGAGCGCTTCGCGTCGTCAAGGAGCGCGGCGGCAAGCGATGAACCCCATTCCTCCGGCGCGACCACGATCTGGTCGAGATAGCCGGTCGAAGGGTCGACCGTGACAAAGCCCAGGATGCCGCTTTCGCCCGGGCGCTCGGCGACCGTGATCGCGGCAATCGGGACCAGCTCGCTGCGCCAGCGCTCGCGCCACCAGGCAAGCCGGGCCGAAAAGTCGAGCCGAGGATACGCGGCCTGCCAAGCGCGCCGCCACAATTCGATCGCCGCCGCCTCGTCGGCCGCGGCATAGGGGCGGAGCCTGAAACCAGCGCCGCTCACCGCTCCGTCAGCTTCAGCTCGATGCGGCGGTTGCGCCGAAAGGCGTCCTCGGTCTTGTCGGCATCGAGCGGCTGGAACTCGCCGAAGCCCGCGGCGACCAGATGCTGGGGAGAGATGCCCTTCTGGATGAGATATTGCACCACCGAAATGGCACGCGCCGACGACAGCGCCCAGTTCGAGGGAAACTGCGCGCTGGCGATCGGGCGAAGATCGGTGTGCCCGTCGACGCGCAGCACCCAGGCGATATCGGTCGGAATCTGCTTTTCGAGATCGCTCAGGGCGCCCGCGAGCGTGTCGATCTCGCTGCGGCCTTCCGGCTTCAGCACCGCCTGCCCGACATCGAAGAAGATCTCCGACTGGAATACGAAGCGGTCGCCCACGATGCGGACGTCGGGACGGTTGCCGAGGATCTCGCGCAGCCGGCCGAAGAAATCCGAACGGAAGCGCGACAGCTCCTGCACCCGCTGCGCCATCGCGACATTGAGGCGCTGGCCGAGGTCCGCGATCTTGGCCTGCGATTCCCTGTCCGATTTTTCCTTGACGTCGAGCGCACTCTCGAGCACCGCCAGCTGGCGGCGCAATGCGGCGATCTGCTGGCCGAGGAGCTCGACCTGTGCCAGCGCGCGGTTGCTCAGGCGTTTCTCGGCGTCGAGCGCCGTCGTGAGCTCACCGACCTTGCTTTGCGCTTCGGCGGCGCCCCCGCCCGACGGCGCGGGCGCGCTTTTGAGGCGGTCGCGCTCGCTCTCGACGTCGGAAAGGCTCGCGCGCATGCGGGAGATCTCGTCCTCGAGCGAAACCTTGCCCGACTTTTCCATCGACAATTGGTCGTTGAGCGTGGCGATCAAGGCATTGAGCCGCGACAGCGCGGTGTCCTTGCCGGCGACCTCCTGTGACAGGAAGAACTGCACCACCACGAACACGGTCAGCAAGAAAATGATCCCGAGGATCAGCGTCGACAACGCGTCGACGAATCCGGGCCAGTAGTTCAAGCCGTTGTCGCGGCGGATGCGCCCATGCGCCATGCGTCAGATCTTCTGCGTTTCGTGAACCATAATTTCCAAGAGCTTGCGGATGTCGCGATGCTGCTCGGACTGAGCATCGACCCAGTCGCGGATCATTTGCTGCTCGGTTCGCATGTGGTGGATGAGGCCCTGAAGCGATTCGGCCAGGTTGACGATGGCGGTGGTCGCCTGCTTGCCCGATCCGCCCTCGGCCAGGGTCTCGCGCAGCCGTTCGATCGCGACGCGCAGCTCGCCGCTCATCGACGGCGTCTGGCCGGGAGCCGTGTCGACGCCGAGGTCGTGCACCGTGGTGGCGAGCCAGTCCTCGAGGTCGGTGTAGAAGCGGTTCTGCGCCTGACCGGCTTGCAGGTCGAGAAAGCCGAGGACGAGCGAACCGGCGAGCCCGAACAGCGAGGACGAGAAGGATATGCCCATGCCGCCGAGGGGGGCCGCGAGGCCCTCCTTGAGGGCCTCGAACATCTGCCCGGTATCCCCCCCGACCTTGAGGCCCTCGAGCACCCCGCGGATCGAGGTGACCGTCTCGATCAGGCCCCAAAAGGTGCCGAGCAGGCCGAGGAACACCAGGAGGCCCGTCATATAACGCGACAGGTCGCGCGCCTCGTCCAGGCGGTTGGCGATCGAATCCATGATGCCGCGCATGGTCTGCGGCGACATGGCCATGCGGCCGACGCGGTCGCGCAGGATGGTGGCCATCGGGGCGAGCAGGACCGGGGGGCGTTCCACCGCAAGGCCGGGGTCGGCCAGGCGGAAGCCGTTGACCCAGGCGATTTCGGGAAACAGGCGTATCACCTGGCGGAAGGCGAAGATGATGCCGGCGAGCAGCACCAGCACGATCAGGGCGTTCAATCCGGGGTTGGCGAGGAACGCGGTCCAGATCTGCTTGTAGAGAATGACGACGAGCAGCGCGCCCAGGGTGAGGAACACCACCATGCGGACCAGAAAGATCCGGGGCGAGCTCACTTTGAACGGATCGATGTCGTGGTCCTGCTGCGCCATGGTGGTTCCGCGATCGTCGGGGGCGGTTTCCGTTTCAGATGAAATCGGAATTCGCCCACGCCTTATGTGTTGACGCTTGTGCTTCCCGAGCGGCGATCCGGCATCCGCCCGGATCAGGTCCGGACTTCCGCCGGGAAGGCGCCGTAACGCTCACCCAAATATGGCATAGCCGGGGCGAAAGGAAACCCGAGGCTGCGGCATTTCTCCAACGCGTCGCATTCAATCCTTGGCGGCCTGTTTGATGAGGGCGAGGAGCTCGCGATGCATGGTGTCATTTCCCGCCAGAATCTCCCCATGGCCGAAAATGTCGTCGCGGCCGTCGAGGTCGGTTACGAAACCGCCGGCTTCGCGCACCATGATGATTCCCGCCGCCGTGTCCCAGGGCGAAAGATTGCGCTCCCAATATCCGTCGAGTCGCCCGGCCGCAACCCAGGCGAGGTCGAGGGCGGCGGCCCCGAAGCGGCGCAGCCCCGCGACCTTCTCCTGGACGGCGGCGAATTCCTTGCGAAAGAGCGCCAGATCGCCCCGGCCGAGATGCGGCAACCCGCAGGCGACCACCGCGTCGGCGAGCCGTTTGCGCGCCGCAACACGCAGCCGCTTGTCGTTGAGAAATGCGCCCTTGCCGCGCTCCGCGATGAACAGCTCCTCGTTCGCCGGGTTGTAGATCACGCCGGCGACAATCGTGCCTTCGCGTTCAAGCGCGATCGAGATCGCGAACTGGGGAATGCTGTGGAGGAAATTGGTCGTGCCGTCGAGCGGATCGACGATCCAGCAATGGGTCTTGTCCGCTCCTTCCTGGCGCCCGCCCTCCTCGCCCAGAAAGCCATAGCCGGGCCGCGCCTTGGCGAGTTCGGCGCGCAGGATCTCCTCGGCGCGTCGATCGGCTGCGGTGACGAAATTGGCCGGGCCCTTGAGCGATACCTGAAGATGCTCGACTTCGCCGAAGTCCCGCTTGAGGCTGCGCGCGGCCTTGCGGGCGGCGCCGATCATGACGTTGAGGAGAGCGGAGCGGAGCATCGACGAAACACGGTCCCCGGTGAGGTCGTGCAGGCTGCTTACACGCGTCGGGGAGCGGGCGCCACCCCGCCGCGCCGGTCATGAGCGCGCCTGGGCGATGAAATCCAGCCAGGGCTTGGCCGCCTTGTCGGCGGCCGCGCGGGTCTCAGGCGCTTGCTTCTGGACGAAGTCGTCGAGCGAGGGGTCGCTCGCGCCGCCCGCCTTGGCGATCAGGTGCCATTTGGTCGCTTCGACCGGATCGGCCGGGACGCCACGCCCGGCGGCGAGGATCCGCGCCAGCCGGTTCTGCGCGATCGGACTGCCGCGCATCGCGGCTTTGCGAAACAGTGCGATCGCACGCGGCTCGTCCTTGGGCGTGCCGGTGCCGTTGAACAGCGCGATGGCGTATTCGACCTCCGCGTCCAGGGAATCGGCGAGCGCGGCTGCCGCCATGAGGCGGGTCGCCTCACGGTCGTCCTTCGGGACGCCGCGCCCATCCTTGTAGAGGGTCGCCAGCGCATATTGGGCTTCCGGGCTTCCCGCCTGCGCCGCCTGCCGGAACAGCTCCGCGGCGCGGGCGAAGTCCTGCGGGAACTGTTGGCCCTCCAGATAGAGCAGGCCGAGATCATAGGCCGCGGCGGCGTGGCCGAGCTTGGCCGCCGCCGCGAGCAGGCGCGCGGCCTCGGCGCCGTCGCGCGGACCGCCGCGGCCGCTGATTCGGAACATGGCAAGCGCGAACATCGCCTCGCGGTCGCCGCGTTCGGCCGCCAGCGAATACCATTTGGCCGCCTGGACATCGTTGGCGGGCACGCCAAGCCCGTTGGCATAAAGCTCGCCGAGCAGCGTCATGGATTTGGGATCCTGGCGCTGGTCGACGTTCTTGGTCGCTTCATGGAAGGCGGTCAGGAAATACCCGCGCTGAAAGGCCCCGAAGGCGAGATCGGCCCCCGGGCTTGCGGCTTCGGCCGCCGGCGGCGCGGAGAGCGGCTTGGCGGGCGGCTTGGCGGGTTTGCGGGCTGGCGCCGGGGCAGCGGGCGTGGGCTTTGGCGCCGCCGGCACAGCCTGTGCCGGCGGCGCCGGGGCCTGCGCGAATCCGGGTCGCGCGCAACCAAGCGCCGCGACGGTGCTCAAGACCGAAACCGCAACCCGCCAGCGCCGGGTTCTCATGCGGGAGTCTCCGCTTTGAGGCGCGCAACCGCATCCGCAATGGCCGCCGCCGGCCCGCGCGAATCGGTAAAGACGAATTCGCCGACCGCGACGAATTCCGCCGCGGCCAGGTCATTGACCTCGTCGAGACCCGCCGCATAGGCAACGCAGGGAACTTCGAACACTTCCGTCCACCACGCAACCCGCTCGTGGATGGCCTCGAAGGACGGCCTGTTTCCGGCGCGGTCGGGCTCGCCGAACATCACGTAGTCGGCGCCCGACTCCGCGGCCAGCATGGCGTCATGGCGGCTGGCGAGCCCGCCCACGCCCGCGATGCGTTCGGGCTTGAGCGCGGCGATGGCCTCCTTCACGGCCTCGGTGCCGGTGAGATGGGCGCCGTCCGCGCCCGATCGCGCGACCAACTCGGGGCGTCCATCGAGCAGGAGCGCGGCGCCGTGCGCCTGCACGGCGGGTGCAATCTCCTTGATGCGGTTGATCAGGGCGCGCTCGTCCGCGACCGCAAGGCGAAGCAGCACTGCGGCGATGTCGCCGGCCGCCAGCGCCGCGGCGAGCGGGCCGGCAAAGGCCGCAGGCTCCGCCACCAACGGCGTTACGAGATAAAGCCGCGCGGCGGAGCGCCTGGATGCTGTGGGTTGCTGGGAAGCCATGGGGTCCGATGCGTCTGTATTCAGGCCAAAAGGGGGCGATGAATGACGCCGCCATGTCAATGGGCCGAATTGACCCCTGCGATCGCGCCGCCTGCACGGGCCGTGCCCGCGACCAGCCCAAATGTTGGGCTCATTTGCTGCCGCAACAGGCAGCATCCACGCATGTCGCGGAAAACGCTTGAGCTTTTTCCTGGCACGCCAATTGCTCGGTCTTGGATGAGTTGGCGGCTAGGGTTCCGGCTCCGCGACGGAGTGGCTGGTCCGAGAGCTGCCGCCCGGGGGACGTGCCATCCCGGGTGCACGGCGGGATAAAAGCCCGGGAGGCCTCGGTCGCCAGGATTGGCGTCGATGGTTCTCGCCAATCCTCGACCCGATCACATCGGATGAACCACGAGGGTTGCAAAATGAAACCATTCGCACGCGTGACGACCGGAATTCTGGCCGCGGCGCTCATCGCCGCGGGCTTCGGCTCGCCGGCCTGGGCGGCGCCAAAGAAGGAATTCAACATCGCCTGGACGATCTATGTCGGCTGGATGCCGTGGCCCTACGCCGCCGACGCGGGAATCGTCAAGAAGTGGGGCGACAAATACGGCATCAAGATCAATGTCACGCAGATCAACGATTATGTCGAATCGATCAACCAATACACCGCCGGCAAGTTCGACGGCGTGACCGTCACCAACATGGACGCGCTTACGATCCCCGCGGCGGGCGGGGTCGACAGCAGCGCGATCATCATGGGCGACTTCTCCAACGGCAACGACGGCGTGGTGCTCAAGAAGGGCAAGACGCTGGCCGACATCAAGGGCCAGCAGATCAACATCGTCGAGCTGTCCGTGTCGCACTACCTGCTCGCGCGGGGACTGGCGAGCGTCAAGCTCAAGGAGAAGGACATCAAGACCGTCAATACCTCGGACGCCGACATCGTGGCCGCCTTCAAGTCGAAGGACTCGACCGCGGTCGTGACCTGGAATCCCCAGCTCATGGAAGTGAAAGCGGAGCCGGGCGCGACCGAGGTCTTCGACTCGAGCAAGATACCGGGCGAGATCGAGGATCTGATGGTGGTGAACACCGAGACGCTGAAGGACAACCCCAACCTCGGAAAGGCGCTGGTCGGAATCTGGTACGAGACCATCGCGTTGATGCAGGACCCGGGCGACAAGGGCAAGGCGGCGCGCGAGGCGATGGCCAAGCTCTCCGGCACCGATCTCGCCGGCTTCGAGTCGCAGCTCAAGACGACGCGGATGTTCTACACGCCGAAGGACGCGCTCGTCTTCATGGGCGGACCCGAGATGTCGAAGGTCATGGATCTCGTGCGCACCTTCTGTTTCGAGCACAATCTGCTCGGCGAGAAGGTGAAATCGAAAGACGCGATCGGCATCGAGGTGCCGGGCAATGTCCTCGGATCCAAGAAGAACGTGAAGCTGCGCTTCGATCCGACCTACATGAAGCTCGCCGCCGACGGCAAGCTCTGACAGGCGAGGATAGGCAGGCCGAGGAGCAACGTCATTCGCCGGGTGATGAACATCGTTCCGCAACGCGGAAGCCGGATATTTCTCGCCTTCGTTCCGTTCTTTCTCATCGCGCTTATCTATGTGGTGGGTTCGACGGAACGGCGCGCCGCCAATCCGGACGACAAGTTGCTGCCGCCGGTTGCCGAGATGGCGCAGGCGGCGCATCGGCTCGCATTCGAGCCCGACCGGCGTTCCGGCGACCTCGTGCTGTGGACCGACACCGCGGCGAGCCTGCGGCGCCTCGCCATCGGTCTCGGCGTGGCGACCGCGATCGGTCTGACGGTCGGACTTGCGGTCGGCGTCGTGCCGGTGGCCGGCGCCACGTTCGGGACGCTCGTCGCCGTGCTGTCGATGATTCCGCCGATGGCGATCCTTCCCATCCTGTTCATCGTCTTCGGGTTGGGGGAGCTGTCGAAGGTCGTGCTCATCGTCTTCGGCGTCACGCCCTGCCTGATCCGCGATCTCGCCATGACGGTCGCCAACCTGCCGAAGGAGCAGCTGGTCAAGGCGCAATCGCTCGGCGCGTCGACCTGGCAGGTGGCGATCAGGGTCGTGCTGCCGCAGATCATGCCGCGCCTGATCGAGTCGCTGCGCCTGTCGATCGGGCCGGCCTTCCTGTTCCTGATCTCGGCCGAGGCCATCGCGGCCGATGTGGGGCTGGGCTACCGCATCTTTCTCATGCGGCGCTATCTCTCCATGGACATCATCCTGCCCTACGTGGCCTGGATCACGCTCCTCGCCTACGGGCTGGACTTTGCGCTCGCCATGCTGGCGCGCCGCGCCTTCCCCTGGGCCTATGTCGAGGAACCGCGCTGATGAGCGCGATCTCGGTGCGCGACGTGTGGGTCGAATACGGCGACCAGATCGTGCTCGAGCGCATCAACCTCGAGATCGCTTCCGGAACCTTCCTGTCGGTGGTCGGGCCATCGGGCGCCGGCAAGAGCACGTTCCTGCGCCTGATCCTCGGCCAGGAGCGGCCCTCGCGCGGGGCGATTCTGCTCGATGGCGCCCCCCTGCCGTCCGAACCGGGAGCCGACCGCGGCGTCGTGTTCCAGCGCTATTCGGTGTTTCCGCATCTCACCGTTCTGGCCAACGTGCTGATCGCCTATGAGTTCGAGGCGAGCAGAATGCTGGCGCGGCTGAAAGGCCAGGCGCGGCGCGCCGCCACGGCCAAGAGCGAGACGCTGCTGGAGGCGGTCGGTCTTGCGCCCCATCGCGACAAATACCCGAGCGCGCTCTCGGGCGGCATGCAGCAACGCCTCGCCATCGCGCAAGCGCTCGCCCGCGCGCCACGCGTCCTCCTGCTCGACGAGCCCTTCGGCGCGCTCGATCCGGGCACGCGCGCCCAGATGCATGCGCTGATCACGCCGCTGTGGCGGCAGCACGGCATGACCGTGATCATGGTCACGCACGACATCAAGGAAGCCTTCGGGCTCGGCACGCGGGTGGTCGCACTGGATCGCTCGCGGCACGATCCGCAGGCCCCGGGCCGGTTCGGCGCGATCGTCACCTACGACCTCGATCTCACGCGCGACACGCCGGTTCCGGTGCTCGGATTTGGCAAGCCGATCGAAACCGGCCGCATGGGAGCGAAAGCGGACCAAAAGGAGGCGCAACATGATGCTTGAAGGACCGATCCGCCGCTCGCGCAAGGCGGGCTTGGCTGCCGCGCCGCCGCTGACGCGCCGGCACCACCCGGATTTCGACAAGCTGGCGACCCAGGGCTGGAAGGCGCTCGAGGCGGAAGGCAGGCTTCCCGAATCAGGTTGGCGCAAGGAGCAGCAATGGGCGCTCGACATGGGGCTGCCGGGCGCCGACAGCATCGTCGACAAGTCGATTCCGACCTTCTCGCGCGGCGAGCTGCCGCATTTCGCCGGGATCAATACGTTCCTCAAGGCGCCCTATGTGGAGAACGTGAAGGATGTCGGACGCTATGACGCCGCGATCGTCGGCATTCCGTTCGATTCCGGCACCACCTACCGGCCCGGCACCCGGTTCGGGCCGCAGGGCATCCGCCGCATCTCGGCGCTCTACACGCCCTACAACTACGAGCTCGGCGTCGATCTGCGCGAGCAGATGACCTTGTGCGACGCGGGCGACGTGTTCACGATTCCCGCCAATCTCGAAAAAAGCTTCGATCAGATCTCGCGCGGCGTCGCCCATGTGGCGTCGTCGGGCGCCTTGCCGCTCATGCTCGGCGGCGACCATTCGATCGGATTTCCGTGCGTGCGCGGCATCGCGCAATGCACCTCCAAGCGGATCGGCATCATTCATTTCGACCGGCACATCGATATCCAGGAGAAAGACCTCGACGAACGCATGCACACCACGCCTTGGTACTGGGCGACAAATCTTCCCAATGTTCCGGCCACGAACCTCGTCCAGCTTGGCATCGGCGGCTGGCAGGTCCCGCGTTCCGGCGTGCAGGAAGCGCGCAAGCGCGCCACCAATGTGCTCACCATCGCCGACATCGAAAAGCTCGGACTGGAGAAGACCGCCGAGATCGCGTTGGATCTGGCCTGGAAGGACGCCGACGCCGTCTATGTTTCGTTCGATGTCGACTCTGTCGACTGCGGTTTCGTCCCCGGCACCGGCTGGCCGGAGCCCGGCGGCTTCCTGCCGCGCGAAGCGCTCAAGCTCCTGGGACTGGTGGCGGGACAAGGCGTGTGCGGCCTCGAGGTGGTCGAGGTCTCGCCGCCCTATGACACGTCCGACATCACGGCGCTGTTCGGGGTCCGCGTCGTGGTCGAAGTGCTCGGCGCGCTCGTGGCCAACAACAAGCTCGGCGCCCACAAGGCGATCATCGACAAGCCGGTAAGCTTCTGAAGGGAGGTATCCATGCATCGCGGGCACGATCATCATCACCACGACTACGGCGCCGGCGGCCTTGACCTTGTTCCGCGCGATCCGGCGTTCGGTCCCGGCCACAACCACGCCGGGTTACCTCGTCGGCCGGCGCAATGGCAGGCCCCGCATCTGGCGCAGCCGCCGGCCGATGCCGCCGGCGTCTGTGCCGAGCCCGATCTCGACCTGGTCGAGACGGCCTTTGTCGAGGCCTTCGCGGTCGCCTCGGATCCCACCAGCTTTCTGCGACTGGCGCAGGTGCCGTTCTGCGCCACGACGCCGGAGGGCGCCGAGCTCAAGCTGCTGCGGGTGGAAGTCGATGACGTCACCGACGTCGGCAGCGTGATGCCGCATCTCGGCGGCGCGACCTTCCGCTACGATCCGCTCCCCGCCGCCCTGGTGGCGCGGCGGCGCCGGCTGCGCTTCGTCTATGGGGACGGGACGGCCACGCACGGATTGAGCTTCGCGCAGGTGCGGGCGCTCATGCCGGCCGAGCATTTATGACGGCGACGGTTGCCTGCCCGGGCCCGAGTCTCGGGCAGGCCCTCGACGAGATGTTTGGGCCGCCCCTAGGCCGCCTTCTGGTCTCTCTCCAGATCCGCCTTCCATTCGCCGCGCGCCGCGAGGCCATTCATCCGGGCGCGGTGCGCGAAGGCGCGCTGGGCGGCGGCGACGTTCTCGGCCTTGCCGGCCCAGGCTTTCTGCGGCGCCGCCTGCAGGGCGCGCCCGTATGAGAAGGTGAGCCGCCAGGGCAAGCCGCCGATGCGGTTCATGGCGTGGAGATGGGCCGTGGCTTCCTCGTCCGACTGGCCGCCGGACAGGAAGGCGATGCCGGGGACCGAGGCGGGCACGCAGGTCTTGAGCACTTTCACGGTTTTCTCGGCCACTTCCTCGACCGAGGCGCGCTTGGCGGCTTTCTTGCCCGAAATGACCATGTTGGGCTTGAGCACGGTGCCTTCCAGGGGCACGCGCGCCTCGTAGAGCTCGTTATAGACCGTGCGCAGCACCCATTCGGTGATGCCGTAGCAGGTGTCGATGTCATGGGCGCCGTCCATCAGGACCTCGGGCTCGACGATCGGCACGATCTGCTCTTCCTGGCAGAGCGCCGCATAGCGGGCGAGCGCGTGCGCATTGGCCTTGACGCAGGTCCAGGTCGGAATGCCGTTGCCGATATCGATGACGGCGCGCCACTTGGCGAACTTCGCGCCCAGCGCGCGATATTCGGCAAGCCGCTCGCGCAACCCATCGAGACCTTCGGTGACGACCTCGCCCGGGCAGTAGGGCAGGGGCTTGGTCCCCTTGTCGACCTTGATGCCGGGCAGCGACCCCGCCTTCTCGATCACCTTGACCAGAGAGGTGCCGTCCTTGGCGTTCTGGCGGATGGTCTCGTCGTAGAGGATGACGCCCGAGATATGGTTGCGCATCGCATCGGTCGACCGAAACAGCAGCTCGCGGTAGTCGCGCCGGCTGTCGGCGGTCGACTCCGCCCCGATGGCGTCGAAGCGCTTCTTGATGGTGCCGGTCGATTCGTCGGCCGCAAGAATGCCCCGGCCGGGGGCGACCATGGCCGTAGCCACCTTGTTCAATTCGGCGAGGTTCATTGCACACTCCTGATGCCTGTTGTCCGTCGGTAAAACGGCCGGCGGACAATTCGGTTCATTTTACCCTCAATACCTCGACTCCCGGGAGGGCCTTGCCTTCGAGCCATTCGAGGAAGGCGCCGCCCGCGGTCGACACATAGGTGAAACGGTCCGTGACGCCCGCCTGGTTGAGGGCGGCGACCGTGTCGCCCCCGCCTCCGACCGAGACGAGCTTGCCGGCCTGCGTGAGCTCGGCCGCCGCTTCCGCGACCTCGACCGTGCCGGCGTCGAAGGGCTCCTTCTCGAAGGCCCCGAACGGGCCGTTCCACACCAGCGTCTTCGATCGCGCCAGGACCGAGACAACGTGCTCGATGCTGCGCGGACCGATGTCGAGGATCATGTCGGCGGCGCCCACGTGGTCCACATCGACGACGCGCGAGGGCGCGTGCGCCTCGAATTTTTCTGCCACCACGGCGTCGACCGGCAGCACGATCTCGCGCCTGGCGACTTTCGCCTTGTCCATGATCTGGCGCGCGGTCGCGACGAGATCGGGCTCGAACAGGGATTTGCCGACCTTGCGGCCTTGCGCCGCCAGGAAGGTGTTGGCCATCGCGCCGCCGATGATCAGCGTGTCCACTTTATCCAGCAGATTGCCGAGCAGATCGAGCTTGGTCGATACTTTCGCGCCGCCGACGACGGCGGCGAGGGGGCGTTGCGGCTGTTCCAGCGCCTTGGTGAGCGCGTCGAGCTCGGCCTGCATGGAACGCCCCGCGAAGGCGGGCAGCGCGTGCCCGAGACCTTCGGTCGATGCATGGGCGCGGTGCGCCACCGAGAATGCGTCATTGACCCAGATGTCCGCGAGGCTCGCGAGCCGCGCGATGAATGCCTTGTCGTTTTTCTCCTCGCCGGGATGAAAGCGGGTGTTCTCCAGGCAAAGGATACCGCCGGGCTTCATCGCATTGACGGCCCGCTCGGCGGCCTCGCCGACGCAGTCGTCCGCGAAGGCGACCGGGCGTCCGATGGTGCGGGCAACCGCCGCGGCGATTCCCTTGAGCGAGTCCTTCGGATCGCGGCCCTTCGGGCGGCCGAAATGGGAGAGCAGGATGACGCGCCCGCCCTTGTCGGCGATCTCCGTGATGGTGGGGGCGGATGCCTCGATGCGGGTGGCATCGCTGACCGTGCCGTCGGTCATCGGCACGTTGAGATCGACGCGCACGAGCACGCGCTTGCCCTTGAGGTCGGCCTGATCGAGCGTGTGAAACGCGGTCATCTCGCCCCTCGGCAGAACCGCGTCAGATCAGCTTACCCATCGCGACGGCCGTATCGGCCATGCGGTTGGAGAAACCCCATTCGTTGTCGTACCACGACATGACGCGCACCAGCGTGCCGTCCATGACCTTGGTCTGGTCCATGTGGAACACCGACGAGCGCGGGTCGTGGTTGAAGTCGATCGACACATTGGGCTGGTCGGTGAAACCGAGAATGCCCTTGAGCTGCTGCTCGGCGGCGCGCCGGACCGCGCCGTTGACCTCGTCCTTGGTGGTCGCGCGCTTGGCGATGAATTTGAAGTCGACGACCGAGACGTTCGGCGTCGGCACCCGGATGGCGACGCCGTCGAGCTTGCCGTTGAGCTCGGGGAGCACCAGACCGACCGCCTTGGCGGCGCCGGTCGAGGTCGGGATCATGGACAGCGCCGCGGCGCGCGCGCGATAGAGGTCCTTGTGCACCTGGTCGAGCGAGGGCTGGTCGTTGGTGTAGGAGTGGATGGTGGTCATGAAGCCCTTGTCGATTCCGATCGCGTCGTTGAGCACCTTGGCGACCGGCGCGAGGCAATTGGTGGTGCAGGAGGCGTTGGAGACGACCTTGTGGTCGCGCGTGAGCTTGTCGTGATTGACCCCATAGACCACCGTCAGGTCGACGCCGTCCGCGGGAGCGGACACCAGCACGCGCTTGGCGCCGGCGTTCAGATGCAGCGACGCCTTGTCCTTCGACGTGAAGATGCCGGTGCATTCGAGCGCGATGTCGACGCCGAGATCCTTCCAGGGGAGCTGCGCCGGGTCCTTGATCGCGCTGACCTTGATCTTGCCGTTGCCGCAGCTGATCGAATCACCCTCGACCTTGACCTCGCCGGGGAAGCGGCCATGCACCGAGTCGAAGCGCAGCAGATGGGCGTTGGTCTCCACGGGCGCCAGGTCGTTGATGCCGACCACCTCGATATCCGTGCGGCCGGACTCGATGATGGCGCGCAGCACATTGCGGCCGATGCGGCCGAATCCGTTGATGCCGACACGAATTGACATTTCTACGCTCCTCCTCGCGCCGTCCCGCCCGCCACGCCGGCACTGCCTTATTGGTCTTATTGGTTAGCGCAAAGTCAGGCAATTCCAAACGTGGCTTGGGTTTGCGGGCTCATGTTTCCTTGATTTTGGTCAACACCGCCTCGGCGACCTTTTCGGCCGTGATTCCGAAATGCCGGTAAAGATCTTTGTAGGGAGCGCTCGCGCCGAACCCGGTCATGCCGACGAAAATGCCATCCGGGCCGATGATGGCGTCCCAGCCCTGGCGCACCGCGGCCTCGATCGCGACCTTGACCTTGGCATTGCCGATGACGGCGCGGCGCTGGTCGGCCGGCCGCCCCAGGAACAGCTCGACCGACGGCACCGAGACGACACGCGCCGCGACTCCGCGCTGCGCCAGCAAGGCCTGCGCCGCCAGCGCGATCTCGACCTCGGAACCGGTGGCAAATAACGTCGCCTGCGCGGCGCCTTGGGCGCCGGCGAGCTCATAGGCGCCTTCGGCGCAGCGGTTCGGGCCGGCATCCCGGCGCGCAGGAGGCAGGTTCTGGCGCGTGAGCGCGAGCACGGTCGGGCCATCGCTACGCTCGAGCGCCAGCTGCCAGCATTCCACGGTTTCGATGGCATCGGCCGGACGGAACACGCGCATGTTGGGGATCGCGCGCAATGCCGCGAGATGCTCGACCGGCTGATGGGTCGGGCCGTCCTCGCCGAGCCCGATCGAGTCGTGGGTCATCACATAGACCACGGGCAATCCCATGAGGGCGGCAAGCCGCATCGAGGGACGCGCATAATCGCTGAACACCAGGAATGTCGCCCCACACGCAATGAAGCCGCCGTGCAACGCGATGCCGTTCATGGCCGACGCCATGCCGTGCTCGCGGATGCCGTAGTGGATGTAACGGCCGCCGTAGCTTCCGGGCGCCACGTCGGTCAGATTCTTGGTGCGCGTGTTGTTCGACGGCGTGAGGTCGGCGGAGCCGAGGACGAGCTCGGGCACCGCCTCGGTCAGGACCTCGAGCGCGATCTCGCTTGCCTTGCGGGTCGCGACGGTCGGCGGCTCGAGGGCGAGCTTCTGTTTGAGCGCGGCGACCGCCGGTCCCGCTCCGGATGGACGTATGCCGCTCAAGCGGCGCACGAATTCGGCGCGGACATCGGCGGGCTTGGCGGCAAGGCGCTGTTTCCATTCGGCGTGGGTCGTCCGGCTGCGCTCGCCGGCGGCACGCCATGCGGCGAGCGCGTCGGGCGGCACCTCGAACGCGCCGCCGAGGCCGAGCGCCTGTTTGGCGCCGGCCAGCTCTTCGGCGCCGAGCGGCTCGCCATGCGCTTTCGAGGTGCCGGCTTTCTTCGGCGCTCCGAAGCCGATCGTGGTCTTGCATGCGATCATCGTTGGCCGGTCGGATTTGCGCGCCGCTTCGATCGCCTGGTGGATTGCGTCGGGATCATGCCCGTCGATGCGCCGCGCCGCCCAGCCGGCCGCCTGGAAGCGCATCACCTGGTCGACCGAGTCGGACAGGGTGAGCGGCCCGTCGATCGAGATACCGTTGTCGTCGAACAGCACGATCAGCTTGTTGAGCTTGAGATGGCCGGCGAGCGCGATCGCTTCCTGCGACAGGCCTTCCATCAGGTCGCCGTCGGAGGCGAGCACGAAGGTGTGGTGGTCGACCAGATCCTCGCCGAACTGCGCCGCCAGCATGCGTTCCGCCAGCGCCATGCCGACCGCATTGCCCAGCCCCTGGCCGAGCGGCCCGGTCGTGGTCTCGACGCCCGGGGTGTGGCCGTGTTCAGGATGGCCGGCCGTGATCGAGCCGAGCTGGCGGAACCGCTTGATCTGCTCGATGGTCACCGCCTCGTAGCCGAGCAGATACAGGGACGCATAGATCAGCATCGAGCCGTGGCCGGCCGAAAGTACGAAGCGGTCGCGGTCCGGCCAGGCCGGATCGGCGGGATCGAATTTCAGGAAGCGGGTGAAAAGCACGGTCGCGATATCCGCCGCCCCCATGGGGAGGCCGGGATGTCCCGATTTCGCCTGTTCGACCGCATCCATCGCGAGTGACCGGATGGCATTCGCCATACGGTCGTGGGCGCGATCCCGGCCGTGACCCGTGACACCATCTGGGACGCGATTTTGGACGGCGCTTGCGGTCATGAGCTGCCTTCGGGGCCTGAACGGGGCGGCGCCGCCCCACCGGCGGTGGCCGCTGCGGCAGGTTGAAGCGAGAGTGCTGTCAATCGCATGCCGGCTGGGTTGCGTGCCCGGGGTCGCGGCGGAAGCCGGCCCCAGGGCGGCGGACTGATACCATGCGGGCCCCGCGAGTCAAAGGAAGGGCGGCGCGTGCGGTCGTCCTTCCACAGGTCCCGCTCGGGGGTGCCGCGCGGGCGTTGAAAACCCCGTCCGCGGCGTTGACGAAAAGCCGCCCGAGCACGTAAGCTTCCGTTTATAACGTCTTGCCACGCAAGCGATTTTTGTAGCCCAGCGCGAACCAGTGGGCCGATGGACGGGGCGGCGCGTGACTGATGCAAGCGTATTCGAGGCGGCGACCAAGCGCCTGCAATCCGCGCTCGATGCACTCGAGGGAGCGGTCGAGCGACAGCTTGAGCAGGACAAGGGCCATGCGGCGCTCGCCACGCAGGTTCATGCTTTCGATTCCGACCGCGCGCGACTCGCAGCCGAGCTCGACGCGGTCACGGCGCATGCGCGCCAGCTCGAGACCACCAATCGCGAGGTCGCGCAACGGCTCGATGAAGCGATCGCGACAATCCGTTCGATCATCGATGCGCAAGATCGTTAGGCAGGATCGCCCGACATTGATCAATCACGACGACAGGCGCGTGACATGGGGCAGGTGAGCGTCACGATCAACGGCCGCCAATACCGGATGGCCTGCGACGACGGTCAGGAGGACCATCTCACCCGGCTGGCCGAGGATCTCGACCAGCGCATCGAGCAGCTGCGTACGGATTTCGGCGAGATCGGCGATATGCGCCTCACCGTCATGGCGGCGTTGATCGTCGCCGACGAGCTGAGCGAGCAGGGCCAGCGCGCTCGCCGCATCGAGGACGAAGTGACGGCGCTGCAGGATGCCCGCATGCTCGCTGTTGACGAGGCCAAGGTGAACGAAGCCGCGATGGCGGCGGCTTTCAACTCCGCGGCCGATCGCATTGCCAAGCTCGCGATGCGGTTGGCGCTGGGTCCAGGCCACAAGGGCGTCGCCCGCGGGTAACGGCGTCTCCCATGGCGTTTTCTTTTCCGCGCGCGTTTCCGTGGACCAGGCGCAAGGCCCAGAAACTCTCCCACCGTAATGCGCTCGCGCGGCTGAAGTCGCTCGGTTTCGCGCCACGCATGATCTACGATCTCGGGGCCTATCGGGGCGGCTGGACGCGGCTCGCAGCCGAGGTCTTTCCGCAAGCGCAATTCGTGCTGTTCGAGGCGAATGCCGACCACGCCGGCGAGCTCGCGAATTCGGGCCACCGGCATGTCATCGCGGCGCTCGGCGCGCAGGACGGCGCCGCCAGGCCGTTCCACGTGCCGCAGCGGGGCGACGCGACCGGCGCCTCGCTCTATATCGAGAAGACGGCCCATTATGCCGAGCCGAACCTGCAGGTCCGCGAGATCGCGACCGCGCGGCTCGATACGCTGGTCGCCCGCGACCGGCTTGCCGCGCCTGACCTGATCAAGATCGACGTCCAGGGCGCCGAGCTCGACGTCATGGCGGGCGCAAGCCAGACCCTGCAAGCCGCGAGCGCGTTGATCGTCGAGGTCTCGTTCATCGATTACAACAAGAGCGCGCCGTTGATCACGGAGGTGATGGCCGCGCTCGATCGGGCGGGCTTCCGTTGCGCCGATCTGTGCGAGGTGCATCGCACCGGCCGGGGCTTTGTGCTCCAGCTCGATCTCCTGGTCGTGCGGCCGGCGCTGTTTGCGGCATATTGCGCCGCGGCCGGCGTCGTTCCCTGAGCCGTCATTTCCCCCTGAGCCCTCATTCTTGTGTGGCAAGTCGCCGTCGGCCGCATTACATTGACGGCGCGGGGCTGCGAGGTGCGTCAGGAGTCATATTCTCGGGGCCTTATCGATCCTTAAGGGAGCTGTCCCTGGCCAGGCCCGTGGGCTTGGTCACATGGCGCCCACCTACTTTCGTAGGGAACCCGGGATCGCTACTCCAACGGCCGTTGCGGCTCCGCACTTTTACGCAGTACCGTCGTCGTGGCCCGCCCGGGTGCCGGGCATGACGGCGTGAAATGTCCGAGCTCAATTCCATCGAATCCCTCAAAAGTGAAATTCGCCGCGAGGCGCTCGCCCGCCGCGACGCCTTGCCGGCCGCCGAGCGCGCTGCCGCTGCGGCGGCGGTCGCGGCGCGGCCGTTGCCTGTCCCGGTCGGGCCGGGCGCCGTGGTCTCGGGTTTCTCGCCGCTCAAGAGCGAGATCAATCCGCTGCCGCTGATGCGGGCCTTCGCGGCGGCGGGCGCGCAGCTCGCGCTGCCGGTCGTCGCCGGCAAGGGTCGCCCGCTCACCATGCGGGCATGGAGCTTCGGCGAGCCCCTCGCGTCCGGGGTTTGGGGCATCCGCGAGCCCACCCCGGAGGCGCCGGAAGTGTTCCCCGATATCCTGATCGTCCCGCTGTTGGGGTTCGATCGCACCGGCCAGCGCATCGGTTATGGCGCCGGCTATTACGACATGACCATTGGGCGGCTGCGGATGATGAAGGCGGTCACGGCCGTCGGCATCGCCTATGCGGCCCAGGAAATCGCCCGGGTTCCCTTCACCCCCCGCGACGCCGTCCTCGATCTCGTGCTAACGGAGCGCGAGACCATCGATTTTCGGAAAGCGCAGTAAGGTGCGAATTCTCTTCATCGGCGACGTGGTGGGGCGCAGCGGCCGGACGAGCGTGAACGAGCGCCTGCCGCGCCTGGTGCGCGACTGGAAACTCGACCTCGTGGTCGTCAACGGCGAAAACGCGGCCGGCGGTTTCGGCATCACCGAGGCGATCTATCAGGACCTGGTCGACGCCGGCGCCGATGCCATCACGCTCGGTAATCACGCCTGGGATCAGAAGGACGCGCTGGTGTTCATCG
>Ga0137412_10001247_pt1 | contig 19492 bp, 17 predicted proteins | sample CZODoug2_1_16fun_FD_122160 | JGI IMG/M metagenome (GOLD analysis project Ga0137412, IMG submission 122160) | Vadose zone soil fungal communities from Angelo Coast Range Reserve, California, USA - CZODoug2_1_16fungal (Hybrid Assembly) | ecosystem: Environmental > Terrestrial > Soil > Vadose zone...
GTTGACAATCTTGCGGGTCGGAGCGCGAAGCAAGCGTCGTTGCAAGCATTGCTCGACCACGAGGTACTGCCAGAGTTACGCGCACCGCTGCCAGCGTTCCTAGACGAGGCACAGGAGCAGGGCTTGGCCAACATGAAGGAACTTGCCTCGCGGCGCGGCGGCTGACTCGTCGACGGCTTGACGCTCGTCGACGTAGGGGTTACGTTTCACCCGACCGCCCAGTCGGTCGACTCGCCTCACCGGGATGGGTGGCTCGACGGCGCCGCGATGAGAGGACGAAAACATGTATGACGGCCTGGCGCCCAAGCTGGGTACGGATTGGGCGAAGCAGACGTGTACCGAGATCGAAGAATTCGCGGCCATCCACGCCGATGAGCTATTCGAGTGCACCAAGGCGGCTCGATTTCCGCGCGAACTGTACGAGGACATGGGATTACGCGGCTGGATAGGACCGATCACGGATGCCGAGAGCGGTGGCCTAGGGGGTGGCGTCGCAGACTACTGCCTAATCTGTGAAGAAGTCGCACGCCATGGCCTGGTCTCTCCGCAGATCTCCGTGCAGGGTCAGCGCTGGCTGAGCAAATGGGGCAGCCCGCAGCAGCAGGACACCTACCTGCGTGGCATCGCGCGCGGCGAGGTGATCTTCTCTGAATCGATCTCCGAACCCGATGCGGCGTCATCGCTGAAGGACCTGCGCGCCAGCGCACGCCGCGATGGTGGCGACTGGATCCTCGAAGGCCGCAAGACCCACGTCAACCTCGGGCACCAAAGCGACGTCACGTTGGTCTATGCCAACGCCGAGGGCAGCGGTTTGACCGCATTCTTGGTCGACACGTCGCTGCCGGGCGTGAGCAGCCGCCAGACCGACCCAATCGGGTTGCGGTTGTTGCCAACCGCCGACATGTGGTTCGAATCCGTGCGGGTGCCCGCCGAAGCGGTACTGGGCAGTGTCGGTGGGGGATTGGAGACGTTTCTGGGGACCTTCAACGTCAGCCGCCTCGGAAATGCCTCGGAGTTGATCGGTTTCGCGCGACGGGCGTTGTCCCGGGCAATCACATATGCGAACGGGCGCGAGGTCGGCTCTGGCCACGTGACCGACTTCCAGGGCATCCAGTGGATCGTCGCCGACTGCTACCTGGCGATCTATGCGGCCTCGTTGGCACGCAACCATGCGGCCACGATCGCCGATAGTGGCGCCGATCCCGCACTCGCTACCAGCCTGGCCAAGAAGGCCGCCATTGATGCCGCCGAGTTGACCATCAACTCCTGTTTCTCCCTGATCGGTTCACATGGTCTGTACACGGACACCGACTTCGGGCAACTACTGGCCGATCTGAAGGTTTATCGGGTGGCGGGGGGATCGCTGGAGATCATGCGCAACTACATCGCCCGGCGAGTGCTGCGTGACCCGCAACAGGCGGGCCTGGTGTGAATACCGCTGAGGCGGAGCTGTACTCGTCAATATCGCTCGGCGTGGAGGGGCCTGTGGCAACCCTGCGTCTGACGCGTCCGGAGATCCGCAACGCACTGTCGGGCGTGCAGATGATCGACGAGCTCACCGACGCTCTCGTGTCGGTCCGAGACGATCCGAACATCGTGGTGCTCATCGTGACCGGCGAGGGGGACGCCTTCAGCGCCGGTGGCGATTTGCGCGACATGCGGAAGCGGTCAGGCCTCTTCGCCGGGGAGACTCCCGACGAGGTAGCTCTGGCCTACCGCACCGGCATTCAACGCGTGCCCAAGGTATTGGCGACGATGAACACGATCACGATCGCTGCGGTCAACGGGCCCGCGATCGGAGCAGGCTGCGACCTAGCGCTGATGTGCGACCTGCGGATCGCGGCCCGCGACGCGGTGTTCGCCGAGAGCTTCGTCAAGATCGGCTTGATATCGGGCGACGGTGGGGCATGGTTCCTGCCGCGCATCGTAGGCATGCAGCGGGCAATCGAGCTTCTCGTCACCGGGCGCACGATCAGCGCCGACGAGGCGGTGGCGATCGGGATGGTCCTGGAAACGGTTCCGCGCGAGCACTTGCTTTCCCGGGCAGGGGAACTCGCCCGTCAGATCTCGAGAAACGGGCCGGCCGCGGTCCGATTGATGAAGCGTCTGCTCATGGCGTCGCCAAACCTGGCCCTCGAACCATTTCTCGATGTCTGCGCGGAGTACCAAGGCACCTGTCAAACCTCAGATGAGCATCGTGCCGCGCTCAGCCACCTGCTCGATCGCCGACCGTGACCTCGCTGATCCGCTCGGCTACCGCAGCGCAGCCGCCATCGCGTGCACCGCATCGGTGATGACCTTGTCGGAGTTGGCGAACGACAACCGGACATGGCCTTCGCCACCGGGACCGAATGCAGCACCCGGTGTCACCGCCACCTTGGCCTGGGTCAGCAGGAATTGGGCGAACTCGGCGGAATCGGGAATCTGCGTTCCGCGGATGTCGGCGAAGGCGTAGAAGGCTCCCTCCGGCACCGAGCAGCGTATTCCCGGCACCGACTGCAGCCCGTCGACGATGAGGTCACGGCGGCGCAGATATGCCAATCGCATCTCCTCGACGACAGACCGCGGGCCGCGCAAGGCAGTCACTCCGCCACGCTGGGCGAACGACGCAGCGCATCCCACCGTGTGCTGTTGAGCCTTGAGCGCCTCGGCAATGATGGGCGGTGGCCCGGCCAAATACCCCAGCCGCCATCCCGTCATGGCGTATGCCTTGGAGAAGCCATTGACCGTCAGGGTGCGGTCGGCCAGCTCTGGCCGCGCGCCGACGCTGAGGTGAGTCCGGCCGTCGTAGATGATCTTCTCGTAGATTTCGTCGGCGATGATCACCAGATCGTGCCGATCCGCCAGATCGGCGATGACGTCCGCTTCCCGCGCGGTCAGGACGCGGCCGGTGGGGTTGTTGGGGGTATTGATCAGGATCGCCTTCGTGCGCGGCGTGATATGCGGCGAGAGCGCTTCGGCCGTGATCGCGAAGTTCTCGTCGGCGTCGAGCTCGGCCATCACCGGGGTGGCGCCGACCAAGTGGATGATGGCCTCATAGGTGACCCAGCTGGGCGTGGGAATGATGACCTCATCGCCGATGTCCAACACCGTGAGCAGAGCGATGTACAAGGCATGTTTGGCCGACGGGGTGACGATGATCCCTGAGGAGGCGGGGCACTGCAGCCCGTTGTCCACGCTCAACTTCTCGGCGATGGCCTCCAGCAACGACGGTATGCCCCGACTTCCGACGTAGTGAGTGAACCCCTCCTGCATGGCGGTGTGCGCCGATTCGACAATGGCTGCGGGCGTGGGGAAGTCGGGATCGCCACCGCCTAGGTCATGGATCGTCTCGCCGGCGGCACGCAGCCGTTTGACGGTGTCGGCAACCGCGAACGTCGCCGACTCTTCGATCAACTTGAAACGCGAGGACACGAACGCGGTCATGATGGTGCTCCCTTACTAGGTCGGTTGGCGCGTCGCTCAGGACTGAGTGGCCGACGAGGACTGCGCGGTGTCGTAGGCGCGAAGCACGTCGTGGTAGGTGACCGGAGGTTGCGCCACGAAGTGCGTGCGTACACCCAGCGCCGCCGATGCCGTCAAGCGCCGCACCGTCGCGTTGGCCATGGTGGGCTCGATGCCTATCTCCTGGAGCCCATCTGCGACCCCCTGCATCTCCACAGCACGCCGTTCAGCATGCAGCACATCGGTTTTCAAGCACATGATGGCGAAGTCGCGATAGCTCGTGGCATCCATGGGGCCGACGATCCCCTCGAATGCCTCCTCGGTGACGTTCGCGCGGTAGGCCGCGGTCATCGCCTCCACGATCAAGGCCTCCATGCCCTTGGTGACTACGCTGCGCAGCATCTTGACCGTCGCGGCCGTTCCCGCATGCTCGCCTGCGGCCTCGACGGTGAACCCCAGAGGCTCGAAGTCGGCCTTGAATCGGGCCGCGCCGCTGCCCGAGCAGTAAAGCTGTACGGCGTGACCGTAAATGCTCACCGCACCCATGAGATTGGCATCCACGAACTGCGCGCCGCCGTTGGCGACCGCCTCGGCGATCGTCTTCTTCGAGCCAGGTGTGGAGGCATTGATGTCGACGAGAAGCTGGCCGGGTCGCAGAAGTTCAGCGATCTGCGCACCGACCTCGGTTGCAGTGGCAACAATGACCGCGGAGAAGATCACATCGGACTCCTCAACGACCTCGCGCAGTGAGTTCACTGTGGTGGCACCCGAGGCGATCACTCGATCGGTGAAGTCCCGGCGGTAGGGAGGTCGGTTCGTCCGGCCGTCGCAGTAAACGAGGATCTGCGAAACCCCGGCGTCCCTCAGTGCGGTGGCGAATGCTTCAGCCGCCTCGCCGAACCCAATGAATCCAACGCTTTTCGTCATCTCGCTACCTCCGTGTCGATGAGTTGTCGGGTTGAGCGACGGTCCCACGCGCCGCTGATCCCTTCGTCGCGCAACTTGTAATAGAGCACCTTGTCGGAGCCTGATTTCTCCAGACCAGAGGTGAACGTGATGTAGCGGGGCACCATGAAATCAGCCAACCGATGCGCACACCACGCACACAGTTCGTCGGCGGTCAACCGGGCGGCCTCGCGCAACACCACGACGGCCTTGATCTCCTGGCCGGCAATGGCATCGGCGATCCCGACGACGGCCGCTTCTTCGACATCGGGGTGCGAGGTGAGCACGGCCTCGACATCGCTCGGGGAAACGTTCTCGCCCTTGTGCCGAATGGCGTCGGCCGAGCGGCCGAGATAGGTCAGGACACCCTCGGCATCCATCATTCCGGTGTCACCGCTGTGGAACCAGAGATTCCGCGTCGCCTCAACGGTCCGGTGCGGCGCGTTGTGGTAACCGCTGAACATCACGTCCGGTTCACGGGGTCGCACCACGATCTGTCCGGACACACCTGCCTCGACGGTGCGATCGTATTCGTCGACGACCGCCACCTCGAAACATTCGCGGGCAGCGCCGTTGGCGCCGCATCCCGGCCGGCTTATCGTGGTGTTGCAGCCGGCCTCGATCATGCCCCAGCCATCGAGAGCAACACAGCCGAAACGCTTCTCGAACGCGCGTGTGGCCACCGGCGGAGCCCCACCGAGAATGAGCCGGATGGTGTTGGCCGTGTCATCGGGGTGGGGTGGTTGCTTCATCAGGATTGGTAGCGGCGCGCCGATGTGGGTGAATGTCGTTGCTCCGTACCGGCGTACCTCGGTCCAGAAGTTGCGCGCGCTGAACCGCTCGGCAATTGCGAGGGAGCCGCCAGCCGCCAGAGTGGGCATGACCGCCATCATCTGGGCATTGCCGTGATAGAGCGGCATGAACACGTAGGAGCGGTCCTGCGACGTCAGTGCCATCAGCCGGGCGAGGTCGCGCCCGATGCGGGTATAGACGTTGTGACAGTTGACGACTCCCTTGGCCGCTCCCGTGGTTCCCGATGTGTACATGATCACCAGCGGGTCCGAGGCGTCGATGTGGACCGATGGTGGCCGCTCGGCTGATGCACCGGCGAGTTCCGCCGCGAGCAACGATGCGCCGCTGTGTACGCCTGTCTTTGCCGGCTCGGCGGCAACGAGACAGTTCGTGCGCAACCCCTCTGGGGCAGCGGCGCAGAACGTGTCAAACTGGCCTGCGCCGACGACGGCCAGTTCGGGTTCGCAGTCCAGCAGTTGGTGCGTCAGTGCGGCACCCCGCAAGCGAATGTTGACCGGCACCTGCACGGCGCCCAACTCGGCCAACCCGAACCACAAGATCACCGACTCGCGGCTGTTGGGCAGCAGCAGCACCACGCGATCGCCCTTGCCAATCCCGTAGGAGGCGAACATGTTCGCCGCCCGCCAGACCTCCTGTTGCAGGTCGGTATAGGACATGCTGCCGCGTGAGTCGAGGAGTGCGGTGGCAGTCGGCCGGATGCCTACTACGTGCTCAAGGAATGCTGGGAGCGTCTGCAGCGAGCGGTCGATCACCGGGCACCGTCCATCTGCGCTTCGAGATCTGCTGAAATCCCCAGCGCACGTGCGGGGTTCGCAATGACCATGGTCCTCCACTCGGTGTCGGTCATGCCCTCGGCGGTGAGCAGCCGGTGGTAGTCGGCGAGGCCATCGACGGGACTGGGGTTGCCGATCTGCCCCAGATCGGTGGCCAAGATCGTGCTCGACACCCCGACGATCCGGATCGCCTCGATGACGGTCGCTACGGTGTCACCGGCAAGCAGCGAGTAGTAGCAACGCTCGAAGAAGACGTCCTCACCGGCTAGATCGCATTGAACGGCGAGCGGCATGCGGATCTGCGGGGCCTCGGGGTGGGTGACGATGACACGCCGCACGCCTCGGTGGCGGGCCGCATCGATGAGGCAGGCGGTCTCGTCGGGTGACAGATGACCGGTCGCCAGCGTCGCAGCTCGCTCGGCGATGAGGTCGAGGATCGCCGAAACGGCGTCGCTCACTCGCCCGTTTGGGGTGAGCGGGCTCAGGCCGATGTCGTCGGAGCCGCGCGTCAGCGCCGTGATGTGCGCGGAGACCGGAGCACGAGTCACATAGTCGATGTGGTTGCGCGCGCTGACCGTCGGCATCCAGATGATCTGCGCGCCCATGTCGAGGTTCGCCCGCACTGCCTCCACGCCGAAGCCTCCGGTGCAGGCCGTGTTGAGTACGACGCCACCGATCACGCGAAGACCGCCGACGACCGATTCGGCGATCTGGGCCCGCGCCGTCGTGGGGGTGTAGTGGTTCTTCAGCACCAGCGCACCCATGCCGGCGTCCTTGGCGCACCTGGTGACGTCGATGTCGGAGTACAGCCGGGGTACCACATCTGGGGCGGAGTGCACGTGCGTGTCGATGGCGCCGTGCAGGGGACCGGGCTGAGATGAGGACATGGCGGTTGCTACTTGCTCCTGTTGGCGTGTGGCGTTGTCGGGTTCGCGAACGGCGATCCATCGAACCGACCGACGAGTCGGTCGGGTGGCACGTTATGCTAGATCCAGCTGCGGTGTCAACACATGGACGGCAGCCACGCGGCGAACCCGCGGGAAGGGTGAGAGAGACATGAAATACTCGAGACGATCAGCGTGCGGACAACGTTGGCTAAGGGGATGACGATGGCACCACGACGCACTCCGGCGCAGTCGCGCGCCGAAGAGTCCACCAGCCTCACAGCGCTGCCGTCCTTCGGGTTGGCATCGGAGAAGAACATGTCGGCCACCGGTTTTCGGCGGCGCGATGACATCGTCCGCCGAGCCGCCGAACTGTTCGAGGAGCGTGGTTACTACCAGACGTCCATGGACGACATCGCCGAAGCCGTCGGCATCGCCAAGCCGACGCTGTACCACTACTTCACTGGCAAGGATGCGATCCTGTGGCGCATTCACAATGAGTTCCTGCAGGTGTTGCTCGACGGGCAGGAGCAGCGCAGGACGGGCAGTGTGATCGAGGATCCCGCCGGCGAGCTGCGGCAGATGATGCACGATTTGCTCGGGTTGATCGGCGCGCGGCCGGGCTATGCGCGGGCGTTCTTCGAACTGCACCGCGAGATACCCGCTGACTGGTACTCGCAGATCGACGAGCAGCGCGCACGCTACGAACGCAGCCTCGAAGACGTCGTGCGCGCCGGCGTCAAACGCGGACAGTTCCGCAAGGTCGACGTGGAGTCGACCACCAAGGCCGTCGCCGGAATGTGCAATTGGACCTATCACTGGTTCAAGAACGCCGATCCAGCCCCCGACGTCGACAAGTTGGTCGACTACTTCTTCTCGCTCATCACCGACGGTATCGGTGCGCGATGATGACGGCGGCCTTGAGACGACGCCGGCTGCCGTGCCGCCACGGACATGCCTGCGCGGGGTGAGGACTCTCGGCTGACAGGCCGTCGCCGCCGTGCCGCGCAGCTGATCGGCGGCGCGGCGCTCGTCATGGTGGCGATGAGCCCGTTCGCGGTCTTGCTGGCGGTTCTGGGCGGATTCCCCTCGCAGACCCGGCCACTCAGTGGTGTCCAGTTGATGGCTTGCGCGGCAGGTGCGGCAGGACTGGCGTTTGCCTGCACCTGGTTGGGGATCTGGGGCTTGACGCGGCTCGGCGGAGTGCCCTGGGCGGGAAGAGATTCCGTGCCTCCGGCCGATGATTCCGCCGGCGACGAGGACGGCCCCTTCGCCCAAGCCTTCGCGCAACGGTTGCAAGTCGATACCCAACTGCTGCAGGTCCGTGAACGTGAACTGGAACTTGCTGAGGTGACGGCACTGCGCTCGCGGTACTTCGAGGCGGTTCGCCAGTTGGCCGACGGTACCGAGATCGTCCGCATCGCCGGGGCCTACGGATTGTCGGCGGTGGCTACTGAGTGGCTGAAACTGGGTCGAGCCGATGAGTGCCAGATCTGTGTCGACGTGGTGTGCGCCGCGCTACGAGGCACCCGACACACTGGCGGGGACGAGCCCGCCACCTCATCAGGCCTGCGTGACAGCATCGTCGAGCTACTGCGGCTGCATTTGCCGACAATGCTGGGCACCGTGCCCGACGACTGGCGGTGCTGCCGAATCAACTTGGCGGGAGCCGATTTAGCGGGCGCCAATCTGCCTGGAACCTTTCTCGGGACGGCCAACCTGTCGCTAACCTCGCTGCGAAACGCCAACCTGCGCGGTGCCAATCTCGACGACGCAACCTTGGAGCGAGCGGACCTCTTCGAGGCGGACATCGCAGGCGGTGACCTCAGCTATGCCGACCTGACCAACGCCGTTCTCGACGGTGCCCAACTCGGCGGAGCCAAGTTGCGCAACGCTGAACTCAGCCGAGCCCTCCTGCGCACCACGAACCTGGCGCAGTGCGACCTGCGGTCCGCCACAGCCGAGGAAGCCGACCTATCAGCAGCCGACCTCACGGCGGCGAATCTGACCGCCACCGTGCTGTCTGGCGCCAACCTGGCGGCAGCGAATCTCAGTGGAACCATCCTGCGCGATGCCACGCTGCAGGAGGCCAACCTCAGCGGCTCCAACTTGTGCGGAGCAACGTTGGACGGGGTGGATCTGTCCACAACCAACTTGGGCCGCGTCGTCTACAGTTCGTCCACGATCTGGCCACGGGGCTTCATCCCCCCAACCAATTCCCACCGCTTGTAAGCGCGATCAGGTCGTCAAGACTTCGCGGAGACCGCCGCGGGGAAACACCCCGTCAGCAGCGGGGTCGTTGGTCACGATTCCGGCAACCACCGCACCGATGACGGGGGCGAACTTGAAGCCGTGCCCCGAAAACCCAGTCGCCACCACGATGTTGGGAGACGGCGGGTAGCGCCCCAAAACGAACCGATGGTCGCGGCTGAACACCTCTCCGTAGGCGTTGGCGCGCACCGGATTCGGCGCCAGATCCGCCACGTTGCGGTGTATGACGTCACGCGCCAGGGTGATCCACTCGTGGGGGACGGCGTCCGGCATCGGCTGGCCCTCGCGGATCGTCAGGTAGCTACCGCTGCGAGCAATCTTGACCGTCGCGTGATCGTCGGTCGGCCATGCGCAATATGCATCGTGGCCCGAGCGCAGCACCATTGGGAACCGGCTTGCGTCGAACCGATGCGTCTGCCGACTCGGAATCCACCAGGTCAGCAACAGGCATTCAGTACGAACCCAGGGGTGCAATGCCGGCAGCAGTGCAGCTGTCCCCGTGCCCGCACTCACGACGGCGGTGCGGGCCCGAATCGACGTGTGGTCATCGAGGGTGACCGACACGCCGAGGCCGTCGTCGTCGACGCGGGTCGCAGTGACACCGGTCCGCAGACACGCGCCGCGCGCCTTTGCGTCGGCGGCCACCAACGTCACCGCGGCGTCGGCGCACAGCACCCCCGCTGCCTCGTCCAGAACGGCCACATCGTCGTCGCGGATTGTGATGAACGGCCATCGGTTACGCGCTTCGTCGATGTCGAGCTGGCGAGCCGGTAGATCGTGCGCGTGGGCGCTCCTGAGGGTTTCGGCAGTCGAATCGGCGTCCCGGTGCCCGACGAGCAGCGCGCCGCTCGGGACGAACAGGGTCACACCTAGCTCATCCTGCAGCCGCAGCCAAAGCGCTCTGGCCCGTCGCAGAAGCGGGACGTACTGCGCACCTTCGCGATACGCGGTGCGGAACATCCTGGTCTGGCCTCCGTGGGAGGAATTCTCGTGCGCGGGTGCGTCCTTGTCGATGGCGATGACATCGATGCCGGCGCGCACCAGTTCGCGGGCAACGAAACCACCGACGGTGCCCGTACCGATCACGACGACCTCGGCATCGAACGTGCTCACCGGATCTCGGGCTCGGGTTGGCGCGTCGGCTGGTCGAGCCGGTCGGATGCGCCGCGACGCACGGGGGGCTTGCTGGATTCGTCCAGCGTCAGGTGCCGTGTCTCGGGGGCCATCCTGACTGCCGTCAGCAAGCCCACGGCGCAGATACCACCGGCGAGCAGGACCCCGATGCTGCCGCCGGCATCGGCCAGCAACAGTGGAAACGCGAACGTGCTTGCAGCGGAGCCTATCCTGCTCGCTGCCACCGCGAAGCCGACACCGGTCGCCCGCAGATCGGTCGGAAAGAGCTCGTTCGGGTACAGATACTCCAATGTGCTGCCCGTGCCTTCGGCCAGGTTGAAGGCCATGAACATCAGAATCGCCAGCACGCCGGAAGCGGCAGGAACGATGCCAAGAACCGTCAGCGCGGCGGTCATGCCGACGAAGGACCAAATCAACGTTGGCCGCCGGCCAAGCCGGTTGACAAGCCAAATACCAGCTCCCGCACCGATGATCGGAAAGACGCTCACCACCATCGTGCCGAGGTGGGTATTGGTGACACCGAACTGGTCGAGCAATTCGGGTTGGTAGGTCCGCAGGGCATACGACGGGGCGATCTGGGCCATCCAGAAGACGGAGCAGAACACCAGCGGCCGGAGGTATCCGCGGCGGACCAACTCAGCGACCGAGACCTTGCGTTTGGCGCCGGTGGGGATCTCGGCGGCCTCTGCCAGGAAGCCGTCGACATCGACGTTCGAGCCGAGTTTGTCCAGCACGATGGCGCGGGCCTCCGCGACGCGGCCCCGTGCGGCCAGCCAACGCGGCGACTCCGGGATGCCCAGTCGCAGAGCGAATACGATGACGGTGGGTACGACACCCGAGGCGAAGATCCATCGCCAGGAACCGTCACCGAACGATCCCAGGACGGCGCTGACTGCCACCGCCGCGGTGTTGCCGATCGCCCAGGCGAACGACAGGCCCGCTAGTGCGGGCCCACGCAGGCGCCGGGGTATCAGTTCGGATGCCATGACCGTGGCGATGGGGTAGTCGGCGCCGATCATCACGCCCAACAGCAATCGCACGATGAACAACTGCACGGGGTCACCGACGAAGAACTGCAGTATCGAGAGGATCGCGAACGACAGCAGGTTCAGGCGGTACATGAGGTTGCGGCCCACCAGGTCCGTCAGCGGGCCGAAGATGAGTCCGCCGAAGAAGATGCCGATCAGCGATGCTGCGCCAATGAGGCTGAGCCACAGCGTGGAGATGTGGATCTGGTGTCCCATGATCGGCAGGCCGATCGCCACGACTCCAAGCAGGTACCCGTCTACGAAGGGTCCACCGGCAGTCGCCAGCACCAGGCGCCAGTGGAAGGGGGTAACGGGTGCATCGTCGATCGCGTGTGATGACACTTGCACTACCTCTTCGCTTCTCGGTGTACTGGCCGGGCCGTTGAGAGACTCGAATCGAGGGCAACCACATTGCTGCCCGACCGACTCGTCGGTCGGTTCGGATGAACGTACAACGCCGTTGGCCGGCCGTCAACCGGTCGACGCCAGTGGACTCGGAGATTCCCCTTGCGTGAGTTTTGGGTTACGGATACTTTGCGCGCGATGGCGATTCAGTAACCTGCGGCCGCCGCGTCAGCCGTCGACACTTGGAGGCGACCACCACGCGTGCAGGAGCGGTGGCTTCCCGACGTTTACCGCTGGGTGACCCGGCGACCCGACGTACCCATGATCAGCAGAGTCATCAACGCCAGCGCCACGATGTAGAAGGCGGGTGCCGCTTTGACGCCCGTCCACGCTATGAGCAGGCTGGAGATGGCCGGCGCGAAACCGCCGAACAGAGTCACGCCGAGGTTGTAGCTCAACGCCAACCCGGTCGCGCGTGTCGATACCGGAAAGCACAGCGCCAGGAACGCCGGTAACGGACCGGCGTAGCTGGCCTTCAACAGCGCCATCACCATGACGACGGCTCCGAAGGTGAGTGCGGTCGGCCAACTGGTGACGACGAGGAATACCGGGATGATGACGATCGCGGTCACGATGGTGGTCACCACCATTACCGGCGCCTGTCCGAGTCGGTCAGACAGCCTGCCCGAGAGCGGGCAGACGCAGAAGAGGACGACGCCGGCAAAGGCAGCGGCGAGGAAGCTCGTCGCTTTCGGCAGCCCGAGCTCTGAGATCGCGAAGGTGGGCATGTAGGTGATCAAGTAGTTGACCGACGTCGACATCGCCACCGCGCCAACGGCAGTGGCCAGTGCCAGCTTGTGATGTCTCAAGATGACGACTGTGGTGTTCGTCGTCTCCAATTGGTTGTCATCGCGCGCGGACGTGAACTCCGGCGACTCCGTCATTGTGCGTCGGATGTAGAAGCCCACCGGTCCGATCAGGATTCCCAGGACGAAGGGAATCCGCCAACCCCAGTCCTGAGCCTGCCCCGGTGTCAGCAGCGTGGTGAGCGCGACCGCACAGCCAGCCGCCAAGACGATCGAGATACCTTGCGTAGCGAATTGCCAACTTCCCATGAAACCGCGCCGTCGTTGGTCATGCTCAACCAGATATGCAGTGGCACTGCCGAATTCACCGCCAGCTGAGAAGCCCTGTACCAAACGTCCGGCCAAGACGAGCACTGGCGCCAGGATCCCGATGCTCGCGTAGCTGGGAACGAAGGCGATCAGTGAGCTGCCCACCATCATCAGCACGATCGACAACGTCAACGATTGCTTGCGTCCCGCACGGTCGGAGATGGCACCGAGCACCACGGCGCCGACCGGGCGGGCGAGGTAGGTCACCCCGAAGGTCAGCAGCGTGATCGTGATGCTCAGACGTTGACTGCTGGTGGGGAAGAAGACTGGGGCGATGATGGAGGCGAGAAATCCATACACCGAGAGTTCGAACCATTCGAGGATGTTGCCGATGGTGGTGGCAACGATGGCCCGGCGCGTCCGTGCGGGCGACGCAGGCAGCGACGCCGAGGTACCGACAGTGATGGGTACTTGCGCCGTCATCGATTCTCCTGTCGCCATAGACCATCCTGACCACGCCGGCGCGTGAGTGCCCGCCATCAAGAATGACCGGGACACAGATCGCCACACATCTCACCCGACCGACTCGTCGGTCGGGTGAGGGGAGCGTAACTTTCCATCGCCGAGGCCGTCAAGTGGTTCACACCACATCGACGCACCTGATGTGATGTAGCGCATCACGTGACCGGCGAGACCTCGGCAAGACGACAACACTGGCGATGGCCCGCCCGTCGCGAGATCCCACCAATGTCAGGGGTGCACATCACAGCGTCAGGCGGAACGTGTGACGCTCCCCGAACTTCCGAAAGGCCAAGCGTTGCAGGATGGGTGATGACGAAGGCGCAGCGTGAACGAGCGCCAAGGTGGCTCCCCGAGCAGTCGCGGTCGCCAGGCGGTGGGCCACCAGATCTCGGTACACCCCGCGACCCCGCATCGCGGGAATCACCGCGCCACCCCACAGTCGAGCCACGACCCCGACGAGGGCGAACCCCGCCGCGCCGGCGGGCTGCCCGTCCGAATATCCCAAGAACCAGCCCGGCGAAAGTCGGAGGTAGGCGTCCTCGATAGCGCCGGCGGACGGATCCGGATAGCCCCATCCACGCGCAGAGGTCCGCTCGAACTCGGCGACCCGCTCGTAGCTCGACACTTCAACGACATCGATACCCGACCGGTCGCGGATGCCCGGAGCCGCGGCCAACAACAAGTCCGCTGCCAGAACGTCGTCAGTGCCGACGACATCTGCGCCCCGCATCCGAAGTTCCTCAATCGCAGGGCCCGTGCCCAAATAGTCCGGGCTGACGGTGATCTGCAGTGACGACGCATCACATCTGCGAGCTGCTTCGAGGGCACCGCGAACAAGTTGCCCGCTGTCAGTCGTGTCGATGTGGCACGCCACCAACGTCGCCTCACCGTCGATCAAATACATCTCGAACCCGTCCAGGGTTACCGGCACCGAGTCAGCCGGCCGCCACGGCGACACCCATGACCGGGACTCCTCGAGTACCTGTTCGGGAGACCAATCGGCCCACGCTCGCTGCCCCACACTCGAAAGCTAGACCAACATTGACGTCAGCAGCGATGCGAGGGTGGCCGGGCTGAGATCGTCGTCGGAGCGGGCAGCGACGTGATGGTCCGGACGCACGAGAAGCGCGCCCCCACCATGCAACCCGGTGATGGCTCGCCAGGCACCGTCGATGTCGACGAGGTCGTGGCCGACGCCATGTACGGCGACGACGCAACCGGTTTCGGATTCGGCGCGCCGGGCCGCATCGGCCCAGGCGGCGTGGTCGACGTCGGTGATGAGGGCGAACCCCGGTCCGCAGAGATCCAGCGTGGAGATGCGCTGTTCGCCGCGCGTCAACCACAGGTGGGGCACCCGTGTTCCACGTTGTCCGCGCAGTTCCGCGACGTGGCCGGTTGTCGACGTTGCGTCGGCACCTGCGGGGGAGAGGTAGCGGTATCGAGTCATGACGGCTTCCATGTCGATCAGTTCGGCGGGAGCCCCTGGGGCACCGGCCTTCTGGAAGCGCGTCTGCGGATCGGTGCGCAGCCGTGCCTGTCGGGCGCCAGTGACGGCTTGCGGCCGTCGTTCGGGCTCGTAGGTATCCAGCAGCGCGGGTTTGGCGCGGCCAGTGAGGACGGCAGCGAGTTTCCAGGCGAGGTTGTGGACGTCGCCGATGCCCGTGTTCGCTCCGAAACCGCCGGAGGGCGAATGGCGGTGGGCGGCGTCTCCCGCAAGCAGGACGCGGTCGTGGCGGTAGGTGTTGGCGACGTGCACTCCGGTATCCCAGACCGCGCGTACGAGCACCTCCACGTCGATGTCACCGGCGCCGATGGCTTCGCGGACGAGGTCGGCGCAGCGGCTGGGCGGGTAGTCGGCCAGCGTTTCCTCGTTCGGGTCGTATTCGATGTGCAGGGACCACTCGTCGGTGTTGTTCTTCGACAGCATCAGTGCGTGCACGATGTCGTTGTCGATCTGGCACTGGCTGAACGTGCGCCCCGCAACTCGGTCGGCGAGGTCGGCGTGAAAGAACACGTTGATGTAGTGATGCGTTGGAGGCAACTCCCAGCCGGTGATGCCCAGGCTGTTGCGTATGCCGCTGTTGGCACCGTCGGCCGCGATGACGTAATCGGCCCCGATGACGCGTTGCAGCCCGGAACCGGCCCGGGCGATGACCGCCTCGATGCCGTCGGCGTGGCTGCGCAGGGTCGTCAACTCGGTGTCGAAGCGCAGGTCTGCGCCGCGTTGGCGGGCAATGTCGATCAGCAGTGGTTCAAGCTCGACCTGCGGGAGGAAGCAGAACGATGACGGGCTCGGGGTCTCGAAGTGCTCGGCCTTCGCGGGGATCGGTTGAGCTATGGAGGTCAGCATCGTGGGGCCCATGCGGTAGCCGCCGAACTCGCCGGCCTTGAGGGCGAGGGCCGAGGCTGCTTGAACCTGTTCTTCAATGCCCAACTGGCGGAAGATCTCTGACGTGCGGGCGTGCAGTCCTCGCGAGCGGGGTAGCACCGAGGGGCCACTGCGCCGCTCGACGAGCACGGAATCCAGGCCGTGGTACTGCAAGAGGAGCGCGGCGCATAGGCCGACGACGCCGCCACCGACGATGAGCACACTCGTAGATTCTTGGGGTTGCACAAAAAATAGGGTAACACCAAATTTATTGGTACGATCGGTGGGTGGTTGCCGGACTACGTGAGCGCAAGAAGCGGGAGACGCGACGCTCCATCAGCGACATCGCCACGACGCTGTTCATGGCCAAGGGGTTCGACAACACCACCATCGCCGAGATCGCCGAAGCGGCCGGAGTATCACCACAAACCGTGGCGAATTACTTTCCCACCAAGACGGACCTGTTCTTCGACGAGGACGGCTGGCGGATCGGACCGCCGGCCGCGATCGTCGAGCACTGCCCGAAGATCGCGCCGGCGGAAGCGGTATTGCGTTGGCTGCTAAGCGATCTGCGTCGACGCGACGACGACGGGCACCTGCTCGGGCAGGCGGCATTCAGGCAGACCATCTTTGCCAGCCCCGCCTTGCGGCACCGCTACTTCGACGACCTGGCCGAACTGAACAGCGCGCTACACGACGCAGTGGCCGCGTCGATGCCGCGACTGCCGGGCTGGCGGGTCGGCCTCACCGCGACGACGCTCACCGGCGCGCTGATCGCGTGCGAAGAAGAATTCGCCAACCTCAGCACCAAAGTCGCACCCGAGCGGCTACTGACCGCCACCAGCGACGTGGCCAAGAAGATTCTCAACCGGGTGCCGTAACCGGGCTGGGCGTTTTTCGCCGGAGAGCGCCATCACGCCCAGCGCGGCGAACAGTGCCGCCCCGCCGCCGGCGAAGGTTGCGCCGGGCACTGACAGTGTGTGGCGGCGAACGCCGCCGACCGCCGCGAGGACGTCGAGGCCGTCGACGAGAAGCCCCAGCTGAAGTGCACGGGTGCGCAATTGCGGCGACGTATCCATGATTGCCGCGGCGAGCGTCAGCTCGCGGGATCCGAACAGTTGGGCGGTAAGGGGCTGTTGGTGATGAGAACCCAATCCCATGATTCGCGCGGTCTTGGTTGGGGCGAGCCATGCGCTTACACCGGTAGCGAATCGCAGTGCGGCGAAAACACGGATGAGGGCGCGTTGATTCAGTAGCGAGGCCATACCGAGCACCTTCTCGGATAGCGCTGGCTCCCGTCCGCGAAACCGAAAGGTTTCAGCTAGAAGACCGCTGGGCGCAGTCGTCGGCTCGACGACGTTTGGGCCGCTCGGCGGTCGCTGATCCGCGTGAGCGGCAATGACTCCACTGCGCTTCCAAGTTCCTCGCGAACGTCGGCGATGGCCGCCGTGAAACGGTCACGCTCATCAACACGGGGCGCGACGATCCGCAAGGCGTCGGGCTGGACCCCGTGGGCAACACCGAGCACCCGCACACCGATGCCGTGACGCTGGAACACCGCCGCGACGTTCTCGGAGCGGGCACAGAACGCGTACTGGAAGTGGACGTTCGTGTTGCACCGAGGGTCGAGACCCTCGACATCGGCGAGCGCGTCCGCCAACCAGGCGTTGTCGGCATGCATCCACGACCGCGAGTGCGACGCCCAGTGGAAGTCCCGTACCGCCGCACACGCAGCGTGCACGTCGACACCCGACAGACCCCAGTTCTCCTGCTCGCCGAAGAGCCTCTTGAGCCGCTCGTGATCTGCACACCAGGCAATTCCCGCCCGCATCGCCGCGATGCCGTAGAACTTCGAAGTCGATCGCAGCACAACGATATTGGGGGCATCGCAACCAAGGACCGACCATTCGATCGGATCTGCCATGAAGTTGACGTACGACTCGTCGACGACGAGTGTCGCGTCGGGGTGGGCGTCCGCCGCAGCCACCAGATCCTTCGGGTCAAGGACGGTGCCGGTTGGATTGTGCGGGTTGGAGATGATGACCAGCCCACCCTTGTCGAGCGCCGCGTCGACCTGCTCCACTGACGGAAACTGCTCACCGGCGAGACTGAACCCCCGGCCGGGAAAGGCCTTGAGGTAATCCGTGTAAGCGGGCAGCGGCACGTGAACGTCGGCGGGGTCGACCTCGCGCCCCATGGCCCAGATGAACTCGCTGGCTCCGCGTCCTGCGACATACGCGCCGTTCCGTACGCCGGTCGCCCACCGATACAGATCGGCGAGGCGCTCGGCGGCGTCGTAGGGGTGGAGCAGTACCTCGGCGGGGGAAATGGATCGCAGTGCCGCGATCGCCGCCGGCGCGGGGCCGTAGCGGTTCACGCATGTGCTCAAGTCCATGTCGACGCCGCGTCTGGGATCGCCGCCTTGAGCTCCGAAACTGCTCTGATCCGCTATGGGTCGGCTCAGTCGGGAAGCCGGCGGCCGATCGTCGATGCGACGGTCCAAGGGGTCGGCCGACGGCGCCTCCGCCGCGTGCGCGAACATCTCGCGTTGGCGACGCATCTCGATCGCCCGCCACGGCAGCGCATATCGTTGTGAGGCAGGAAAGTACGGCATGGGGTCACCCTCTTGTTCGTGAGCTCGGATCGACACGACCTCACGGTAGGAGGGGTTGCGTAGCGGCGAACGCGTAGTGGACTACCTGTGTTCGCGCCCGGGAGTACTCACCGAAGCGCTGACGCCCTGCCGGGGAGCCCATCTTCACACCACAGTGATCGCCGATAAGCGGGCGGCTAGCGTTGCATGCGGCCCGTCTCGAAGATGAGCTGACCGGCGCCCTCCCGGGCCTGCAGGTAGTCGGCGATCGTCTGGGCCACCTCGCCGTCGGAGGCGTCGACCGCGAGCAACTTGGCCCCGTGCCATTCGAGTAACGCTCCCAACTGCAGTTCTAGCTCGGCGGCGATCTGGTCCTTCGGGCCTTCCTTCGGACCGACTTCATCGCCGAAGTAGACCCGGAAGGTGTAGCGGCCGGACGGCCGCACGACCCGGTCCAGTACGTAATCCCCGGTCGTGGCGACGACGTCACCAAGGGAGACGTCGTAGAGGAAGAACGGGATACAGCACAGCTCGAATTCGGTGTCGGCGACCTGGCGGCCCACCAACTGCTCGAACCGCTTGGGGGCACAGTCCTCGGGCAGAGCGGCGTTGAGGACGAAGTCCATCCGGTCCCGCCAGATCGGCGCGACGTGCTGGACGTACGCATGTGCGTCAGCCGTGTTCTCCGGCCTCACGGATTCTTTCGGTTCGTTGACTACCGAACCGCGGCCACCAATGCGCTGCCGCAGTTCGGGACCGTGATGGTGACCGTCGTTGGCGGGCAATCCTCGCTTGAAATCGACGGGAACGAGTTGTCTGCCGATCGCCTCCTCGAGGCATCGAAAACACTCGTATGACTTCAGTCCCGAACTCGTCCAGAGGTCGTCGGTGACCATGTACAGGTCGTTGTCGGGACTGCCACAGCGGGGGCATTGCAGGTCCAACTCGAGTGCCCCCATTCGTAGCGGTGGACAGTGCCGTTGCTCCACTCATGCTGCCTCACGTGTGGTGGCGGCCGCGCGGCACCACCATCGGCGCCCCGCCGAGCGCACCTGAATCTTCCCTGAGAGTTCAGATTAGATAGACCATCTCATCAGAGGTCGATATATCGTGATATTGATGCGATACACCGTCGTATCGAAATGATCGAGACACCTCACGATAGGGAGAAAGACATGTTCCACGGCGGATTCCCGGGCGGATTTGGATTCGGGGGAGCGGGTTTCGGACCCTTCGGTGGCGGCTTCGGCGGCCAGG
>Ga0137412_10001248_pt1 | contig 19489 bp, 21 predicted proteins | sample CZODoug2_1_16fun_FD_122160 | JGI IMG/M metagenome (GOLD analysis project Ga0137412, IMG submission 122160) | Vadose zone soil fungal communities from Angelo Coast Range Reserve, California, USA - CZODoug2_1_16fungal (Hybrid Assembly) | ecosystem: Environmental > Terrestrial > Soil > Vadose zone...
GTAACCCACCATGGGGCGCGCCGCAAATGTTGGGTTACGGGCTTCGCCCTAACCCAACCTACGCGCCAGGCATCAACGCCCGCCGCGTTTCTTGCCACGCTTGCTCTTGGCGCCCTTCTTCGCACCCTTCCTGGCGGCCGGCCGTTTCTTCACGGCGGCTTTCGCCTTGCGGGCCGCTTTCTTCTTTCCGGTCGCCTTCTTGCCGGGGCGCTTGCGCGCCGCGATCTTGCCCGCCACTTTTGCCCCGACCTGCTGTTGGACTGACGGCGTCGCTTGCTCGAGCTTCTTTTCGCCCGACCCGAAGGCGCCCGCGACGCTGTGCAGGATGACGCCGGTGGCGGCGGCGGCGGCTGCGCCGAGCGCGGCGCCGGCGACCGTTTTCACCGCGTCCGCCGCGTCGCTTCCAATGCTTTTCTTCGCCATGTTGGTTTCCTTGCTGAACTTTGCCCTATGGGTACCATGCTACACAGGAAGCGCCCGCGTGTCGCCTATCAGTCGTGCCCCACGGACCTTAACCCTGACCCAGCCCACAGGCCCCGGAGCGTAGCCCGGACGACGCCTCAGGGTCGCTCGGTCAGAACAGCTCATAAAGATCGCTGAAAAACGCCAGCTTGGCCGCGTCGAGCCTGATGTTGCCGTAGGCGCGTGCGAAGGTCTCGACCCACTCCGGCCCGAAATGGTCCGCGATGGCTTCGGTGATGGCGGCGAGATCGAGGTAGCGGTCGCCGCGACCCGCATGGCCGCAGTCGATGAAGCCGATGTTTTGGTCGGGGTCGATCAGGATGTTGTCGAATGTCGCGTCGCCGTGAACCAGCACCAGATCCTCGCTCGCGGGCCTGGTCCGCACCAACCGATCGTAGATGTCCTGCGGGGCAAGCCCGCGGTTGCGGTCGGCGAAATGTTCCGGTGCGACGCGCCCGCGGCTCATCATCTGGCGCGCCTGCGCCAGGCGGCTCGCAACGGTCTCGTCGAACGGGCAGTCGTGCACCGGAAGCGCGTGGAGGCGGAAAAGTCCCCCCGCAACCGCGCGAATGATGTCGCCGGCAGGTTGCCGGGCGTCGCCCGGATGGGCGCCGGCCAGCGCCGACATCATGACGGCGGCGGCCCGGCCGTCGTCGAACACCCGCAGCAGCCTCGGCACCCTGACGCCGCGACCAGCCAGCCAGGTCGTGCGTTCGATTTCCGTCCGGAGCTCCGCCAAATGCGGGCCGGAGGCTATTTTCAGGTAAGCGTCGCTGCGGTCCGGATGCTGCACCCGATACAGCGTTGCGCCGCTCATGCCCCCGTCCACCGGTCTGACGCGGCTCGCCCGCAGCTCGGACTGCCACTCGGGTGGCAGAAGTGGAAGGAGATCGCCGAACGTCACGCGTGTGTCCGTAGGTTGGGTTAGCGCGTAGCGCGTAACCCAACGCGGCAGCCGCAACAAGTCGTTGGGTTACGGGCTTCGCCCTAACCCAACCTACGGCTCAGGCGCGCCCCTACGGTCACGATGCGGGACAAGTCGCGCCGGCGTCCGCCCAGGCCTTGATCAGCTCGCCGAACTGCTTCTGGGTGCCCGGCGCCGGCGTGCGTCCCGCGCCCGGGGCCCAGCCCCACCCGACAAGCTCGTCGTCCGCCATGTGCTTGATCAGCGCCGCCATGTCCTTGCCGCCGTTGCGGTCCTTGTCCTTGATCTGCACGCAGATCTGCCCGAGCGTCTTGCCCTGCCAGGCCATCTCGGCGGGCGCGAGCGCCCATTTGGGATTGCCGGGAACGCTGGCGGGATCGTAGTTGGCTTGGTGATGGCAGGTTGTGCAGGCCAAGCCCCCCGGCGCCCCCATGCCGCCGTCGCCGCGCACCACCAGCGGCTCGTGCGGGCGCATCCTGTCGGTCTGGGTCGGGCGCTCGCCAACAGGATGGCAATTCATGCAGCGTGGCGAAAGGATCACCTTGCCGGCTTCCTGGAACAGCGCGATGGCGCGCGCATTCCTGTCCTGGATGCCGTCGAAGTCGGACGCCGCCTTGAGGGCGACCGCCGCGGTCTGCGCGGCGACATCGCCACCGCGAAATCCGATGTCGTTGGACGCAAGCAACCCCGCGGCGAGCCCCGCCGCGGTCAGCGTCATCATTCGGGGCCTGCTCATGTCGAGGCTCCCGGCACGATCGGCAATTGGGCCGGGTGCTTCAGCCCGAGCTTCGCCATCGCGTTGGCGACGGCGGGCCCGATCGGCGGCACGCCGGGCTCGCCGACGCCGGTCGGCTTCTCGGTCGAGCGGACGATCGCCACCTCGACCTGCGGCATCTCGTTGATCCGCAGCGACCGATAGGCGTCGAAATTTCCCGCCACCGGCCGGCCTTCGTCCAGGGTCTGCTGGGCATACAGAATATGGCCGAGGCCGAATCCGATGCCGCCTTCCATCTGGGCGCGGATGATGTCGGGGTTGACCGCGACGCCGCAATCCACCGCGCACCAGACCTTGTGCACGATCGGGCCTTCCTCGCCCATCGACACGTCGGCGATCTGGGCCACGTAGGTGTCGAAGCTCTCGACCACCGCGACGCCGCGCGCCCGCCCGCTATCCATTTTGGCGCCCTTCCAGTCGGCAAGCTCGGCGACGGCCTTGAGCACGCCGGCATGACGCGGCGACTTGCCCATCATCGCAAGGCGGCCTTCGACCGGATCCTGTCCGGCCGCCTGGAGCAGTTCGTCGACGAAGGCTTCCACCGCGTAACCGGTGTGGGTGTGGCCGACCGATCGCCACCACAGCACCGGGATGCCGACATCGACCTGATGCAGATCGCATTTGAAGTTGGCGACCTCGTAGGGAATGTCGTGCGCGCCTTCATAGGCGGTGGAGTCCAGGCCATCCTTGAAGGTCATCGCCTCGAAGGGCGAGCCCTTCATGATCGACTGGCCCACGATGGTGTCGCTCCAGGCCTCGATCTTGCCGTCGCGCACGACACCGCGCATGCGATGGATGCTGAACGGCCGGTAGTAGCCGCCGCGCATATCGTCCTCGCGCGTCCACACCAGCTTGATCGGCTTGCCGGGACCGGCCGCCTTCACCACCTCGGCGAGCTCCAGCGCGACGTGCACGGTCTGCTGTGCGCGGCGGCCGAAGCTGCCGCCCGCCAGGATGGTCTGGAGATGCACCTTGTCGATGCCGAGCCCTAGAACCTTGGCGATGGCGGCGTGATCGGGCGTCGGAAACTGGCTGCCGAACCGCGCGGAGGCGGTGGGACCGTCCCACTTCATGAAGGCGTTGAGCGGCTCCATCGGGGCGTGCGCCAGGTAGGGAAACACGTATTCCGCCTCGATCAGGCGGCCGCCCCTGGCGATCGCGGCGTCGACGTCGCCTTCCTGCTTGACCGTCTTGCCCGGCGTTTTCGACAGCGTCCGGAACTCGGTCAGCAGTTGCGCCGTGCCGCGCGACTCCGCCTTGCTGTCGTCCCACGTGATCTTGAGCCGGTCGCGGCCGGTCTTCGCGGGCCAGAAGCCTTTGGCGTAGACCGCAACGCCGCTCGGCACCCGCTTCACATCGACCACGCCCGGAACCGCCAAGGCGGCAGACGCGTCGAACGAAGCGACGGTCCCACCGAAACGCGGCGAGCGCGCCACCAGCGCCGTCAGCGTGTCCGGATCCTTGATGTCCAGCGTGAATTCCGCCGACCCGTTCGATTTGATCGCGCTGTCGAGACGCTTCACCGCGCCTTCCCGGCCGATCAACTTGAAGGCCGATGGATCCTTGAGCTTCGGGTCGGCCGGCACGGGCTGTTGCATGGCCTTCTCGGCAAATGCGCCGAAGCGGCCTTCCTTGCCGGAGGAATGCCTGATGACGCCCTTATCGACCGTGATCTCGGCAGCAGGCACGTTCCATTCCGCCGCCGCGGCGCTCACCAGCATGGCGCGTGCGGCAGCGCCGACCTTGCGCATCTGCTCGTAGGAGTTCGCGATCGCGCTGGACCCGCCGGTGCCTTGCACGCCGAATACCAGATTCTTGTAGAGCACCGGATTCGACGGCGCATGTTCGGCGCGCATCTGCGCCCAGTCGGCATCGAGCTCCTCGGCGACCAGCGTCGCCATGCCGGTGAACGGGCCCTGGCCGAACTCGATGTGCTTGCACAGCACCGTCACGGTGTTGTCGGGCTTGATGACCAGGAAGGTATTGGGCGCGATGTTGACGCTCGCGGGTGCCGGCGGCGTCTGGGCAAACGCCTTTCCGCCGTGCGCGATGCAGATGCCCAGCGCGAGGCCGGCGCCGCCCTTCAGGATGGCGCGGCGGGACAGCGACCTGTCATGGACCGTCATGGCTCAGCCCTCCAACGATTTCGCGGCGTCATGGATGGCGGCGCGGATGCGGACATAGGTGGCGCAGCGGCAGATGTTGCCGTTCATGGCGAGATCGATGTCGCGATCGGTGGGCTTGGGATTGAGGCTGAGCAGCGCCGCGGCGCTCATCACCTGGCCGGACTGGCAATAGCCGCATTGCGGCACGTCGAGCGCGACCCACGCCTTTTGCACCGCGACGCCTTCCCGGCTCTTCAGCCCTTCGATCGTCGTGATTTCCTTGCGGCCGACGGCCGAAACCGGCAACGAGCACGAGCGGATCGTCTGGCCGCCGAGATAGACGGTGCAGGCGCCGCACTGCGCGACACCGCAACCGTATTTCGTGCCGGTGAGACCGGCATCGTCGCGGATGGCCCACAGCAAAGGCGTGTCGGGATCGACATCGACCTGGTGATTTTGTCCGTTGATCTTGAGGGTGAACGCCGTCATGTCGCCAATCCTCCACATAAGGGGGCGCGCGCGATCCGCGACACCCGCCCATGGTCCGTCACTGATGCGATGAGAAACAATTTCGGGGCGCCTCGAGCCTGGCCCGCAATACAGGCCGGGCACCCGCCGCAACTATGGCGGAGGCATCGGGAACCCAATCAATTTTTTGCGACCCCTCGGATCGGCCAGCCCCAATGACCGAAGCCTTCGGCGGGCTTTGGTGCCGCGCTTTATTTATGCCCTCGATGCCCAAATACTGTACAGGGTGGCATCCCGAATGTCCCCGCCACGGAGCCACTTGATGACATCGCCTGGGCCGGTCCCGATCTTCGACGGCCACAACGACATCCTGTTGCGTCTCTACAAGCGCGGGGCGGACGCGCCGCGCGCCTTCCTGGATGGCGAAACAAAGGGCCAGCTCGATCTTCCAAAAGCGCGCCAGGGCGGATTCGCCGGCGGGTTGTTCGCGATCTTCGTTCCGTCGCCCGAGGCGGCGAGCGCGCCCGCCGGCGCGACGCCCGCGCAAAACGCGGGCGAGGGTAGCCGCATGCCGCGCACCGTCGAGCTCGAGCCGGCGCAACGCGCCGTCTCCACCATGGGATCGCTCCTGCTACGCATCGAGCGGGAATCGGAGGGCCGCGTCCGCATCTGCCGCACCGTCGGCGACATCCGCCAGGCCATGGATGCCGGCGTGCTGGCTCCGGTCATTCATATCGAGGGCGCGGAAGCCATCGACCCGGATCTCGAGGCGCTCGACGTGTTGCATGCGGCGGGCCTGCGCTCGCTCGGTCCGGTGTGGAGCCGGCCGAATGCGTTCGGGCACGGCGTGCCCTTCCTCTGTCCGTCCTCGCCCGACACCGGGCCCGGCCTCACAGATCTCGGCAAGGCGCTGGTGCGCGCCTGCAACCGGTTGCGGATCCTGATCGACCTTTCGCACCTGAACGAACGCGGCTTCTGGGACGTCGCCGCCATCAGCGACGCGCCCCTGGTCGCCACCCATTCCAACGCCCACGCCTTGAGCCCGCATTCGCGCAACCTCACCGACAAGCAGCTCGCCGCCATCCGCGCGACCGGCGGCCTGGTGGGCGTCAACTTCGCGGTCAGCTTCCTGCGGCCCGACGGCCGGCACGACACCGACACGCCCCTCGGGCTGGTGGTCGATCATCTCGCCCATATGGTGGCGCATGTCGGCGAGGACGGCGTCGGGCTGGGATCGGATTTCGACGGCGCCCGGATCCCGGCCGGCATCGGCAACGCGGCCGGGCTGCAAAACCTGGTCGAGGCGATGCGGGCGCGCGGCTTCGGCGAGCCGCTGATCGAGAAGATATGTTTTCGAAACTGGTTGCGCGTGCTGGCGCAAACCTGGGAAAAGACGCCTGGCTGAGGGCTTGCCGGCGTCGAGAATTGCGCCGTCGCCTCGGCAGCGCTACTCGCATCAAGGAAACCCATGAGCTCCGCCATCAAGGATTGTCTCCCGCCGGTCCGCAACACCCGCAAGCCCGAAGTCGCCTTGCCGAAGGGCTCGATCGACACCCATGTCCATGTCTTCGAGAAGCGGTACCCGCTCTCGCCGGCCCGCGGCTACAATCCGCCCGACTCCACGCTCGCCGATCTCAAGGCGCTGCATGCGACGCTCGGGATCGACCGGGTGGTGTTCACCCAGCCGTCGATCTACGGCATCGACAACGCGGCCATCCTCGACGGCATGGCGGCGCTCAACGCCGAGACGCCGAACCGGGCGCGCGCCGTCGTGGCCATCGGGCTGGACACGACCGACGACGACCTCGCGGCGTTCGACGCTAAGGGCGTGCGCGGCGTGCGGCTCAACACCGACAACAAGGGCGGCATGCCGGTCGCGATGAACGACATTTCGAAGCTCGCGGACCGGATCGCTCCGTTCGGTTGGCATTTCGAGTTTCTTTTTCCCGGCCGCGACATCATCGCGCTGATGCCGGTGTTCACCGCCCTGACGGTGCCGATGTCGATCGGTCATTTCGCCTATCAGCCGGCGCGGGACGGGATCGCGGCGCCCGGCTTCCAGGCCCTGCTCGGGCTCATGCGCCGTGGCAATACCTGGCTGAAGATTTCGGGCGCCAACCGCGTCAGCGCGACCGATCTGCCGCCCTATGACGACGTCAAGCCGATGGCGGAGGCGGTGATCGAGGCCGCGCCGGAGCGCATCATGTGGGGGACCGACTGGCCGCATCCCAACAAATATGAGGTCAATCCCAACGACGGCGATCTGGTCGATGCCTTCGGGGATTGGGTGAGCGATCCGGCGATGCGCCGCAAGATCATGGTCGACACGCCCGCCGCCTTCTACCGCTTTTGAGCGAGGCACGCGCGGATGTCCGGCTTGTCAGCGCGTCACGCCCACGCATAGACTTCGGCCCCCTCAACCTGCGCGGGATCGACCGGAAGGACGCTCACCATGGCCCGAACCTACAATGTCGCCGTCTTGGTCGGGAGCCTGCGCAAGGACTCCATCAACCGGAAGATCGCGAACGCCCTGATCGAGCTCGCGCCGCCGTCGCTGAAGCCCGGTATCGTCGAGATCGGAGGGCTTCCGCTCTACAATCAGGACGACGACGCCAGCCCGCCAGCTCCCTGGGTGCAGTTTCGCACCCAGGTGAAAGCCGCCGATGCCGTCCTGTTCGTCACCCCCGAGTATAACCGGTCGGTCCCGGCCCCGTTGAAAAACGCGATCGACGTCGGCTCGCGCCCCTATGGCCAGAGCGCGTGGAACGCCAAGCCGGGCGCGGTCGTCAGCGCGGCGCCGGGCGCCATCGGCGGCTTCGGGGCCAATCATCACTTGCGCCAGTCGCTGGTGTTCCTGAACGTGCCCGCCATGCAGCAGCCGGAGGCCTATATCGGCGGCGCCGACAAGCTGTTCGGCCCCGACGGCAAGCTGACCAACGCCACCACGCGCGAGTTCCTGCAAAAATTCATGCAGGCCTTCGGCGACTGGGTTGCCGCCAATACCAAGAGCTAGAAGCGATTTTCCGACTTCCAACCTGCCGACGTCGATGCCTCGCGACCAGCACGGGCCCGACATATGGCACCGTGGAGAGACCAATGCGCGCAATCGTGGCGATTCTCGTTGCGACCGGTTTGTTCGGCTTTGCGGCGGAAAGCCAGGCCGACGGCGACTTCCGGGTGACGTTGCTGGGTACGGCCTCGCCCGCGCCGCGGGTCAACCGCTTCGGTCCGAGCACCCTGGTCGAAGCGGGCGGGCAGGTGCTCTTGTTCGACGCCGGACGCGGCGTTCCGATCCGCATGGGCCAGATCAAGGTGCCGATCGGCAGGATCGGGGTGCTCTTCCTGACGCATTTTCACTCCGACCATACCTCCGGCATTCCGGATGTCTGGCTGACGGGGTGGCTCGGCCCGGTCTTCGGGCGGCGGCAGCAGCCATTTCGGGTCATCGGCCCGACCGGCACAAAGGAGCTCATGGCGAATTTGGAAAAGGCCTATGCGCTCGACGTCAAGATCCGCACCGAGGACGAGAAGCTTCCGCCGCAAGGGATCGCGGTCGTCGCCGAGGATTTCCAGGCGGACGGAGTCGTCTATGAGAAGGACGGCGTGAAGGTGACGGCCTTCGAAGTGGATCACGGCGACGCCATCAAGCCGGCTTTCGGCTACCGCATCGATTACAATGGACATTCGGCGGTCATTTCGGGCGACACGCGCTACAGCCGCAACGTTGTCAAATACGGCACCGGCGCGGACCTGTTGATCCACGAGGTCGCGATCGCGCGGCCCGAGCTGGCCTCGGCGCCTTTCGCCAAGGCCATCCTCGCTCATCACACCAGTCCGCAGGATGTCGGGCGGGTATTCGCGGAAGCCAAGCCCAAGCTAGCCGCCTATACGCATCTGGTTTTCCTCAGCAACGAGCAGGTGCCAGAGGCGACGGTCGACGACGTCGTGGCCCAGACGCGCGAGACCTATGGCGGGCCGCTGGAAGTCGGAGAGGATTTGACGTCCTTCGAGATCGGCGACACCGTGATCGTGCACCGGTGGAAGCAATAGTACCGACCGCGCGGTATCACGCCACAGGCTGCGGGTCGGACCGGCGAAGCCGAGGCTAGACAATGCGCCGGACGCACATTGGTTCGCCGGCAAAAAATTAAATTCGACTCACGGCCTTGTGAGTCCGCCGGTCACCGTCCCTTCGCATTTCGCCGTCACTACCACCGCACGCGCCTGGTTTGCTCGACGAGTGAATCCGGCGCGTTCACGCGATGGCGTTTCGGGGCCTGCGACATCACGAGCCTTTCAACCGTCTCCGGAGTGGTCCCATGCCGATGTTCGACCCCCAGCTCGTCCAGATCATGAGAAGCGCGCTCGAAGAGGTCATGCGGCGCGTGCCGCTCGAATATGCGACGCCCGCCACCAAGGCCTATCTGGCCGAATGCATTCTCAAGGCCGCCGCGCAGGGGCAGACGAGCTTCGAGGCGCTGGTCGCCGCCGCGGCCGACCAGATTCAAGCGGTGATAGCGCTCTTCGCGTGAGCTTATGGCCGGCATCCTGACGTGCGCCCGCCTTTTTGGCGCGCCGCGAAGGGTGCACGATCGGGCCGACCGGAATGGAGCTACGCGCTTTTGCGCGCATGCAGCGCCATCATCACCAGCGCGGTACCGCCGAAGATCATGTTGATGCCGACCAGCAGGCCGAGCGCCCAGGCCGCCGAGCCGGGCAGGTCGATGAAGATCATGACCGCCAGAGCCAGGTCGACGATGCCGCTGATCAGCATCCATTCCCAGCGGCCCGACAGCTGCTGACGGTGCTCGAGCGCATACATGATGGAGAGGATGCCTTCGAGCACGAAAAAAGCGATCAGCAACAACGTCAGCGAAACCGCTCCGCTCACCGGGCTCACGAGCAGCACGAGACCCGCCGCGGTGGCGAGCAGGGCGGAGATGAGCGACCACCAGAAGCCGGGCGCCCCGCGCGCCCCGAAGGTCATGATCAATCCCATGATGCCGCTGGCGAGAAAAATCCATCCGAAGATGATGGTGACCGCGAGCGTCGCGAAGAGCGGCAGCGCGATAGCGAGGATGCCGAGGACGATGAGGACGATGCCCTCGACCAGAAAGAAAGTGGCGTGCTCGCGAACCGCCTGCCCGACGGCCGCCTGGATCTGAGCTGCATTTGCCGGCTGTTGCATGGTCATCGAATTGCTCCACCGCTGATTGCCCGCGACATCCCGAACGAGGGGTGCGGGACTTCGTGATCAAAGGACCGATGCCGAGAAGCTGATGCGTAAGCCGCCAGCGGCGCCGGCGCGCCCGCCGCATCAATCGCGCGGCCGACATGATAGTAGGAGCGGGAGAACCGGTTTTCCAGTAACTTTTGGCGTAGGACCATCGCCATTCGGTAGAATGACCTATATGAAGCCCACTGATTTCAATCAGCAAATGTCCGCCCTCAACCGCTCCCGCAATCTCGGCTTCTTCTTCGACGCCGCCGTGCGCGAGGTCCCCGACAAGGTCGCGGTGATCGATCTGTTCGGCGGCCGCGAACGCCAGGTCACCTACCGGGCGCTCGACGCCCGCATGGACCGGGTCGCCGCGATGCTGGCCGGGCTCGGCGCGCGTCCGGGCGAGCGCATCGGCATGCTGGTCGGCAACCGGGTCGAGTTCCTGGAGATCTTCTTCGGCGCCATGCGGATGGGCGCCATACCGGTGATCCTGAACACCCGTCTCGCGGCCACCACCTTGACGGCCATTTTCGCCGAGGCCGGCTGCGGCATCGCGCTGATCGACCCGCTGTGCAATCGCGACGCGCTCGCGATCGCGCGCGGCCTGCCGCTCGCCCACCGCATCGTGCTCGATGGCGAGGAGCCCGGCTTCGTGGCCTATGAGGACGCGCTCGCCGCCGCCAACGCGCCGGTCGCGCCGCCCGAGCTTGCCGACGACGCGCAAGCCTTCCAGCCCTACACGTCGGGCTCGACCGGCCGGCCGAAGGGCGCGATCATGACCCATCGCGGCATGCTGTGGTATGTGGCGCACAATCAGCGCCACTGGCCTTCCCGACGCGACGACCGCGGCTGCGTCGCGCTCCCGCTGTTTCACAAGAACGCTCTGCGCGGAACGGTGAAGCCCATGCTGCATGCGGGCGGCTCCTTCGTCCTCATGCCGGGTTTCGAGCCGAAGACCTATGTGGAGACGCTCGCGAAATACCGCTGCACCTTCTCGCGCGGCGTGGCCGCGGTCTTCACCATGGTGCTGGAGCATCGCGCGTTCCTCGACACGCTCGATCTCACGGCCTTGCGTTCGATGTCGATCGGCTCCGCGGTGGTGCCGCCGGAGCTTCTCAATGCGGTCGAGCGCGCCTTGCCGGGCGTCAAGATGTCGGAAAGCTACGGCCTCACCGAGGGCGGCAGCCCCTTCCGCGCGCCGCTCGACGGCCGCGCCGTGCCGCGCGGCAGCGTCGGCGTGCAGGCGCCCGACATCGAGGTCAGGCTCCTTGACCCGGCCGGCCGCGAGAGTGCGAGCGAGGGCGAGCTTCTGATCCGCAGTCCCTATGTGTGCCTCGGCTATCACAACCAGCCCGACGTCACGGCGGCGAAGCTGCAGGACGGCTGGCTGCGCACCGGCGACATCTTTCACCGCGACCGCGACGGCTTCTATTTCTTCCGCAGCCGGATCGACGACATGTTCAGTTGCGGCGGCGAGAACGTCTATCCCAAGGAGGTCGAGAACATCCTGTTCACCCACCCCGGCGTCGCCGACGCCGTGGTGGCGCAGGTGCCGCATGGCGTCAAAGGCTTCGTGCCGGCCGCCATGGTGATCGCCCGCGCGGGCTCGCCGGTCACCGGCGCCGAGCTCAAGACCTGGTGCCTGGCGCATGGGCCCGCCTATGCGCATCCGCGCTTCGTCGCGGTCGTGGCGCGGCTGCCGCTCAATGGCGCCGGCAAGATCGACCGTGCGGCGGTGCGGCGCGAGCTCGAAACCGCCTACCGCGCGCAGGCGCCGGCGGCCGCCACCCTAACGGACCGTTAACGATTTCCATTGGTTGCGCCGGCGTTAACGGTCGCTTTCTGAATCCCAGGCAGGATGCAGCCCTGGCATGCGTCCTTGCGCTCCGCGCCGCATGACCGACGGCCGTTTCGCGCCTACCGACGAGTTCCGTGTCCATGATGGTCTGAGCCATGAGTAAAGAGAACGAAGTCAAAGGCGCCGACCAGGTCGTGTTCGAGTCCGGGTTCAAGGCGCGCATCATGGGCATCGACGGGACCTGGTGGCGCGAGTGCTACATCGAGGTCATCTCGCAGAGCGGCGCGAAGCTCACCGTCGAAGGCAGCGTGCAAAACCTGAAGCTCAACGAATTCTTCCTGATGCTCTCCACGGTCGGCAATGCCCACCGGAAATGCGAGCTGGTCTATGTGAAGGGCGACGAGATCGGCGTCCGCTTCCTGCAAAAGGCCGAGGGCAAGCGCCGTCCGCGCCCGATGTTCAGCGAGAACGAGGAATTCGTTCCCTGACATTCCGCCCGCCGCGGGACGCGCCCGGACCGGGTGCGGCCGATCGCGCCGATCATGCAATGCGCCCTTGACGGCCACCCGGTCCGGTGCATTTGTGCCGCCATGCCGAGCGGGGTGCGGGTTCCATTGAGGCTGGTGATCGGGTTGGCGGTGGCGATTGCGCTCGACACCGGCCTTCAGCTCGTCTGGAAAACCGGTGTCGCCGAAATTCCCGATAGCTTGTCGGTGTGGGAGACCGTCGTCGTGGTCGCGCTCAACCCGATCTTTCTCCTCGTCATCGTCTTCATGGCGGCGCAGCTGGTCAATTGGCTCAAGGTGCTCGATCACGCCGATCTGAGCTATGCCAAGCCGTTCACCTCGCTGAGCTACGTCACGGTCTGCTGCTTGTCCGTGCTCCTGCTCGGGGAGCACGTCGCCCCCATGCAGATCGTCGGCATCGTCGTGGTGATCGCGGGCGTGTGGTGCGTCAGCATGACCAGGCCGGCCACCTTGGGGTCCGGAGCCGAGCCGGAATGACCCCGACCGCATTTGGCGTGCTGCTCGTCGTGGTGAGCACGGTGGTCGAGGGTTTCGGCCAGACCTTCCTCAAGAAATCCGCCCTCGACGTCTCCCGCCGCTCCTACTGGATCATGCTCGGCGTCGGCGTGCTGATCGTCGAGGTCGTGCTCTATTCCGGCGCGCTGCGCTATCTCTCGGTGAGCACGGCCTTTCCCATCACCAGCCTGAGCTTCGTGATGGTGACGCTGCTGTCGAAATGGCTGCTCGGCGAGCACGTGATGCCGCTGCGATGGCTGGGCGTCGCGCTGATCCTGATCGGCAGCAGCCTGATCGTCGCCCACGCGTGAGGGCGTACCCTTCGACAACGCTCTTTGTCATTGCCCGCGAAAGCGGGCAATCCGGTAATCGCCGGCGCTTGCGAACCGACGAGAGGTCCACCGCACCGGAACGGCGTACTGGATCGTCCGCTTTCGCGGACGATGACCAGCACTGAGCTATATTACTTGAGATCATTCGCTTGCGCCACGAAGGCGCGGACGTCGGGAAGAATCGCGGCCACGACCCCACGGGCCTCCTCGCGCGTCATGCCCGGGCGCATGCGCGTGTGATAAAGGAGATTGAGCAGGTACTGGTCGTAGATGTCGAAAAAACCCATCTGCACGTCGTCGTTGAACATCGTCCAGGGGACCGAATCGTCGTCGTTGATCGGTCCCAGCGCCTGGAGGATCTCCTCATAGGCGCAGTCGTAGAAGATGAAATCGCCGACGTCGACGACCAGGATGACCTCCGACCGGGTGATGCGGTAGGTGTCGTCCTTCTGGTATCCGGCGAGGCATTGCGGTTCGAGCGCGCTTTGGATCTTGCGCGAATGCTCGCGTCCGAACAGACCGGTGATGGTGCGGCTGAGATCGCGATCGCGAATGAGCGTGATCACGACGTTGGCCGACTGCCGATCGTTGGTGAGCGCGATATCGAGCTTGTCGACGTGGGCGCGGATGTCGTCGATGACCTGGTTGAGCTGCTGGCTGCGGTCCGGACGGGCGCGGTTGTCGACATAGATGCGGATCGGAGCGTCGAATTTGCGGATGCGGTCGATTCGCCCGGCGGTATGGAATTCGGCGCCGAAAGTGATCTTGAAGAATCCCTCGATGATCTGCGCGTCGGTGAAGGTTTTCGACTGGGCCGCCCGCCTTGCGCTGACTTCCTTATCGAGTGCGTTGTCCTGCGCGCGCGCCGCCGTCAACGGCGAGCCGAGACAGAGAATCAGCGTGATGGCGGCGATGCGCTTCGTGGCCCCGCCGGAGCCCGAATAACGCCGCTGTCGCTTTGCAGTCATCGGGTTCGTGACCAAGGCTGCGTGCCGCCCGGCAACCATCATGACCCTTTGGCGCCGCGGCTTCAACCGCCGCCGCCGCATGGCGCGAATCCTGTCGCCGCAGGAGGTCAGGATGCGGGCGAGAGGCGCGAGGCCCGGCCTTGCAGTGCCCGGATACGGTCGGCGAGGTTGCCGCCAGGCGATTCGCCGGGAGATTCGGCCGCAAGAATGGTTTCGATCGGCGAATTCGGACCTTCGAGCGCGACGGTGAGCCGGGCGACCTCGGCCGCGATGTCGTTGATACGCTCGCGCAACTGAGCGTCGTCCGCCCGTCCGGAAGCCCAGCTCGCCTCGGCGTCGCGCAACATCGCGGAGAGGTCCTGCTGCAGCTTCGCGCGCTCGTCGCGGATCTGCACCAGCTCGGCCTGAAGCCGGACATTGTCGGCTCGGATCGTGTCGGCCGACTCGCGGTGCTGGCCGTCGGTCGAGGCGAGCGTCGCGCGCAGACCGGCTTCGGCCTTTTGGGCCGCGCCGAGTTCGCCGCGCAGCTGATGGGTCTCGTCGTCGCGCTCGGCAAGAACGCGTCCCTGCTCGGCGAGCCGTCCGTCGAGATCCTGCAAGCGGCGGCCGAGGATTTCGGCCTCGGTCGTCTGGGCGACCAGCTGGCGCTCGAGCTGGGCGACGCGATTGCCGAGATTTTCGGCCTTGTGGCGCTCGCCGGCGAGCTCCTTGGTCGCCATATCGGCCTCGCCATGCACGCGGGCGAGACGGGCCTCGGTGTCCTTGACGTGCTTCTCCGCGCGCTCGAGCTCCGACTTGAGGGCCTCGATCTGCATCCCGAGCGCGGCGATCTCGACCTGCTGGCTGTCGGACACCATGGTCATTTCGCCGAGCTCGGCAGCGAGCCGGGCGAACGCGGCCTCCTTGTCGGCGAGCGCGCGCGCATTCACCTGGATCGACGCGCCCTTGTCCGCGATGTCCTGCCCGGCGGCGCGGATGTGATCCTCGAGCGCCTGGATGTGGTTCTCGAGCGCTTTCTGATGGGCTTCCAATGCCTGGATGACGGCGATCTTCTCGTCGATGTCGCCCTTGAGGCGGCCGATCGCATCGGACTTCCTGCCGAGCTCGCTGAACTGGGAGGTCGACCGTGCCTTGAGCTGCTCGACGGTCATCTCCAGCCGCCGCGTCGACATCGCAAACTCGGCCCGCAACTGGTCCTTGTCGGCCTGGATCTCGGCCATCGACAGCGGCGTGGCGGCCTCCAGCCGCCGCATGGTGAGACGGGTCGCGCGGTTGTGGACGAGCGGGACCAGCACCAGCCCCAGCAGACTCGCGCACAAGAATCCGATTCCAAAATACATGATCATTTCGATCATGAACGCCTCCGGCTCCGCCTTGCCGTCAGGGCAATTTGCGAAAAAGCCCGTCCCCGACCTGATCCGGCCCCACGCTTCGCCGTTGAAAATGCGACCAAATTACGAACCCGCGGCGTTTTCCCACGCGGCCGGATGGGAACCCGCCCACAACATGCCACGGCGCCGCCGCTTCTGCCAGCGTGGCGGGCCATCAACCTCGATCGCTCGGCGCAGCGCTCGCCGGGCGGCGATGGCCCGACGTCGTGCGCGCTTTTGGAATCCGGCTCTGCGCGAAGCGTTTCAGAACGGGTTCCAGGTCGATTCCGGCGTGAACTTGAGGTAGCCCACGTTGGCGCCCAGCCGCAGCCCGACGCCCGAGCGGATCGGCACCAGCACGATATTGTTGGAGGTCAGCGCCGTCATGCCGAAGCCGCCGATGAAATAAGCGGAGCCGTCGACGCCGCCGAAGCGCTGATAGATCGCGTGCGTGGCGGGCAGATTGTAGACCAGCATCATGGTGCGGGCGCCGTCGCCCCCGATGTCCCAGCCGAGCGACGGTCCCTGAAAATAGACTTTCAGATCGCCGGCGTTCTTGGTGTAGAGGGTGCCCTCGCCATAACGCAGGCCGCCGAAGAATGCGCCACCGGCCTCCTCGCCGAGCACATAGCCGTTCGGCAGGCCCCACTGGCTCACGGCCTTCTCGATGATGGTGGCGAGGCCGCGCGACACGCCGCCGAAGAAGCGGTGGCCGGTCTCGACCAATTCGCCCGGCTCGAAGCGATCGGCCGGCCGCGCCTGCGCCCACGACGCGCTCGGGACGAGAGCCGTGAGGGCGAGCAGGAGGATCAGGGTTCGCAGGACGATGCGCATCGCGTGCCTCCTCCGGATTGCTGCAGTTTCGCTTAACCCGTTGGACACCATCAGGCGTTAGTGTCCGGTAAACGAGTGGCTCGTGAGGGTGTCCGGCAACCGAAATTCCTGATCACGGTTTTGGCACCGGCATGCCGGGTCCCGGCGGCCGGCTTGGCCGCACGATTTGAAGCGGATGTCGCGGACAGGATGCCGGCGGATGCCCTCCGAATCGGGACACCATTGGATGAAACTATGACCTCAGCGCGGCAGCAACGGACGTCGGCGCGCCCGGCGGCACGGGGGTGGTCCGGCGTGACGCGGGCGCTCGCTTGCGGCCTCGGCCTGGCCGGGGTGGTAATCCTGGGCATGCCTTTCATGGCCGGTGCGGCCACGACCCAGCGGGTGGTCCATGACATGTATACCGGCCTCGCCATCAATGGCGTGGATCCGGTCGCCTATTTCACCGATGCGGCGCCGCTCGCCGGGCATCCCGAGCACGAATACCTTTATGCGGGCGTGGTCTGGCGCTTTTGCAACGAAGGCAACATGGCCGCATTCGTCGCGAATCCGGACGTCTATATGCCGCGCTTCGGGGGCTATGACGCGGTCGCCATCGGCCGCGCCCTGGTGCTGCCGGGAAATCCCCAGCTGTGGGCGATCGCCGGCGACCGGCTCTATCTCTTCTACAGCGAGGATGCGCGGGCGCGGTTCATCGCCAAGCCGGAGGAGGTGATCTCCGTGGCCGACAACAAGTGGCCCGCCCTGGTCGACACGCTGGTGAACTAGAGCTCACGCGCCAGCCCGCGCGATCCGCTCAGACCGCAGTCGCGGCGACGCGGCGCGCCGGATCGCCCCAGGCGACGAATCCGGGCACCTTGAAACGGTGCTGCCAGCCTCCGTAACGCAGGGGCCCGCCGGACGGCGCCGTCACCAGGCCGCCGGCGGCCGCCACGATGGCGTGTCCGGCGGCGGTGTCCCACTCCGATGTCGGGGACAGGCGCGGATAAAGGTCCGCCGCCCCTTCCGCGATCTTGCAGAATTTGAGCGCCGACCCGCAGGCCATCCGCTCGCCGACCGCGAGGTGATCGAGAAACGCGCTGGTGGCGGCGTCGAGATGCGAGCGGCTGACAGCCGCCGCCAGGCTGCCCGCCGGATTTTTGCGACAGCGGATGGCGACCGGCTCCGCCGAGCCCCTTAGCGTGAGGCGCTCGGCGCCCTGGCCCTCCACGCCTCTGAAGACGAGGCCGAGCGCGGGGGCCGCGATGAAACCGGCGACCGGCCGTCCGTCCGTCACCAGGGCGATGTTGACCGTGTATTCGCCGAGGCCGGCGACGAATTCCTTCGTTCCGTCCAGCGGGTCGACGATCGCAAACGTCTCGCCCGGCGCTTGCGCGCCGGCCGGGCGCTCCTCCGAAACGACGGCGATGCCCGGAAGCAGCCGGGCGAGGCCCTCGCAGATGACCGCGTCGGCGGCCTTGTCGGCGGCGGTGACGGGCGTCCGGTCCGCCTTCAGACGCGTGTCCAACGCGTCCGGGGCGACCGCAAGGATGGCGGCGGACGCCCGCGCGACCAATTCGGTCAGCTTGCCGACGAGCTCGGCGTCGACCGCCCGGAGGACGGGGGATTTTTGCGTCACAAGCCGCTCCTTCTCGCCTTGGCAGGCCCGTACCGCCCGGTGTATCACCGCGCCGTGCCGAAAATCTCGCCCGAGTCGGCACCCCACCTCCCAGCCGTCGCGGAGAAGCCCTTCATGGCCGTCACGCTCGAATCCCTCGACCTCGCCGCGCTCCTGTGCTCGCGCGTCTGTCATGATCTGATCAGCCCTGCGGGCGCGATCGTCAACGGCCTCGAGGTGCTGGAGGAATCCGATGACGAGGAAACCAAGACCTTCGCCCTCACGTTGATCAAGAAGAGCGCCCGGACCGCGACCGCGCGCCTGCAATTCTGCCGCATCGCCTTCGGGGCCGCCGGGTCGATCACCGCGCAGGTCGACACCGGCGACGCCGAGCAGGTCGCGCGCGGCTTCATCGAGGACGAGAAGGTCAAGCTGACGTGGAATCTGCCGCGCGCCTTGTTGCCGAAAAATCGGGTCAAGCTCCTGCTCAACATGCTGGTGGTGGGGGGCCAGGCGATTCCGCGCGGCGGCACGCTGACGCTCGACCCCATCGGCACGGGCGAGACCACGAGCTTCCGCGTCACCGCGGTCGGCCTCAATGGCCGCGTCCCGCCGGCCATTCCGGCGCTTCTGGCGGGCGGCACGGACGGCGAGACGATCGATGCCCACGCGATCCAGCCCTATTACACCGGGCTGCTGGCGCGCGCCTGCGGGCTGACGGCGACGATCGCAGCCGAGGGCGACGCCATCGTGATCGCGGCGAGCTGAGGCGGCCGAGGCCGCCGGGCTGCGATCGGTCGGGCGTGCGCCGTGTCGACGTTTATCGTTAATCAACCGTAAACGCGCCGCGTCGCGGCGAGCGGCAGCGCTGCGCCCTTGCCTGTCCGCGAATTCCGCGCTCGGCCACATGAAGGCGCGCCCGGCTTTCGCCGCAAAACGCGTCCGGCCGAAAAATTTCTTCCGATCATGCTCTTGCGGAACGCCGCCGGCGCGGCCTCGCAACGAAACTTAAACCCTTTACCAACACACTACGTCCGCTCAAGCAAAGGCGCGCGCCCACCGCTCGCGCCTGTTTCCGAAGGCTTGCTTTCATGGACGATCTGTTGCGCGAGTTTCTGACCGAAACAGGCGAGAGCCTCGATACGGTTGACGTCGAGCTCGTACATTTCGAGCAGGAACCGAACAACGCCAAGATCCTGGACAACATCTTCCGGCTTGTCCACACGATCAAGGGCACCTGCGGCTTTCTCGGATTGCCGCGGCTCGAAGCGCTCGCGCATGCCGCCGAGACGCTCATGGGCAAGTTCCGCGATGGCATGCCGGTGACCGGCAATGCGGTCACGCTCATCCTCTCGACCATCGACCGCATCAAGCAGATCCTCGACGAGCTCGAGAAACAGCAGCACGAGCCTCCCGGCGTGGACTCCGATCTCATCGGCGAGCTCGAGCGCCTGGTGGTGGAAGCGCCGGGCACGGATGCGGCGCCGGCCGCCGCTCCAGCTGCTCCCGCCGCGCCTGCCGCCCCGGCCCCGGCCGCCGCGGCATCCGGCGGATCGATGCCTTTCCAGCAGCTCGAACGTCCGCTGCGCGTCGGCGAAGTCGGTCTCGACGA
>Ga0137412_10001249_pt1 | contig 19485 bp, 17 predicted proteins | sample CZODoug2_1_16fun_FD_122160 | JGI IMG/M metagenome (GOLD analysis project Ga0137412, IMG submission 122160) | Vadose zone soil fungal communities from Angelo Coast Range Reserve, California, USA - CZODoug2_1_16fungal (Hybrid Assembly) | ecosystem: Environmental > Terrestrial > Soil > Vadose zone...
TTGTCCGACCTGGACAGCTTCGTGCGGGCCGAGATCGCGGGATACAAAGTGCCGCGCAGTCTTTGGCTGGTTGACGAGGTGAAGCGCTCGCCCGCAGGCAAACCCGACTACCGCTGGGCCAAGGAGCAGACCGAGGCGCGACCGGCCGATGACGTGCATGCCGCTCACGTGACTGCCTGAGCGCGCCGGCCATGTGACCGATTTCGTCAAGCGCCACCCGGGCGCACCCGCGGGCTTCTTCGCATGCGAAGCCGCGGGACTGCAATGGCTTTCAACCGCCGACGGCGGCGTGCCCTGCGTACCGGTGGTTTCGGTAAATGCGACGAGCCTGACGCTGCGGCAGCTTGATTCGGTGACTCCTAGCCCCGAAGCGGCGGCCGAGTTCGGTGGCCGGCTGGCCGTCACGCACGACGCGGGAGCCGCGGCCTTCGGCGCGGGGCCCGACGGATGGGACGGGCACGGATTCTTCGGGCCGCTAACACAGCCGTTGCCGATGTCGCTGCGGCGACACCAACGCTGGGGCGAGTTTTACGCCGACGAGCGGTTGGCCCCGATGGCCGAGCTCGCGGCTCCGCGTCTGGTCGCATCGACTCGTGCCGCGGTCGACGCCGTCGCGGCGCGGTGCCGGGCAGGCGACTTCGACGACGATGACCCTCCGGCGCGGCTGCACGGCGATCTGTGGGGCGGCAACGTGATGTGGACGTCCGCCGGGGTGGTGCTCATCGATCCGGCCGCGCACGGTGGTCACCGCGAGAACGACCTCGCGATGCTCGCGCTGTTCGGCTGCCCGCACTACGACGACATCGTCGAGGGTTACCAGCAAGTGCACCCGCTGCGACCGGGTTGGCGCACACGGATCGGGCTGCACCAGCTTTTTGCGTTGCTCGCGCACGTGGTGTTGTTCGGCGGCGGGCACGCGCAGCGGACCGGTGTATGCGCCCGGGCGGCTTTAGCGCTCTAGCCACGCGGGCTAGGCTGCGTTGGTGAACGGCGCGCAGGCTCTGATCAATACCCTGGTCGACGGCGGTGTCGACGTGTGCTTCGCCAACCCCGGCACCTCCGAGATGCACTTCGTCGCGGCCCTGGACACCGTTCCCCAGATGCGTGGCGTGCTGACCCTCTTCGAGGGCATCGCCACCGGCGCGGCAGACGGTTATGCGCGCATCGTGGGCCGGCCCGCCGCGGTGCTGCTGCATCTGGGGCCCGGGCTGGGCAACGGGCTGGCCAACCTGCACAACGCGCGGCGCGCCCGCGTCCCGATGGTGGTGGTCGTCGGCGACCACGCCACCTATCACAAGAAGTACGACGCCCCACTGGAATCCGACATCGACGCCCTCGCCGGAAGCGTCTCGGGCTGGGTGCGCCGGACGAGCGACACCGCCGACGTCGCAGCCGACACGGCCGAGGCAATCGCAGAAACCTTTGCCAATAACCAGATTTCGACGCTGATCCTGCCCGCCGACACGTCGTGGACGGACGGTGCCGGCCTCGGCGAGAAATCGCCGCGACAGCCGAAGCTGCCCGACATCGACGCGGATGCCGTCGAATCCGCCGCCGCGGTATTGCGATCCGACGAGCCGACGGTGCTCTTGATCGGGGGCGACGCCACCCGCGGCGCAGGGCTGGCGGCGGGTGCACGAATCGCCGAGGCAACCGGAACCCGTTGGTATTGCGAGACATTTCCGACGCGGCTGGAGCGTGGGGCCGGGATCCCGACGGTCGACCGGATCCCGTATTTCGCCGAGGCCGTGGTGGCTCAACTCGAGGGCACCAAACATCTGATCCTGGCCGGGGCGGCATCGCCGGTGTCGTTCTTCGCCTACCCCGGCAAGCCGAGTGATCTGGTGCCGGAGGGTTGCAGCGTCCATGTGCTCGCCGGACCCACCGGTGCCGCAGCAGCTTTGGCGGCGCTGGCTGACGACATCGCGCCAGGCACGACAGCTGCCGTCGCTGCACTGTCCCGCCCCCAACTGCCGACCGGCGCGCTGACCGCCGTCACGGTCGCCGATGTGGTCGGTGCACTGATGCCGGAAAACGCGATCGTCGTTGACGAGTCCAACACCTCCGGTGTGCCGCTGACGGCAGCGACCGCCGGCGCGCCCCCACACGACTGGTTGACCCTGACCGGCGGGGCGATCGGCTACGGAATCCCGGCCGCTGTGGGTGCCGCTGTCGCCGCGCCCGACCGGCCGGTGTTGTGTCTGGAATCCGACGGCTCTGCAATGTACACGATCTCGGGTCTGTGGACCCAGGCGCGGGAAAACCTCGACGTCACCACCGTCATCTACAACAACGGCGCCTATGACATCCTTCGACTCGAGCTGCAGCGGGTCGGCGCGGGCGCGACACCCGGCCCCAAAGCGCTTGATCTACTTGATATATCCCGCCCGACAATGGATTTCGTCAAGATCGCCGAGGGTATGGGAGTGCCGGCTCGGCGGGCCACCACAGCCGAGGAATTCGCCGACGCACTGCGCGCGGCATTCGCCGAACCCGGTCCGCACCTGGTCGACGCGGTCGTGCCGTCATTGCTGGCGTAGGCCTTCATCGACGACCCACTCGGCCAGCCTATTGACGACATCGACCCCAGCCTCGTACTCGCCGTCATGAACCTCGGCCGCAATAGCGACGCCCACCGTGCCGGATGCTGTCGGGACGATCCCGAACTGGCGGACCAGGTAGTCGTCACCCAGGCCGGGACCCCAGCCGCCCTTCGCGGCGAAGCCTTTGGTGGCCAGGCCCCAGCGGTGATCGGTCGTCAGCCCGCGCATTAGATCGACGACAGGCGACGCCTCGGGAACCCGCGCAAGTCCGGCCGCGAACCGGGCTTGGTCGCCCAGCGACCATCGCGTCTGGCCGAAGGCCGTATACCCCTCGCGGAGTCGTCGTGATTCGACCACGGTGGCTGTGTCGCCGGCCTCGCGGATGACCGCAGATACCTGCCGAGCGGCGTCGGCGGGATCGCCCAGCCATGACCAGAGTTCTTCAGCAGCAGCGTTATCCGACTGGGTAATTGCCAAGCTGACAAGCTCACCGGTGCCCACGCCGGCCCGCAATGCCGCAATCACGAGCGGCACCTTGCTGGTCGACCATGCGACACCGGACGACCACGTGCCAAGGGAAACAGGACTCGACCCGACCGACGCGATCGCGATGCCGACCTCCGCGGAAAGGCGACTCGACAACTCATGAAAGCTGTTCACGCTACTTACCGCCGGATGGGCAACACCGGATCCGCGCAATCCAGACCCTCGGCCGACAGTTGACGCTTGAGTACTTTGAAGGTCGCTGTTCGCGGCAGGCTCGTGCTGACCCGGACGTATGACGGCCACTGCTTGGGCCCGAGATCGGTTTGCTCAGCGAGGAATGTGCGGAACTTGTCGGTGTCGAATTCGGCGCCGGACGCCAGCACCAGCGCGGCCATCACCTGATCGCCGACGGCCGGATCCGGCACCGCGTACACCGCTACCTCCGTCACGTCGGGATACCGTGCCAGCACCCGCTCGATAGGGGCGGTCCCGAGGTTTTCGCCGTCGACCCGCAGCCAGTCACCGAGCCGGCCGGCGAAGTACGCGTAACCGGCTTCATCACGGTAAGCCAAGTCGCCACTGTGATAGATGCCGCCGGCCATCCGTTGCGCGTTGGCCTCGGGGTCGTTGTAATAGCCCTCGAAACGCCCTGGGCCACCGACGTTTACCAGCTCGCCGACCGCACCGACCGGGCAGGGCTGGCCGGTGTCGACGTCGATGATCTCGATCCCGTCGGGCAGCGGCCCCAGGGCGCCGTCCGGGGTGTCCGGCGTGCGACCGATGGCGATCCCGCCCTCGGTCGAGCCGAATCCGTCGATGACCCGGCAGCCGAACCTGGCGGCGAAACGGTCGATGTCGGCGTGTGCGCCTTCGTTGCCGTACACCGACCGCAATGGATTGTCGGCGTCGTCCGGGCGCTCGGGTGTGGCGAGCACATACGACAGCGGCTTTCCCACGTAGTTCGCATAGGTCACGCCGTAGCGGCGGACGTCGGGCAGAAAGCCGGAGGCAGAGAACTTGCGCCGCAACACCATTGAGCCCCGGCAGGCGAGCGCCACCGCCCACCCGACCAAGACCGCGTTGGAGTGGAACAACGGCATCGACGCGTAGCAGACGTCACTCGGGCCGAGTCCGAAGCGATCAGTCATCGTCACGCCGGCGACCGCGACCTTGCCGTGGCTGCACATGACAGCCTTGGGATTACCGCTGGTGCCCGAGGTGTAGATCAGCATGAACAGGTCGTCGGCCGTCGCTGATTGAAATCGAATTTCGGCGTCGCGATGTGCCGCGACCTCGTCGGCCCAGGCGGCGGAGTCGACGTTGATGTGGTCGATATCGCCCAGCGTGCCAGCGGAATTCGTGTCGGCCAGTATCAGTTGGCAGTCGGCATGGTCGATGTCGCGATACAGCGCCGCGCCTCGGCGCACCGGGTTGAGCCCGACGGGGACAATTCCCGTCATCCCCGCGGCCACCAACACCGAGGAGAAGAACGGTGTGTTCTCCAACAGCACCCCGACGTGCGGCGGCCGGCTCGGGTCAAGTCGCGCGCGCAGTGCCGCCGCGACCGCAGCGCCCTGCCGGAGATGGTCGCGCCAGCTGACGAACGAATCCTCGAAGTGGACGCCCCGATCGTCGATATCAACCAGCGGGGCCAGCAGATCGGCGACGGTAGGAAGTGCGTCCACAGCTAGGCGGGGGTGTCCGCCAGCTCGCGACCGATCTTCAGCAGTTGACCGGTGGCGCCGCCCAGCGCGAACTCGGTTTGCTTGGCGGCCAGGAAGTAGCGGTGCACCGGGTGATCGGTGTCGATGCCGACGCCGCCGTGGATGTGAACGATGCTGTGCGCCACCCGATGCCCGGCATCAGCGGCCCAGAACGCCGCGGTGGCGACCTCGGTGTCGGCGGGCAGATCCTCGCTGAGTCGCCACGCCGCCTGGGTAAGTGTCAGCCGCAGGCCCTTGACGTCGATGTAGCCGTCCGCCAGCCGTTGCCCGACCGCCTGGAAGCTGCCGATCGGGCGGTCGAACTGCTCACGGGTCTGTGCGTATTCGGCGGTCAGCTGCAGTCCTCGTTCCAGCACGCCGAGCTGGAACGCGCTGTGGCCCAGTATGCCCAACGTTGCTATCCAGTTGACGACCTCGTCGCCGCCGACGACACGTCCCCTACCGACCTCGACGCCGTCGAGTCGGACATGCCCGATGCTGCCCAGGCCGGTGGTGTCCAGTGCGGTCACGGTGACGCCAGGGTCGCTGGTGGCGACGAGGAAAACGGAAGTGCCGGAATCGGTTTCGGCCGGTACAAGCAAGCCGTCGGCGACCGGTCCGTACGCGATCTGGGTGCGGGTTCCGGTCAGCCGGTAGCCGTCGCCGGCTGATGCGGCCTGCACCGGTCCGTCACCCATTTCGCCGTCCAGGGCAACGGCGAGGATCTTCTTGCCGCTCACGGCGGGGGCACCCCACTCCTGCTGGAGTTCGGCGGAGCCGAACCGGGCCAGCGCTCCGGCGGCCAGCACCACCGAGTCCAGGTAGGGCACAGCGGCCAGCTGGTGGCCGAGGCCGACCAGTACGGCGACTTCCTCGAGGACGCCAAACCCGCCTCCACCCAGGGATTCTGGTGCTGCGGTGGAGAGGATATCGGCGTCGATGAGCTTGCTCCACAGCTCGCGGTCGAACCGTTGGTCGAGGCCGTCAAGCTTGCGCTGATGTTCGGGCGTGCACACCGCGTCGACGATCGTGGTGACCAGACCACCGAGGTCCTGCGCGGCTTCGGTTGTTGAGAAATCCATGGGTTCTCCAGAATTCGTTAGCGGTTGGCTCGGGGCAGGCCGAGCGCCACCATGCCGATGATGTCGCGCTGCACCTCATTGGTGCCGCCGCCGAAGGTCAGGATCAGGCAGGCCCGGTGCATCCGCTCGACCCGGCCGCGCAGCAATGCGCCGGGCGAATCCTGTCGCAGCGTCGCCGCGGTGCCCAGCACCTCCATCAGCAGCCGGTAGGCCTCGGTGGCCAGCTCGGTGCCGAACACCTTGGCCGCCGAGGCGTCCGCCGGAGACGGGGAGGCGGACTCCGACGACGCCAGCTCCCAGTTGATCAGCTTGAGAACCTCGACCTTCGCGTGCACCCGGGCCAGGTTGAGCTGCACCCATTCCGAATCGATGAGCCGGGCGCCACCGGCATCCTTGGTGTTTTGTGCCCATTCCCGGACCTGGTTGAGCGCCATGATGATTGGCATCGGCGACACCAGCGCGACGCGCTCGTGGTTGAGCTGGTTGGTCACCAGCTTCCAGCCGCCGTTCTCGTCGCCCACCCGGTTGGCTACCGGAACGCGAACGTCCTGGTAGTACGTGGCACTGGTGTCCACCCCGGACATGGTGTGCACCGGCGTCCAGGAGAAACCTTCGGAGCTGGTTGGCACGATCAGCATCGATATGCCGCGGTGCTTCTTGGCTTCGGTGTTGGTCCGGACCGCCAGCCAGACGTAGTCGGCGTAGGCGATCAGGCTGGTCCACATCTTCTGGCCGTTGACCACGTAGTCGTCACCGTCGCGCACCGCGGTGCTGCGCAGGTTCGCCAGGTCGGTGCCGGCGCCGGGCTCGGAGTAGCCGATGGAGAAGTGCAGTTCCCCGGCAGCAATGCGCGGCAGGTAGAACTTCTTCTGCTCCTCGGTGCCGAACGACATGATCGTCGGCGCGACGCTGTTGATGGTCAGGAACGGCACCGGTGCGCCGGCGATCGCGGCCTCGTCGGTGAAGATCAGCGAGTCCATCGGGGAGCGGTCCTGGCCGCCGTACTCTTTGGGCCAGTTCAGGGTGAGCCACCCGTCCTTGCCCATCTGCGCGACCGTCTCGCGGTAGACGTTGCCCTCGCCGACCTCTCCCGATGTCGAGCTCAGCGCCTCACGGCGCTCCGGCGTGACCAGCTTGGTGAAGTACGACCGCAGTTCGCGACGCAGCTCCTCCTGCTCCGGGGTGTAACTGATGCGCATTCCGGCCGCCCTCCAGTCGTGGGTGAGTTGTGCGGCAGCCTGCATCAACGGCTACCCATTCGCTTCCCTGGTTGTAACACGTTCTAGTCTGAGGGTCCAGCGACCGTTCGCCCGGAGCCAACCGGGACGGGTCGTATGGTGGGCATACCGAATTGAAAGCCACGTTCTAGGAGGGCATCGTGCGGGTGATAGTCGACCACGACCGGTGTGAAGGCAACGCAGTGTGCTTGGGAATCGCGCCGGATATCTTCGACCTCGATGACGAGGACTACGCGGTGGTGAAGACCGATCCGATTCCCGCCGATCAGGAGGAGTTGGCTGAGCAGGCGATCGCCGAATGCCCGCGAGCTGCCTTGGTACGCGAAGACTAGAGGTATTCATAAATTGAGTAGCAGCACGAATTCGGCCGATCTATCCGGAAAGGTCGCGGTGGTGACCGGCGCGGCCGCAGGCCTGGGCCGCGCCGAGGCGATCGGCTTAGCCCGCGCGGGCGCAACCGTCGTCGTCAACGACATTGCCGCCGCGTTGGACGCCTCCGACGTGATCGACGAGATCAACAGCGCCGGCTCTAAGGCCGTCGCGGTCAGCGGCGACATCAGCCAACGTGACACAGCCGACGAATTGATCAGCACCGCCGACGGATTAGGCGGCCTGAGCATCGTGGTCAACAACGCCGGGATCACTCGCGACCGGATGTTGTTCAACATGTCCGACGAGGATTGGGACGCGGTGATCGCCGTACACCTGCGCGGCCACTTCCTGCTGACCCGCAATGCCGCCAGCTATTGGCGGTCGAAGGCGAAAGAGGCCGGCGGATCGGTCTACGGCCGCATCGTCAACACCTCGTCGGAGGCCGGGCTGGTGGGCCCGGTCGGGCAGGCGAACTATGGAGCGGCGAAGGCGGGCATCATCTCGCTCACCTTGACTGCCGCGCGTGGCCTCGGTCGCTACGGAGTGTGCGCCAACGCGATCGCGCCGCGCGCGCGAACCGCGATGACCGCCGATGTGTTCGGCGATGCGCCCGAGGTTGCCGACGGCCAGGTCGACCCGCTCTCGCCCGAGCACGTGGTCACGCTGGTCCGCTTCCTGGCGTCGCCCGCGGCCAAAGACGTCAACGGCCAGGTCTTCATCGTCTACGGGCCACGGGTGACGCTGGTGTCGGCGCCCAGTGTCGAGCACCGATTCGCCACCGACTCCCAGGCATGGGAGCCGGGCGAACTCAGTGACGAGATCCAGAATTACTTTGCCGGACGCGACCCGGAACGCAACTTTGCAGCGACCGCATTGATGGAGTGATTGGCCCGGCCTTTATGGGGCGCTGAGCGGACTAGAACACGTTGCAGAATGAATTGCGTTACAAAGCCTCTGACCTGCTAAAACTACTGACTTTTGTCTAATTCTGCCGTTCTTTGACACGCGGAACTTGTTCTAGTTACGATGGGCCGGCTCACGCGGACCGCCACCGCTCAAGCAACAAGCTAAGGCGGCGCAACCGGGGACACACGGGCATAGCTGCCGAACGTGGAGACACCCGCGCGAGAAGGGAACCAGGTTGATCGAACAGCTCGCGGTCCCGGCCCGGGCCGTGGGCGGTTTCGTCGAGATGGCCCTGGACACCTTCCGCAAGACATTCCAGCGGCCGTTTCAGTTCCGTGAGTTCCTCGACCAGACCTGGATGATCGCCCGGGTTTCGCTGATCCCGACGCTGTTGGTGTCGATCCCGTTCACCGTTTTGGTGGCGTTCACGCTCAACATTCTCCTTCGTGAGATCGGCGCCGCCGACCTGTCCGGTGCGGGCACCGCATTCGGAACCATCACCCAGTTGGGGCCCGTCGTCACCGTGCTGGTGGTGGCCGGCGCGGGCGCCACCGCAATCTGCGCTGACCTGGGTGCGCGCACCATCCGCGAGGAAATCGACGCGATGCGAGTGCTGGGCATCGATCCGATTCAACGCCTGGTGGTGCCCAGGGTGCTGGCGTCGACCTTCGTCGCGCTGCTCCTCAACGGGCTGGTCTCGGCGATCGGCATCGCCGGTGGCTATGTCTTCTCGGTGTTGTTGCAGGGCGTCAACCCGGGCGCGTTCGTCAGCGGGTTGACCGTGCTGACCCACCTCGGCGAGGTGATCCTTTCCGAGGTCAAGGCTTTGCTGTTCGGCGTGGTCGCCGGACTGGTCGGCTGCTACCGGGGGCTGACGGTCAAGGGTGGGCCGAAAGGCGTTGGTGTCGCCGTCAACGAGACGGTGGTCTACGCGTTCATCTGCCTGTTCGTGATCAACGTCATCATGACTGCGATCGGTGTCCGAGTGCTGGCCCGGTGACGCGCGCATGAGACGCGACATCGACCAAGACCCCGGCATGGCCGGGGTTGTGGGGGCACGCCCCCTCGCCGCTGGGCGGCTGGGGGTACCCCCACCCGCTTGCGGGGGAGAGTGGCGCGCATGAGTTACGACGCCACAGTGCGGATTCGCCGCTTCTTCCACCGGTTCGCCGGGCCGGTCGACACCTTCGGCGAGCAGGCGCTGTTCTACGGCGAGTCGATGCGCTACATCCCGAACGCGCTCACCCGCTATCGCAAAGAGACGATCCGGCTGATCGCCGAGATGACCATGGGCACAGGCGCATTGGTGCTCATCGGCGGGACCGTCGGCGTGGCAGCGTTTTTGACGCTGGCGTCAGGTGGCGTGATCGCGGTGCAGGGCTATGAGTCGTTGGGCAACATCGGTATTGAGGCGTTGACCGGGTTCCTGTCCGCGTTCCTCAACGTGCGCATCGTCGCCCCGGTGGTTGCCGGGATCGCGTTGGCTGCCACCATCGGCGCGGGCACTACTGCGCAGTTGGGTGCGATGCGGGTCGCCGAGGAAATCGATGCGGTCGAGGCGATGGCCGTGCACTCGGTCTCCTACCTGGTGTCGACCCGGCTGATCGCGGGCCTGATCGCGATCGTCCCGCTGTATTCACTGGCGGTGCTGGCCTCGTTTTTTGCCGCACGGTTCACCACGGTGTTCATCAACGGGCAGTCGGCCGGTCTGTATGACCACTACTTCAACACCTTCCTCATTCCCACCGATCTACTGTGGTCGTTCCTGCAAGCCATCGTGATGTCGATCGCGGTGATGCTGATCCATACGTACTACGGCTACAACGCTTCTGGCGGTCCGGTGGGTGTCGGCATGGCGGTCGGCCAGGCGGTGCGCACGTCGCTGATTGTGGTCGTCATTATTACTTTGTGCATCTCGCTGGCGGTCTACGGCGCGTCCGGTAACTTCAACCTCTCCGGGTAAGGGGGACTGTGGCAAGCACCGGTGCACAACGCACTCACGTGAGGCTGGCAGCGGCGCTGCTGGCCTCTCTGTTGGTGGCGTTTGTGGTGCTTACCTACCTCTCCTACACCGCAGCGTTTTCCCCGACCGACACCGTCAGTCTGACCGCGCCGCGGGCCGGGCTGGAGATGGACCGCGGCAACAAGGTGAAATATCGCGGCATCCAGATCGGCAAGGTCGACGACATCAGCTATGCGGGCGAGGAGGCTCAGCTAAGGCTGGTCATCGACGGCGGCGAGCTGCACTACATCCCCTCCAACGCCGCCGTACACATCGCCAGCAGCACAATCTTTGGCGCCAAGTCAGTGGAGTTCATTCCACCGAAATCACCGTCGCCCGCCGCGTTGCGCCCGGGTGCACATCTCGCGGTGTCGGCTGTTTCGCTCGAGGTCAACACGCTCTTCCAGTCGCTGATCGGCCTGCTGCAAAAGATCGATCCAGTCGAGTTGAACGGCACGCTCAGCGCGCTGGCCGAAGGTCTACGGGGGCACGGCAAAGACCTAGGCGGAGTGCTGTCTGGCCTGAATACCTTGACGCAGCAACTCAATCCAAAGCTGCCTATTCTGCAGCAGGACTTCCGAAAGACGGCTGCGGTGGCCAACATCTACGCGGATGCGGCACCCGACCTTGTCACCGTTTTCAACAACACCCCGACGATCGCTAAAACGGTGGTGGATGAGCAGAGCAATCTGAATACTGCGCTATTGTCGGCAATTGGCTTGTCCAACAATGCTTATGACACGCTGGCGCCGGCCGAGCAGAATTTGATCGACGCGATCAAACGGCTACGCGCCCCGCTGAAAGTCACCGCCGACTATTCACCGGAATTCGGCTGCCTCTTCGGAGCCATCACCCGCGGTATCCAAGAATTCGCACCGATCCTCGGTGTGCGGAAAGCGGGTCTGTTCACCTCGTCGAGCTTCATCCTGGGTGCGCCGACGTACACCTATCCGGAGAGCCTGCCGAGGGTCAACGCCTCCGGTGGTCCGAACTGCCGCGGACTACCCGACCTGCCCACCAAGCAGACCGGCGGCTCCTGGTACCGCGCTCCATTCCTGGTGACCGACAACGCGAATATCCCCTATGAGCCGTTCACCGAGGTGCAGGTGGACGCCCCGTCAACGCTGCAATGGTTGTTCCACGGCGCGTTCGCAGAGCGGGACGACTTCTGATGGACAGCTACGAATCGCAGCGCTCGATCATGGTGAAGGTCGGCATCTTCACGATCACCATGCTGCTGGTGGCATTCGGTCTGGTGGTGACGTTCGGGGAGTTCCGCTTCGGGCCGTCAAACACCTACCACGCCAACTTCATTGACGCGACGCGGCTGAAGGGAAACCAGAAAGTCCGCATTGCCGGGGTGCCTGTCGGCGCGGTGAAGGAGGTCAAACTCAACCCGAACAACACCGTGGACGTGGCTTTCAGTGTGGACAAGCGCTACACGCTGTACTCGTCGACGCGCGCGCTGATCCGGTACGACAACTTGGTGGGCGACCGGTTCCTGGAAATCGCTTCGGGCCCTGGGGAATTGCGCAAGCTCTCGCCCGGAGGGACCATCGACCAGCGCCACACCCAGCCGGCGCTGGACCTCGACGCGCTACTCGGCGGCCTACGCCCGGTGCTCAAGGGACTGGATGCCGACAAGGTCAACACCATCAGCAGCTACGTGATCGACCTGTTGCAGGGTCAGGGCGGGGCATTGTCCAACTTGCTGGCCAACACCAACTCGTTCGGGTCGACGCTCGGCGCGCACGACCGCGCTATCGGTGACGTGATCACCAATCTCAACGCCGTGCTGGCGACCGTCGATGCCAAGGGCGCGCAGTTCTCCGACACCGTCGACCAGCTGCAGAAACTGATCGCCGGACTGGCTGAGGGCCGTGACGCGATAGCGGGCGCGATACCACCGCTGGCCACCACTACGTCGGATCTGACCGATCTACTGAAGCACTCACGTCGACCGCTGCAAGGCACCCTGGAGAACCTCCGCCCGCTCGCCGGCGAATTGAACGATCGACTGCCCGAGTTGAACAACGACATTGAGCAACTCGGCGAGGACTACCTCCGGCTGTCGGCGCTCGGCGCCTACGGTGCGTACTTCAACATCTACTTCTGCTCAGTGTCGCTGAAGATCAACGGCCCGGCCGGAAGCGACATCATCATCCCGATGGGTGGCCAGGTGGATCCGAGCAAAGGCAGGTGCGCTTTTGTCAACAAGTAGCACCCACCGCCGCGACCGCGACCCACTCCGAACCGGGATCTTCGGAGTGGTCCTCGTGGTGTGCGTCATCCTGGTCGCGTTCGGCTACACCAAGTTGCCGTTCTGGCCGCAAGGCCGGCCCTACACCGCCTATTTCGCCGACGCCGGCGGGATCAACCCAGGCAACGACGTCTACGTCTCCGGGATCAAAGTTGGCCGGGTGCAAGCGGTCACGCTCGCCGGCGACACCGCCAAGGTCGCCTTCACCGTGGATCGTCACGTGAACGTCGGCAATCAGTCGCTGGCGGCAATCCGCACCGAGACCATCCTCGGTCAGCGGGCGGTCGCGGTGACCCCGGCGGGATCCGGTATCGCCACAACCATCCCGCTGAGCCGCACGACGACGCCGTATGCTCTTGGCTCCGCGCTGGAAGACTTGGGCCACAACGCCGGCGACTTGGACAAGGCCCAGTTCGAGAAATCGCTGAAGGTCCTTACCGACGCCTTGCATGACGCCACGCCGCAGCTCCGCGGGGCACTGGACGGCATCACCTCGTTGTCCCGCACTTTGAACACCCGCGACGAAGCACTGGAAAGGCTTCTGGCGCATGCCAAATCAGTGACCGGGGTGCTCGCCGAGCGTGCCGGGCAGGTGAACAAGCTGATCGTCGACGGGAACCAGTTGTTCGCCGCGCTCGATGCGCGCCGAGCCGCGCTGGCGGAGCTGATCTCTGGCATCGACGACGTCTCGGCGCAGCTCTCCGGCTTCGTCGCCGATAACCGCAAGGAGTTCGGCCCGGCATTGAGCAAGCTCAACACCGTGCTGGACGACCTCAACGAACGTCGTGACTACATCAGTGAGGCGCTGAAACGGTTGCCGCCCTACGCAACCACGCTCGGTGAGGTGGTCGGCTCCGGGCCCGGATTCAACGTGAACGTCTATGGCGTGATTCCCGCGCCCATCGTCGGGATGATGTTCGACACCGTGTTCCAGCCCGGCAAGCTGCCGGCCAGCTTCGCGGACTACCTGCGCGGCCTCGTCCAAGAGCGGTGGAAGTTGAGGCCGCAGTCGCCATGACACTTTCCTCCGCTTTACGGGAACGTCGCCGCGGTTTGCGGTTGGCGTTGGCAGTCTTGCTTGCCGTCTTTGTCGCGGTGGGCGCCTACGTGGCCTGGCCGGGCCGCGGCGGTAACAAGATCGTCGGGTACTTCACCTCGGCGGTCGGGTTGTACCCCGGTGATCAGATCCGGATCGTAGGCGTGCCGGTAGGCACCATCGAGTCGATCGAACCGCGCGCCGAAGACGTGAAAATCACCATGTCCGTGGATCGCGATGTCAAGGTTCCCGCGGACGCTCGCGCAATCATCATGTCGCCCAATCTGGTTGCGGCGCGCTTCATCCAGCTCGCCCCGGCGTACACCAGCGGGCCGGCGTTGCCCAACGGAGCGACCATCGCGTTGGCCCACACCGCCGTGCCGGTCGAGTGGGACGAGGTCAAGCAATCGCTGACTGATTTGGCCAAGCAGCTAAGCCCCGTGGCCGGACAGCTGCAGGGTCCGCTGGGCAAGGCGATCAACCAGGCCGCGGATACGTTCAACGGCAACGGTGACTCGTTCCGTACCTCACTGCGCGAGCTCTCGCGAGCCGCTGGGCGGCTGGGCGATTCGCGCACCGACATCTTCGGCACGGTCAAGAACCTGCAGGTGTTGGTCGATGCGCTCTCGGCGAGCAACGAGCAGATCGTCGCGTTCTCCGGGCATGTGGCCTCGGTATCGCAGGTGCTCGCCAAGAGCTCGACGCACCTTGACAACACCCTTGGAACCTTGAACCAGGCACTGATCGACGTCAAAGGCTTTCTGCAGCAGAATAACTCGACGCTGATCGGAACGGTCGACAAGCTCACTGACCTGACCCAGGTGTTGAGCGACCAAAGCGAAGACATCGAACAGGTGCTGCACGTCGCCGGCCCCGGTATCGCCAACTTCTACAACATCTACGACCCCGCGCAGGGAACGCTGAACGGGCTGATCTCGATCCCCGAGTTCGCCAACCCGGTGCAGTTCATCTGCGGCGGTTCGTTCGACACCGCTGCAGGTCTGTCCGGACCGGAGTACTACAAGCGCGCCGAGATCTGCCGCGAGCGGTTGGGCCCGCCACTGCGCCGGTTGACGTTCAACTATCCGCCGTTCATGTTCCACCCGCTCAATATGATCACCGCGTACAAGGGCCAGATCCAATACGACACTCCGGAAACCCAGGCCAAGTCGCAGACACCCATTCCGGACCTGCACTGGATACCGGCGCCCGGCGTGCATCCGCCTAATCCGACTGACCTGCAGGCGCTGATGGTTCCGCAGGCATCGACCAACGGCCCAGCACCTGGCGCGCCCGCCCCGGCGCCGAACCCATTCGGCCCACGGCCGGGTCCTGCACCAGCTGCCCCGGCGCCCCCCTTGCCCTTGCCGGCCGAGCAAGGGGCTGGGCGATGAGGCGGATCTGGTTGCGCGGCGGCGCATTAGCGGCTGGCAGCGCGCTGCTGGCGGGCTGCCAGTTCGGCGGATTGAACTCGGTCGCGCTGCCCGGTACCGCCGGCCACGGCGCGGGCTCGTACTCGATCACCGTCGATCTGGCCGACGTGGCGACTCTGCCGCAGAACTCGCCCGTCATGATCGACGACGTCACGGTAGGCAGCGTTTCGGGCATTGACGCGATGCAGCGCCGCGATGGAAGTTTCTATGCCGCGGTCAAGCTGACACTGGACCGCAACGTGGTGTTACCGGCCAATTCCATTGCCCGGGTGGCGCAGACCTCGCTGCTTGGTTCCCAGCACGTCGAGTTGGCGGCGCCACCGAATCAGCCGCCGGCGGGCAGGCTGGTCGACGGTTCGGCCATTCAGGAAACCCGAACCAGTCGCTTTCCGACCACCGAGGAAGTGTTCTCCGCGCTCGGTGTGGTGGTCAACAAGGGCAATCTGGGTGCGCTGCAAGAGATTACCGACGAGACCTATCAGGCGGTCGCCGGTAGGCAAGGCCAGTTCAACAATTTGTTGCCGCGGCTGGCCGAACTCACGGCCGGGCTGAACAACCAGGTCAACGACATCGTTGCGGCCATCGACGGACTCGACCGGTTCTCGGCGATTCTGGCCAACAACAAGGACAGCCTCGGGCGAACGCTGGAAACGCTTCCCGAAGCGCTGCGAGTACTCAACAAGAACCGTGACAAAATCGTCGAGGCGTTCGGCGCTCTCAAGAAAGTGGCAACGGTTGCGGCGCATGTGCTTTCGCAAACAAAGGTGGATTTCGCCGCGGACCTCAAGGACATTTACGCCAACACCAAGGCGCTGGCCGACAACCGCAAGAATTTCGTGACGTCGAACCAGTTGCTGCTGACGTTCCCGTTCCCGAACTTCGGTATCAAGCAGGCGGTACGCGGCGACTACCTCAACGTGTTCACCACCTTCGACCTCACGGTCCGACGGCTGGGCGAGACGTTCTTCACCACGTCGTGGCCGCTGGACCCGAACATGCTGCACATGAAGGACATCCTCAATCCTCCGGACTTCCTACTCGGTGAAATGGCCAACCTCTCCGGGCAGGCCGCAGATCCGTTCAAGATCCCGCCGGGCACACCAGCAGGGAACAACTGATGCTGGATCGACTGACTCGCGTCCAGCTGGCCATCTTCGCGGTGGTCACGGTGATCACCGTCGTCATCATGGCGATCTTCTACTTACGGTTGCCGGCCGCGATGGGCATCGGCACCTACCGGGTGACGGCCAACTTCGTCGCCGGCGGCGGGCTGTACAAAAACGCCAACGTCACCTATCGCGGGGTCGCTGTGGGCCGCGTCGACTCGGTGGGTCTCACCCCCGACGGCGTCGACGCGGTGATGCGGCTGAACAGCGGTACCAATGTCCCGTCGAACGTCACCGCATCGGTGAAGAGCGTGTCGGCCATCGGTGAGCAGTACATCGACCTGGTGCCTCCCGAGCATGCGGCCACAACCAAGCTGCACAACGGATCTCGCATCGACCGGAATAACACCGCGATCGGCGTGGAGATCGCGACTTTGCTGCACCAGTCGGAAACGTTGGTCAACAGCGTCGCTGACACCCGATTGCGCGAGTTGCTGCACGAAACCTTTAGCGCGTTCAACGGATCCGGCCCCGAGTTGGCCAGGCTGCTCGAATCGTCCCGGCTGCTGGTCGACCAGGCCAATGCGGACTTCCCGCAGACGTCGCAACTGATCGATCAGGTCGGCCCGTTTTTGCAGGCCCAAATTCGCTCCGGCAATGACATCAGAGCGTTGTCCGATGGGCTGGCACGGTTCACTTCTGAAGTGCACCAAGCTGATCCACAGTTGCGTACGTTGCTGACGGTCGTGCCGCCGGCCGTGGATCAGGCCAACACGGCGTTCTCCGGTATCCGCCCGTCGTTCCCGATGTTGGCGGCCAACCTGGCCAACCTGGGCAGGGTCGGCGTCATCTATCACAAGTCGATCGAGCAACTTCTGGTGGTGTTGCCGGCGTTGTTCGCCGCGATCATCACCGCGGCCAACGGCGAACCCCAGGACGAGGGCGCCAAGCTCGACTTCAAGGTAAACGTCGACCCGCCGCCGTGCACCACCGGATTCATTCCGCCACCGCTGATTCGGACCCCGGCTGACGAGACGCTACGGGAGATCCCGACTGACATGTACTGCAAGACCGCCCAGAACGACCCGTCGGCGGTACGCGGCGCGCGCAACTATCCGTGTCAGGAATTCCCCGGCAAGCGGGCCCCGACCGTTGCGCTCTGCCGTGATCCCAAGGGTTATGTGCCGATCGGTACGAACCCGTGGCGCGGGCCGCCGATCCCGTATGGAACCCCGGTCACGAATGGGTTGAACATCTTGCCGCCCAACAGGTACCCCTTCATTCCGCCGGGCAACGACCCTGATCCGGGGACACCGATCGCCGGGCCGCTTCCGCCCGGCGTGGTCGAAGGGCCCGGCCCGGCGCCGCACCAGCCGTTCCCGCAGCCGCCGCCACCGAACACCGGTGGGACCGACGGTCGGCAGGCGTGGATTCCGCCTGCGCCTTACCCGCCGCAGAACCCGCAGATACCGTTCCCCAAGGCCGTTCCCGCGCCGCCGCCGCCGGAGGGATTGCCCGGAGCGCCGTACCCGCCGGCAGAAAAGCCGTGGGGTCCGCCGCCAGGCCCGGTCCCGCAAGCCAACGGCACGGCCTACACCACCTACGACGACAGCACCGGAGTTTTTCAAGACCCCTCAGGCGGCACTGGTATCTTCGCCCGCGGCAGAGTATCGACCGCGGAGAACTGGGTGGACCTGATGCGTGACCCGAGGCAGCTGTGACCGAAGCGGAGCCGATCGCAAGCGCGGCCGAGTCGGGCGCAGCGGGTCGGCGACCCACAAGTCCCGAGCCGGCGTCGCGACCCCCGCGCCGGCGGGCTTCGCGGGCCGCCGGTCCGCACGGCGGTCAAGCGGCCACTACGACGGTCCCGCTCGAGACAGCCGCCAAGCCGGTCAAGCGGCCGAATACGCCGGTCGGTCCGCCGCCGCGTCGCCCTGCAAACGGCAGGCTCGTCGGATGGATTGCGTTGGCAGCCAGTCTGGTTGGGACCGCGGCGCTGGCCGGCGCCGTGGGGTGGGAAATCTACGAGCAGCATCAGGCTAATGCGACGCAGGCCCGGAACCAGCGCTTTGTCGACACCGCCACTCAAGTGGTGGTCAATATGTTCAGCTACAACCAGGACAACATCGACCAAAGCGTGGCCAGGTTCGTCGAGGGCACCAGCGGGCCGCTGCACGGCATGCTCACCTCCAACAACAACGTCGAGAACATCAAAGCTCTGTTCCACCATACTGATTCGACGTCAGAGGCGGTTGTTAATGGCGCTGCTCTCGAGAGCATCGACGATGTCAGCGACAACGCGTCGGTGCTGGTGTCGATTCGGGTCACCGTAACCAGCCGAGACGGTGTGAACAAGCCATCTGAGCCCTACCGGATGCGCGTCATCGTCCACGAGGATGACAAAGGCCGGATGACCGGCGATGACTTGAAGTGGCCGAATGGAGGCGATTGATGCGATGGCTGATCGCCGCTGTCGTTAGCCTAATGACCACCGCCCTTGTCGGGCTATCAGCGGTGGGCGGCTGGTTCTATTGGGACCGGGTGCAGACGCGTGGGGAGGAATCTGCGCGTACGACGCTACCGCCGTTGGCTGCCAAGGAAGTCCCACAGGTGCTCGGCTACGACTACCAGACTGTCGAGCGCAGTATGGACGGCGTGTATCCGCTACTGACGCCCGCGTATCGCGAGGAGTTTAAGAAGCAGGTCAACCATGACATCATCCCGGAAGCCCGCAAGAGGGAAGTGGTCAGTCAGGTCGATATCGCCGGTGCCCAGCGGCGCACCTGTAGGGCCATAGTAAAAGGTGCCGCTTATTTGGCTTACTCTGCCAAGTGCGAGCGTGAGCGCACTGTCGTATGTCGACTGTGATGTTGTACTTCCCGGCAGCACCAGGAGATCTGCGGGGCGCAGGGAGGAGTTGAGCTCCCGCATGTTGCCGCCCGTGCCCAGAGACAGGCTGTTGTAGCTCGTGGCATATTCAGCTTTTGCATCGCTCCATTCGAATGATCCGCCGAAGGCGATAGAGTGAGCTCCCTGCTGCCAGGTGAAGTTATCGCTCACCTGTGGAGTGAGGGTGTGCGACTGATATGCACTCGATGCGGATTCATACGGGTTGGAGATGGCGCCGAAGCCGATTTGATTCAGCCCGAAGGGATTCGAATGTCCTGGGTTATCAGTGTTCGCAAAGGAGGCGCCGTAGACTACATTGTTGTTTTTGTTGCTGCCTATCTGCTCGTTCATGTTGAAGACGTAGGAATAGTTGGGCTGCCAGTAGATTGGAGGGACCTTGTCGCCGGGAAACTGCTGCGTATAGAGAAG
>Ga0137412_10001250_pt1 | contig 19481 bp, 16 predicted proteins | sample CZODoug2_1_16fun_FD_122160 | JGI IMG/M metagenome (GOLD analysis project Ga0137412, IMG submission 122160) | Vadose zone soil fungal communities from Angelo Coast Range Reserve, California, USA - CZODoug2_1_16fungal (Hybrid Assembly) | ecosystem: Environmental > Terrestrial > Soil > Vadose zone...
GGGCCGAGGAAGAACGGCGACCTGCCGGCGGCGAGCAGCTGCATGGACTGGTCGAAGTTGAGGTTGCTGTAGTCCGCCCCGCCCAGGTAGCCGCTCTGGTAGAAGGACGCCGAGGCCGCGACAGCCCGCTCCAGGCTGGAGTCCGTCCACGGCATCTTGCCCGCGACGGCGTCGTACACCGCACCCGGACCGGCGTCGTGGTTGAGGAAGATCGAGGCGTAGTCGAGGTTGACCGGCTTCCAACCCTTGTTGCCCGTCACCGACGCGTACATGCCGGCGGACTTCGCCCTGTTCATGACGTCGACAAGCTGGTCGAAGCTCGTCGGCACCGGAGCACCCAGCCGCTGCAGGACCTTCTTGCTGTAGAACACGCCATAGGTGTTTACCGAGTTGGGCAGGCTGTAGAGCTTGCCGCCGACGGTCCCCACGTTGTACATCGGACCGAGAACCGAGGATTTCCAGCCGTACTTCTCGGCGTAGGGGTCCAGGTCGGCGAGCTTGCCCCCGGCGGCATACACGGCGGCGAAAGACGGTCCGGACGAGTAGACGATGTCCGGGCCCTTGTTCGCGGCCAGCGCGACCTGGACGTTGGTGTCGACGTTGTTGTTGTAGGTCACCGAGAGGGCGTACTTGTTCTGCGACTGGTTGAAGCCCTCGACCAGGACCTGTTCCATGGTCTTCTGGTGGGAAGGTGGCGCGCCCCAGAACCACAGGGTCAGTTGTTGGCGCCCGGCGGACCCGCCGCTGTTGCCACACGCGGTGAGTACCAACGCGAGCGTCACCGCGAGCGCCGTGGCGAGTCTCCGTCTTGCCGGTCCGCCCATCCGTTCCTCCGAGCCGCGCGAAGTGATGTGGAGTCTGCGTTGGCATGTTGTATTGATGAGCATACGTTAGATCGTCAAGATGACATTTGAGTTACAGACCTGCGGGGTTTGGAGCTGCGGGTTAACGGAGTTACCTGGTTGTACTGATGTTATGATCACTTGGTTCGTGGGGCGTCCGTTGCTCCCCGGTCGGCTCGAGTAGACACACCCCGGAGGCGGAACCGATGCAGGGCGAGATCGATCGGAGCTCCCCCCTGCCAGCCTGGGCGCAGGTAGCCCAGAGCCTGCGTCGGCGAATCGAGACCGGCCGGTTGGCCGGCGGCGAACGGCTGCCCTCGGAGGCAGAGCTGGCCGAGATCTTCCAGCTGAGCCGGATCACCGTCCGCCAAGCACTCGGCCGGTTGTCGACGGACGGCCTGATCGAGCGTCGGCAGGGTGTCGGAACCTTCGTTGCCCCCCGCAAAGTTGCGGTGCAGCACGACCTGAGCCTCAGCTCATCCTGGCGGCAGCGGTTCCGCGAGCAGGGGCACGAGTCCACCGCGATCCTGCTCGAGGCCACCGCGGACGCCGTCTTACCGGAGGAGATGGCACGCCGCCTGCTGCCGACCGACGAGGTTGAGGCGGTCATGTTCCTCAAGCGAGTTCAGCAGGTCGACACGCAGCCCATCGGCCTGACCGAATCCTGGGTCCCCGCCGCCGTCGCCCCCGGGCTGACCGACCAACCTCTCGACGACGGATCACTGTCGGCGACGCTGCGGAATCGATACGGCCGGTCCGCCGCTACGGTCGACAGCACTATGGAGACCGTGCTGGCCACCGCCACCGATGCGCAACTCCTGGACACCGTCACCGACGTCCCACTGTTCGTGGTGACCTCGGTGAGCAGGGAGAAGAACGGTGATCTGCTCGAGGTCTCTCGCACGTCCTGGGTCGGGGGTCGGGTGCGGTTTCGATTCCTGCAGCACGCCGAACTGCCCGACCCGCCAACTTCCCTGGGGCCGAGATAGGAACGCGGGGGTGCGGGTGCGCGCACGACATCGACGGCTTCGTGCCCGATCGCTTACTCCCACCAGGTGTTCATTTCGTCCGAGGTTGGTAGAACATCGCGGATCAGCGCGACTGCCTTGGCCATGCCGTCCTCGACGTCGATGAACACGTCCTCGTGCTCCACGCTGAGTACGCCGCGGTATCCGACCTCCTTCAAGGCCACTACAAACTCTCGCCAAAAGGCGGAGTCGTGGCCGTATCCGATCGTCCGGTAGAGCCAGCCCCGCTCGGACCAACCTGAGAAGGGCGTCGTGTCGAGCACGCCCACCTGCGCGGAGTTGTGCGACCTCTGCTCGCAGTCCTTCATGTGAACGTGGTGGATCGCCTCGCCCAGGTAGCGGATGGCGCCGATGACGTCGATCTGCTGCCAGAAGAGGTGGCTCGGGTCCAGATTCGCGCCGACAGTTGGACCGACGGCGTCCCTGAGCCGCATCATGTTCCGCGGCGTGTACACGGACATGCCGGGGTGCATCTCGATGGCGACCCTGACTCCGCGCTCCTGGCAGAACGGCGCCATGACAGTCCAGTGGGGAACGATGCGCTCGACCCACTGCCACTCCAGGATCGCCGGATAGTCGTCCGGCCAGGCGCATGTCACCCAGTTCGGGTACTGCGCCTGCGGGCCATCACCTGGGCAGCCCGAGAAGTCGACGACCGTGTCCACACCAAGCAGACCCGCGAGTTCCACGGTGTCCCGAAACAAAGTGGTCTGAGCGTTGGCGACGGCCGGCCGCGGGTGCAGCGCGTTGCCGTGACAACTGATGCTGCTAATCGTGAGCCCGTGGCCGCCGATCCGCTGCAGCAGCTCTTGCCGGCGCGGCTTGCTGTCGAGTAGATCGTCCAGAGAGTAGTCGAATCCGATCACGCGTCCGAAGCTGCTCAGCTCGACCGACGTCGCGCCGGTCGAGGCGAGCGATGCCAGCGCGTCATCGAGCGAGCAACCGGTGTAGCAAGCGAGGAACCCACCGATTTTCATGCCGCCACCTTCGCGCCGAGCGAACCGTTGAGCAGGATCGCGCCCTTCGTGTAACCCGGGCCGGCAGACGCGTCGAACACCGACTGGGCGTGGTCGAGGTCAGCGCTGTGCGACACGAGGCCGCGCAGGTCGAGGCGACCTGCGTGCATCAGGCTGGCGGTCCGGCGGAAGATCTCGTGGAAGTCGACCGCGCTCATCGGCGAGCCGTTGATGACGTGAATGCCCTTGAGATGCCAGGCAGTACCGTCGATTGTCACCGCGCCGCGCTGATGACCGAACATCACAACCGTCCCCCCGATCCGGACGAGTCGCGTCGCGAGCTCCAGACCCGCGGCTGTGCCGGACGTCTCGAACACGACGTCCAGGGGACCGTTCTGAAGACCGGGCAGGACGTACGCGGCGGGGATCGGGCGGTGTACAACGGCCGAAGCGACCTCGGCCACGACGGTGTCGAGGGCGGCGTCGGAGCGGAACACCTTCGCCGCGCCGGAACGACGGGCCAGGGTCAACCGGTTGTCGAGCACGTCGAAGCCGATGATCTCCCTCGCCGGCGCGAGCCCGAGCGCGCGGGTCACCAGAAGTCCCATGAACCCGCAACCCACGACCCCGACGACGTCATCGGGTCGGATCCTGGCGACATCAACTCCGTTGACCGCGCAGGCGACCGGCTCGACGATCCACTGAGACCAGTCCTCGATCTTCTCCGGCAGCGGAGCGGCCTTGTCCGCACGGGCGACCGTCAGCTCGGAGAAGCGTCCGTCCCCGAGGAGCGCGACATTGTCGCCCACCGTGAATCCGGCCACGTCGGCTCCGACTTCCACGACCTCACCGGCCGACTCGTGCCCGCCGATGTAAGGCAGGGGTACGCCCTCGTCCCCCCGGAACGCCTCGACATCGCCGCGGCACACCCCTCCGACTCGTACCGCCACCAGAAGGTCGGCAGGGCCGAGCGGCGGAATCTCCTTCTCGCGTACGTCGACCTGGCCTACGGCCCTGATACAGAGCGCTCGTGTCCGCATGCACTACCTCGCTGATAGCTCTTAAGGTACGGTGGACCGAACCTATTTTCGCTGTGCGGCGGTGTCAAGCCGTGATTCCGGGAGGGAGGGCGACGGATGCTCCTCATCGTCGGCAACGCCGCGACGGCCGATGGCCTGGTCCGAGTGGCGGACGTTCCGGACTCTCAGGACGTCGGCACTGTCGAGGCGCTGGCCGCGCCCGCGACGTTCTGGATGCCGGGCGGCTCAGCCGCCGCGGTCGCCATCGCCGCGGCCTCGTTCGGGCCCGTCCGACTCTGGCATCCGCTGCCGTCACCCCGGTCATCGGAACCGGCGAGGCGCTTGCACGCCGCTCTCGATCGAGCGGGTGTGCGGCACGCGATGTGCCCGGTCGCTTCGGACGCGGTGCCCGCCCTCGTGATCGATGCCCCGGACAGGCGCTTCTGCTGGAGTGCCCCACCGCTCGACGCGGAAGTCACCGACCTCGACGGCGTGCTGGCGGGGGTCGAGCACATCGTCTTCGCTCCGCGATGGGGGCCCTGGAGCGAATGCTTCCTTGACGCCGCCCGGCACCGCCGCATTCCGGTGAGCTTCGTCGGGGAGGTGCCGGCCGCGGCCGGCGAGTCCTGGGCCTTCGCCGTCGCGGACGCGCGTCAGCTCGCGGCGGCGCCACAACTTCGGATCGAGGTCGGCGTCGGGACCCGGGGAACGGACGGCGTGACCATTACGACCGACGGGGTGTCAACGGCGGTCCCGGCGGTCCCGGTGACGGTTGTCGATACAACGGGAGCCGGCGACGCCTTCGCCGGCACGTTCCTCGGTGCCGCGCTGGCGGGACACCCAATACGCGACGCCGGCCGGCTCGCTGCCGAGGTGGCCTCGGCTCGCTGCTCTCACTGGGGCGCGCTACCCCCACCGGATCACGACGGCCTCAGGAAGAGAGCGATGACGGCACCAACCGCCTCCACCGCATCTACGCTTACTACTCGGGAGCGGGCCCTCGGTGCGCTCTGGGGGCAGGCCTGCGGAGACGCGTTCGGGATGCCGAACTCGTTCCTCCGCCTCCCGGTCTGGCGCACCACGATGGAACCCGGTCCAGATAACTCGCCGTACCACGCGGGATACCCCGCCGGGCGGATCACGGATGACACCGAGCAGGCCCAATCCCTCTCGGTCGCGTTCGAGCAGTCCGACGGGCGGCTGAATCACCTGCTGGTGGCCGTCGAACTCGAGGCATGGTTCGACCGAGTCGGCGGCGACCAGAGCCTCGCGGTGGGGCCGAGTACCAAGCTCGCCCTGGGGCAGATCAAGCGGGGAGTGTCGGTCGAGGAAGCTGGTCGGCGAGGGGTGACGAACGGTGCCCCAATGCGGATCGCGGCGGTCGGAGTCTGGGCCGCGCTGCACGACTACACGTTCGACCAGCTCCTCCAGGACGTCCACGCGGCCTGCATCCCCACACACAACACGTCAGTCGCCATCGCCGGCTCCGCGGCCGTTGCGGCCGCGGTGTGGAGCGGTATCCGTGGTCTCGAGTGGAACGCCACCGTGGACACGGCGTGCCGGGCAGCCGACAGGGGTGCCGAACTCGGCTCCTGGATCTATGCGCCGTCCATCTCGGCTCGTATCCGGTGGGCCTGCGAGCTTGCGGGGTCGTGCTCCGACGAGGTGGAAATGGTCACCGCGTTGAGCGACGTAATCGGTATGGGGGAGGCCACCGCCGAGTCGGTGCCGGCCGCCTTCGCGGCGGCCTTGTTCAGTCGCCGCGATCCGGCGCGTGCCATTTCAGTCGCGGGAAACGCACGAGGGGACACCGACACGGTCGCCGCGATGGCCGGTGCGATCGCGGGTGCGTTCCACGGGTCAGGTGGCATCCCCGAGGATTGGCGGACTCTCATCGCAAAGGTCAACGGCCTCGACGTTCCTGCCTGGGTCGACTCGTTGATGCCATCGAAAACCAGGCCCGTTACTAGCCTTTAACCAGACCGCGAGCAACAGGAAACGCGACAACCCGAAGGTGAAAGGTACGGTCATTCAGACCTAAGTTCCACCAGACGTGATGCGGCCGGAAGCGTTGACGCCGACCGGTCGACCGCGTCAGGAAGGGAAGCCATGAGTACGTCCCTTACTCGTCGTAGCCTGCTCGTCAGGGGTGGCCTTCTCGGGCTGGCCGCCGCCGCGGGGCCCTCGCTCATCGCGGCGTGCTCCAGCTCGCCCGCCTCCTCGGCCAAGCCGGCGACACTGTCCGGGCTCTGGGTGCCCTACGACCCGCTCATCGACGCATCGAAGGCCGCGGCAACCAGCTGGGGGGCCGCGAACGGCATCCAGTTCAACATCGCCACGGTGCCGTGGGCGGACTGGGACAGGACCGTTCGAGCGTTCCCCCAACAACCGACCGTGCCGGACGTGGCGATCGTCGACGGCCCGGCCCTGTTGGGTTACGCCGCGAACGACATCCTCTTGCCGCTCGACCGCTACTTCAACCCGCGGGACATGCAGGACTTCCTGCCCGCAACGACCGCCTCGGCGATGAGGAAGGGCTCCTTCTACGGACCGGCCACCAACGAGAGCTCGCAGGCACTGGCCTACAACAAGGACCTCCTGGACAGGTACGGGATCACTCCGCCGACCGAGCTGGGCAAGGCCTGGACGTGGCCGCAGCTGCGCGAGATCATGATCGACATCCAAAAACGTGAACGAGCGGCCCGTGGCAACGACCAGTTCTGGGGAATGTTCCTCGGGCAGGGCAACTTCATCGGCGGCGGCACCTACACCGGCCTCGACCTGATCCGAAGCAACGGCGCCAAGGGCTCGAACACCTATAAGGCGATCAGCGACGACGGGTTGACGGTCACCGGTTACGCCGACACACCCGAAGCGATGGAGGGCTACCAGTTCCTGCAGGACCTCTACATCCGAGACGGTCTGACCCCGCAGAGCAAGTCACCCGACTTCTTCTACAACGGACAAATAGCCTTCTGGCTGACCGATCCCGATGTGGCCGTCACCGGTATCGCCGAGAAGGCCCCGACCATGAAGTGGGGTGTCACTCCACACCCGTACTTCGTCACACCGATCGTCCAGACCGACTCGTATCACCTCGGCGTCCCGAAGAACTCCCCCAACGCCGACTGGGCAGCCAAGCTCGTCGCCGACATGGTCTCGCCGACCAACGGCCTCATCCTTGCAAGCAAGCAGAAGGCCATCCCGATGCGCAAGTCTCTGCTCGACAAGGCCGACTACCTGCGAGACGCGCACATGCAGGTCTTCACGGAGACCGCGTCCCAGTGGGCCGTTCCGCGGCCGATCACGCCAGGTTGGTCGGAGTACGACACCGTCTACTCGCAGATGCTGGCTGATATCGCCACCGGCGCCGATATCAGCAAGACCGTGTCGAAGGCCGTGTCCGACATCGACTCACAGCTCGCCCGCTACCAAAGCCTCGTGAGGTGACCACGAGGTGACCACCACCGCAACACGGCGGCGAAAGATCCGGAGCCCACTCGACTCCTATCGGAACGCCGCCGTTCTTCTCGCCCCGACGGTCGCCCTGATCTTTCTGTACAAGTATGTCCCCATCGGTCAGGCGATCTGGGCGAGCCTGAACGCGTTCTCGGTTGCGGGAAATCCGCTGGCATTCGTAGGTCTCAACAACTTCGTACACGTCCTGACCGACCCGTCCTTTCTGCAATCGCTGGCGCTCACCGTCATCTTCGCGGCCGTCAAGATCCCGCTGCAGTTGACGCTCGGGCTGGGCGCCGCGCTGCTGCTTTATCGGAGCTCGGCGTTTAATTCCTTCCTCCGGGTCGTCCTCATCATCCCGGCAATCACCCCGATCGCGATCATCGGAATCATCTTCTTGTTCCTGTTTGACCGCGAGGTCGGCTTGACCAACGCGTTCCTGACCGCGGTCGGCGTCGGTAGAGTGAGCTGGTTGACGACGCCCGCCACCGCCCAGGCAGTTGTTGCGGTTGCGTCAATCTGGCGCGACGCCGGCTTCACGATGCTCATCTACCTTGCTGGACTAACCGCCATCCCGGCCCAGGTGAGCGAAGCGGCGCGTATCGACGGCGCCAACGGCTGGCAGTCCACGACGCGGATCATTCTGCCGATGCTGCAACGGTCGACACAGCTGGCAACCGTCACCACGACGATCGCGGCCTTCCAATTCTTCGCCCCGATCTTCGTCCTCACCAGGGGCGGCCCTCAAGACGCGACTGACGTCGCGGCCTACCACATCTATGAGGAGGCCTTCGTCTTCTACGACCAGGGCACGGCGAATGCGATGTCGGTCATTCTGGTGTCGCTCATCGTCGTCATCACGACGGTGGAACTCTACGTGTTGCGAAGCCGCTGGGAGTACTGACATGGTCGTGACCCAGACTCCGCCGAGGCTGGCTGGCACGGCGGAATCGCCCAAGGCCCGGCGGCCGGGAGTATTCAGCCGCTTTCGCGGCACGACTCTGCTCAGGATACTGGTCCTCACCGTGTTCTTGGGGCCGATCTTCCTGGCGGTCGTGAACTCCTTGCGTGCCAACGCCGACATATTTCGGTACGGGGGATCCTTATCGATACGAAACTTCATTCCGATCCCCGCCATTCTGAGCAACTTCTCAAGCGCGCTCCAGCTCCCCAACTTCACGCAGCAGCTACTCAACTCCCTCGTGCTCGGAGTCGTGCAATCGACCGCCACTGTCGTGCTCGCTCTCCTGGCGGCTCTAGCACTCGCCCGAATACGATTCAGGTTCCGAGGCGCGGTCTTCTACGCCATCCTTGCAACAATGTTCCTGCCCTTCGAGGCGTTGGCGGCACCCATCTTCCTCGTCGTGAAGAACCTGGGGCAACTCGACTCCTTCTGGGGCCTGCTGTTGCCGTGGGTAGCAGCTCCCATCGCTATCTTCACGCTGCGGCAAGCGATCGCGGACGTGCCGCGCGCTCTCGACGAGGCCATCATGATTGACGGCGGCGGTCTCTTTCATATCCTTCGGCACGCGATCCTGCCCAACATCTGGCCGGCCATGATCACGGCCTGGCTGACGACGTTCATCTACGTGTGGGATTCGTTCCTCTGGCCGCTCATTGTGATTCGAGATCCCGCGAAACAGCTCGCGCAGGTCGGGATTATCAGTCTCATCAATCCCAACGAGGTCGATTACGGTACGTTGTTTGCGGCATCATTGATTGCGACGGCCCCCGTCGTTGTCCTCTTCCTGGCGCTCCAGCGGTACTACCGAGAGGGAACGGTGGCCTCCGGCCTGAAGTGATCGACCATCAGAAGGTCCTCTTATCCGTACGATAGGATGACTCTGATCAATCCGCGGCAGTGGCAGGGGGAGAACCATGTCCTACCGGGGCTGGTCCGAGGGAGTTGTGGACCGGCATTCGCCGGTCCCGGCCTACCACCAGCTGGCCCAGGTGCTCCGGATGCGCATCCAACGCGGTGACTGGGGAGTCGGCGAGCAGTTGCCGACGGAGATCCAGCTCTCCTCGGAGTACGACGTCAGCCGCTCGACCGTCAGGCAAGCGCTGTCGGAGCTGGCCGAGAATCTGGTCGTCAGCCGAGAGCACGGTAAGGGAACCTTCGTTCTCGCGGCGACCCGGCTTCTCATGAACGACCTGAGCCTCCCGATGGGCCTGGCCCACCGGGCCCGCAGCCAGGGCGTCGACCTTCAGGCGAAGGTGTTGTCGATCAGCGCGATCGACGACGTGCCCGACGAGGTGCGTCAACGGCTCCAGCTGGGGGCCGGGGACGAGGTGATCGAGCTGCGCCGGATGATGACGCTGGACTCGGCGCCGGCGGCCCTCGTGCTGTCCTGGCTGCCGGCTGGTCGGGTTCCGGGACTGCTCAAGGACGGGCTCGTCGACGGCTCGATCTCGCACACCCTCGTCACGAGATATGGCGTGGAGCTGGGCAGATACGACAACCAGCTCGAGGTGGCGGGCGCCACCCAGGAACAGGCGGAACTCCTGGGCGTGGAGATGAACGACCCGTTGATCCTTCTGTCGGCGCTGTGCCTGTCTGTCGACGAGGTTCCGCTGGAGGATTCCCAGACGTATTGGAGGGCGGACCGAGTCCGGTTGCGGTTCGGCGTCACCCCTCCGCGCTCCTCGGCCTGACCAGTCGCGGAAACCCGGTGAGGGAGTCGTAGTCTCCACCGAGATCGTCCCAGCCGCGCCGCTCCGATCGCGCGTACCCAGCCCGCGATCCGGGCACTCAGCCGCTCGAGGACACCCACTGTTCCAGTTCGTCGAGCAGTTCGGCTTTGCGCCGGTCACTCGCGAACGAGGCGAGGATGGAGTTGCGTGCGAGCTGCACGAGCTGGTCGTTCCGCACGCCGGACTCGGCGGCGACGGCGTCGTAGTTGTCGGCGACGTAGCCTCCGAAGTAGGCGGGGTCGTCCGAGTTGATCGTGACGAGGAGGCCTTCGTCGAGCATGCGGCGAATCGGATGGTCGGCCAATGTCGGGACCCCGCCGAGGCGAAGGTTCGACAGCGGGCACACGGTCAACGGGATGCGCGAAACGCGCAGACGCTCGACGAGCTCAGTGTCTTCGAGGCATCGAATGCCGTGATCGATGCGCTCCACCCGCAGTAGGTCCAGCGCCTGGGTGATGTAGGCGGCCGGCCCTTCCTCGCCGGCGTGTGCCACGCGACGCAGGCCGAGCGACCTGGCCTGGGCGTAGACCTCGGTGAACAGCTCTGGCGGATAGTCGGCTTCCGCGGAGTCGAGTCCGACGCCGATCAGATCGGTCCGACGATGTTTCACTGAGTGGAGGGTGGTGAGCGCGTCCTCGACCGGGCTGTCGCGGAGGAAGCAGAGGATCAGGCCGCCGGTGAGGTCGTGGTCGTGCTGGGTCCGCTGGAATCCGTCGAGAAGCCCGTCGATGACGTCGTCGACGGGCACGCCGCGCGTGGTGTGAGCCTGGGGGTCGAAGAACATCTCTACGTGTCGGACACCTTGGGCGGTGGCTTTGCGCAGGTACGCCTCGGTGAGGTCGGCGAAGTCTGCCCGCGTGCGTAGGACGTCCATGCAGGCGTAGTACAGGTTGAGGAACGACTGGAGATCGTCGAAGCGGTAGCGGGCCCGCAGGTCGGCGACGTCGGAGTAGGGCAACGCGATGCCGTTGCGCTCGGCGAGGTCGAAGACCATCTCTGGTTCGAGGGTGCCCTCGATGTGCAGATGCAGCTCCGCCTTGGGCAGGGACACGGTGTCGGTGGAGCTCACGACGCGCTCCTCATCGCGGCCAGCTCGACGATCGGAGGAATGGACTCATGCTCGCTGCCGGGAATCAGGCTCCAGTCGACGGCTCCGGGTTGCCGGTGGACATCGACCCGAATCGTTCGGTGTGGGGTGACGATCCAATCGACCGGGACGTCGTGCGGCTCGCCCACGAGGACCTCGTCGACGTACTGCTCGTCGTGGACGATGTCCACGACCTGCGACTGTGCTGTGGTGAGGCCGATCTCGGAGAGCATGGCCCACTCCAGGTCGAAGTACCCGTGGCCCTTTCCGAAGCGCACACCATTGCTGCTCACCGCGGATCCGCCGGTCACAAGAAGATGCAGCGGTGTGCCGACCTGCAGATCCCGGAGAGTGCGCGGCCGGCCATAGGTGTCGAGGCCGTCGAGCGTGGCGGCGTAGGTGATCTCCGAGTCGGGGACGTCCGCCGGATTCAGCTCCATGAAACCGCGACGGATGCCGTAGGTCGTGACCAGAACGGTCTTGCCCGCTCTCAGCGCTTCGCGCCGGAGGCGCTCGGTCGAGTTGTCCGGGGTGATGAACACGGTGTCGGACGCGCGCCATACGTCGAGTTCGAGGATTCGTGCGGTTGCGGCTTCGTTCCCCTCGAAATCGGCGATGAAAGAGGAGAAATCCCAGTGGAAGCGTGAATCGGGTCGGCCCACCCGAAGTAGGGCCTTCCAGATCCGTTCCCGGTGTTCCTGCGCGACGTCAACCACCGGGATACTCCTTCGCTGCCTCGAGACTTCGGAGGCTGTTGAGGTAGGCGAGCGTTGTCAGCTGCTCGGTGGTGACGGCGTCCCAGTTCACGCCCGCCGGACGGTGTAACGGCCCATCGGCCCGGACGACAGCGGTAGGAGTGACGATCGCGTCGACTGACACCGAGCCGTCCTCCCAGTCGTGCCGAAGCTCGACGACCTGCCTGTCGTGGCAGATGCAGACGACAGCTGTGTCGTGGTCGACGGCCCCGAGAGCCCGCAGAATGCCCCATTCGATCTCGAAGTAGGCATCCGCGCTGCCGAAGTGCCGGCCGTCGCGGCTCACCGCGACAGCGCCGGTAACGATCAAGTCGATCCTCGTCGACTCGAGTTCGTCGAGTTCGACCTTTCGCCCGAACCGCTCCAATCCGTCGAGTGTGGAGGCGAACTCGCGCTGAGTCGGATCGATGGCGGACCCGTCGAGACGGACGATGCCCCGACGGAGCCCGTACGTCGGCACCAGAACTCCTCGCCCGTCACCCAGAGCAGACGCGATCAAACCTCTGACGCTGTTATCCGGGGTGACGAAGATCGTGGCACTTCGCAAGTACTCATCGCTTCGGGCGAGCGCCTCGACCGCCTCCCCGGAGCCCTTGAAGTCGGGCACGAACCTCGTCACATCGGTGTGCCACCGCGAGTCGGGCAGCGCGATGTGCTCGACGACCTCACGCATGCGCAGCCGAACCTGATGAGGCCGCGACACGAACGTGCCGCGTCCACGCTCCGCGACCAGCAGCCCCTCCCGAACAAGCTCCGAGGTCGCCCGCCGTAGAGTCCCGCGACTGACGCCGAAACGCTCCATCAAAGCCGGCTCACCGGGAATGACCGGGGATTGATCCCACGGCAGGTCGAGGACGAGCTCGCGAAGACGGTCGAGGACCTGAACGTGCGCCGGAGCAGCCGAGGAACGGTCGATGCGGTCGAACATGATCATGCGGCCCTGCGAGCAGCCGCGGGACCGAGGACATCTCGAAGAGCTAGGCCGTATCTGTTAGCGAGGCCATACAGGGCAGCCGCGCCGCTCGCATCCAGCAGAAGTGCCTCCTCGCCCTCGCCCATGTAGGCCCGCTGAGCATCGTTGTGGCGCGTCTCTGCATCCATCGACCGCGCAAGGTCGGCGAACCATGTCGCCCTGCAGCTCAGGGGCACGGCGGAGACATCGGCAAAGTTCGCTTCCCACCCGCGCCCGCTCGCACGCAAGAACTCCTCGTGGAGCCAGCCATCGGCACCCGCCGACCGGCGCGCGACGATCGTGTTCTGCACCCGCGGGCGGCTGAACTCGTCGAGGTGGAATACCGCTGGATCACCGCCCGCCGCGCGCAGATCCTCCGGCAGGCTCGTGGCGAAACCGACGGCTGCGTCCGCATTTCCGGCGGCGACCGCCTCTACACAATCCGTGTGCGTTGACACGGTCACATCGCCCGCTGCAAGCCCGTTCTCGGACATGAAGCCGTCGAACGCGGGCCGGCTGACCTCGGGCACGCAGATCGTCCGGCCCGACAGGTCCGACGGTACAGCGATGCCGCTGCCGCGGTCGGAGACGAGCGACAACGGATCACGTCGATACTGCACCCCGACGATGGCGAGGTCCGCGCCGCCGGCGATCGCGGCGACCGTCGAGTCCGGAACCGTCACAGCGATGTCCGCCGCATCGTCGAGTAGGGCGTTCTCCGGTGAAACGGTCGGACCCCCTTCGGCCAGGGCCACCGAGAGTCCGGCCCGCTCGTAGTAACCCCACTCAAGCGCAGCGATGTAGCCCGCGAACTCGACATCCCACGTCCAACCAACCTGCACTCTGAGTGGTTGCAGCTGCCGACCCGCGTGCAGGGCTCCTTGAGTAGGCATGAGATGACGCTAGGGGTACCAAGGACTGCGCAGGTTAAAGGAATGTTTCAGACCTTCAAACGTATATATGTTTGACGCGCGCCCGCTGCGCCGACACTGAAGCAGCGATGGCGGCGTGCTGAGTCCGGATGCCTGGACCTCGTCCTCAAGGCCTACCTGTCTACTACGCTGGTGGTCAGGCCGTGACTGGCGCTGAGGTGGTGCACCACCGGGGAGCGGCTCGACGATTCTCGTCAGTGCCGTGCGCCTGGGCGACTCGCCGCACACGTGCAGGAGTAGCCCTGATGCACCAGAAACAAGCCGCCGGTCTCATGGAGGGCGCGAACCTCGCCCGTCGCATCCTCGAGCGCACCGCAATCAACGCGACAGCCGTTGTGGAGCGCACCGGCACGCGACCGTGCTTAGCGACTGTGCTGGTGGGAGACGATCCCGCCTCGGTGACCTACGTGCGCATGAAGCGCGCCCGATGCGAACAGACAGGGATCCGATCGCGGCACCTCGCGCTGGCGCCGGCCACAACGACAACGGAGCTGGTCGACGCGGTCACGAGGTTGTCAGAGGATCCCGACGTCCACGGCATTCTCCTGCAGCACCCCACCCCGGCGCACATCGACGAACGAGCCGCGTTCGAAGCGATCGCCCCGCACAAAGACGTCGACGGGGTCACCACGCACTCCTTCGCCGCGATGAGTTTCGGCCTCCCCGGCTTCGCCTCCTGCACGCCCGAGGCCATCATGCGTCTGCTCGACGAATACGGCGTCGAGCTGGCAGGTAAACACGCGGTCGTGGTCGGCCGCAGCGCCATCCTGGGCAAACCGGTCGGGATGCTGCTGCTCGCCCGCGATGCCACCGTGACCTACTGCCACTCGCGCACGACGGATCTGGCGTCCATCGTGAGGCAGGCCGATGTGCTGGTCGCGGCGGTCGGCCGGCCCCGTTTCATCAACGGAGACAACATCAAGCCCGGGGCCGTCGTGATCGACGCCGGCTACAACCCCGGCAATACCGGTGACATCGATTTCGACACCGCGAAGGCCCGCGCGAGCCTCATCACCCCGGTCCCGGGTGGTGTCGGGCCGATGACCATCGCTGTGCTACTGGCCCAGACCGTCGATGCCGCCGCCCGCCAACTTGGCCTGACCACACCCAGCAGCCTGCACTGAGGCAGAACTGCGCCTCGTTCTCAGCGCGGACTTCGTCGGCGTGGGGCACGAGCATGACGTCGTGGCTCTTACGGACCGGCGCCGCCACCGCCAGATCCTCGGCGTGGAAAGGACAATGACTCGGAGCCCGGCGAGAGAACTGTCGACTGCCGGTCCGGGGAATCGAGGATCACGGCGGGACTGCACCGTGGCGCCTTCGACGCCGATGATCAGAGGCCCGTGCGGGTAGCCTAGTCGGAGCGCGACTGGCGAGGGTGGATGACCATCGGGGAGCGCTGGTCCGTGGAGTGTCGTCCGCCTGGGTGCTCCTCAGCTGATCATGGTTGAGGAGCTGTTTTCGTGGATCTCCGTTATGGGATGAACCCGCATCAGGCCGTGCGTGGTGTCGACCGGGGTGTGCCACCGGTGACAGTTCGATCCGGCTGCCCGTCCTACATCAATCTGCTCGATGCGTTGAACGGCTGGCAGTTGGTCCGCGAGGCAGCAGCCGCGACCGGTGCGGTGGCGGCGGCCTCGTTCAAACATGTGTCGCCGGCCGGGGCCGCGATCGCGGGGCCTGTTGACAGGGTTGCACACCGGACGTGGGGCGTGGACGGCAGTGCGGGTCGTGTGACCTCGGCCTACGTCCGCGCGCGTGACGCCGACCCGAAGTCGAGCTTCGGGGACATGATCGCGGTGTCTGAACCGGTCGATGCCGAGCTGGCGGAGTTGTTATCGCGGGTGATCGCGGACGGAATCGTCGCTCCGGGGTTCGAACCCGGCACCATGAAGATGCTGGCCGCTAAGAAGCGCGGCACGTTCCTCGTGCTGGAAGCTGACCCAGTTTTCCAACCGCCGGAATGGGAACAGCGCGACATATTCGGCCTGCTGCTCGAGCAGCAGCGCGACACAGCGCCGATCACCGCCGACCTGCTGGGCTCCGCCGAGTTGCCGGCAGCGGTGGTAACCGATGCGCTGCTCGGGTTGGTCACCATGCGCTACACCCAGTCCAACTCGGTCACGGTCGTCAAGGACGGCATGACGCTCGGGATCGGCGCCGGACAGCAGAACCGGGTGGACTGTGTCCGACTCGCCGGCGCCAAGGCCAGCACCTGGTGGCTTCGCCGCCATCCACACATCGACGCCCTAGCCGTCATCGACGGCATGACCCGCCAGGATCGGCTGAACTGGCAGATCCGAGTCGCTGACGCCGACCTGACCCCAAACCAACTGGCCGAGTTCACAACCCTGTTCCCGACCAACACGCCAACCGTCGACGACCCGGCACGCGCCGAATGGATCGCCCAGCTCGACGAACTCACACTCGTCTCGGACGGCTTCCTGCCGTTCCGCGACAACATCGACCACGCCCACCGCATCGGCGTCCGACACGTGATAGAGCCCGGCGGATCCCGCCGATCATCCGAGGTCGAGGCCGCCTGCCGCGAGCACGGCATCACGCTCACCCGAACCGGCCTGCGGCTGTTCCACCACTGAGCTGCCCGGCCCGCATACGGCCAATGTCCATGGAACGAAGGAGGACGGCTTCTGCTGCGCTCTGGGTAAATGCAGTGCTTCCCCGCCGGAGGGGCTAGCCGTTTGGCCCGGAGTGCAACGGTGGCGCATCGGCACATTGGCGCTGCTGGGAGCAGACCGCGTACGCGCGGTACGGCCGGCGTTCGGCTACTCCGCTGGTCAAGGGGCCCGCCCGACCGTATGTCCTCGCCGGCAAGTACCGGGGGCGCTGAGACGTCCACCCACCGTCGGGCTTGTCCTGAACCGGTCCATCCTGGCCGGTCTACCGGTCTACCGCGCCGGACGATTTCATCGGGTTGCCTGCCGGCGGCGTGGGCTCGCTGGGCGGCGCGTTCGGCGGCCTCGACCGAGGTGATGTTGTTGGTGGGGGAGTCCGCGAAGATCTCGGCGAGAGAGTCCTTGATCTTCAATGTCCGGGTGGTGACCTGCTCGGCGCTCCATCCGAGGACTTCGCGTCCGACCAGCTGTACGGCGCCTCCGGCGTTGGCTACGTAGTTGGGGGCGAGCTTGGCGGCACGAGCACGCCGCACTCGGTTGTGGTGACGGCCTCGATCGCCGCGCCGGGCCGCCGAGCGAACACCTGACAGCGGGTGTCGTCGATGTCGGCGACGATCAGTCGGCACCGACTGCACCGAGTCCCGGACGAGAACCCGCAGGCCAGTCAATCCGGGCTGAGATGGGTAAAGCAACGTCGTCGGAATGAAGCTTTTCCACCCTGGAACAAGGAGTAGCCACCCCAGAACTCATGACGGCATGATCTAAACCGCAGATCCTCACCAGAACCGAGCCACACCACTCAGCGGGGCTTACCCGCCCGTCCAGAGACGAGGTCCGGTTCATGCCGAGGAGAACCGCGGTCGCGATCGCCTTCGTTACGCTGCTCCTCAGTGTTTGCGCCTGCTCGGGTAACTCCGAGCGCCCGGCGGCGAGCGGAGTGACCAATCAGGTCGCCAACCGTCACGACCAGGTGAACACGCTGATCGTGGCCGCCAAGACCGCATTCGACTCCCCTTCGCGCAATTCCTCAGCCGGCAGCACGGCAAAAACCGCCGACAACATGCAGACCGTCGCCGATCGCTTGGCCCAGGCCAATCAGCTGGCGCCCTACCGGACCGACCTACTCTTCAGCGCCGCGTCAGCCCAAATAACCCGAAAGGACGTACCGGCAGCGGTAGCGCTGTACGGCAAGGTCCTCGACCTCGCATCGAAAGATGTCGACGCCCTGAGCTATCTGGCCGGCTGGAACCGTTACCTCGGTCGTGCCGCCGAGAGCGCCGGATTCATGGCCCGGCTGCGTACCCTCGACCCCGCGCGCGCCGCACAGATGGACCTGATGTTCCACACCATCGACCGTGTGGGAGGACAGCCGCCGAGCGATGCGCTCCCGAACGTCCCCGCGTCGGGATTAGCAATCGTCACGCTCGGCTACGAGCTGAACGACGACGGCTCGATGAGCGACGTCCTGGTCGGTCGTCTGCGGGCAACCCTCGCGGCGGCCGCGCGTTGGCCAAGCGCCCCCATCATCGTGACCGGTGGGAATGAGGAAGCCGGCCATACCGAGGGTGAGTCGATGAAGGATTGGCTGGTGGGTCAGCGCATCGCGCCCGACCGCATCCACGCTGAGGACTTCGCCACGTCGACGCTGGAGAACGCCACCTACAGCGTCAATTTGCTGGCGCAGCTCGGTGCCACCCACACGCTGCTCGTCAGCTCGGCAAGCCACGTGCGTCGCGCGGAGGTCATCTTCGAACTGGCCGAGCCGGAGACCCTCGGGTCCGGATTCCCGGTAGTCACCCTTGGATACCCTGACCGCCCCTTGACCGAACTGCGTGTCATAGGCCCTGACGAGCTGCGGCTGATCTATCAAAACGCCTTCAGCGCCCTCGGGATGTGGGCGTACCGAAGCGCACCGCTACTGCAGCAGTGAGAAGGCACTGACGATCGACTAGCCTCTGGAAACGAAGGGCCGCGCAGCCCGGTGCACGAGCGGGGATCCGGAGCGATTGACGAAAACCAGGCCTCCTTGACAACGAGGTCGCCCGGACGCGTCTGGTTCAGGCAGGCATCCCCACGGGGCTGGCGCGAGAGTTTGCCGGACACCTTGTCGATGAACACCTCCTCGCGCACAGTCACTTTGGACGAGCAACGGAGCGACCCGTGGACCACATCCGCTCTCTCGGACGCGCCCGATGGGCGGAGGCCGCGCATCGGGCGCTCCTCGTCGCGGAGGCCGGCCTGATCTGCGCCTACATCATCCAGGTAACTACGACCGCGGTCGACATCAATGCGCCCCAGTGGGACCTGCGCAGCTGGTTGTTCTACGGTGGCGTTCTGGCCGGGCTGGTCGCCGTCGCATGGCTCGACCGCGCCACCGCCCCCCGGCTCGAGAAGGCCGCGGGCCGCAAGTTCCGCTCAACCTTCACCGCGCTCGGCCCGGGCCTGACGACGCTTGTGGCGATCGTCCTGCTCTACAGCGGCTCGTTCTCCGCGGCGCTCATCAGGGACGTGATGCTCTGGCGCGAACCCGGCCGCGCCGCGGTTGGTGTGGTCACCGGGAACTCCGGAGGCCACAACCCGCGCGCCTTCGGCCGCTGGCAGGTCGACGGCCAGTGGTACTCCGGGGACCTGCCGTACAACATCTACCAGGCAAAAGCGCTGAACTGGCAGGTGCCGTTCCAAGTCTCGATCCACAATCCCGCTGTGATCGTCACCGTGAACGAACCAGGCATCACTATCGGCGGGTTCTGTCTGGGCCTGGTCTACATGTTCCTGCTGATCATCTGGTTGTTGTCTGTGCGGGGCGACCAGAGGGAGGCGGCAGAGAGGTGGCGCGAACTGTACGAGAGCCAGTGAGTGCTGCTGTGGCTTCTTGGACATATCCCGGGGCCATCTACGTGTTGTGGATGATCAGCCCACCCGACGAGCGCGGCCTGCGACGGTGTACGACCGTCGAGCTGGCTCCGGGCGTGCGGGGCAGCCGCGCCGGCCAAGTCAGACCGAGCGGCCGCCGTCCACCACGAGGTTGTGCCCGGTCACCGCCCCGGAGCCGGTGCCGAGGTACACGATCGCGTCGGCGACCTCCTCGGCCGTGACCAGCCGCCCCAGCGGGATCGGCGCC
>Ga0137412_10001251_pt1 | contig 19480 bp, 19 predicted proteins | sample CZODoug2_1_16fun_FD_122160 | JGI IMG/M metagenome (GOLD analysis project Ga0137412, IMG submission 122160) | Vadose zone soil fungal communities from Angelo Coast Range Reserve, California, USA - CZODoug2_1_16fungal (Hybrid Assembly) | ecosystem: Environmental > Terrestrial > Soil > Vadose zone...
GCGATGGAATCGGCGCCGGCGGCGAAAATCTCGGCGGCCTGTTCGAGCTTGATGCCGCCGATCGCGACCAGCGGAATATTGCCGATGCGCTTCTTCCACTCGGTGATCTTCGGGATGCCCTGCGGCGCGAAGCGCATCGATTTCAGCGTGGTCGGGAAGATCGGCCCCAGCGCGACGTAGTCGGGATCGGCGGCGAGCGCGGTCGCCAGCTCCTCGTCGTCATGGGTGGAGATGCCGAGCGTCAATTTGGCTTCGCGGATCGCGCCGAGGTCGGCGTCAGCGAGGTCCTCCTGGCCGAGATGCAGATGCTGCGCGCCGGCGACGATCGCCGCGCGCCAATAATCGTTCACCACCAGCTTGGCGTCGGTGCCCTTGATCGCCTCCAGCGCGTCGCTGACCATCTGCAGCGCCTCGGCATCGTTGAGATTCTTCGCGCGCAACTGGATCGTGCCGACGCCGAGCTTGGTCAGGCGCGCGACCCAGTCGAGGCTGTCGACGACGGGATAGAATCGATCAGGATACGCGTGGCGATCAGGATACGGCATGCCAGAACGGGGTCCCAACGACTGGAGTGGAGGGGGAGGCGAAATCGCGGGCTTCCATCAGCCCGGCTTCATAAGCGATGCGGCCGGCGTCGACGGCGAGGCGAAACGCGTTGGCCATCGCGACGGGGTCGGCGGCCTTGGCGATCGCGGTGTTGAGCAGCACCGCGTCATAGCCGAGTTCGAGCGCCTCTGCCGCATGCGACGGCGCGCCCAGGCCGGCATCGACCACCAGCGTGATGTCGGGCAGCCGGTCGCGCAGCAGCTTCAGCGAATCGCGGTTGATGATGCCGCGGGCCGAGCCGATCGGCGCCGCCCATGGCATCACGACCTTGCAGCCGGCGTCGACCAGCCGGGTCGCGACCGACAGATCTTCCGTGCAATAGGGGAACACCTCGAAACCGTCCTTGATCAGGATGCTGGCTGCTTCGACCAGGCCGACCACGTCGGGCTGCAGCGTGTCGTTGTCGGCGATGACTTCGAGCTTGATCCAGCTCGTTCCGAACAATTCGCGCGCCAGTTTCGCCGTCGTCACCGCCTCGCGCACGCTGCGGCAGCCGGCGGTGTTCGGCAGCACCGTGACGCCGAGCTCGCGGATCAGCGACCAGAACGCATCGCCGGTCTTGCCGCCGGCGGATTCGCGCCGCAGCGATACCGTGACGATCTGCGCACCGGAGGCGCGGATCGCGCTCTGCATGATCGCGGGCGATGGATACAGCGCGCTGCCGATCAGCAGGCGGGAGGAGAATTCGTGGCCGTAGAAGTTCAGCATGGTGTCAATTCCCGGAATTCGTCATTGCCGCCACGACTCGTCATCCGCACACCGCCGTCGTCCCGGCGAACGCCGGGACCCATACTGCGTGATGTTTCGTTGGGGTGCGGTGGTTGAGGCCTGCGGTCATCGCGAAGGGCGGTGGTTATGGGTCCCCGCTTTCGCGGGGACGACGTGTGGAAGGAATTGGTGCTCATCATCGTCACCCTCCCTGCCTTGGCGTGATGATCTCGATTTCGTCGCCGGTCTTGATCGGCGTCGCTGCCCAGGCGCCGCGCGGGACCACGTCGAAATTCAGCGCGATCGCGAAATGGGTGCCCTCATAGTCCAGCTCGCGCAGCAGCGCGTCGACGCTGGACGACGAAATCTCGTGCGGCTCGCCGTTGACGATCACGCGCATCGCATCACCTCATTGTCGATCTGGCCGCGCGCCACATAGTTCAAGGTCAGTTCGGCCAGCGCGGGAGCGATCAGGAAGCCGTGGCGATAGAGCCCGTTCACCGAAATCCTCTGCTCCTCGATCGCGATCCGCGGCAGATTGTCGGGAAAGGCCGGCCGCAATCCGGAACCGAATTCGACGATGCGGGCTTCGGCGAAGGCCGGATGCACCGCGTAAGCAGCACCCAGCAATTCCAGCGCGGAGCGGACGCTGACGTCGGTGTCCTCGGCCTCGATCGAGGTCGCGCCCAGCATGAACAGATTGTTCTCGCGCGGGATCACATAGAGCGGCCAGCGCGGATGGATCAGCCGCACCGGGCGCGCCAACTGCACCTCGTCCGTTTCGATCAGGATCATCTCGCCCTTGACGCCGCGCAGCTCCGGCTGCGCTTCGCGCGCGGCCAAGCCGCGGCAGTCGATCACCAGGCCGTCGATGTCGCGGGCCTCGACCTCGCTGTCGAAGCGGATGGTGCCGCCGGCGGCCACGATCTTCTCGTGCAGCTTCGGCAGCACGCGGCGCGGCTCGACATGGCCTTCGGCGGCAAAGAACAGCGCGTCGCGGAAACGGCCTTCCAGCGATGGCTCGAGCGCGGCCAGTCCAGCCGCGTCCAGCCGCCGATGGCCTGAGGTGAGTTTCGCGAAGCGCTCGAAATCGTTGCGGTCGCGTGCATGCGCCACCACCAGCGAGCCGTTGAACGGCGTGTCGGGCAGCGCCTCGCGCCATAGATCGAGCGAGCGCAGGCCGAGCCTGGAGATGATGGGTTCGGAAACCTCGCTCTCGCACCACGGCGCCAGCATGCCGCCGGCCCAATGGCTCGTGGAAAGCATCATCGCCGCGTCACTCTTCTCATGTAGCGTGACGTCGTGACCGGCCTGCGCGAACAGCAGCGCCTGCCAGGCGCCGGCAATGCCCGCGCCGATGATGGTGACGGGGGAATCCCCCCGCGGAGTGGTCGACTGGTACATCCCTGTCCCTTCGCCGGCATGACCCGGATCAGGTTCAAAGGGTCACCGCGGTCTTTGGCCAACAAGCCGAAGCGTGCGGTATCTCAGCTCCTCCTCGGAGCTCCCCTCGGAACAAGGCTAATGTAGACCGATGCGGCCCGCTGTCAACGCATGGCAGACCGGCTTGCGGCTTCGGCGGGCCTTACTTCGGAACTTCGGCGGCGCCGTCCGCCTCCGCCGGCGCCTCGGCGGGGCTGCTCTCGCTGCTGCCGGTGGCGCTGCTACCCACCGTGCTGGTTGCGCTGCTACTTGCGCTGCTAGTTGCGCTGCTCTTGGCGATCTGCTTCGGCGTCAGGTCGAGCGGCTTGTGCAGATGTAGTTCGCTGTGCCGCTGGCGCTTGGCGGCCTCGTAATAACCGCTCGCATAATAATGCATGGTGCGGCTGTGGTCGCCATTGGCGGCGCGATAGGCGCCGGCCAGATATTTCACCCCATAGGTGAGATTGGTGTTGGGATCGCGCAGGCCCTGGGCGTCGCCGGTGTAGCCGAGGCTGCGGGCGGTCGCGAGCTTGATCTGCATCAGCCCGATGCAGCCGCAGCGCCCGACCAGATTGGCCTGGTAGCGGCTTTCCCGCAGGATCACCCGATGCACCAGCACTTCCGGCACGTTGTTGGCCGCGGCGTGGGTCGAGATCAGCGCATCATATTCGCTGTGTCCGGCACGGGCTGATTGCGGCAGCGCCGCGAGCGCGGCGAGCCAGACCAGCAGCAATAAGCGTTTCATCCAAAAAGCCCCAACCAGAAAATCTCAAAGCCGCGCGGTGAGCGCGTTAACTCTTTACGCACCGCGATTTGACAGTGGCCCGGCGCGGATGTGGTTAAAATCCGGCTTTATTAGGGCGTGACGCGTCGATTTGGTGGCCGGATTTACCCCAAATTATGCCTGGGGTGGTTCGATCCGGGCTGACAAACCGGATCGTCTTTAGCCCCCGCCATGACCCTGTCCGTTACCGATGCCGCCGACAATGCCCGCGTCCTTCGCGCGCCGCTTTCGCTGTGGATCGGCGCCGGCGTCTACGCGCTTCTGATCGTGTTCGGAAATGGGCTGCTGAACGATCCCGATACGCTGTGGCAGATCACGATCGGCCAGTGGATTCTCGATCACCGCGCGGTCCCTGAGACCGACATCTATTCCTTCACCATGCAGGGCCAGCCCTGGATCTCGACGCAATGGCTGGCGCAGGTGATGTATGCCAAGGCGTTTGCGATCGCGGGCTGGAGCGGGCCGGTGGTGCTGGCCGCGGCCGCCATTGCCACGACCTTCGCATTGCTCACGCAGCAACTGAGCCGCCGGCTCGGCGACACTGCGACGCTGGTGTTCGTCACCGTGGGGCTGTCATTGACCGTGCCGCATCTTCTGGCGCGGCCGCATGTGCTCGCGATGCCGCTGATGGTGCTATGGGTCGGCGGCCTGATCGAGGCGGCGGACCGGCGCGCGGCGCCGTCCTTTTTGCTGCTGCCGCTGATCGCGCTGTGGGCGAACCTACATGGCGGCTTCGTGTTCGGGCTGTTTCTGGTCGGTCCGATCGCGCTCGATACGCTGCTGAATGCGGAGGCGACATCGCGCAAGGCGCTGGCCGCGCGCTGGGCCGCGTTCGGCTTCGCGGCGCTGATCGCGAGCTGCCTGACGCCCTATGGCTGGGAGGCGCTGCTGGCCTCGCGCAAGATTCTCAGCCTCGGCAGCGCGTTGCCGCTGATCTCGGAATGGCGGCCGGCGGATTTCGGCAGCTTCGGCACCTTCGAACTGACGCTTCTCGCCGGCATGGGGCTCGCGCTCTATCGCGGCGTGAAGCTGCCGCCGATGCGGATCGCGCTGCTGTTGGGACTTGTGCACATGTCGCTCAGCCAGGCCCGCGCCGCCGAAATCCTCGCGCTGGTCGCCCCGCTCGTGCTTGCCGAACCGCTGGCCCGCCAGATCGGGCGGCGCAACATGTTCGCCTCATCCGACGAACCGATCCGCGGTCCGCTGCTTTCGGGCCTCATGGCCGTGCTGGCGGTGGCGACGGTGGGCTATACGTTGGTCCACCGCTATGAACCGAATGTGCGGGGAACGCCGGTTGCGGCAGTGACCGAGCTGAAGAAGCTCAATGTCTCGCGTGTGTTCAACGATTACGATTTCGGCGGCTACCTGATCGCAAGCGGGGTCCCGACCTTCATCGACGGCCGCACCGAATTGTTCGGCGAACAATTCTTCGTCGAACACAACGACGCATCGGGCTTGAGTGAACCGGACAATCTGTTCCGCCTGCTCGACAAGTACAAGATCGAAGCGACCTTGATGCGCACGCAGAGTGCGGCGACCAAGCTGCTCGATCATATCGACGGCTGGCAGAAGATCTATTCCGACGGCATCGCGACAATTCATCTGCGTAAGCCCGGTACGATGCATACGCGCGAGCCCGCGGTCGACGATCCTGCAATTCGAAATCGTTAATTTCCCAACGTTCATTCGGTCGGGTTGTCGTGGAATTGACTTAGTGTGCATCTAGCGTAACTAAGACGGGAAGTGTTCGCTTGCGACACCCATCCTGTCCCATTTCAAGTCAGAACAAGACTTCTCATCAAAATAACAAGATCAAAATAACAAGAAGGGAGTGCGCCATGCCTGGAACGGGTTCGACCGATATGCCCAAGCAAAATCCCTGCGCCCAATGCGGTCAGCTGATCGCGTTTCCGGAATGGGCCGAACAGAATCCGGGACGCATCGCCTATCTCTGGCATTGCTACGCCTGCGACTACCGCTTCGAAGCGGTGGCGTTCTTCGAGTCCGAGCCGGACGGAGAAGCGCTCGCGGCCTGATGGCTTTTGGCGAAAGGTTTCAGGCGGCGCGCCGCGCCGGCTGGCCAGCCGGGATTTGAATCCGCACGATCAGCCCATGCGGTTGTTTGTCATGCAGCGACAATTCGCCGCCATGTGCCAGCGCGATCGCGCGCGCGATGGAGAGGCCCAACCCGAAGCCCGCGGCCTCGTCCATGTTGCGCGCGCTGTCGCCCCGCGCGAACGGCTCCAGCATGTCTTCCTTGTGGGCGTCCGAGATGCCGGGGCCGTCGTCCTCGACATCGATGATCGCGCGCTCCGGCGACATGGTGAGGCGTATGGTCGCTTCCGCGCCGAACCTCACCGCGTTCTCGACGAGGTTGGTGATGCTGCGATGCAGGTCGTCGGGACGCGCGGTGGCCATCGCATGATCGGGACCGGCATAGGTGACCTTGTGCCCCATGTCGGAAAATTGGTCGGCGACGAGCTGCATCGCGCTTGCGAGATCGACCAAGGTCATCGCTTCGAGCTTGCGGTCATTGCGCAGAAACGACAACACGGATTCCAGCATCGATCGCATCTGGTCGAGATCGGCGAGCATGCGGGCGCGCTGGACATCGTCCTCGATGAACTCCGAGCGCAGGCGCATCCGCGTGAGCGGTGTGCGTAAATCGTGGCTGATCGCCGCCAGCATTCGGGTGCGGTCGTTCATCAGGCCGCCGATCCGTTGCCGCATCCGGTTAAGCGCCTGCGCGACGGAGCGGATTTCCTCTGGCCCGCGCTCGGGCAATGGCGCTGGGGCGCTGTCGAGGCTGAAACTTTCGGCGGCTTTCGCGAACGAGGAGAGCGGCGCGCTCACGGTGCGGGCCGCCCACAGGCCAAGCAGGGTGACGCTGATCACCGCAAACAGCAGCGTCATCATCCAGGGGCCGCCCCAGAACGGCGGTGGATGCCGTTCCGGCGTGACCGCCGCGGACACCACCATGCCATCCGGCAACGCGATGCCGACGCGGCGCACGTTGCCAGCCGGCGCAAGCGCGAAGATTCGGTAGTCCGGGCCGAGGCGCCGGCGCAAACGATGCAGGTCAGCGCCTTGCGCTTCGCTCGGCGCCGGCGCCGCGCCGGGCGGAAGGTCCTGAATGTCGAGCTGCGGAAAGGCGCGCGCGATGCCGGCTGTGAGTTGCGGCCGTTCGGACCCGGATGCTGCGCCGAGAAGCTGGGCCGCCGCCGCCAGATGCGCGGTGCTGTCGTCGTGCAGGAAGGGATCGGGCTGGTCGCGCCGCTCGATCAGGAAGATCGCCGTGATGATCAAATGAAGCGCAACGATCGAGGCGACCACCGTCGCTGCGATTTGTCCGCTGATGCGCCTCAGGTTGAGAAAGCCCAACAGCTTCATGATGGGAGTGTCATGGCAGGCGCTTCATGATCAGTTGTCCGTGGCTGCGTGGACCGTTGGCGTGAACAGATAGCCGCCGGAACGCACCGTCTTGATCAGGGAGGCGTTTTGCGGATCGGGTTCGATCTTGCGTCGGATGCGGCTCACCAGCACGTCGATGCTGCGCTCGAACGAGCCCGCGCTGCGACCTTGCGTGAGGTCGAGCAGGCTGTCGCGCGACAGCACGCGGCCGGGCCGCTCGCAGAAGGCCTGCAACAGGTCGAATTCGGCGCTGGTCATCGCCACCCTTGCGCCGGCGGGATCACGCACTTCGCGCAGGCGGATGTCGATCCGCCATCCGAGAAAGGCGAGGGCGGTCGCACCCTCGATGGCGCTGGCGGTGCGGCCCGCGGCCTGACGGCGCAGCACCGCGTTGATTCTCGCAAGCAGTTCGCGCGGATTGAACGGCTTGGCGAGATAGTCGTCGGCGCCCATTTCGAGGCCGACGATGCGATCCACGTCTTCGCCGCGCGCGGTGAGCATGATGATCGGCGTCTGCGATTCCGCGCGAACCCTGCGGCACAGGCTGAGGCCGTCCTCGCCGGGCAGCATCACGTCGAGGATCAGGAGGTCGACGCGACGGTCGGTCATCGCCCGCGTCATTTCGCGACCGTCGCCCGCGGTGGTCACGTGGCAGGCATTGGCGCGCAGATATTTCGCGATCAGCGTCCGCGTCTCACGGTCGTCCTCGACGACTAGGATGTTGGGCAACGGCTGGGCCATGCATCCTTGTCGGTGATTCGGGGCGGCCGACGAAGGATTTTTGTTTCGCAATGTTTCTGAAGCCGCCTCCGAAACAGGGGGCAACATCGCCGCGGCCGGCCGGGAAGGTCTCATTAAGGGTGCTAACCCTATCGTCGTGAGGCCTTGCACAACCTTTCAAGGATGCTCTCATGACCTCGATCTCGGCGACTTCCGCCAATACCTACCAATCGCCTCTTCAGAAGCTGCAGGACGAACTGCAATCGGAAGTCAGTTCCGGCGCCATCAGCTCCTCCGATCAGTCGGCGCTGTCCTCGGCGCTGACCGACATCGACACGGCGCTGCAATCGAGCCGCAGCAGCGATCAGTCCGGCGGCACGCAATCCTCGCGCGGCGATCTGCACTCCAAGATCGACGACCTGATTTCCGGCGAAGTCTCCAGCGGCAAGCTGACCAGCGATCAGGCCACCGAATTGCAGGGCCTGTTCAAGCAGGCCTTCGCCAAGGGCCCCGGCGGCGCCGGCGGCCCCCCTCCGGGCGGCGACGGCGGTCCGCCTCCGGGCGGCGCTGGCGGCCCACCTCCGGGCGGCGGCGCGACCACCGGCGGCACCTCGTCGACCGACGGCAGCAGCGACTCCTCGAGCAGCTCGTCAGCCGACATCCTGACGGAGTTTCTGCAATTGCTGCAGAAATCGGCCGCCGCCCAGTCATCGCCTTCCTATGGTTCGACCGGCAGCAGCGCCGGCACCACGAGCGCGTCGTCGCTGCTGATCAACTACCAGTCCTGAGCTTCGGCGCGCGCGCTCGTCGGTGTTCCCAAGCCATGAGTGCGCGTTCCCTGGAACCTGTTCCGTGTTTCGCTTTGCAACTTCGAAAATGTAAAGGGAACACGGAACAGCGGCTTGCCTGACGGGTTTTCTTCCCACCAATCACTGATCAGGGAGAATCCCATGTTAGCAAGATATGTCACGACCGGTCTGGTCGGTTCCTTGTTGCTCGCAAGCGCAGCATTCGCGGCGGAAGATACGACGGCGACCTCCGACCGCGCCGGCATGGCGCCGGCCGCCGCGTCGCAGTCTTCGTTCCAGGGCGATTGGCGCGCCTCAAAGGTCGCGGGCCTCAACGTCTACAATGATGCCAATGAGAGCGTCGGCTCCATCAATGATCTGTTGATGGACAAGAGCGGCAACGTGAAAGCGGCGGTGATCAGCGTCGGCGGCTTCCTGGGCATGGGCGCGCATCTGGTCGCCGTGCCCTATGACAAGATCAAGTTCGTCAACGAGCCGGTCGCCTACACCGGTGCATCGAATGGGCCGAATGCGCCGGCCGGCACACGTCCGCCGTCCACCACGACGACGGGCTCGGCCGCCAATCCTCCGGCCATGGCGACGGCGAAGCCGAATCCCTGGTATCCGGACCACGCCGTGTACAACGCCACCAAGGACGAGCTCAAGAACATGCCTGAGTTCAAATATTCCGAGTAAGCGCAAGCCTGATTGGTCGATCGCTGATCGATCGATCATCGAGAAACGCGTCCGGTTTGGCCGGGCGCGTTTTTTGCTTTTGCGACGCACGCTTCTCCTTAGCGCCTTTCGGCGCCGATATCCCGATGTTAGGCTTGCCGGCGGCGGGAGCACCTGCCCCCTGCCTGATGCCGAACGGGAGGACGATATGACCGAGAGTGTCTACAAAGTCATTGAGTTGATCGGGACGAGCAAGGATTCCTGGGAAAAGGCGGCCTCGGTGGCGCTCGAAAAAGCCGGGCAATCTCTCCGGGATCTTCGCGTGGCCGAAGTCACCGAGTTCGACTTGCAGCTCAGCCCCACGGGCAAGGTCGAAGCCTACCGCACCAAGCTCAAGGTCTCGTTCAAATACGAGGCTTGATATCGATCTGATCTCCCTCTCTCCCACGCGATGGAGAGAGGGAGCAGTCGTCATGCCCGGGCTTGTCCCGGGCATCCACGTTCTCGCTTCATACAAGCAAGACGTGGATGGCCGGGACAAGCCCGGCCATGACGAAAAATGAATCGTCTTCAAGGATACATGGACGCGATAGAGCTCAGTTCGTCTTCACCAGCGGGCAGCCGCCCTTGTCCAGCGGACGGAACGCTTCGTCGCCCGGCACGGTGGCGAGCAGCTTGTAGAGGTCCCACTCGCCCTTGGATTCCTCGGGCTTCTTGACCTCGAACAAATACATGTCGTGCACCATGCGGCCGTCGATGCGGATCTTGCCGTTCTTGGCGAAGAAGTCGTTGATCGGGGTGGCGCGCATCTGCGCCATCACCTTGGGCGCCTCGTCGGTGCCGATCGCCTCGATCGCCTTCAGATAATGCATGGTCGCCGAATAGAGTCCGGCCTGGATCATGGTCGGCATGTGGCCGACCTTGTCGTTGAAGCGCTTGGAGAAGGCGCGGGTCTCGTCGTTCATGTCCCAGTAGAACGCGTCGGTGACGATCAGGCCCTGCGTCGCCTTGACGCCGAGCGCATGGGTGTCGGTGATCTCCTGCAGCAGCGCGATCATCTTCTGGCCGCCCTGGGTGATGCCGAATTCCGACGCTTGCTTCAGCGCGTTGGTGGTGTCGCCGCCCGCATTGGCAAGCGCGACCACCTTGGCCTTGGAGGCCTGGGCCTGCAGCAGGAAGGAGGAGAAGTCCGAAGAGTTGAGCGGATGGCGGACATCGCCGAGCACCTTGCCGCCGCTCTCCTTGACGACGTTGGCGGCGTCGCGCTCCAGCGCCATGCCGAAGGCGTAATCGGCGGTGACGAAGAACCAGGTGTCCTCGCCGCGCTTGACCATCGCCTTGCCGGCGACATTGGACAGCGCGTAGGTGTCGTAGGTCCAATGCACCGTGTTCGGCGAGCAGGCGGTGCCGGTGATGTCGGAGCTGCCGCCGCCCGAATTGATGTTGATCTTGTTCTTCTCGCGGGTCAGCGCCGAGATCGGCAGCGCGACGGAAGACGTCGGCACGTCGAAGATCGCATCGACCTTGTCATTGTCGTACCAGTTGCGCGCGATCGAGACGCCGATGTCGGGCTTGTTCTGGTGGTCGGCATAGACCACCTCGACCGGCTTGCCCTTCACCTTGCCGCCGTAGTCCTCGACCGCCATCTGCACGGCCGCCAGCGAACCCTTGCCGGTGGCGTCGGCGTAGAGGCTCGACATGTCGGTGAGCACGCCGATCTTGACGACATCATCGGAAATCTGTTGGGCGTTCGCGGTGCCGCTGAAGGCGGCGAGCGCGAGGCCTGCCGCGAATGCGGTGGCGACTGACTTCATGTTTCTTCTCCCTGGCTTCTTGTTGAGGGCTTTGGTTGGTAATCTGGGTTCTAGCCATAATCGGCCTTGCCCGCAAAGCCTAAGCCGTTGGAAAATATGATAGATGGCTAAAAAGCAGGCGGCTAATTGGTTAACGCGTACCAATATTGGAACCGGCAACCACGAGGGAATTAGCGAGGATTGATTGCCGGTCGAGACCGATTTTCTGCTGCTCATCACCGAGGCCACCGTTCCGGGAGCAGCGGCGGCCATCATTCGGGATGGCCGGCTCGATCGATACGTATGCTGCGGCGTGCGAAGCCACTCGACGGGTCTGCCAAACTGGCGAAATGCCGAGTGCGCCGGTAGAATGGGCATTATGCCAAAGCTCGTCATGCCCGGGCTTGTCCCGGGCATCCACGTTCTCGCTTCATCCAGGCAAGAAAGACGTGGATGGCCGGGACGAAGCCCGGCCATGACGAAAAACGAATCATTTTCAAGGGTTTAGAAACAGCGTGAAATTGCTGGCCGTTTTTTCGGTCGTGCTCTGAAGAACGGCGTCACAGCCCGGGCAGCGCGCTGATGCTGACATTGATCGCGCCCTCGGCTGCCGCGATGACACGCAGCGTGTTCGAGTCGAAGGCGATGTCGGAGAGCATCAGGCTCTTGATGTCGGCGGCCACGCGCACGCCGTCGCCGCTTTTCTGAAAATCGGCGATGGCGCTGGCGAGCTTCTCACGCGCGTTGTTAGCGAACGGCTTGAGATCGACGATGGCTTTCTCGGCGAGCGCGCCCTGCAGGCGCGGCATGACGGCGCGCGCCGCGGCGCCCAGTAATCCGAAGGCCGCTTCCGATTCGACGGCGAGCTCGATATTGGCAAGGCGCAAGGTCTGCCGCGCCTGGTCGAGCACCGGGCTGCCCCAGATATGCACGGTGGCCTCGGCGCCCAATCCGAACAAGCTCTTTTTCTCCTTGGCGCGCACCAATAGCGAAATCAGAAGCCGCTCGCCCGCGGCCTGAATGCTGGCATGCTCCACGGTGACGTCGACCGGGCCCGAGCCGTCCTCCGGGAAGGTCCGTCCCGCGATCTGCGCCTCGATGATCTTGTTGAGTTCGCTGAACGGCATGTCGATCGGCACGGCGATGCTGACGCCGCCCTGCGTCGGCGGCACGATCGTGATCTTGTCGGGGAAGGGACAATCGGGCCTGGTCTCGGCCTGCGTGATACGGGTTTCCGCCTCGATGCCCATGACCAGCGTCATCGCCGTGGAATCGATGCGCGGCTGCGCCGCGATGGCGCGGGTCGGCTTGAGCTCCAGCCAGACCGTCGGCGACGATGCATCGCCGACACTCTGCAGCGGCACCGAGCGGCAGGCCTTGGCCCATTGCAAACGCGCGGTACGCTCCAGGATGGGATCGTTGCGAACCCGCTCGGCCAACACGTTAAGTTGTTCGTCGACGGTCTTGTCGATCATCGGCTTGACCTGGGCGGGCACGTTGACGCGCGCTCCCGCCACCGAAAGGCTGGTGTCGCCGAGATTCACCTGCGCGCCCAAATTGGGCTCCAGGTGCCAGTTGGCCGCGAGCTTCGGCCGGGCCGTGAAGACGACACCGCCCTTGATCTCGGCGTTGGCATTGAGCGACTTGATGTTGACGCTGCCGACCTGCTTGGCGGCCTTGTCGCCGAGCAGGCCCGCGATCGCGTCGCCCAGCGCGCCGGTCGCCTTCGACGACAGCGAGCCCGTGACATTGAGCTTTCCGGAGAGCGGCGTCGACAGCGACAAGGCGTCCTGGCCGCCGCTCACCGCGACCGGCCCGCGCGCCGCGGTCCAGCCGATATCGGCATTCTGTAACAATTGCGATATGGGGTTGTTGGCTTTACCCGCGAAGTTGCGCGGCGCGGCGCGGTCGGCGCCGTCGCGGATCGCCGATAGCGCTACGACGACGGATGCGACGACATAGGAACTGCGCGCGACCGGCGGCAGCGGCGGCAATTCGGTAAGGGCAGCTTCAGGCACCGTGCCGGCCGGCGACAGCCAGTCCATCGCCTTGAGCGCGACCAGAAACGACAGCGCAAGGACGCCGGCCGCGATTGCGAGCATCCACGGTCGCGGCGGCAACTTCCTCGGTATCTTGACCGGCGGCGTTCCCGGCATCCTGAACGGTGTCGTTCCCGGAGTCCGAGCCGATACCCTTGGCGGCTTCTTGATCGGCGTCGACTTAGGCAGACGCATCGTCCCCCCGAAATGGATTCAAGCTGTTGATTTTACAGGGCGAGGGGAGGCAGCGCCAGAGCGGCGGCGAGAAGGTGGATATCGGACACAAAAATGGCCTCGGCGGGGCGCCGAAGCCATGCTCAACGTTGCGATAATTTAATCTTGGCGTGCCGTGGCTCGGTTTGCACTTCAATCGTCGACGATCCGCGACGATTTGCTCATTGACTATTCATGTCGAGGACGAGTCGGAATCATCAAAGGCGCGCCTCTCATTCATTTTCCGGAGCCGACGCGGAGGCCGGCGCCGTTCTCAATGAGAGAATGAGAGTCGGAGCGTTTATCGGACCGCGGCTGCGAGATCCGCGCGGCGGTCCATTGGCAGCACGATCACGCGCGTGCCGACATTGACCCGCGAATAGAGGTCGGTGACGTCCTCGTTGGTGAGGCGGATGCAGCCGGACGAGACGTGCGTGCCGATCGTCTCGGGCGCGTTGGTCCCGTGAATGCGATACACGGTGCCGCCGAGATACATGGCGCGCGCGCCGAGCGGATTGCCCGGGCCGCCGGCCATGTGGCGCGGCAGATAGGGCTGGCGTGCGATCATTTCCGGCGGCGGGGTCCAATCCGGCCACTCGGCCTTCTTGGTCACCGACTGCACGCCCGACCAGGTGAAGCCGTCGCGGCCGACGCCGATGCCGTAGCGGATCGCCTGGCCGCCGCCGAGCACGTAATAGAGATAGGTGTTCGGCGTATCGATGATGACGGTGCCAGGCGCTTCGCGGCCGGCATAGCTGACGATCTGGCGCTTCAGGCGGGCCGGCAACTCGCGCACCACACCTTCATTGTCCGATGGCGCTGCTTCCACAGCGGGCGGCGGGGCGAACTGCATCGGCGGCGCCGGGAAGAAGGGAAACAACTGCACCGGCGTTGCGCTGGCCGGGCCGGAAAACGCGATGGCGCCGATGGTGAATGCGCCGACAATGGCGACGCGGCGGGAATTCGAAATCAATGCGCTGAGATTGAGCATGTTGCGTCCCCTGTTTGATCACCTTGTGCATGGCGCGACGCCTGTTGCGGCGTTCGTTCCGACGAAGCATTAGCGGCCAAAGGTTTCGGGACGTTTGCGTGGTGCAGGCAAAACGGTTTCGTGGGCTTAAGGATTGTTTCATGACGGTTTCGCGACGGCGTCGCCCGAGAAACCAACAAAAAGATTCGTCTACATTTCGATGACGTCACACGTCTGAAATATCCATAGCCGATTTTGCGGCTATGAGAATCGTTAAGAGAATCGATGCAACTCTCAGGTTCCCGTCATGCGAATTTTGATCGCGACCGACGCTTGGCGTCCGCAGGTCAATGGCGTGGTGCGCACGCTGACATCGCTTGCCCGCGCCGCCGCCCATCTCGGAGCCGAGATCACATTCCTGACCCCGGACGGATTTCCGTCGTTCGAGGTGCCGACCTATCCAGGCTTGCGCGTGGCGTGGCCGAACCGGCGCGAGATCGCGCGACGGATCGAGGCTGCCGCGCCTGAGGCGATCCATATCGCGACCGAAGGCCCGATCGGCTGGGCGGTGCGCGGCTACTGCCGCCGCCACAAGCTCGCATTCACGACCTCCTACACGACGCGGTTTCCCGAATATGTGGCGGTGCGCACCGGGATTCCGGCCAGCGTCGGCTACGCCGTGCTGCGGCACTTCCATGACGCCGCCGCCACCATCATGGTCGCCACCAATTCGCTGAAGCAGGAACTGGCTGCGCGCGGCTTCAAGAAGCTCGGCTTCTGGACGCGCGGCGTCGACACCCAACTTTTCCACCCCAACGATCCCGCTATGCTCGGTCTGCCGCGGCCGATCTTCATGACGGTCGGGCGCGTCGCGGTCGAGAAGAATCTCGAAGCGTTCCTCGCACTGGACCTGCCGGGCTCCAAGGTCATCGTCGGTGACGGCCCGCAAAAGGCCGAGCTGGAGCGGCGGTTTCCGCAAGCGAAGTTTCTCGGCGAGAAGACGGGCACGGACCTCACCTCGCATGTGGCGGCGGCCGATGTATTCGTGTTTCCGAGCCTCACCGACACCTTCGGCGTCGTGCAGTTGGAAGCGCTGGCCTGCGGCACGCCGGTGGCCGCTTTCCCGGTGACGGGACCGCTCGACGTGATCGCCGATCGCCCGATCGGCGCGCTGGACCAGGACCTGCGCAGCGCCTGCTTGCGCGCGCTGGAGATGTCGCGGGAGGCCTGCCGGAATTTCGCGCTCGAACGTTCATGGGAAAACAGCGCAAGACAGTTCGTCGGCAATCTGTCGGTGTTGCAGCCGAGCCGTTCGCCGCAGCCCGCACGCGTCGTGGCGGGCGGAAGCCCGGCGCGCGGTTAGAGCATGATGCTCAAACCAGAGATCCATCAGACACCACGATCCAACCAACACGATCCAATCAAATAAGAGCAGGTGAGAGTCGCTATGGCAGAAATCATGAAGCTTGACGGCACGAGGGAGTTGGATTTCGACCGCGAGATGGTCGAACAGGCTTATGACCGCTGGGCGCCCGTCTACGATCTCGTGTTCGGCGGGGTGTTCAGCAAGGGCCGGCGTGCCGCGATCGTCGCCACCAACAAGATCGGCGGCCGCGTGCTGGAAGTCGGCATCGGCACCGGTATCTCGCTGCCACTCTATGGCCCGAATGTGCGCATCTTCGGGACCGACATCTCCGAGGCGATGCTGAAGAAGGCCAAGCAGCGCGTGACCGAGCTTCGGCTGAAGAACGTCGAGGGGCTCGCGGTGATGGACGCCGAGAAGCTTGAATTTCCCGACAACTCGTTCGACGTCGTGATGGCGCAATATGTCGTGACCGCGGTGCCGAACCCGGAAGTCGCGCTCGACGAATTCGCCCGCGTGCTGCGGCCGGGTGGCGAACTGATCATCCTGACCCGCGTCAGCGCGGATGCAGGGATGCGCCGCTTCATCGAGCAGCAATTGCAGCCGGTGGTGACCCGGCTTGGCTTCCGCACCGCCGAGTTCGCCTGGTCGCGCTACACGCGCTGGCTGTCCAACGCGACGGGGATCGAACTGGTGGAGCGCCGCCTGATTCCGCCGCTCGGCCATTTCTCGCTGGTGCGATTCCGTAAAACCGAAATTGCGGCGGCCGCGTAAACGTCGCGAAGGGCAGCCGCCGCTCGCGCGCGGCTGTACCGTTGCGAAACGTCATGTGACATATTGATGATGTCACATCACGTACATCGAATCGCTGTATAAACCCATTCATCCAAATTTGGGGAAGAGCATGATCAAGAATTTCCGGGAGCAGTTGCGCATCCAGCGCTGGGACGACCACCGCTACTATCACCACAGCCGGATCAACCAGAGCCTGCACTTCGTCAGCGCGATCAGCTTCATGGTCGGTTATGTCATGATGTTCTTCGATCCCCTGGCGTCCGCGCTGATCGGCTGGCTGGTCTCGATGACCTCGCGCCAGGCCGGCCATTTCTTCTTCGAGCCACGCGGCTACGACCACCTCAACCAGGCGACCCACGAGCACAAGGAAGACATCAAGGTCGGCTACAATCTGCGCCGCAAGGTGGTGCTGATGACGATCTGGGCGCTGTCGCCGGTGGTGCTGTATGTCGATCCGACCCTGTTCGGCCTGTTCACCCCCTGGGCGACCCCGGTCGATTTCATGCGGCAGGTGGCCAAGATCTGGCTGGTGGTCGGCCTCGGCGGCCTGTTGTTCCGCACCGTGCACCTGTTCTTCATCTACAATGTCGAGACCGGGCTGGTCTGGATGACGAAGATCCTCACCGATCCCTTCAACGACTTCGTGCTCTACCACAAGGCGCCGCTGGCGCTCTTGCGCGGCGAGCTGATCGACCCGGGTCTCGATATCATCGAGCACGGTTTCGAAGATTTCGAAGAGAAGCACGCCTGAGATTTGGCTTCTCGAAATGCCTCCTACGCGCGTGATGGCCGGGTTCGTCCCGGCCATCCGTGTTTCTGGGGGATGCAGCGTCGGTTCGCTATCCGAGTTCGCTTAGGCAAATTATTTGCGGCTTAAGGCGTGACTTGACGATATCGATAGCCGCCGCAATCGACCTCTCCCCGCCGGGGAGAGGTGAAGCCAAGCCTGCGGCCCCGATGGATTCAATCAACCGTAATGCGGACTTATAGGGCTAGGCGCGATGAAGTATAAGGAGACGCCCTCAGCGCGAAAACCGCTTCGCCAGCATCTCTTTCAAGATCTGCCGGCGGATGGTCTTGTTGGTGCAGGCCGCATCGTGCCACCACCAGCCGTCCTGCTTCATCCTGTTCGCCGCAGTGACGAAGCGCTTGGCGACCTCGGCGAAATCCGCGTCGGCGTAGTTCAGGCTGAAGATCAACCGGCCGGTGCCGACCCAGCTCAGCGCCAGCCCTTCGGCGCGCAGGTAATATTGCAGCATCCAGTTGTAGCGGGAGGGCTCGGTGTATTCGACCATCCAGATCGACGACAGGTTGGATACCTGCACCGGCAGTTCGTCCTTAGCCAGCATGGCGTTGAGCTCGCGGGCGCGGCCGTTCCAGGTCTCGTCGAGGCCGTGGTAGATCGAGCTGAAATTGGGGCTGGCGAGCCGGCTCAGGAACTCGTCCATCGCCGTCATCACGTAGGGATGCGAGTTGAAGGTGCCGCGGGCGAAGCAGATATCGGCCGGGCGGTCGTCCCGGAAGCGCCGCATCAGGTCCTTGCGGCCGCAGACCACGCCGACGGGCAGGCCGCCGGCCAGGCTCTTGCCGTAGGTCACCATGTCGGCCTTGACGCCGAAATATTCCTGCGCGCCGCGGGCGGCGAGACGGAAGCCGACGAACACCTCGTCGAAGATCAGCACGATGCCGCGCTCGGTGCAGACCTCGCGCAGCGCCTTGAGCCAGTTCGTATAGGCCTCGCGGTCGAACCGGCCGCCGCGGGAGCTGTCGACCAGCGCGGAATCGCCGGGCGCGTTGGCGTTGGGATGCAGCGCCTGCAGCGGATTGACCAGCACGCAGGCGATGTCGCGGCGCGTCCTCAGCACATGGAGCGTCCGCTCCGACATGTCGGCCAGCGTATAGGTCTCGTGCGGCGACACCGGGTTGCCGATGCCGGGCTGCACGTCGCCCCACCAGCCATGATAGGCGCCGGCGAACCGCACCAGATGCGAACGGCGGGTATGGTAGCGGGCGAGCCGAACCGCCTGCATCACGGCTTCGGTACCGGACATGTGGAACGAGATTTCGTCCAGCCCGGAAATCTCGGTCAGGCGGCGGACATTGTCGGCGACGACCGGATGGTAGGTGCCGAGCACGGGCCCGAGCGCATGCGCGCGCTTCTCGCCGCTCTCGATGCACTCCTTGTAGAAATCGTTGCCGAAGATGTTGACGCCGTAGGAGCCGGTCAGGTCGTAGAATACATTGCCGTCGAGATCGGTCACGGTCACGCCGGACGACGACTGCATGAAGCTGCCGGCGCCGAGATGCTCGCGGACCAGGCGGCTATATTGGAACGGCACCCGGTAGGCCTGGGTGAATTGCAGGTCGGAGATCCGCTGCGCGGCCTCCGAGGTCATCTGCCGGCTGTTGGCGAAGCGCTGTTCGAACACCGCGCCAAGCCGGAAGAAGCCGTCCTGGCGCTGGGTCGCGATGTCGGGCGGCGCGCCATCGGAGCGGAAGAAATCGTTGATGTCGAACTCGTAGAACGGAACCATGCGCGCCACGAGGCGCGACATCTTGGAGTGTCCGGTCAGCGAGCGGTGCTTGGCCCGCGACAGCGCGAGCCGGGCCTTGACCTTGGGGGCGACCGCGGCGGTCACGGCGACCGCGCCGGCGGCAAGAGACAGAATGGGAATCGAGCTATCCATGCTTAAAACCGCTAACCAGTCCTGCTGACAGATTCATGACAGTGAAAAGCCTGATCGCCTCTTTGACCCAGCAGGAAGACCTCAACTTCCTGCTGACCAACCGCATCCCCCGCGCGGCGCTGACCCGCTTCATGGGATGGTTCAGCAAGATCGAGAACCCGCTGGTGCGGGACTTCTCGATTGGCTGCTGGCGGCTGTTCTCCGACCTTGATCTGTCGGAGGCCAAGAAGACCCATTTCAAGAGCCTGCATGATTGTTTCACGCGGGAGTTGCGCCCGGGGCTGCGCCCGGCCGATCCTGACTCCGCCATCGTGGCGAGCCCCAGCGACGGCATCATCGGCGCCTTCGGAACCATCCGGGATGGCGAACTCTACCAGATCAAGGGCGCGCCCTATTCGCTGATCGATCTCCTCGGCGATCCCGCGCTGGTCGAGGCGCATCGTAATGGACGCTTCCTGACCTTGCGGCTCACCTCGAGCATGTATCACCGCTTTCACGCCCCGCAT
>Ga0137412_10001252_pt1 | contig 19476 bp, 14 predicted proteins | sample CZODoug2_1_16fun_FD_122160 | JGI IMG/M metagenome (GOLD analysis project Ga0137412, IMG submission 122160) | Vadose zone soil fungal communities from Angelo Coast Range Reserve, California, USA - CZODoug2_1_16fungal (Hybrid Assembly) | ecosystem: Environmental > Terrestrial > Soil > Vadose zone...
GCTGCCGGTGCCGCATCCTTCGCGGACAAGTAATTCACCACATCCGACTTCGAGACGCGGCCGTCGCGGCCGGAGCCCGCTACTGCTTTCGGATCGACCTTGTTTTCTTCGACCACGCGCTTTGCGGCGGGACTCAACTTGGCCGCGGCGCCCGACGCAGCGGCGCCCACACCATCGGACTTGGCGGCCTCCTTCGCGCTCACCGTGGCGCCGCTCGGCGCGGCCATGATGGCGGGCGCGCTCGCACCCGGCACTGCCGCCGCACCCGGCGACGGGGCCCCGAGCGCCGACCCTTCCTCGATCACCGCGAGCAGCTGGCCGCTCGTGACCGTGGTGCCATCACCCAGCTTGATTTCCTTGAGTATGCCGCCCGTTGGCGCGGGCACCTCGAGCACCACTTTATCGGTTTCCAGGTCGACCAAATTTTCATCGCGCGCCACGGCATCGCCGGGCTTCTTATGCCAAGACACGAGCGTTGCGTCAGCCACCGATTCCGGCAGCTGCGGCACGCGCACTTCGATTGTCATGAACCAGTCCTAGTTTGAACCTGAGCCGCAGGCAGGCGCATCGTTTGTCGTGAAGTCTCTTCGGGCGGCGTGCCTTGCAGAGCGGCGGTGACCAGATTTTTCTGTTGTTGTTCGTGCAGCGCGGTGATACCGGTGGCGGGCGCCGCGGCGCCGGCGCGGCCGGCGTATAGAAGTTCGTGTTTGGCGCCCAGCGGCAGCTGCAGCCGGTGGCGAATTTGGTACCAACCGCCCTGATTCTGAGGTTCCTCCTGGCACCAAACGATCTCGCGCGCATTCGAGTACTTGCGGATAATGGCTTCATACTCGTCCGACGGAAACGGATAGAGTTGTTCCAGGCGAACCACGGCTACCGAATCGACTTTCACCTCGCGCCGCGATTTCAGCAAGTCGAAATAGACCTTGCCGCTGCACAACACGATGCGGGTCACCGCCGATGGCTTGATGTCGTCGACGTCGTCGATGACATTGCGGAAACTGCCGGAGGCGAGTTCCTCGAGCCGCGACACCGACAAAGGGTGACGCAGCAAACTCTTCGGAGTCATGATGATGAGCGGCTTGCGCAGCGCGCGCACCATCTGCCGGCGCAGCATGTGAAACATCTGCGCGGGGGTGGACGGCACGCACACTTGAATGTTGTATTCGGCGCACAGCTGCAGAAAACGTTCGAGGCGGGCCGAGGAGTGCTCGGGACCCTGGCCTTCATAGCCATGCGGCAGGAACAAAGTAAGTCCCGACAGACGGCCCCACTTGGCTTCGCCGGAACTGATGAACTGATCGATGATGACCTGCGCTCCGTTGCAGAAATCGCCGAATTGACCTTCCCAGATCGTCAAGCAATGCGGTTCGGTGGATGAGAATCCGTATTCGAACCCCATGACCGCCTCTTCGGACAATACCGAGTCGGTCACAGTGAACGTCGGTTGAGTGGTGGCCAAATGCTGCAAGGGTACGAAACGGCGCCCCGTGGTCTGGTCATGCAGCACCGCGTGCCGATGGAAAAACGTGCCGCGGCCGCTATCCTGGCCGGTGAGCCGCACCGGATAGCCCTCCTGGAGGAGGCTGGCATAGGCGAGATTTTCGGCGCAGCCCCAATCGAGTGCGAGGTCGCCCGCGATCATCCTCTCGCGCGCCTGGATGATGGCGAGCACGCGCGGATGCAGATTCCAGTCCGTCGGGTAGGTGGTGATCGCTTTTCCGAGCGCCTTCAGACGCCCCATGTCGATTGCGGTCTTGACCGGCTCGGACCAATCCGCGCCGAGGTACTCGCTCCAGTCGACGGTGTACTTGTTGCCGATGAGGCCGAGCGCAGCGCGCGCTTGCGGCTTCCCCTCGTCCAATCCCGTGCGGTATTGCTCCATCATCGCCGCGCCTTCAGCGGCGGTCAGCACGCCCTCCGCCACCAGTTTTTCCGAATAGATCTGCCGCACCGTGGGTTTCTTGCGAATCACTTGATACATCAAGGGCTGAGTCGCGGCCGGCTCGTCGGCTTCATTGTGGCCATGGCGGCGGTAGCACACCAGATCGATGACGACGTCCTTGTGAAACTTCATCCTATATTCGAGCGCCAAGCGTGTGACGAAGCACACCGCCTCGGGATCGTCCGCATTGACGTGAAGAATCGGCGCCTCGACCATCTTCGCGACATCGGAGCAGTACAGCGTCGAGCGCGCATCGTGCGGATCGCTGGTCGTGAATCCCACCTGGTTGTTGACGATGACGTGGACTGAGCCGCCGGTGTAGAACCCGCGCGCCTGAGACAGCTGCAGCGTCTCCATGATGACGCCCTGACCCGCAAACGCAGCATCGCCGTGAATTTGCACCGGCAATACCTTGTCGCCCTTGGCATCGCCGCGCCGCTCTTGCCGTGCGCGCGTCGAGCCTTCGACCACCGCATTCACGATCTCGAGGTGCGATGGGTTGAACGCCAAGGCAACGTGAACATTGCCGTAGCTCGTTTTCAAGTCCGACGAGAATCCCTTGTGATACTTGACGTCGCCCGAGCCGCGCAGCTTGGTGAGGTCGTAATGGCCCTCGAATTCGTTGAACAAGTCCTTGGGCGATTTGCCGAGCAGGTTCACCAGCACGTTGAGCCGGCCGCGATGCGCCATGCCGATGATGGTTTCCTCGACGCCGAACTTGCCGCCCTGTTGCACCAGATCGTCGAGCAAGGGTATGAGGCTGTCGCCGCCTTCGAGCGAAAAGCGCTTTTGGCCCACATATTTGGTATGCAGGTAGCGCTCCAGCCCTTCGGCCGCGGTCAGCTGCCAAAGTATGTTCTTCTTCTCATCCACGGCGAAGCGTTGCTGCATACGCGCCGCCTGGAAATTGTCCTGCAGCCATATGCGCTCGTCGCTGTCCGAGACATGCGCGAACTCGGCGCCGATGGTGTCGCAATAAATGAATTTCAGGTCGCGCAAAATATTCCGGAGCTTGATGCGCTCGGGGATCGCTTTGTTGCGGCTGTTGGTGAAAAACTCGGTATCCAAATCCGCGTCCGACAGGCCGAAGTACTCGAGGTTGAGCACGTAGGGCTTGATGCGTTCCTCAAGGCCCAAGGGGTCGAGGTTGGCGATCAAATGCCCGCGATTCGCATAAACCTGGATCAGGCGCGATACCGCGCCCTGTTTGGCGCTCGCTGCGTCCGCTGTCCCGGAAGGCGCCGGCGTCTTGGGCTGCGGCTGATCCTGGCGCGAAGTGATGCGCTCGCGGACTTCACTGTGCGCTACCTCGCTGGTCGAGGAGCCTTTGAGCCCGCTGAAATATTTCGCCCAAGCCGGGTCGACCGCCGCCGGGTCCTGCAAATACTTCTCGTAGAGATCCTCAATGAAACCGGCATTTCCGCCGGACAGAGCCGTGGTGGCTAATTGGTCAGCAAGTGATTGACTCATGGGCGCAACTTGACTGCAAAAACCTCAAACAACTCAAGGTGATGGGTGGGGAAGTCTAGAATTCGCGATAACGGCTAGTGTAGCCCAATGCGTCATAATATGGAATGTGAAGCAGGTCGCGCGGACGTGAATCAGGCCGCGAAATTCACCGAGCGGCGAAGTCGATGGGTTCCCTAAGCATCCAATATTCATAGCTCAGCAACCCCACGTAGGCGATAAGAACCGCATACATCACCACCTCGACCCGCACCACACGCATGAAGCGATAACGTGCGAGCACCACCAGCAAGATGACGCCAAAGCCCGTCATCGCCATCTTTACCGCGGCGAACACCGCGGCGCTCTGGTAAACCATCGCTGCCATGATGGGATTCACCTCGACGGCGCCCCCCGATAACAGCGTTACCGTCATAAATGCGTCCGCAACGCTCAATAACAAGATGCCTATCGCCACTGCCAGGAGATGAGCGGCGTGCCAGTCCAGTGAGTGGAATCTCGAGTCATCCAGGCGGCGCGGCGGCCGGCGGCGCCTGGGATTGAAGCTGCCGTAGAAGACGGACCACCAGTGGCGGGCGCGGCGATCCGAGGCGCGGCGAGAAACCCTCTCATTCGGTACGTCTGGACGATTGATGGGGTTCATTGGCGCCACTATCCCGACACCCAGGGGGCGTCGGCAAGCACGATGCGTCATAATGCACCCTCGCGATGCACTATTTTTTCAATATCCCGCCGACCCCCGAAGCGGCGGGCTTCTCGCCCACCCGCAGCTGGGCCAGGGATACGGGCTGGGGCTAGGCGCGCTGGCCTGCCAAGCGCGGTTGACCCCGCCAGGCTGCTACGAGGCGCTGACCAGTTTGGCCATGAAGTCGCTGACCGGCGTCGCCGCGAGCGCGGACTGATCGGCGAATACTTTCTTGATCGACTCGGTTTGTTTGGCGCCGAAGTGCGCAGCCACGCTGGTCTCGAACTTCTTGACCAACACCGGCATGCCTTCGACGCGCCGTTTGCGATGCCCGATCGGATAGTCCACTTGGACTCGAGGGCTACAGGTCCCATCCTTGAAGAAAACTTGAACCGCATTGCCGATGTAGCGCTTATCCGCCGCGTAATACTCTGTGGTGAAGGTTGCGTTTTCCTTGACTTGCATTTTCGAACGCAACGCGTCGACGCGCGGATCGTTGGCGATTTCATCTTCGTAATCGGACGCCGCGAGCCGGCCGAACAACAACGGGATGGCGACCATGTACTGAATGCAATGATCGCGATCCGCCGGATTCGCGAGCGGTCCCGTCTTGTCGATGATGCGCACGCCGGGTTCCTGCGTTTCGATGGCTACGCGATCGATTTGGTCGAGTTTGGCGCTGATTTGCGGATGCAGGGTCATCGCTGCCTCCACCGCCGTCTGTGCATGGAATTCGGCGGGAAACGAAATCTTGAACAGCACGTTCTCCATGACATAGCTGCCGAAAGGCTGGGGTAGCGCAAGCGTCTTGCCTTTGAACAGCACGTCCTGGAAACCCCAGGTCTTTGCGGACAGCGCCGAGGGATAACCCATTTCGCCTTTGAGGGCGAACAGAGCGTGGCGCACCGCCCGGCTGGTCGCGTCGCCGGCCGCCCAACTCTTGCGCGAACCCGTGTTCGGAGCGTGACGATAGGTGCGCAGTGCGCCGCCGTCGACCCAGGCATTCGACACCGCATTGATGATCTGGTCCCGGCTGCCGCCCAGCATCGCCGTGACCACCGCCGTGGAGGCCACCCGCACCAACAGCACATGATCGAGGCCGACCCGATTGAAGCTGTTCTCCAAGGCGAGCACGCCTTGGATCTCGTGCGCTTTGATCATTCCGGTCAGCACGTCGCGCACTGTCAGCGGCTTGCCGCTGCGCGACAAATAGTCCGCGACCGCCAATATCCCGCCCAAGTTGTCGGAAGGATGCCCCCATTCCGCGGCCAGCCACGTATCGTTGAAATCCAACCAGCGAATCATCGCGCCGATGTTGAACGCCGCGTTGATGGGATCGAGTTCGTAGGAGGTGCCGGGAACGCGCGCTCCGCCGGTGAGAGTGGCGCCGGGCACCACGGGACCCATGAGCTTGGTGCACGCGGGATACTTCAGCGCCTGAAAGCCGCATGCCAAGGTGTCCATCAGACAGTAGCTTGCGGTCTCGTAGGCCAGCGGGCTGGCAATGTCGTAGTTCAAGGCATAGTCGGCGATGGCGGTGAGTACGTGATCCGGAGCGGGCCGTTCGGCTGATTTGATATCGTGTGACATGGAAGAAGTAATGGATACCTATGGAGAAGTAAGAGACCGGCCCGCCATCAGGGTCGGGCGGCCAAGGGAACGAATTTCAAGTTCTCGGGGCCAATGTAGTTCGCGCTTGGGCGAATGATCTTGCCGTCGACACGTTGTTCGAGGATGTGGGCGGCCCAACCCGCCGTGCGGCTAATGACGAACAGCGGCGTAAACATCGCCGTGGGCACGCCCATGAGGTGATAGGACACCGCCGAAAACCAGTCGAGATTCGGAAACATGTTCTTGACGTCTTTCATCACGGACTCGATCCGCTCGGCGACCTCGAATCCGCGCATATCGCCGGCTTCGCGCGCCAGCGTCCGCGATACGTCCTTGATGACCTGGTTGCGTGGATCGGAAATGGTATACACGGGATGTCCGAAGCCGATGATGACCTCTTTGTTGGCTACCCGCCGCTCAATGTCCGCTTCTGCCGCATCCGGCGTTGCATACCGGCTCTGAATCTCGAAAGCCACTTCGTTGGCGCCGCCGTGTTTCGGCCCGCGCAACGCGCCGATCGCGCCCGCGATGCAGGAATACACATCCGAGCCCGTGCCTGCGATGACTCTGGCGGTGAAAGTCGAGGCGTTGAACTCATGCTCGGCATATAGATTCAACGACGTGTGCATGGCCCGTACCCATGACGCCGACGGTTTGCGACCATGCAGCAAATGCAGGAAATGGGCGCCGATCGAGTCGTCGTCGGTCTGCATGTCGATGCGGCGTTTCTCGTTCGCGTAGTGATGCCAATAGCACAGCATCGATCCCAGCGAGGCCAACAACCGATCGGCGATGCCGCGAGCGGCGGCAACGGGATGCTCGTTGGCTTCCGGCAACAGACAACCCAGCGCCGATACGCCGGTCCGCAGCACATCCATCGGGTGACTGTTCGCCGGGAGCTGTTCCAACACCGTCAGAACGGCGGCCGGCGGCACCCGCAGCGACTTCAACTTGATCTTGTAAGCGGCCAGTTCAGCCTTGTTCGGCAGCTTCTCGTGCACCAGCAAATGGGCGATTTCTTCGAACTCGCACTGGGTGGCAATATCGAGAATGTCATAGCCGCGGTAATGCAGATCGTTGCCCGTCTTTCCGACCGTGCACAATGCTGTATTGCCGGCCATCACGCCGGACAACGCGACCGACTTCTTGGGCTTGAAAGCGACCGTTAGGGAATCCGTCATTTTCCGTCCCTCCTCGAATTATCCAGCCAATGTGGGGTGGCACCGCTCATTTTTCGTCTCTCGAGCAAAGTGCTGAGCCAATTTGGGGTGGCACCGCTCATTTCTCTTTCCCCTCAGCGAATAACTGGTCTAATTTGGCTTCGTAGGCGTGATAGTCGAGATACTTGTACAGATCGGCGCGAGTCTGCATGCGATCGACCACGTTCTTTTGCGTTCCATCGCGGCGAATGGCCTGATAGGTGGCGAGCGCAGCGGCGTTCATGGCTCGATAGGCCGAACAGCAGTGCAACACGATGTCGACGCCCACCGTGGCGAGTTCATCGCGCGTGTACAAGGGCGTGTGCCCGAATTCCGTGATGTTGGCGAGGACGGGTACTTTGACGGCATCCTTGAAGCGCCGGTACATGGCAAGCTCCGTCATGGCCTCGGGAAAAATCATGTCGGCGCCCGCTTCGACGCACGCGATGGCGCGCTCGATCGCTTTATCGATGCCCTCCACCGCCAATGCGTCGGTTCGCGCCATGACGACGAATTGGGAATCCGTACGTGCATCGACCGCCGCTTTGATCCGGTCCACCATCTCTTGCTTCGAGACGACTTCTTTGCCGGGTCGGTGTCCGCAGCGCTTGGCCTGGACCTGGTCCTCGATGTGCAAGCCGGCGGCGCCGAACTTGATGAATGACTTGACCGTGCGCGCAATGTTGAACGCGCCGCCCCAGCCGGTATCCGCATCGACCAGCAGCGGCAGCGAACAGGCGTCGGTGATGCGGCGCACGTCGATCAGCACATCATCCATGGAGCTGATGCCTAGGTCCGGGACTCCCAACGAGTTAGCCGCGACGCCGCCGCCCGAAACGTACAGCGCCTTGAAGCCGCAGGCCGCCGCCATTCGCGCCACGTAGGCGTTGATGGCACCGACAATCTGCAATGGGCGTTCTTCCGCCACCGCAGCTCGCAGCCGCGCCCCGGCCGATGTTGGTACGGCTGTGCTCATACGGCCTCCCCGACAAAACTCGCACTCGTCCTTCGATTCATTGACCCCAAACTATAGTGGCAAGGCGATGGGTCCCGCATGACAAAAGCAATCAAACTACCTGTGAGAAATTGCAACACCCCGGCGGGCGCAGGACCGGCCGGTTTTGCGCTCATGTTTGCAGGCCGCGGCGGAACTCGCCCGGCGATGCGCCGGTCCATTTCCGGAAGGCGCGGTGGAAAGCACTGCGTTCCGAGAATCCCAGCTCCAGAGCGATGTCCATGACGCCGCGATCCGAGTGGCTCAAGTAGCCGATGGCCAGATCACGTCGTAGCTGATCCTTGATGCCCTGATAAGAGGCGCCCTCTTCATGCAGGCGGCGGCGCATGGTGGCGGTGGTCATGTTGAGTTCGCCGGCAAGCCTCTCGAAATCCGGCAACTCTCCCGGCAGCAATTGCCGCAGGCGGCGACGGATACGCGCGCTCAAACTGCTGCCGTTCTTGTACTTCACCAAGATGCTCTCAGGTGCGGTCCGAAGAAATTCCTTGACCGATCGCTCGTTTTGCACGATTGGCAGATTCAGGTAATCCGCGGCGAATACGATGGCCGTGTGCGGCCTGCCGTAGGCGAGATCGGTGCAGTACATCAGCCTATATTCGGCGCTGTGGGCGGGCTCCGGATAGCCGAACTGGGCCCGCAGGATGGGGATGCGGCGCCCTACCAGCCAGCAGGCGACCCCGTGCAGCAGCATGAGCAGCACCTCATGTCCAAAAACTCTGGGGGCTATGCCCGCTCGCTCTCGCAGCATGATGGTCGCCTCGTTCCCTTCGCGCAGCAACGAGCCTCCGATGTCATCGAGGATGAGGCCATAGAAGCGCAGGCTGCGATCCAACGCCTGGCCCAGATTCTTACAACCGAGCACCGAATGCACCAACATGGCGAAACTGCCCGCCTTCATGCGGCGGGAATCCTGGCCGAAGAACTCATCGTCCAAAGTGAGAGCGACCAGACGCCATAACTCCCCATAGTGCTTGGCCGATACCCGCGCCTGCGGCACCTGCAGCAGGCCGGGCGACAGGCCCACCTTGTTCAGCAATGCCTCCGTGTCCATGTGGCGGGCACGAACGCTCTCCAGCGCCGCTGCCACGAAGCAGATTGCGACCGTCCCCGGCTCGGCTCGACCGACCGGGACGACGCCTCCCGCGCTTAAGGCGGACGGCGACTGTTGCATTTTCGCTCACGCATTTTGAGTGGTTTGGGCACCAATGGGGTCGCGCCCAAGCTCTATAGTTTACGCGATACGGGTGAGGCGGGGTTGGGAACAAAGTGGCGGACTTCTACAGCGAAGATCAGCGCATGATCCGCGATTCGGCGCGGGAATTCGCGAAAGCTGAGCTGGCGCCGCACGCCGCTGCCTTCGATAAAGACGGTTGGATTGCGGACGCCACGATTGCCAAGCTCGGCGAGCTCGGTTTGCTCGGCATGATGGTGCCGGACGAATGGGGCGGCTCCTATACGGATTACGTCGCCTATGCGCTCGCCATCGAGGAGATCGCGGCGGGTTGTGCGGCCACCGCCGCCGTGGTGAGCGTGCACAGCTCAGTGGGCTGCGGACCGATTCTGAAATTCGGTACCGACGAGCAGAAGCGGCGCTATCTCCCCGACATGGCGCAGGGCAAAGCGATCGGTTGCTTCTGTCTCACGGAGCCGCAAGCGGGCTCGGAAGCCCATAATCTCAAGACCCGCGCGGTTTTGGACAACGGCGCCTGGGTTCTGGACGGCGCCAAGCAATTCGTCACCAACGGCAAGCGGGCCAAAATCGCCATCGTGTTTGCCATGACCGATCCCGCCTTGGGCAAAAAGGGCATTTCCGCCTTCATTGTTTCTACCGAAACGGAAGGTTTTATAGTTGGGCCACCCGAGCACAAACTCGGCATCCGCGGTTCCGATACTTGCGCCATCACCTTCGACAAGTGCCGGATTTCCGCCGACTCCTTGTTGGGCGCCCGGGGCAAAGGGCTCTCGATCGCCCTTTCCAACCTCGAGGGTGGGCGGATCGGGATCGCCGCGCAGGCCATCGGCATCGCCCGGGCGGCGTTCGAGGCGGCGCTCGCCTATGCCAAGACGCGCCGCCAATTCGGTCGAGCCATTGCCGAGTTCGGCAGCATCGGCAACATGCTGGCCGACATGCAGACTTCCATCAATGCGGCCCGCATGCTGACGCATCACGCCGCCCGCATGCGCAGTGCCGCACAGCCCTGCCTCTCGGAGGCGTGTCAGGCTAAACTATATGCCTCGGAGATGGCCGAGCGTGTGTGCTCCCAAGCCATTCAGATTCATGGCGGCTACGGCTACTTGGAAGACTACAACGTGGAACGGCATTACCGTGATGCACGCATCACCCAAATTTACGAAGGCACCAGCGAGATTCAACGCCTGCTGATCGCCCGAACGCTAACGCAAGGGGAACTTTCATGACAACCAAACCTGCCGTGCTCGCCGACCAGGCTCCCACGGTCAAAATGCTGCTCGACGGCAAATTCATCGAGTCGCAAACCAGCGAATGGCACGATGTGGTCAACCCTGCGACTCAGGAGGTGCTGGCGCAGGTCCCGTACGCCACCGATGCCGAAATCAACGCGGCGGTCGCCTCCGCCAAAACAGCGTACAAGACCTGGAAGAACACGCCGATCGCGGCGCGTGCACGCATCATGCTGAAGCTGCAAGCGCTGGTTCGCGAACACATGGGCCGGATCGCGCTCACCTTGAGCGCCGAGCAAGGCAAGACCGTGGCCGACGCCGAGGGCGATGTGTTTCGCGGGCTCGAAGTGGTCGAGCATGCGTGTTCCATCGGCAGCCTGCAGCTGGGCGAATTCGCGGAGAACGTGGCGGGCGGCGTGGATACCTACAGCATCCGCCAGCCGATCGGCGTGTGCGCCGGCATCACACCCTTCAATTTTCCGGCGATGATCCCGCTATGGATGTTTCCGATGGCCATCGTTTGCGGCAATACGTTCGTGCTCAAACCGTCGGAGCAAGATCCGATGACCCCGATGTTGTTGGCAGAACTCGCTCTGCAAGCCGGCGTACCGCCCGGTGTACTCAATGTCATTCATGGCGGCAAGCGCGCGGTCGACGCCATCTGCACGCACCCCGACATCGCCGCCGTCTCTTTCGTGGGCTCGACGGCTGTCGGCACCCATGTGTACAACCTCGCTTCGCAGCACGGCAAGCGCGTGCAATGCATGATGGGTGCGAAGAATCACGCCGTCGTGATGCCCGATGCCAACAAGGAACAATCGCTCAATGCGCTGGTCGGCGCGACATTCGGCGCCGCGGGGCAGCGTTGCATGGCCACGTCGGTTACCGTCCTCGTCGGTGAAGCCCAGAAGTGGATTCCGGACATCGTATCCAAGGCGAAGACGCTCAAGGTCAACGCAGGCAGCGAAAAAGGCACTGATCTGGGTCCGGTCGTTTCCAAGAATGCGAAAAATCGAGTCCTGGGGTTGATCGAGGAAGGCGTCAAGGCCGGTGCGAAGCTCGATTTGGACGGCCGTAACATCAAAGTAGCGGGCTACGAGAAAGGCAACTTCATCGGCCCGACCATCTTCTCGGGTGTGACGCCCGAAATGAGCATCTACACCACGGAAATTTTCGGACCCGTGATGGTCATCGTCGGCGTCAATACCCTGGATGAAGCTATCAAGCTCGTCAACGACAATCCCTTCGGCAACGGCACCGGGATATTCACCCAGAGCGGCGCCGCCGCACGCAAGTTTCAGAACGAAATCGACGTGGGCCAAGTGGGCATCAACGTACCCATCCCGGTGCCGGTGCCTTTCTTCAGCTTCACCGGATCGCGCGGCTCCAAACTCGGCGATCTCGGCCCCTATGGCAAACAGGTGGTGCAGTTCTACACTCAAACCAAGACCATCACGTCGCGCTGGTTCGACGACAGCAGCGTCTCAACCGGGGTCAACACGACCATCAGTCTGAAATGATACGGGTTCTATCTCGCGGGGAACTCCGATGAAAATTGCGTTCATTGGCCTCGGCAACATGGGCGGCCCGATGGCGCGCAATTTGCTGAAGGCCGGGCACTCGCTGGTAGTTTTCGACGTGGTGCAACGCAACGTCGACGCGCTGGCTGCGTTGGGCGCAGCGGCGGCAACGTCGGCCAAGGCCGCCGCGCGCGAAGGCGAAGTCGTGATCACCATGCTGCCCTCCTCCCCGCATGTCAAAAGTGTGTACTTGGGCGCGGACGGTGTGCTCGCCGGTGTATCCGGCGGCATACCGCTCATCGATTCGAGCACCATCGATCCGCACACCGCCCGCGAAGTGGCGGCGGCCGCCCACGCTCACGGCAATCCGATGGCCGACGCCCCGGTCTCGGGCGGCACGGGAGGTGCGGAAGGCGGCACGTTGACCTTCATGGTGGGGGCCGAACCGGCGCTGTTCGAGCGCATTCGCCCCCTCCTTGCACACATGGGCAAGAACATCGTGCACTGCGGCGACGCGGGCACCGGACAGGTCGCCAAGATCTGCAACAACATGCTGCTCGGCATTTCAATGATCGGCGTTGCCGAGGCCATGAATCTCGGGGTGGCGCTCGGTATCGATGCCAAGGTACTCGCGGGAATCATCAACACCTCGAGCGGCCGATGCTGGAGCTCGGACACCTATAACCCGTACCCCGGAGTCATGGACAACGTCCCCGCCGCGCGCGGGTACACAGGCGGTTTTGGCACCGACCTCATGCTGAAGGATCTCGGGCTCGCAACCGATGCGGCCAAGCAGGTTAGGCAAACCGTGGCCATGGGCGCCATGGCGCAACAGCTCTACCAGCTGTGGAGTTCCCAAGGCGCCGGGGCACAAGACTTCTCGGCCATTATCAATCTGCTCAAGAAGCCCTCTGCAGGCGGCGGGGTCCCATGATTGAATGCACTATCGAAGGGCACATCGCCCTCATCACTCTGAACAATCCTGCGGCGAATACCTTCACCGCGGCGGGCCTGCAAGCTCTCACCGACCTGATCGGCGATTTGAATCGCAATCTGGAGGTATATGCGGCGGTCATCACCGGCCAGGGAGAAAAATTCTTCAGCGCGGGCGCGGACCTCAAGACTTTTGCCGACGGCGACAAGGTACAGGCGCGGCTCATGGCGCAGCGTTTTGGCACGGCCTTCGAAGCGCTGCAGGAGGCCCGCCCCGTGATCATCGCTGCCGTCAACGGCTATGCCATGGGTGGCGGGCTGGAATGTGCACTCGCCTGCGATCTGCGCATTGCCGAGGAGCACGCGCAGATGGCGCTTCCCGAGCCGTCGGTCGGCCTCTTGCCCAGCGGCTGCGGCACTCAGACATTGCCCTGGTTGGTGGGCGAAGGTTGGGCGAAGCGCATGATTCTCACCAATGAAAGGATCAACGCGGCAACCGCGCTGAGCATAGGCTTGGTGGAACAAGTCGTTCCCCGCGGACAGAGCCGGCAGACCGCTATGGAACTAGCGCAGCGTGTCAGCACCCTGAGTCCTCGCGCCGTCACGTTCAGCAAGACCTTGATACATCAAGCACGCCTCGGTACGCCTCGCAGCGCTGCGTTGGCCCTGGAACGCGAACGCTTCGTCGATTTGTTCGACGGTGCGGATCAGCAGGAAGGCGTGCAGGCCTTTTTCGAGAAGCGCAAACCCGTCTGGAAGAACGCTTGAGCGCAACGGTGGCAATGAATGCCGCGGAAGTTCTCTGCGAGATTCGCAATCACGTCGCCTTCATCACCCTGAATCGGCCGGCCGCGCTCAACGCCTTATCATGGGAGATGATCGTGGAACTGCGGGCGCTCTTGCGGCGCTGCGCAGGCGATGCCGAGGTTCGGGCGGTGCTGCTGCAAGGCGCCGGCGAGAAGGCATTTTGCGCCGGCGGCGACATTCGTGCGCTGTATCAAAGTTTCAAAGAGTCAGGCTCGCTGCACCACGAGTTCTTCATCGCGGAGTATGAGCTCGATTATCTGCTGTACTCGTATCCCAAGCCTTACATCGCGGTGATGGATGGAATCACCATGGGCGGCGGTATGGGCCTTGCCCAGGGCTCGACCTTGCGCATCGTCGGCGAGCGCACGCGTATCGCCATGCCGGAGGTGGGGATCGGCTTGTTTCCGGATGTCGGTGCGAGCTATTTCCTCTCGCGGCTGCCCGGATCCTTGGGGCCTTACCTCGCGTTGACCGGTGTGCAGATTCGCGGTGCGGACGCTCTGTATACGCGGTTGGCCGATGTGTATTTGCCGCCGACTGCCGTTGCCTCCATGCCATCCGAGCTCGCGGCACTGAGCTGGACCGACGATAACCGCGCAGATATTCGCCGCCTGATACACGCCCACGCTGCGCAAGGATTGCCCGCACCCTCCTTGAGCGTGCTGCGTCCCGTCATCGATATCCATTTCTCGCAAGTCTCGGTCTCCAACATCCTCGCCTCGCTCGATGCCGAATCCCGGGCCCCCTACTCGGATTGGGCGCAGCAAACCGCGAAGCTCATGCGAGGCCGCTCGCCGACGATGATGTCCGTCACCCTGAGTCAGCTGCAACGAGCCAAGTCCATGGGCCTTGCCGACTGCTTTCGCATGGAGCTTGGAATGGTCGAGCAATGTTTCGAGCAAGGCGACTTCGTCGAGGGAGTACGCGCGCTCATCATCGACAAGGACAATGCCCCCCGCTGGAAGCCAGGCCGTTTGGATGAAGTGACGGATGCATCGGTGGAGGCATTTTTCCGTGAACGATGGCGCGCCGCGCGTCACCCTCTCGCTGATCTCGAGAGCACGTCGCGGATGAGCGAGGACCGATGAACTTCAGTAAAACATTGGCAGTCATCACGGGCGGCGCGTCCGGGCTCGGCAGAGCGGTGGCCGAACGTGTCATCGCCGCAGGGGGAAAAGCCGCCATTCTCGACTTGCAAGAAGCGGCAGGTCAGGCAGCGGCCGCACAGATCGGCGCGTCTTTTCTCAAATGCGACGTCACGATGGAAGCGCAGGTCACCGCCGCGATCGACGCGGCGCGGCAGGCGCTGGGCGGAATCAATCTATTGGTCAACTGTGCCGGCATCGCCGGCTCCGGAAAATTGCTGGGCAAGGACGGCCCGATGAGCGGCGACTTCTTCGAGAAGGTGGTTCGAGTCAATCTGATAGGCACATTCTTGTGCGATAAAACCGCCGCGGCCATCATGCAAGGCAATATTCCGAACGACGAGGGCGAACGCGGCGTCATCATTCACACCGCCTCCGTCGCCGCGTTCGAGGGACAGATCGGCCAGGTCGCCTATTCCGCCACCAAGGCCGGCATTGCCGGCATGACGTTACCCATCGCGCGCGAGCTAGCGCGGTTCGGCATCCGCTGCGTGGCAATCGCGCCGGGAATATTCATGACGCCAATGCTCGCGGGCTTGCCGCAGGACGTACAGGACTCGCTGGGCCAACAGGTGCCATTCCCTGCGCGGCTGGGAAAACCGACGGAGTTCGCCCAGATGGTGCAATCCATCGTCGAAATACCCACCTTGAACGGCGAGACCATCCGCTTGGATGGCGCCATTCGCATGGCGCCGCGGTAACGACAGCTCACGGCGCCGGCACCCGGAACGCAAGAACACCGCCCGTATAGGTTTCCACGACTTCGCTGAAGGGGGTGCCGTCCGGTAAGGTCAACAACGCCCGATGTTGCAGCAGTTCGGACGGGATCGTGAGGACCGCGGATGGATCCTTCGGGGGAATAGGATTCATCTCCCACCCCTCAGGAAGCGGAAACCACAACAGCGTCGAGGAAAGCGTATGGCGTTGGAAATGCAGCGCCTGCACGACCTTGCCGAACGGCGTGTCGGTACCGTCCAGCAACTTGTTCATCTCGGCCGTCAAGCGGCCAGGGACATACCAATTGTCGGCCTCCGACAGCACGACCGTGCCGCACAGCAGCCTCACCCTTCGGTAGCGGATGGGCTCCGCAGCGGTGACGCCCAACTCTCGACGCTGTTCAGTCGATACCGGCTTGTCCCTGTCAAGGACGCGTACGGCGACGACGCGTGCCGGCGACGCCAGTCGATGAACGTCGCACCAACGCTCGAGGGTCAAGGTCGCACTGTCATGGCTCAGCAGATTGGCATTGAGCGTCTGGAGCAGCGCTACCGCCTCGACTCGCGTAACGAAGGTATCCGGCCAGGCCGGCGTGCGTCCCCCGGCAGAGTCGTCGGCGCAAACCGGCAAGCACCACAGCAGCGTCGCGCCGCAGGCGAAAACTGCTCTACGAATTCTTGGCATCATGGGGAGCCGGCGCCGATGAGGCTCGCCTTTTGCGGACGCATGTATTCATGACAGACTGAGTACACATTCAATGTCCATGAGTTTAATGATGAAAAAAAATACCATCGAAAGGAGGCGAGCGCACCAACATCGTCCTTGATCCGAAGCTCGTGGCGCGCGTCTCGCGCTGATCTCCTCGCTACCCGTAACCGCCGCCGCCCGGTGTGCTGATGACGAACACATCGCCCGCGTTCATCTCGGTCTGACCGATCGCCTCGAGCATGTCGACTCGCCCGTCGGCGCGCTCGACGCGGTTTTCACCGGGCGCTCCGGCACCGCCGCCCGCCATCCCGAATGCGCCGGATTTGCGGCCATTGCTCAATATCGCGGCGGTCATCGGTTCCAGAAAGCGAATCCGGCGCACGCCGCCGTTTCCGCCGGGCCAGCGGCCTACGCCGCCGGAACCCGCGCGAATCTCGTACGAATCGACGCGCACCGGAAACCGAAACTCCAAAACCTCAGGATCGGTGAGGCGCGAGTTGGTCATATGCGTCTGAACCACGCTGGTGCCGGCGAACCCGGGGCCCGCGCCGGAACCGCCGGCTATGGTTTCATAGTATTGATGGCGCGCATTGCCGAAAGTGAAGTTATTCATGGTGCACTGGCTTGCGGCCATCGCTCCGAGCGCGCCGTATAACGCGTTGGTGACGCAGGTCGAGGTCTCCACATTGCCCGCCACCACCGCCGCGGGCGGGCGCGGATTCAGCATGCAACCCTCCGGCACGACGATCTCGAGCGGCTTCAGACAGCCGGCGTTCAAAGGAATATCGTCCTCCACCAAGGTGCGAAACACGTACAGCACTGCCGCCACGGTGATGGCACGCGGCGCATTGAAGTTATCGGGCAACTGAGCGCTGGTGCCGGTGAAGTCGATGCAAGCGCTGCGCTGCTGGGCATCGACCCGTACCTTGACTTGGATCTGCGCGCCGTTGTCCAGCGGCAACACGAATTGCCCGTCGTGCAGGGCCGTTATTACCCGGCGCACGCATTCTTCGGCATTGTCCTGCACGTGGCGCATGTATTGCACCACGGTATCGCGGCCGTACTCCTCCACCATGCGCTGCAACTCCTGAGCGCCCTTTTCATTGGCGGCAATCTGAGCACGCAGGTCGGCCAGATTTTGCCCCGGGTTTCGTGCCGGATGCGGGCCGCCGCTCAACAATTCGAGCAGCGCTTCATCGCGGAACAAGCCTGTCTCGACCAGTTTGAAGTTATCGATGAGCACGCCCTCTTCGCCGATGTCCGTCGAGAACGGCGGCATGGAGCCGGGCGTGATCCCGCCGATATCCGCATGATGACCCCGCGAGGCCACGAAGAAACTCAATGCCTCGCCTCCCAGAAACACCGGCGTGACCACCGTAACATCGGGCAAATGCGTCCCACCATGGTACGGATCGTTGAGCACGTACACATCGCCCGGCCGCATCGTGGGGTTGCGCTCGATGACGGACTTTATCGATTCGCTCATCGAGCCCAAGTGCACCGGCATGTGCGGCGCGTTGGCAATGAGCGAGCCTGACACATCGAACACAGCGCAGCTGAAATCCAACCGCTCCTTGATATTCACCGAGTGCGCGGTGTTTTGCAGCCGCAATCCCATCTGTTCGGCAATATTCATGAACAAATTGTTGAAAATCTCGAGCCTCACGGGATCGACGCTCGTCCCTGAATCTCTTGCGGCCGTTCGCTCGTGGATTCGGCACAGTTCCAAATTACCCGCGACCTTGAGCGCACGCCATCCGGGTTCGACCACGGTCGTCGCGTTGAGTTCGACGATGACGGCCGGACCTTCGATGGACGCACCCGCCTGCAGAGTGTCGCGGACATAGAGTCCGGCGGCGCGCCAGCCGGCAGGCTCGTGGTCGGCGAGACAGTACATGGAAATTTCCCCATGCGCGGGTTCGTAGGCCGGCGCTGTATCGTTCGCGGAGTCCGACGGTTGCGGTTCGCCGCGGGCGACACACTCCACCGCTACCGCTTCGATCACCAGGCGGAGCTGCGGCATGAGAAAGGCGAAGCGCTGACGGTAAGCCCGTTCAAACTCCGCGCGAACCGTCTCGCGAGCGGCCTCCGGCGACGATGCGTCGGACGGCAGTTCGCAGGGCATCGCCGTGTCGGTCCCTTGGTAGCGCACGTGAACGCGCCTCATGGCATGTATCGACTCCGCTGCGACACCCTGTATTCGCAGCTCGGCACTTGCCGCGGCCTGCAGGCTCGCGGCGAGCGCCCAGGCCTCGACGAGGCCGTCATGGTTCAACTCGCGTTCGAGCGACGCTTCGCGCATCACGATCTGGTCGGCCATGCCCATGCCGTAGGCACTCAGCACGCCCGCTTGTGGGTGGCAGAAGACTCGCCGGATTCCCAACGCATCCGCCACCATGCACGCATGCTGTCCGCCCGCGCCGCCGAAGCACTGCAGGGTGTAGCGCGTGATGTCGTAGCCGCGTGCCACCGAAATCCGCTTCACGGCGTTGGCCATGCTGCCGACGGCGATCTGCAAACTACCGCCGGCGATTTCTTCGGGACTGACCGGGCGGCCCACGCTGCTCGCCACGTCTTTCGCCAGATCACCGAACCGGCGCAAGACCACGTCCGCGTCCAATGATTGGTTCGCCTGCGCTCCGAACACGGCGGGAAAAAATTTCGGTTGGATGCGGCCCAGCAGAACGTTGGCGTCGGTGATGGTGAGAGGACCGCCGCGCCGATAACTGGCGGGACCGGGATTTGCACCCGCGGATCCGGGACCCACGCGCAGCCTGGCGCCGTCGAATCGAATGATGGAGCCGCCGCCGGCCGCAATGGTGTGGATGTTCATCATAGGCGCTCGGACGCGCACCCCCGCGATTTCGGTATCGAAAGCGCGCTCGTATTCTCCGGCGAAATGGCTCACATCCGTGGATGTGCCTCCCATGTCGAAGCCGATGAGCCGCCCGTGCCCTGCCGGCCTGGCGCTCGAGACCATACCGACGATGCCGCCGGCCGGACCCGACAGTATCGCGTCCTTGCCGTGGAACCGACTCGCTTCGGTCAAACCGCCGGAACTTTGCATGAAGAGCAGCCGCACACCCGGCATCTGTTCGCAAATGTGGTCGACATAGCGGCGCAGGATCGGCGAGAGATACGCATCCACCACCGTCGTATCACCGCGCGGCACCAGTTTCATCAGAGGACTCACGCGATGCGATACGGACACCTGGGTGAATCCGAGCGTGCGCGCCAATGCTTCCGCCGCCAGCTCATGCGCCGCAAAACGAAAGCCATGAAGGAACACGATCGCGCAGCTTC
>Ga0137412_10001253_pt1 | contig 19471 bp, 17 predicted proteins | sample CZODoug2_1_16fun_FD_122160 | JGI IMG/M metagenome (GOLD analysis project Ga0137412, IMG submission 122160) | Vadose zone soil fungal communities from Angelo Coast Range Reserve, California, USA - CZODoug2_1_16fungal (Hybrid Assembly) | ecosystem: Environmental > Terrestrial > Soil > Vadose zone...
TCACAATTCCGCCCAGGCCCGCCGCCTGATCTAGCCAGCAAAGAATGGGCGCGCGACTACAAAGAAGTAAAATCTGTTGGTTCGCTGCTCAGCACGACACGTACCGCAGAACAAACTGACCTTGGCTATTTCTGGGCGGATAGCGGTCCAGTGCTGTGGCAGAATGCCCTGCGCAACATCTCGGCTAACTACTTGAATGACGTCGGCGACTCGGCGCGCATGTATGCGTTGGCCGAAGCCGCCCTCGCCGACGCCCAGATCGCTTGCTGGGAAACCAAGTACTTTTACACGTTTTGGCGACCGATCACGGCTATTCGGCTGGGGGACCAGGACGGCAATCGAGCTACGGAAGTCGATCTGGATTGGCAGCCACTCATCAACACACCCAATTTCCCCGAGTACCCTTCGGGTCACGCCGCCATCAGCGGCGCGATTTCTCATATGCTGCGACTATTCTTCCATAGTGATGTGCTGAGTTTTGAAATGACCACCACTAACCCGATGGCCCTGCAGAAGACCCGCACCTTCACCCGCTTCTCGCAGGCGGAGCTGGAGGTCATCAACGCGCGTGTGTACGTCGGTATCCACTACCGCAACTCGGACACTGCCGCCGGAGCGCAGGGCCGCCGCGTCGCGAATTGGGTCTTTAGGCACTCTCTCCGACCAGTTGACGAGCCCGGGGACGACTCAGAGGAATAGTCTAAACAAGCGCTACTGCGGGCTCCCTGCCGGGGACGATCGCGTCCCCGGCTGGGGTGTATGACGCGGAAGGCATCGACGGCCGCGGTGGGTGCTTTGCGACGCCGGACATTGTTCATCCGCACGAAGCCCACGGCCTCGAGCCTGCCGAGAGTGCGCATGAGATTCGCGCCGTGCCCGGCCAGTGAGTTCCGCGAGCTCGGCGATCGACTGCGGTTGCGCGGCCGCATCCTTCGGCGCGACTCGCTTGCCCCTTGCGACCGCTGGACCAACGAAATCGACGCCGTGTCCGCGAGTTCCGCGCACAATGGCCTAGTAATTCAAGGGGTCCCGCTTCAATGACCAGAGCCAGTGGGTCCAGTCGCCACTGGACCGACAATCTGATAGATATTGTCGGCAAATGAACAAGTTGGATCGCCGAATTTCCGTGGCCCCGATGATGGACTGGACCGACCGCCACTGCCGCTACTTCCTGCGCGGCTTCTCGTCCGAGGTGCTGCTGTACAGCGAGATGATCACCGCGGCGGCGATCGTGCGCGGTCACGGGGCGCGACTTCTGGCGTTCGATCCCGAAGAGCACCCGGTCGCGCTGCAGGTGGGCGGCAGCGAGCCTCGCGAGCTCGCGGCGGCGGCACGCGCCGGCGAGCAGGCCGGCTACGACGAGATCAACCTGAACTGCGGGTGTCCGAGCGACCGCGTCGTCAGTGGCGCCTTCGGCGCCTGTCTGATGCTCGAGCCCATGCGGGTTGCCGAGTGCGTGGCCGCAATGCGCGCGGCGGTGCGCGTGCCGGTCACGGTCAAAATGCGCATCGGCGTGGTGAGCACCGCGCAGCGGGAAGTGCACGGCAGCGTGGCGCAGTTCGATGAGCGCGATTTCGAAGCCCTGTGTCACTTCGTGAGCAAGCTGCGCGATGGCGGCTGCCAGGTCGCCATCGTGCATGCCCGCAAGGCGGTGTTGGGTGGCCTGTCACCGCGGGACAACCGCGAGATCCCGCCGCTGCGCTACGACGTCGTGCGGCGGCTGAAGGCGGCATTCCCGTCGATGCCGATCGTGGTCAACGGCGGTTTGGGCGAGCCGCACGCGGTGCTCGAGGCGCTCAGCTGGTGCGACGGAGTCATGCTCGGGCGCGAGGCCTACCACCGCCCCTACGTGCTCTCCGAGTTGCAGCAGGCGCTGCATCCGGGTGCCGGCGCCGCACCCACGCGCGAGGCGCTCATCCTGCGCATGCAGCGTTACGCGCAGCGCGAGCTGGCCGTCGGCGGGCGGCTCGCCGCGATTACCCGCCATATGCTGGGTCTGTATGCCGGCCAGCCGGGCGCACGCGACTACCGACGCACCCTCAGTGAGGGCGCGCGGCTGCCTGGTGCGGGCGCCGAGCTGTTGCCATTGGCGATTCCCGCCGGGGTCGCGGGCGCGGGCGCGGCGGGTTAGTAGCCCCCCGCAGCGCTGGCGTGTAATCTGAGCCATTAATGGGCAAGGACATCGAGCTCGCTATCCTGTTTGCCGACGTCGTCGGATCGACCCGGCTGTACGACACCATGGGCGATCTGCGCGCACGCGATATGGTGGCGATCTGCATCGACGTGATGCGTACCGCCACCGAGCAGAGGCAGGGCACGGTCATCAAGACCATGGGCGATGAGGTCATGGCGACCTTTCCGAGCGCCGACGCCGCCTTGAACGCCGCCGTGCAGATGCAGCAGCAGATCTCCACGCACGCGCAACTCAACGTCGACGGACAGCCGGTCGCCATCCGCATCGGCTGCCACTATGGGCCGGTGATGCTCGAGAATCGCGACGTGTTCGGCGCCGCCGTGCACACCGCCAACCGCATGACCAGCCAGGCCAAGGCCGGGCAGATCGTGACCACCGCGGCGACGGTGGACAAGCTGTCGCCGGAGTGGCGCGCATCGTGCCGCCAGATCGACGTCGCCACGCTCAAGGGTCAGGGGAGTGAAGTCGTCCTCTACGAGGTGCTCTGGGGGACCGAGGACGTCACCAGCATGGTGCCGGGGATTGCGAGCGACTCACGGTCGGCGCACCACATGCGGCTGCGGTTGCGGTGTCAGGATCGCGAACTGCTGGTCGATGAGCGGCACTCGAGCATCACCATCGGCCGGGCCGAAGACAACGACGTGGTGATCAAGGGCAACCTGATCTCGCGCCTGCACGCGCGCATCGAGATCAGCCGCAACAAGTTCGTATTGATCGATCAGAGCACCAACGGCACGTTCGTGCAGAGCGCTGACGGCGAGGAGTCCTTCGTGCGCCGCGACAGCCTGCAGATCAAGGGCCGCGGCATGATCGGGCTAGGGCGCCTGCCCGAGCAGGGCGCGGTGACCACCATCGACTTCACCTGCGAGGAAGTCTGAAAGGCCGCGGGCGCGCACGCGCGGCTTCAGGCCAGCCGCCGTTCGGTCGACTCGAGCTCCGCGAGCAGCGCCGCCGGCAAGCGGTTGCCGTACCTGCCCAGGTACTCGCGCAGCTCGCCGAGCTCCTTGCGCCACAGCGTCGGATCCACCGTGAGCAGGGCGGCGAGCGCATCCGCGCCCACGTTGAGTCCCCGGGTGTCGAGATCCGCGGGCCGCGGCAGCCAGCCGACGGCCGATTCGGTGGCGCCCGCCCGGCCGGCGCAGCGCTCCAGCATCCAGGCGAGCACCCGCAGGTTCTCGCCGTAGCCCGGCCACAGGAACTTGCCGTGCGCGTCGCGCCGGAACCAGTTGACGTGGTAGATGCGCGGGGGTCGCGCGAGCTGAGCGCCGACGCTGAGCCAGTGCCCCCAGTAGTCGCCGAAGTTGTAACCGCAGAACGGCTGCATGGCCATCGGGTCGCGCCTGATGACACCCACCTGACCGACGGCCGCGGCGGTGGTTTCCGAGGCGAGCGATGCGCCGACCAGTACGCCGTGCCGCCAGTCGCGCGCTTCGTACACCAGCGGCGCGACCTCGCGGCGCCGGCCGCCGAACACGAGCGCGCTGATCGGCACGCCGCAGGCGTCTTCGGCGTGGGGCGAGTAGCCGGGGTTGCGCCGCGCAGACACGGTGAAGCGTGAATTCGGATGCGCCGCCGGGCCGCGCGCCGGATCGTACGGCCGTCCCTGCCAATCGAGCACCGGTTTGCCGCTCGTCAGGCCCTCCCACCAGGGCTGGTCGTCGGCGGTGAGTGCGACATTGGTGAACAAGGTGTCGCGCCGGATCATCTCGTAGGCGTTGCGGTTAGTCTCGGGGTTGGTGCCCGGAACCACGCCGAAGTAACCCGCTTCCGGGTTGATGGCCCACAGCCGTCCGTCCGCGCCCGGATGCAGCCACGCGATGTCATCACCGACCGTGAACGCGCGCCAGCCCGGGAGCGAGGCCGGTGGAATCAGCATGGCGAGATTGGTCTTGCCGCAGGCCGACGGGAAGGCGCAGGCGAGATAGTGCGTCTCGCCGCGCGGGCTCTGCAGGCCCACGATCAGCATGTGCTCGGCGAGCCAGCCCTCGGTACGCGCCTGCCAGCTGGCGATACGCAGCGCGTGGCACTTCTTGCCGAGCAGCGCGTTGCCGCCGTAACCGGAGCCGAAGCTTTCGATCGCCAGTTCCTCGGGGAAGTGCATGATGAAACGGCGCTCGGGATCGAGCTCACCGACCGAGTGCAGCCCGCGCACGAACCCGCCGTCGTGCGCGATACGCTGGAGCGCGGCGCGGCCGGCGCGCGTCATGATCAGCATGTTGAGCACGACGTAAGCGCTGTCGGTGATCTCCACGCCGCAGCGCGCCAGTGGCGAGTCGATCGGCCCCATGCAGTACGGGATCACATACAGAGTACGCCCGCGCATGCAGCCCCGAAACAGCTCGCGCATCTTCGCATGCGCCTGCTGCGGGTCCATCCAGTGGTTGTTCGGCCCCGCATCCTCCTGCGAGCGCGTGCAGATGTAAGTGAGATGCTCGACGCGCGCCACGTCGCCCGGGGCGGAGCGATACAGGTGACAGCCGGGAAAGTATTCGGGGTTGAGCGCCGTGAGCTCCCCACCGCGCAGCAGCTGCCCCGTCAGCTCGCGGGCTTCCGCGTCAGTGCCCTCGCACCAGTGAACCGCGCCCGGCTGCGTCAGCTCGCGCACCGAGTTCACCCAATCGGCTACGTCGCGGCTGAGCTGCGGAAGCGGGGTCAGTGTATGTGCGGCCGTAGCCATCCGTAGCTCCTCATTGTTCTGTGGCGCTTCGGAAACCACCAAGTATATCGCGGGCCCATCCCTGGCCCTGATACAGTACTGATGCGGCTGCCATTCTCGTTCATCGGCGTGCCGCGCACCAGTTTGCAGGAAATTCAGCAAGATATGCCTCTCGACACGTGCGGTGAACGCGCGCGAGGATGGTCGCCGGTCAGCGCAGGCGCCTTGCGACATGTTGGATCTTGAGGACATTTTCGGTCACGGCGGACCCCTCCAGCAGGCGCTGCCGGATTTCAAAGTGCGCCGTGAACAGCTGCTCATGGCGCAGCGCGTAGCCGACGCGCTCGCGGCACGCGAATCCCTGGTGGTGGAGGCGGGCACCGGCACCGGCAAGACCTTCGCTTACCTGGTGCCGGCACTCTTGTGCGGCGCGCGTGTGCTGATCTCGACCGGCACGCGCACGCTGCAGGATCAGCTTTTCTCCAAGGACCTGCCGCTGGTGGCCGCAGCTCTCGGCCGTCCGGCACGTGTAGCCCTGCTGAAGGGGCGCGCCAATTATCTGTGCCGCTACCGCCTGGGGCGCGCGGATGAGGGCGCCGAGCAACTGACGCTGGGGGAATCGCCTGCGGCACGGCCGCCCGCCTCGCGTGCCATGCTGGAACGTATCCGGCGCTGGGCGCGCACCACGCGGCGCGGTGACCTGGCGGAAGTGCGCGGCCTGTCGGACTCGCATCCGCTGTGGCCGCAGATCACCGCTACCCGCGAGAGTTGCCTGGGGGTGCGCTGTCCGGAAATCTCCCGCTGTCACGTGGTGCTGGCGCGACGCGAGGCGCTCGATGCCGACATCGTCATCGTGAACCACCACCTGCTGCTGGCGGATCTCGCACTCAAGGAGGACGGGTTCGGTGACCTGCTCGGATCCGCCGACGCCGTCATTCTCGATGAGGCTCATCAGATCCCGGATCTCGCCACGCAGTTCTTCGGCGCCCACGTGAGCAGCCGCCAGGTGGAGTCGCTTCTGAAGGATGTGCGGCTCGAGCTGAGTGCGCGTGCCGCGGCTGGCTCGAGCGGCCAGGAGGCGCGGCAGGGGCCCGCGGCGGTGCGCGCTGCGGAAGATGCTCTGGGCCAGGTGCGCGCCGCGAGCGCGCGCGCCACCGGGCGGTTCGCGTGGAACCCGGGCGACTTCGCAGTGAGCGCGGCGGTGCGGGGGCTCATGCAGGCACTGGAAGATCTGGCAGCCGCCCTGGCCGGCGCCGACATACAGAGTGCGCTGGCACAACTCGCCGCACGTACCGCGGAGCTCGCGGCGAGCCTGGCGCGGATTGCCGCGGTCGATGAGCTCGAGGGCGCGCGCACGCTCGAAGTCACGGCGCGCGGCTTTACCCTCAGCCTCATGCCGTTCGACATCTCGGAGCGCTTCCGGGGGCTGGTGCTGGGACGCCGCGGCGCCTGGATCTTCACTTCCGCCACGCTTTCCCTCGGCGAGGAGTTCGGACACTTCACCGGCAGACTCGGGCTCACGGAAGCCGCGACGCTGCGGATCGACAGTCCGTTTGATCACGAGCGCCAGAGCCTGCTGTACCTGCCCGTGGGATTGCCGGAGCCGGCCGCAGCGAGCTACGTGCCGGCGGTAATCGACACCGCCGTGCCGCTCATCGAGGCCTCAGGTGGTGGCGCATTCGTGCTGTTCACCAGTCACCGCGCCCTCTCGCAGGGCGCAGCGCTGCTGCGCGCGCGCTGGGGGGATGCCGCACCCTACCGGCTGTTCGTTCAGGGGGAGGCGCCGCGGGAGCGGTTGCTGCAGGAATTCCGCGCCGACGGCAACGGCGTGCTGCTCGGCACGGCGAGCTTCTGGGAGGGCGTGGACGTGAAGGGCGAGGCACTGCGCCTGGTGGTGATCGAGAAGCTGCCGTTCGCCTCGCCGGACGATCCGCTGGTGCGCGCACGTATCGAGCACCTCACGGCGAGCGGTGGCAACGCCTTTCGTGACTACCAGCTTCCGGAAGCGGCACTGGCGCTCAAGCAGGGGGCGGGGCGCCTGATCCGCAGCGAGGACGACTACGGCGTGGTGGTCATCTGCGATCCGCGCATGCTCGGCCGCGGTTACGGGCGGGTGTTTCTCGCGGCTCTGCCCGCGATGACCGTGACGCAGGATGCCGCGGAGGCACGGCGTTTCCTGCGCCGGCATGCGCCGCGCGCGGCGCCGCCGGCGCGGGCGGCGAGCGCGCCGTGAGAATTCTCGCGCTCGACAGCGCCACCGAGAACTGCTCGGTCGCGCTCCTCATCGGCCGGCGGCTGATCGCGCGCGAGCAGCTCCTCGAGCGCGGTCACGCCGAGCACATCCTGCCGATGGCCGACGCGCTGCTGAAGGAGGCCGACATGTCCCTCGGCGCACTGAGTGCGATTGCCTTCGGTCGCGGGCCAGGCTCGTTCACTGGCGTGCGCCTGGCGGCGAGCGTGGCGCAGGGGCTGGCGTTCGGCGCGGGCCTGCCGGTCGTGCCGATCTCGGATCTGCGCGCGCTCGCGCAACGGGTGATGGAACTGGACGCGGCGGTGACGCGCGTGCTGGTGTGCAACGATGCGCGCATGCATGAGGTGTATTGGGGCTGCTTCGAGCGTGCAGCAGCGGGGGCGGTCGCGGTCGCGGCGCAGGAAGAGCAGGTCGGCAGACCGGCCACGGTGAGCCTGCCGGCGAGCTGGTCGAAAGCGCCTGGCGCCGTGCATGCGTCCGGATCCGGGTTTGCCGCCTACCCGGAGCTGCGTTCGGCCCTGGCCGGACGTCTGGACCGCGTCCATGACGGGCTCCTGCCGCGCGCCGCCGAAATTGCGCGGTTGGCGGTCCCGGAGGTGGCCTCCGGGCGCGTTTTGCCCGCCGAGCAGGCCCTTCCGGTCTATCTGCGCGACGATGTCGCCCACGCCCCCGCGGGCAGTCATTAAACTGACACCCGCTGTGGCGCTGTCATGAATCTGCAACACACAGCCTCTGTAATAGCTGCCGCCTCTGCAGGCTTCAACACCATGCCCGCAAAACAGGTACTGATCGTCGAGGACGAGCGTCCGATCCGTGAAATGATCGCTTTCGGCTTGAAGCGCGCCGGTTTCGAGGTCCGGGAGGCGGAGGATTGCCGCGCTGCACGCGCCGCCCTGGCGGATGCGCGCCCGGACCTGGTGCTGGTGGACTGGATGCTGCCGGACATGAGCGGGCTGGAGCTGACGCGCTCGCTCAAGCGCGACCGTGAGACGCGCGAGCTGCCGGTCATCATGCTCACCGCGCGCGCCGAGGAGGGCGACAAGGTCGCCGGCCTCGAGGGCGGGGCGGATGACTATGTCACCAAGCCCTTCTCGCCGCGGGAGCTGCTGGCGCGCATCAATGCCGTGCTGCGCCGGAGCGGTCCCAATGGCTTCGAGGAGCTCATCGAATTCGAGGGCCTGGTGCTCGATCAGGGAAGCCATCGCGTGATGGTCGGGGAGCGTACGGTGGCGCTCGGGCCCACCGAGTACCGCATGCTCGAGTTCTTCATGACCCACCCGGAGCGCGTGTACACGCGCGATCAGCTGCTCGACCGCATCTGGGGCGGCAACGTATACGTGGAGGAACGCACCATCGACGTGCACATCCGCCGCCTGCGCAAGGCGCTCGAGGATTTCGGGTACGATCGCTTCGTACAGACGGTGCGCGGCTCGGGTTATCGCTTCTCGGCGCGCACCATCTAGCGCGCAGCGTCGATAAGGCGCACGGTCCATAGAGGCACGTGGCACAGATGCAACCGGCGACACAGGCATGGGGGTTCGCGGCGGTTCGGTTGCTCGGCACCGCAGTGATCGGATTCGGCGCCGGCTGGCTGTTCGGCAATCCCTTCGGCGGCCTCGCCGCCGCACTCGCGCTGCACCTCGCCTGGGTGCTCGCCAACCTCGCCCGCCTCGAATGGTGGCTGCGCCACCGCAGCTACGCCGACCCGCCCGACATCGGCGGGGTGTGGGGCGAGATCATCGCCCAGATCGTGCGCCTGCACCGCCGCAAGCGCTTCCACAAACAGCGCTTCGTGCAGCTCATGCGCCAGTTGCAGCGCTCCACCGCGGCGCTGCCGAACGGTGTGGTCATCCTCAACGCGCAGCGCGAGATCGTATGGTTCAACCGCATGGCGGCGCGGCTGCTGAGTCTGCGCCGTACGGCGGATCTGGGCATGCGCATCGAGAACCTGCTGCGCGAGCCGGAGTTCGTGCGCTACCTGGCGCGACAGGACTTCACCAACCCGGTGGTCATCCGCCCGATGACCGGCGAGGACTGTTACCTGTCGCTGCAGGTCGCCCCTTATGGGGACGGGCAGCTGCTGCTGCTGGTGAGCGACGTGTCGCGCCAGATGCGTCTCGAGGCGGTGCGGCGCGATTTCGTGGCGAACGCCTCGCACGAGTTGCGCTCCCCCCTCACCGTGATTTCAGGTTACCTGGAGACTCTCGGCCAGGATCCGGCGCTCGATCCGGATATGCACGCACCGGTCGCCGAGATGCGCCGCCAGGCGGAGCGCATGACCGCCATCATCCACGATCTGCTCGAGCTGTCGCGGCTCGAGGAGACCGACGAGATCGTCGGCGGTGAGCCGATCGACGTCGCGGCGCTGCTCGCGCTGCTGCGCAAGGACACGTTGGCCCGGGCGGTACACCCGCGCGACGTGCGGGTGCGCGTCGACTCCGACGCCCACCTCATCGGCGACGAGCCCGAGATCCACTCGGCTTTTTCCAACCTGGTCGACAATGCCGCCAAGTACACTCCGGCCGAAGGCTCGCTCGAGATGCGCTGGTGGGTGGACGAGGACGGCGGTCATTTCGCGGTGAGCGACACCGGCATGGGCATTCCGCCCGAGCACATTCCGCGTCTCACGGAGCGCTTCTATCGCGTCGACGCCGGGCGCTCGCGCGCCACCGGCGGCTCGGGCCTGGGGCTGGCGATCGTCAAGCACGTGCTGCAGCGCCACGGTGCGACGCTCGAAGTGCAGAGCACCCTTGGAAGCGGCAGCACCTTCACCTGCCATTTCCCGCCCGAGCGCATCGCCGCAGAGCTTCACCCCCTGACTAGTGCAACAGCTTAGGTTCTCTGCGCAACTGCCTAATTCGTAAGAAACTCTTAGCGGGGCTGTCACAGAACCGACACCTTGGCGGACGACCCTAGGACGCTCTCCCAGGCTTGAGGACGTCTGAACGCCCATGGCAAACGGTAATCCCACGCGCAGCGGCAGGACGAGCGCCCGCACCCTGTTCCTGTCGGACACCCATCTGGGCTTCAGGCACGCACGAGTGCACGAGCTGAACGAGTTTTTGCACGGCGTCGAGGCCGAGCGGATCGTGCTGGTCGGCGACATCGTGGATGCTCTGAGCCTGGCGCGGCGCGCATTCTGGACCGCAGAGCACACCCAGGTCGTGCGCACGCTGTTGGCGCGGCAGCGGGCCGGCGCGCGACTCATCTATATCCCGGGCAACCACGATGCGAGTCTGGCGATGCTGGCGCAAATGCTGCAGGGCCAGTTCGAAGTACACCGCGAGTGGGTGCATCGCACCGCACGCGGTGAGCGGCTGCTGGTGCTGCACGGGGACCAGTTGGATGGCGTGGTGCCGTGCCCGCGCTGGCTCACGCGCCTGGGCGATGTCCTGCATGATGCGACCGTTATGGTCAGTCACCGCGTGAACAATCTGCGCCGCGCGCTGGGCAAGCCTTACTGGCCGCTCGCCGAACGCATCAAGCTCAGCATCGGCACCAGCGTGCGCTACATCGAGCACTTCGAACAACTCGCCGCCCGGCACGCGCGCGCGCAGGGCTACGACGGCGTCGTCTGCGGGCACATTCATCGCGCCAACCTGCGCCGCATCGAGGGCACGCTCTACGCCAACACCGGCGACTGGGTGGAATCCTGTTCCGCGCTCATCGAGAGTGAGCGCGGCGAGCTGCAGCTGCTGCGCTGGCCGCACGCGGCGCACGCCCGGCTGAGCCCCGCCGCTCGCCTCGTGGCCGACGCCGCGTGAGGATCGCACTCGCAAGCGACGCCTGGACGCCGCAAACCAACGGCGTCGTCACCACGCTCAGGTGCACCACCGAGACGCTCACCGCGCTCGGTCACGAGGTGCGCGTGATCTCGCCTCAGGGCCTCAGCTGCGTTGCCTGCCCGAGCTATCCGGAGATCCGCCTGGCGTTGTCGCCGGGCACGCACGTCGCGCGCCAACTGAAGGCCTTCCGCCCGCACGCGATCCATATCGCCACCGAGGGTCCACTCGGGCTCGCGGTGCGCCGCTACTGCCGCGGGCGCGGCGTACCGTTCACGAGCTCGTATCACACCCGCTATCCGCAGTATCTGCGGGCGCGCTGGCCCATTCCGCTCGCCGCAACCTACGCCTGGCTGAAGCGCTTCCACGGCGCGGCCACGCGCACCTTCGTCAGCAGCGCCACTCTCGAGGCCGAGCTCTCCGGCCGCGGCTTCGCGCGGCTGCACCGCTGGCACCGTGGGGTCGATCTGCGCCGCTTCCGGCCGCTGCCGCCGCACCCGCAGCTCGCGCACCTGCCGCGGCCCATCATGGCCTGTGTGGGACGCCTCGCCGTCGAGAAGAATCTCGACGCGTTCCTCAGGCTTGGCCTGCCCGGCACCAAGGTCATGATCGGCGACGGTCCGGAGCGCCACGCCCTGACGGGGCGCTATCCGGGCGCGGTGTTCACCGGTTACCGCTTCGGCGAGGAGCTCGCCCGCTGCCTGGCCACTGCGGATGTGCTGGTGTTCCCGAGCCTCACGGACACCTTCGGCCTGGCGATGATCGAGGCGCTCGCCTGCGGCGTGCCGGTCGCGGCCTTCCCGGTGCCGGGGCCCCTCGATGTGATCGAACAGGATGTGACCGGGGTCCTGCACCCGGACCTGAGTGAGGCGATACGCTCGGCCCTGCGGCTCGAGCGGCGGGTGTGCGTCGAGCGCGCCGCGGGCTTCAGCTGGCACGCCGCGACCGCACAGTTCCTGGCGGGCCTGGCGCCGATCCCGCTGGCATTGCGCGCCACGCTGGCTGTCGGCCGCAGTTCCGCTATTATCGCCCGTATTGCCGCGCGCCGGCAGACGAGCGAAGCCGGAGAGGCCAACTGATGGAAACCGCCGACCTCAGTCACCACATCTCGCGTCGCTTCAACGAAGACCTCGAGCGCGTGCGCAGCAAGGTGCTCGGCATGGGCGGCTTCGTCGAGCAGCAGCTGCAGAAGGCCATCACCGCACTGGTGGAGGGCGACAGCTCGCTCGGGGAGGCGGTCGCGCTCGATGACTACCAGGTGAACAACATGGAGGTCGCCATCGATGAGGAATGCAGCCGCATCCTCGCGACGCGCGCGCCGGCCGCCGGCGACCTGCGCGTGATCGTGGCGATCATCAAGACCATCACCGATCTGGAGCGCATCGGGGATGAGGGCGAGAAGATCGGCTATATCGCCTCGCGGCTTGCGACCATGGAGCGCCCGGCCGACAAGTACCGCGAGATCAAGCATCTGGGGCGCGTGGTGTCGGAGATGGTGCACGACGCGCTGGATGCGTTCGCGCGCATGGACGTCGACTCGGCGCTGCGCGTGGCGCGCCAGGACCGCCTGGTGGATGAGGAATACGAGGCGATCCAGCGTCAGAGCATCACCTTCATGATGGAGGATCCGCGCACCATCCGCCGTGCGCTGGATGTGATGTGGGTGGTGCGTGCGCTCGAGCGCATCGGTGATCACGCCAAGAACATCAGCGAGTACGTCATCTACATGGTGCACGGCAAGGACATCCGCCATACCTCGCTCGATGACGTCGAGCGCGAGCTGCGCGAGGGCCGCGCCGCCGGTGCGGCCGCGGCGCCGTCCGCCTAAGGGACGCTTCCTAAGCAAGCGCGTGCGAGCCAATCGGCGTCTGGTCAATTTCGCAGGCTTTGCCGCGTGCGCAGCGCTGCTTGCGTACGCCCTGTACACCCAGCTCTACCTGGGGCTGGATCCGTGCCCGCTGTGTATCTTCCAGCGCATCGGCATCGCGCTGCTGGGAGTGGTGTTTCTCGCCGCGGCGCTTCACCACCCACCCGGCCGGAGCGCCCGGGGCTATGCGCTGCTGATCGCAGCGGCAGCGCTGGCGACGCTCGCGGTGGCGGCCCGGCACGTGTACGTGCAGAGCCTGCCGCCCGGCTCCCTGCCGTCCTGCGGCGCGCCGCTCGCGGTGCTGTTGAAGTTCACGCCGCTGTGGCAGGTCATCCGCAAGGTACTCACCGGGAGTGGGGAGTGCGGCGAGGTCAACTGGCGGTTCCTCGGCCTCGCCATGCCGGCGTGGGTGCTGATCTGGGCGCTCATCCTGGGTGGGTTGGGCGTGACGGCGAATCTCAGGCGAGGAGCCGGCGCAGCACGTTGACGTACATGCGGTGCAGGGCGTCGATGTCCTCGACCCGCACGCACTCGTTGACCTTGTGGATGGAGGCGTTCACCACGCCGAGCTCGACGACCTCCGCCCCGAGCGGCGCGATGAAGCGTCCGTCGGATGTGCCTCCGCCGGTGGACAGTTTCGGGCGCAGGCCGGTGACCTGCGCCACCGCCTCACCCACCGCCGCGCACAGCACGCCGGGCGGGGTGTAGAACGGCTCCCCCGACACGTACCACTCCAGCGTGTAGCGCACGCGGTGGCGGCGCAGGATCTCTTCCACCGTCGTCCTGAGCTGCTCGAGCGTCTGCACCGGTGAGTAGCGCAGGTTGAAGCGCGCCTTGAGCTCCCCTGGAATGACGTTCGGGGCACCGGTACCGGCATTGAGGTTGGAGACCTGGAAGGTGGTCGGCTGGAAGTGCTCGGTCCCCTGATCCCACTCGCGAGCGGTGAGTTCCGCCAGCGCCGGCGCCAGCGTGTGCACCGGGTTCTCGGCGAGCTGCGGATAGGCGACGTGCCCCTGCACGCCGTGCACGCTGAGGCGGCCGCTCAAGGAGCCGCGACGTCCCACCTTGATGGTGTCGCCGATCGAGGCTTCGCTCGAGGGCTCTCCCACCACGCACCAGTCGAGGCGCTCGCCCCGCTCGCGCAGCAGTTGCGCCACGCGCCGCGTGCCGTCGACCGATGGGCCCTCCTCGTCACTCGTGATCAGAAATGCGATCGACCCCGGGTGAGCGGGGTGCGCCGCGACGAACTCCTCGCTGGCGGTGAGCATCGCCGCAAGTCCGCTCTTCATGTCGGCCGCTCCGCGCCCGTACAGCACGCCGTCACGGATCTGCGGCGTGAACGGGTCGCTGTGCCACTCCTCGAGCGGCCCGGTGGGCACCACGTCGGTGTGTCCGGCGAAGCAGAACAGCGGTCCCGCGCCGCCGCGCCGGGCCCAGAAGTTCTCCACACCGCCAAAGCTCAGGCGCTCGACGCGGAAGCCCGCCGCGCTCAGGCGCTCGGTCATGATCTGCTGGCAGCCTTCATCCGCCGGGGTGACCGAGCGACGTGCGATGAGAGCCTTAGTCAATTCAATAGTTTGCGACATTACCTTAGGGGGTTTGGTGAAATCGACTGCGCTCGTTGCGGCCGGTGAAGCGGTGCGCGTTTATACGGCCTCGGATCGCCGCGGGGCAAGCGGTACCTCATGTCACGCGCCTGCAAACTCCCGCGGCAACACTAGCGTCGCGGCCACACGGACGTGGCCGTTACATCGCCCGAGGGCCTCACGGCGCCTGCTGAGGCGCTGTCATCAGAGCGTCACATCATTGTCATCTAATGCCCCCAATTGCCTAAAGCCTGGGAGTCGAACATGAATTTATTCAATGCCAAGCGGATGCTGCTGGCGCTGGCTGGGGCCGTCGGGATCGCGGGCGCGGCGCACGGAGCCGACATTTCCGGCGCCGGCGCGACCTTTCCCTATCCCATCTACTCGAAGTGGGCCGACGCCTACCGGCAGAAGACCGGCGTCGGACTCAACTATCAATCGATCGGCTCCGGAGGCGGCATCAAGCAGATCAAGGCGAAGACCGTCACCTTCGGCGCCTCCGACATGCCCTTGAAGCCCGAGGAGCTGCAGGAAGCAGGCCTCGTGCAGTTCCCGATGATCATCGGCGGCGTGGTGCCGGTGGTGAACATCAGGGGCGTGCAGGCCGGACAGCTGGTACTCGACGGGGCCACTCTGGCGGACATCTATCTCGGGGACATCAGCAAGTGGAACGACCCGCGCATCAGGAAGCTCAATCCGAAGCTCGCGCTCCCCGACACCACGATCGCCCCGGTGTACCGCTCCGATGGCTCCGGTACCAACTTCCTGTTCTCCGACTACCTGTCGAAGTCGAGCCCGAAGTTCCAGCAGACCGTGGGTGCCAACACCTCGGTGCAATGGCCGGTGGGGATCGGGGCCAAGGGTAACGAGGGCGTCGCCAACATGACCCACCAGACCGATGGCGCCATCGGCTATGTCGAGTATGCCTACGCCAAGCAGACCAACATGGCCTACTGTGCCCTCATCAACAAGGCGGGCAAGACGGTCCCTCCTAGCGCAGAATCATTCCAGGCGGCGGCCGCGAGCGCCGACTGGGCCCATGCACCGGGCTATCACCTGATCCTCACCGATCAGGCGGGCGAGAAGAGCTGGCCGATCACGGGCGCGAGCTTCATCCTGGTGTACGCCGTGCCGCCGGATCCGGCCGCAACCGGTGAGGCGCTCAAGTTTTTCGAATGGGCCTATAACAACGGTGCCAAGATGGCGGCCGAGCTGGACTACGTCCCGCTGCCGGAGAGCCTGATCAAGCAGGTCCGTACCACCTGGCAGACGCAGATCAAGGGTGCGCCGGGCCTGGCGAGCGCGCCCGCGGACGCCAAGCGGATGTAAGGTACGTGCCGGACACGCCTCCGGCGCCCGGCCACCGGAAGGCGCAGACGCTGTAGGCGTTGAGCTTGAACGGCGGCCGCCCCGCGCCACGGGGTGGCCGCGGTTTCGATTACGGGGAACACCGGCGTGAGGGGTTGCCGTCCGCAATGAACACGGTCGCTGCCATCGATCCGCGACATGCCGCGGGACAACGGCTGCGCGAGCGGGTCTTTCGCAGCGCCACGTTCATTGCCGCGACTCTGGTGCTCGCGCTGCTGGGCGGAGTGGCGGTGTCGCTCCTGGCCGGAGCCTGGCCCGCATTCGCCCACTTCAAGCTGAGCTTTCTCACGCGCGAGGTCTGGAATCCGGTCACGGAACAGTTCGGCGCGCTGGCGCCCGTATACGGCACGCTGGTCAGCTCGGTGCTGGCACTGCTGCTGGCGATTCCCGTGAGCTTAGGTGTTGCCATCTTTCTCACCGAGATGGCGCCGGTGTGGCTCAAGCGACCGGTGGGCGTGGCGATCGAGCTGCTCGCGGCGGTGCCCAGCATCATCTACGGCATCTGGGGTCTGTTCGTGCTGGCGCCGGTCCTGCAGCGGCACGTGCAGCCGTGGCTGATCGCCTGGCTGGGCCCGCTGCCGCTCATCGGCCGGCTGTTTCAGGGGCCGCCCTACGGCATCGGCATACTCACCGCGAGCTTCGTACTCGCGATCATGGTCATCCCGTTCATTTCCGCGGTGATGCGCGATGTGTTCGAGACCGTGCCGGACGTATTGAAGGAGTCCGGCTACGGCCTGGGAGCCACCACCTGGGAGGTGATCTGGCAGGTGGTCATACCGTACGCGCGCACCGGCATGATCGGTGGCATCATGCTGGGCCTGGGGCGGGCGCTGGGTGAGACCATGGCGGTCACCTTCGTCATCGGCAACGCGCACCGCATCGGCTCATCGCTGCTCGCGCCCGGCACCACCATCTCGGCGTCCATCGCCAACGAATTCACCGAGGCGGTCGGGGACCTGTACAGTTCTTCCCTGGTCGCACTCGGTGCGTTGTTGTTCTTCATCACCTTCACGGTAATCGCCGCCGCGCGCCTCATGCTGATGCGCCTGGAGCGCCGGGCGCTGTCATCCGCATGAACCGCCGCGCGATCCGCAAGCTCACCAACGTCCTGGCACTCGGCCTCTCCGGCCTCGCCACCGCCATCGGACTGTTCTTTCTCGCCGCGATTCTCTGGACGCTCCTCAGGAACGGCCTGGCCGGCATGTCGCTGCGCGTCTTCACCGCCATGACGCCACCGCCCGGCGGCAGCGGCGGACTGCTGAACGCGATCTACGGCAGCGTGGTCATGACCGTGATCGGTATTCTCATCGGCGGTCCGATCGGCATGCTCGCCGGCACTTATCTTGCAGAGTATGGCCGCACCGCCCGCATCAGCACGGTGATCCGCTTCGTGAACGACGTGCTGCTGTCGGCCCCATCGATCATCATCGGCCTGTTCGTGTACGAGCTGCTGGTGATCCGCATGGGACACTTCTCGGCGATCGCAGGCGCGGTGGCGCTCGCGATCATCGCCATGCCGGTCACGGTGCGCACGACCGAGGATATGCTGAATCTCGTGCCCCAGGGGATGAAGGATGCGTCCACCGCCATGGGCGCGTACCCATGGCGCACGATCACCAGCGTGATCTACCCGGCCGCCCGCAGCGGCATTCTCACCGGCCTGCTGCTGGCGGTGGCGCGCATCAGCGGGGAGACCGCGCCGCTCCTGTTCACCGCGCTCAACAACCAGTTCTGGAGCAGCAATCTCGCAGCTCCCATGGCCAACCTGCCGGTGGTGATCTTCCAGTTTGCCCTCAGCCCCTATCCGAACTGGCAGCAGCTCGCCTGGTCCGGCGCCCTGCTCATCACGCTGAGCATTCTCATACTGAGCATCAGCGCGCGCCTGGTGGTTTCCTCGCTCAACTCCGGCGGCAGGCACTGATGAGCGCATCCGAAGCCCGGTTCGGCGCGCGGCCGGTGGCGGTAAGCGAGGCAACCGCGGTCAAGTTCGAGGTGCGGCATCTGGATTTCTACTACGGCAGCGTGCAGGCGCTCAAGGACATCAACCTCACGCTGCCCGACCGGCGGATCACGGCCTTCATCGGTCCCTCCGGCTGCGGCAAGTCCACGCTCCTGCGCGTATTCAATCGCATGTACGCGCTGTATCCGGGTCACCGCGCCAGCGGCGACGTGCGGCTCGACGGCGAAGACATCCTCTCTCCCACGGTCGACGTGGCTGCGCTGAGGTTCAGGGTGGGCATGGTGTTTCAGAAGGCCACGCCCTTTCCCATGTCGATCTTCGACAACGTGGCCTTCGGACTGCGCCTGTCGCGGCGCATTTCCCACAGCGAGCTGACCGATCGGGTGGAGGAGGCGCTGCGCGATGCCGCCATGTGGGAAGAGGTCAAGGACAAGCTGCACGAGGACGGGCGCAGCCTCTCCGGCGGCCAGCAGCAGCGGCTGTGCATCGCGCGTACTCTGGCGCTGCGCCCCGAGGTTCTGCTGTTCGATGAGCCCACGGCGGCGCTGGATCCGATCTCCACACTGCGCGTAGAGGAGACGCTGCAGTCTCTGCGCGAGAGCTATTGCATCGCCATGGTCACTCACAACCTGCAGCAGGCGGCGCGCGTCTCGAACGTCACCGCCTTCATGTACCTGGGCGAGCTGGTGGAAATCGGCCCGACGGGACAGATGTTCACGGCGCCCAAGAGTCGCCGCACTGACGACTATGTCACCGGAAGATTCGGCTGAGGATCCGCAGGCCCCGGAGCCGCAACGGCCCGCGTCCCCGCGCACCGCCGCTGCGGGTGTCGGGACCGGCAACGGCGGCGCCGCGCCGGAGAGTGTCGCGCGGCAACGGGCCGGGGAGGCTGGGCTGAACCTCAAGCCCAGCGGCCGGATGCACGTCTCCGCATCAGCCGCGGCGGCGGCGGCTGGCCAGGCCGAAGCCGCGATAGAGAATCCCGTGTTCTCGTGCCGCGACGTGAGTGTGTTCTACGGCACCAAGCAGGCGCTGAAGAATGTCACCCTCGACGTCGCACGCCGCCAGGTGCTGGCGATGATCGGGCCTTCCGGGTGCGGAAAGTCGACCTTCCTGCGCTGCCTGAATCGCATGAACGATACGATCCCCGGGGCACGCGTCACCGGCTCGATCAGGCTGGACGGCCGCGACATCTGCGATGAGCGCCAGGACGCGGCGCAGCTGCGCGCGCGCATCGGCATGGTGTTCCAGAAACCGAACCCGTTTCCGAAATCGATTTACGACAACGTCGCCTACGGTCCGCACATCCATGGCCTGGCGCGCAGCCGCGCGCAGCTCGATGACATCGTGTGCAGCAGCCTCACGCGCGCGGGTTTGTGGGACGAGGTCAAAGACCGCCTGAGCAGCCCCGGCACCGGGCTCTCGGGCGGACAGCAGCAGCGCCTGTGCATCGCGCGCGCCATCGCCGTGCAGCCCGAAGTGATTCTCATGGACGAGCCGTGCTCGGCGCTCGATCCCGTGGCCACGGCACGCATCGAGGATCTGATCGATGAGCTGCGCGAACAGTATGCGATCGTGATCGTCACTCATTCTATGCAGCAGGCGGCGCGCGTGTCGCAACGCACCGCGTACTTCCATCTCGGAGAGCTGATCGAGATCGGAGATACCGACCGGGTGTTCACCAACCCGCGCCACCGTCTCACGGAAGACTACATAACCGGAAGATTCGGCTAGAACCTGAAGCGGACACCGGTGGTGGTGGTGAGGGTGGACTTATTGAGGAAGCCGTTGGCGAGTCCGTCCTGCA
>Ga0137412_10001254_pt1 | contig 19470 bp, 22 predicted proteins | sample CZODoug2_1_16fun_FD_122160 | JGI IMG/M metagenome (GOLD analysis project Ga0137412, IMG submission 122160) | Vadose zone soil fungal communities from Angelo Coast Range Reserve, California, USA - CZODoug2_1_16fungal (Hybrid Assembly) | ecosystem: Environmental > Terrestrial > Soil > Vadose zone...
CAGTTTGGTTCGAGGGATGCTTCTCTAATATTCACAGGGCGGAATCGCCAAAGGAGACGAAGTACATGAGCGAGTATCAGGAAACGAATATTCAAAGCACGTCCGGAACCCCGCGGTGGGTAGGCCTGGCTGTGGCCGTGTTGGGAGGCGTTTCGTTACTCGGCTTGGGAGTGGGTGTCAGCGCGTTGAGCCACGCGAACAGCGTCGAAACCTCAACGCAAGCATCATTGAAACAGCAAAACGATGCGCTTGCCCAGCGCCTGGCCAAGGACGACGAGATTAACCAGCAGCTGCAAAGCGATTTGAGAGTTGTAACCGACAAGCTGAACGTGACGCAGGCGGATTTGATTGCGGCACGCAAGCAGCATAAGACCGCCGTTGTGACCTACGACAAGAAATTGACCGCGCTCGGCGCAGATGTGAATCAGAAGCTTGCCGGCAAAGCGAATACGGAAGATGTGACAAAACTGAGCGGCGACGTGACCGGTGTTCGCACCGACCTCGACGCGACCAACAGCAGCCTGCAGATGGCGAAGAGCGAGATGGGCACACTGATCGCTCGCAACCACGACGAAATCGACCAGCTCCGCCGCATGGGCCAGCGCGACTACTTCGAATTCACCGTTTCCCGCAAGGGCGGCGCACAGCACGTCGGCTCCGTTCAGGTCGAACTGAGGGACACCAACACCAAGAAGAACCAGTACACGATCAACGTCCTGGCGGACGACAAGAGCTTCGAAAAGAAGAATCGCTCCGTCAACGAACCGATCTTTTTCTACACCGGCGGAACGCGTCAGGCGCTGGAACTCGTGGTCAATAAAGTCACCAAGACCACGGCATCCGGCTACTTGAGCATTCCGAAGGCGGGCGGCACGACGGCCGCTGCAAATACCGGCTCCGGACAGTAAGGGATCGCTGAATTTGTCGAGCACATCTCCATCGCCAATGGAGAATCAACCGAAGAAGGGATCCGCAAGGATCCCTTCTTTTTTGTCCGGCGTGGCGGCCGCGCTTGCGAAACATCCGAACTACCGATTTGGCCGTAAAAGTGTTTGGGTAGGTCTAGACAGGGGCAAGGCCTTGTGCCAAGCTTTTGGCTGGCCCGGCGGACCTACTTCATAACCGCAGAGCAGTTCCAGGAGGGAAACTCATGAAAGTACGTTTTGCAACTCTGACGGCGGCGACTCTGTTCGCAGCCGCTCTAACCATGGCGGCCGACGGCAGCTGGACGGGCTGGATTTCTGACAGCCAGTGCGGCGTCAAGGGCGCAAATGACAAGGCCGGCGAATGCACCACCAAGTGCGTGAAAGAGCACGGCGCCAAGTACGTGTTCGTGAATGACGCAGACAAGAAAGTCTACGCCATTGACGCACAGGACAAAGTAGCGGCCCACGCGGGCCATCACGTAACAGTGAAAGGCGCGGTGGACGGCGACACGCTCAAACTCACCAGCATTGACATGGCTGCCGCCGCCACAAAGTAAATCGCAATCTCTATTTATTCCAAACGGACGCTTCCGCGCGAAGCGTCCGTTTTGTTTTTCGCGCCGCCTCCGCTACGATACTTTGCTGGCCATGACAACCACTCTTCTACATGTCGGCAAGGCGATTACTCCCACTGCCGAACTTCACGATGCCGGAATTCTGATTCGCGACGGCGAAATTGAACGCATCGGCAAGCGCGACGAGTTTGAGCTTCCCGCGGGAGCCACAGAAATCCGTGCTGAAGACTCCACTGCTATCCCGGGCTTCATAGATGTCCACATCCACGGCGCTGGCGGACGCGACGTCATGGAAGGTTCCTCGGAAGCACTGGAAACGATTACCAAGCGTGTCGCTCAATTCGGAACAACCTCGATCGTCGCCACAACGGTAACGGCATCCACGGACGATACGATTCGGGCCGTGGAAGGTATTGCAAAGTACATCCCGCAACAATTTGACGGTAACGACCCGTGCGCCGAGATTTTGGGAATTCACTTCGAAGGGCCATTCCTAAGCAAAGAGCGGCGGGGAGTGCATCCCACGAACCTGTTGCAGTTGCCGTCGGCGGAAGTCTTGCAGAAATTTCTACAGGCGGCCTCCGGTAACGCTCGCATTCTCACGATTGCTCCCGAGCTTCTCGGCGCAATGCCCTGTATCGATGCGGCCCGCAGCCTCGGCATGGTTGTCTCCATGGGCCATACCGACGCCACGTACGAGCAAGCGCGAGCCGCTATCGCGCACGGCGCGCATCACGCCACGCACGCCTACAACGCGATGCGTCCGTTTTCTCACCGCGATCCCGGCGTGATCGGCGCGGTGCTCACTTCTTCCGAAGTTAACGCCGAGTTGATCGCCGACGGAATCCACGTTGACGAAATCGCGATGAAAGTTTTGCTCCAGGCAAAAGGTCCCGAGCACGTCGTGTTGATCAGCGATGGCACTCCCGCCACCGGCATGCCCGACGGCAAATACAAGCTCGGTGGGATCGATGTGACAGTGATAAATGGTGTTTGCCGGGACGCCGGGGGAAAGCTCGCCGGCAGCACGCTCACACTCGATCGGGCGCTGCGAAACATTGTTGGACTTGGGATCCCGTTCGCTCACGCTGTGCGCATGCTTACGCTTAATCCGGCGACCGTTCTTGGCATCGAATTCAAGAAAGGCGCTCTGCGCACCGGCGCCGATGCGGATATCCTGCTGCTGAACGACGCGTTACAGATCACACGCGTTTGGACGCGTGGACTCTCGAACTAATTCGTAATGCGCCTAATCGGTGACTTCCGCGATCAATTCTATTTCGAAGCACGCTCCCAACGGGAGTTGCGCGACGCCGATTGCGCTTCGTGCATGTTTGCCGTTTTCGCCAAACACCTCTTGCAGCAACTCTGAGGCCCCGTTGGCCACAAGATGGTGTTCCGTAAAACGTGCCGTTGAATTCACCAGGCAAAGCGCTTTCACAATGCGTCGCACTTTGTTGAGGTCACCCAATGCATGATGCATCGTCGCCACGACGTCGATCGCCGCCTGCCGCGCCGCCTGCTTTCCTTCTTGCGTGGCCAGTTCCGCGCCCAATTGTCCGCTCCAAGCCTTACCTTCGCGCTTCGCAATGTGCCCCGATACAAAAAGCATATTGCCGCTGCGAACCGTCATCACAAACGCCGCAGCCGGTGCAACCGGATCGGGCAACTGGATTCCCATCGATTTCAATTTGTCGTAGATGGACATTTGCACCCTTCCTCACTTGGAAAAATCAACCGCATCCGTATTCCCGCCGCAAATCACCACGCCAACTTTTTCTGTACTCACCGGCTGATATTTCCTTGCAAGCAGAGCCGCAAACGCGGCCGCCCCGCCGGGTTCCGCCGCAATTCGCATCTCCTTCCAGAGCGCCTGTTGCGCCTGCTTGATTTCGTCGTCGCTCACAAGCAACACGCGCTCCACAAACTTCTGCGCGAGCGGAAACATTAATTCGCCCACACGCCTTGGCGCAAGCGAATCCGCCGCTATTCCACCGGCCTCAGCATCAACTGGGCGGCCCGCTTCCAGCGCTCGCGTCAAAGTAGGCGCCTTATCCGGTTCGACGGCGATAATGCGAATCTTTCCCGCGTACCACGCTGAAATACCGCCGATCAGCCCTCCCCCGCCGACCGCCACGAGTAGCGTGTCAAGATCAGGAACTTGCTCCTCGATTTCCAATCCAACGGTACCTTGACCGAGTAACGTTTCGCGCTGATCGTACGCATGAATCGCCATCGCGCCGGAAGACGCCGCCCACTTCTGGCTCTCCGCGTAAGCGTCGGCGTAAAGCTCTCCACCTATCACCAATTCTGCGCCGTAGCCACGGATGCGATCGATTTTTGCAATAGAAGCCACCGTGGGTACGTAAATCCTGGCCGCGACGCCAAATTTTCTTGCGGCAAACGCGATTGCGACGCCATGGTTTCCGCCGGATGCGGCGACTACTCCCGCCCGCGGGACGGTCTTAGTCAGCAGATTTGTGATCGCGCCGCGCGCCTTGAACGATCCGGTGTGCTGCAACAGCTCCAGCTTCAGAGCCAGTGTTCCGGGCTCCAATCCGAGCTCCGGTCCATCCACGGAAATCACCGGCGTACGGCGAATGTGCGGAGCGAGCTTCGGATAGAAATCCCGAATCTCCTCGCGAGTAACGGCGAAGCTGTTTTGTGAGTGTTCCATGATAGACTTTCATTGTACTTCGGCATTTAGCTAAATGCACAAGCACCATTTTGGATGGAGAAGCCGTGGACCAGGACGCCATCTTTCGCGCACTCGCGAATCGTAACCGCCTGCAAATTCTGAACTGGCTGAAGAATCCTCGCAAACACTTTCCGCCGCAAAGCGACGGCGATCTGGTAGAAGACGGGGTATGCGGCCTGCTCATCGCCCGAAAACTCCGCGTGAGCCATCCGACGGCAAGCGATCACCTGAAGGTTCTGGCGCAGGCCGGTTTGATTCGCGGCAAACGCATTAAGCAGTGGACGTTTTATAAACGAAGGGAAACGGAAATTCGCGCGTGGAAACGCACATTGATCGCGGAGCTGTAGATTCAGTTTTTCGGTTCCGGATTCAGGGGGACGTTTAGCTCTTCCGCAAGTTGGGCTGCGTCAAACGGACTGCAGGCAAAAAATCGGTCGCCAACCTGGATCGTCGGCACTTTGCGCTTGCCTCGGTTCGCCGCGATGACGATATCCTCGGCATCCGGGTCTTCTTCAATATTTATTTCGTCGAATTCGACGCCGCGCCGTTTTAAAAAATCCTTGGCGCGCCGGCAATCCGGGCACCAGGTTGTGCTGTACATGATGATGCGTTCCAAAGGAAACCTACTGGCCGGGAACAGCAACACTGCGCTTGCGCGGCGCATATTCCGCAACCTTAAGGCGGATCAGTGCGCGTTGCAAAGCCCCAGTCGCTCGGTCCCAGTCTATGTCTTGTGCGCCCGCGCCGGCGGCAATACGCTTCTCCGCACGCTCGAGAGCCGCTTTCGCGCGCTCGATATCAATCTCTTCGGGACGCTCCGCCGTTTCGGCCAACACGGTCACCCGGTCGCCCAGAATTTCCGCGAAACCCCTGATAATCGCGACGTGTGGCCGCCAGTCTCCTGGACCGAACTCCTGCTCAACCGTTTCACCGGTGGTTTGAGGCACGTCTCCGTAGGTCCCGCGATAAGTCAGTTCGCCGATGCCAAGCTCGGTGATCAACGGCGCGTGCCCCGGCAACACACCGAGCTCGCCTTCGGCGCCCGGCAGCGTCACTTCCGAAACGCTAAAGCTCAGGAGCTGCCGCTCCGGCGTGACAATCACGAGTTGGATGGCGTCCGGCATTCTTCTTATGCGCTCGCCTTCATCTTTTCGGCCTTCTCGAGCACTTCTTCGATTGTGCCAACCATGTAGAACGCTTGCTCCGGAACGTCGTCGTATTTCCCTTCGACGATCTCTTTGAAGCTGCGCACTGTGTCTTCAATCTTGACGTACTTCCCATCGAGACCCGTAAATTGCGCCGCCACGAACATCGGCTGCGAAAGGAATTTTTCGATCTTGCGCGCGCGATTGACAGTGCGCTTGTCGTCGTCGGAAAGCTCTTCAATGCCGAGAATCGCGATGATGTCCTGCAAATCCTTGTAGCGCTGCAGAATCGATTTCACGCCGCGCGCCACCGCGTAGTGCTCGGCGCCGACAATGCGCGGATCCAAAATGCGCGAATAGCTGGCCAGCGGATCGACCGCGGGATAAATTCCGCGCTCCACGATCTGCCGCGAGAGGTTCGTCGTCGCGTCCAGGTGCGTAAATGTTGCGGCTGGCGCTGGGTCCGTGTAGTCGTCGGCGGGCACGTAAATCGCCTGCACCGACGTAATCGAACCGGACTTCGTGGACGTGATGCGTTCCTGCAATTCACCAATTTCCGTGTTCAAGTTCGGCTGATAACCCACGGCGCTCGGCATGCGGCCCAGCAGTGCCGAAACTTCCGAACCTGCCTGCACAAACCGGAAAATGTTATCGATGAAGAGCAGCACGTCGAGATGTTCCTGGTCTCGGAAATACTCCGCCACGGTCAGGCCGGTCAGGCCGACGCGCAAACGCGATCCGGGCGGCTCGGTCATCTGTCCGTAAATCAAGGCGCAGCGCGACTTCTCGCTGTTGCCCGGCGTGATGACGCCGCCTTCGCTCATTTCCAGCCAAAGGTCATTGCCCTCGCGCGTGCGTTCGCCTACGCCCGCGAACACGGAAACGCCGCCGTGCTTCATCGCGACGTTGTGAATCAATTCCATAATCAAAACGGTTTTCCCGACGCCCGCGCCGCCGAAGAGCCCGATTTTTCCGCCCTTCACGTATGGCTCCATCAAGTCCACAACCTTGATGCCCGTCTCGAACATTTCCAGCGTGGTGGACTGTTCTTCCAGCGTCGGAGCGGGGCGGTGAATCGGATAATACGTGTCGGTTACAATCGGACCGAGCTGATCCACCGGCTTGCCGAGCACGTTCATCACGCGGCCCAGCGTCGGCCGGCCCACCGGAACTTCGATGCCCGTTCCAAGATCGTACGCCTTCATTCCGCGCACCATGCCTTCGACCGGCTCCATCGAAACCGCGCGAACGCGGCCCTCGCCAAGGTGCTGCTGCACTTCCGCGATAATGTCGAGCGGCGTCGGAATGTTGTAGCCTTCGCTCGTGATGCGAACCGCGTTAAAAATTGCGGGCAGCTTGTTCGCCTCAAACTGAATGTCGAGCACGGGCCCGATAACCTGCACAACGTGCCCGATGTTTGCGTATTTCTCAGCCATGCCTTCTCCTACGCGGTCGACGAAGCGCCGCTCACAATCTCAATAATTTCGCGCGTAATCGCCGCCTGACGAACCTTGTTCATGTGCAGCGTCAATCCTTGAATCACTTCGCCGGCGTTTTTCGTCGCCGATTCCATCGCCGTCATGCGTGCCGCGTATTCCGCCGCGGACGATTCCAGCATCGCGCGCAAGATGGTCGTCTCTACATAGCGCGGCAGCAACCGATCCAGCAGCTTTTCCACCGGTTGCTCGTAGATGTAGTCCGTCTGCGATTCGCCACCGGCCGCTTCCATTTTTTCTACCGGCAACAATTTCTCGACGGTGAGGTTCGAGGAAATGACGCTCTTGAATTCACTGAACACGATGTAAACCGCGTCAATCTCTTCCTTCTTGTATAGCTCCGTGACGAGATTGGCGATTTCCCGCGCAGTCGAAAATTCAACTTTGGCCAGCACGTTCACATATTCGGCTGCGAATTCGAATCCCGCGCGCTTCAACGAGTCCCGGCCTTTTTTTCCGACTGGGATCACCGACAGCTTCTTGCCCTTGTTCGCGCGAAAAACTTCGTTCGCCTTCTTCAAAATGTTCGTATTGAATGCGCCCGCCAGTCCGCGCTCGCCCGTCAGCACGATCACGAGCACACGTTCTTCCGCCCGCGTCGCCAGCAGCGGATGTTGCGGCTCGTCAATGCGTCCCATGATCGAGCGCAACATCTTCGCGAGTTCCCGCGCATACGGCCGCGCCGCCAGCGCGTTTTCCTGCGCGCGACGCAACCGCGCCGCCGCGACGAACTTCATCGCACGCGTAATCTGCTGGGTGTTCTTCACCGAACGGATGCGGCGCCGAAAATCGAGAAGTGTGGGCATGTCTCTTTTCTAATTCCTACTTGACAGCCGCCGCAACTGCTGCGGTGAACCGGTCCTTGAACGCATCCAACGCGCCCTTCACTTCGGCTTTAATCGCGTCATCGAGCGCTTTCTTGTCGGCAATGGCCTTCAAAATCGAGCCATGACTCGTCTCTACGTACTGCAGAAATTCTTTTTCGAAACGCTGCACTTCTGGAACGGGCACGTTGTCCAAAGACCCGCTCGTCGCGACGTAGAGAATGAGCACTTGCTTCTCGATGCTCAGCGGAACGTACTGATCTTGTTTCAGAACTTCCGTCAGCCGCTGTCCGCGCGCCAACTGCGCCTGCGTCACTTTATCCAACTGATCGGCGCCGAACTGAGCGAACGCCGCAAGCTCTCTGAACTGCGCCATGTCCAAACGAAGCGTTCCGGCCACTTGTCGCATCGCCTTGATTTGCGCGTTGCCGCCGACGCGGCTCACCGAAATACCGACGTTGATCGCTGGACGAATGCCGCCGTTGAACAAGTCCGCTTCCAGATAAATCTGCCCGTCCGTAATCGAAATCACGTTGGTAGGAATGTACGCGGAAACGTCGCCCGCTTGCGTTTCAATCACGGGCAGTGAAGTCAGCGAGCCCGCGCCCAGCTTGTCGTTCAACTTCGCTGCACGTTCCAGCAAGCGCGAGTGGAGATAAAACACGTCACCCGGAAACGCTTCGCGTCCCGGCGGCCGCCGGAGCAGCAAAGAAATCTCTCGATACGCCTGCGCGTGCTTCGAAAGGTCGTCGTAAAAAGTTACCGCGTGCATTTTGTTGTCGCGGAAATATTCGCCCATCGCGCACGCTGCATAGGGAGCGATGTACTGCAGCGAAGCCGGCTCCGCTGCGGACGAGGCCACGACGATCGTGTACTCCATCGCGCCAGCATCCGTCAGTGCCTTCACGACCTGTGCAATCGTCGACCGCTTCTGTCCAATCGCACAGTAAATACAAATTACGCCGCTGCCCTTCTGGTTGATGATCGTGTCCAGAATGACGGCGGTCTTTCCCGTCTGGCGGTCGCCGATGATCAGCTCGCGCTGCCCGCGGCCAATCGGAATCATTGCATCGATCGCTTTAATTCCCGTTTGCAAAGGCTCGCGCACCGGTTGCCGGTCCAACACGCCCGGCGCAATTTTCTCCAGCGGATTCCGCTGCTTCGCCGCAATCGGCCCTTTATCGTCCACCGGCACGCCGAGCGGATTCACTACGCGCCCAATCAACGCCTCTCCGACCGGCACGGACATAATCGTGTTCGTCCGCTTGACCGTATCGCCTTCTTTGATCGCCGTATATTCGCCGAGCAGCACCGCGCCGACTTGGTCCTCTTCGAGGTTCAGCGCGATACCGAACACGTCATGCGGAAACGCGAGCATCTCACCCGCCATCACTTTTTCCAGCCCGTGAATACGTGCAATGCCGTCGCCGACGCTGATGACCGCGCCCACTTCCTCGACCGCTACGGTCTGTTCATAGTTCGCGATCTGTTCGCGAAGTATTTTGCTGATCTCGTCTGCCTTAATGTTTGCCATGCCTGCTCCGTTACTCGAACTCGCACCATGCCGTCAAAACCGCCGGCACGGAAACTTGCAAAACTACTCCGCCGCCAGCGTCGCCCGCATTTCATTCAATCGATGCCGCAGCGATCCGTCGTAAACCGTATCTCCAATTCGCACAACGATGCCACCCAAAAGCCCTTTGTCCACCGCATATTTCGCTTCGATTTTCTTGCCTGTTTTCTTTTCTAGTGACTGCCCGAGGTTTTTTTTCTGCGCCGCGCTCAGCTCCACCGCCGACACCACCTGCGCTTCCGCCATGCCCTGCCGCTCGCGAATCACGCTCTCGAACGCTTCCGCCAACTCGGGAATCATCAGCGTCCGCCGGTGATCGATCACCAGGAACAGAAAGTTACGCAAAATCTTGCTCGCACCCAGCCGCGCTGCAATCTTTTCGGCCACGCCATGCTTTTCCTTGCTCGTCACCGCCGGGCTTGCCAAAAAATTCCGCAATTCCGCCGATTCGCTGTAAGCGCCCGCAAAATCATTCAGCTGCTTCAGGACCGGCTCCGCCGCGCCCTGTTGCAAGGCAACATCCGCCAGCGCATTCGCGTATTGGAGGCTCGCCGACTTCAATTCAGCCTCCCTTCCAACGATGCGACAAACCCAGTAACCAGCGACTCTTGCGCCTGCGCCGTCAACTGCTTCGCGAGGAGCGATTCCGCGCCGTCCACCGCCAGTTTCGCGGCCAGCGCCTTCAATTCCATACGCGCAGCCCGTTCCGCCGCTTCCATCTCTGCCTTCGCCGCCAAAGAAACTTTCTCCGCGTCGGACTTCGCCATCTCGCGAATCCGCTCTGCATCGGCTGCCGCTTCTTTTTCAGCCGACACGCGCATTAACGCAATCTCTTGTTCGAGTCGCGCAAGCTTCGCTTCGGCTTCCGCCAATTGTTTATCTGCCTCCGCCTTCACCGCCGTCGCTTTCGTAATCGCAGACGCAATCGTCTCGGCGTTGGCACGAAATACCGGCGGCAGCTTCGCGGCAAATACCCACAACAACACAGCCGCCAAAATTCCAAAGTTGATCCACTTGAAAAGTTCGGTCGCGTGTCCCGTCGCGCTGTTCGCTTCTTCCGCCGCCGACGCAACGCACGTGCAAACCAGCAAAGCCGCACACACACTCGTCGCGATCCAGATGATCCGGCGCAGGCTCATCGCGCTCCACCCGGCGTTGCAGTTTCCATCACGCGCTTTGCAATTTCCGCGGCCAACTGCGGTACTCCCGCTTCCAATTCCCGCTTCGCCGTCGCAACTTCCTTCGCGACCTTCTCTTTCGCCGCACTCACTTCCGCCGCCGCCAGATTCCGCGAAGCCCTGACTAGCGCCGCGCGTTCGTCCAGCAACTTCTTTCGTACCGCTTCCTGATCCGTATAAACCTTTGCCCGCGCCTGCTTCAAAGCTTCCTGGTACTGCTTCACCTTTTCAGCTGCAGCAGCCTGGGCTGTCTCGGCAGCTCTTTGCGCACCGACAGTCCGCTTCTCACGCTCCGCCATCACGGCAAGCAAAGGTTTAAAAAAAAGCGATTTCAATATGAAATAAAGAACGATCAGAATCAGGACTGTAGGCACAGCCCCGAGGAAGAGTTCGCCTAATTGGTGACCCAAACCCATCTAAATTGTTTTGCCTGAACCTCGTATTGCGTGAAGACCGCGGCTAAGCCTTTATTCAGCAGGCTCGCCATACCCCTACCCGGGAAGGAGCGCACAGCCGACCTGAAAACACCAACCCGAACATTAATTTATATCATCCGTGGGGATTTCCGTCAACGCGGCCAGGCGACCAAATTGCGCTGTTTTTGGCGGGAAAATACGTGGAATAAATCTATTTCGCGGCGGTGGTACCACCGTTCTTCAAGTCATAAACGTAACGCAAATAGACTTCGCGCTGGCTCCGGCCCATCGTAAGGTGAATCGTCTCGCGCAACTGCTGATTTCCACTAAGCACCTCGAACGTCCGCTCGATCTTGTTGCCGTCCGGCCCCTTAAAATCCGCCACCAGGCGGAACTCCTGCCACGCCGCGTCGAATTCCTGGTTGTCCGCGTCCTTCGATTTCTTCACTTTTCGCCCATCCGTATAAAACGTCCGGTGCCTATCCAAATCGTCCGTCATCACAATCGCCGCGCCGTCTTCCGTAAAATCCAGAGTCTCCGACGGCCTCGTCAGCTCCTGCATCTCTTTTCGTTCGTCATCGCTCGTCCCGCGATGCATGCCACCGCCGCCATATCCGCCGCGGCTGCCGCCTGAGCGCCCTCCGCCTCCGCGCCGGCCCCCGCCTGAATCGTCATCGTCTCTTTTCTTTGGCTGCGTGCTTTCGTCTTTGTTCAACTTCCACGATCCGCTCAAATTCTTCGTCCTCGGAACGTCGGCCGTCGGCGCTTTGGCGCTGTTCGCCGTACTCGCCGGGGAAATAGTGCCCGTCGTCGGAGACGTTGTTTGCGTCATCGGCCCCGCCGGCGCTTGCGCATACACCGAAATGCCAGCGGCCCAAAGTCCGCCAATTGCAAAAACACAAATCCCTGTTTTGAACGGTCGCATGATAGTCCTTCCCATTCATTCTTCCCGCGACAGCCGCGGAAAGTTCCCGCTTAAATTGTTGAGGTTGGATTACCTCGGACTATCTCAGCCAATGACGAAGGTCGGTCGCACGCGGAAGCAGTGCTAACGCGCCAAGCTCGCGGAATCGCTTCGCCCGCTCTCGATACCCATGCTCTCCCGGAGCAATGATCGCCATAAAAGGCACTCTCGCGTCCCGCGCCGCCAGCGCGTCATCAATGTTGTCGCCAAGATATAGCGCCGTTGCCGGATCGCGTTTCCCCAGAATCTTGTGGAGCCCCTCCGGGTTCGGCTTAATGTTCTCCACGTCGTCCATCGTCACAACCATCCGAAATTTCTTCGTCGCCGGCCACTGTGCAAACGTATACGTGAACTCTTGCCGCGTGCGCCCTGTAAACAAATTCAACTCGTACCGCTTCGCCCACCGCTCGATCTGCGCCGGTGAAACGATGTGCTTTTCGTTTTTAACATTTCCCGGCCGGCCCGGCGTCCCCCAATAAAACTTGCTGAATGCGTCGCGCGCCTCTTCGTAATTCATCGGCTTTCCGAGCGCCGTCACCCAGCTCGAGACCATCGCCCAATCGTCGTTGTTTCCGGGCTTGGCCTTCCACTTATGCAGCTCCGCGTACGTCGCGCGCTTACCGGTCAAATGCCGCACGGTGTCCAGCGCGGACCGCCAATACGTCCCGCGCACATCTACCAGCACGCCATCCACATCAAAAATCAAAATCTCCGGTGAAACCGTCTGCTTCCTACCGCGGCTGGCTTTGCCCACATGTCCTCATCAAAAAGCGCATCTCAAAAGTTTGCGGCCCGGCCCACAATGCGTCAAGCGTGCGGGAATGTCATAATAGTTTCAACGCGACAAGGAGCGTCTAATGCCGAAGTACAGTGGCGTGGATTTTATCGATTTCGATTCCCAGCTCAACGACGAAGAGAAACTCGTGCGCCAGGCTGCCCGCGAATTCGTCGAAAACGAAATTATCCCCATCATCGAAAAACACAGCCGCGAAGCCACATTTCCGATGCATCTCGTTCCGCAACTCGGCGAACTCGGTTTTTTTGGCGCGAATCTCCAAGGTTACGGTTGCGCCGGCATGTCCAACGTCGCCTATGGCCTCATGACCCAGGAACTTGAGCGCGGCGATTCCGGCCTCCGCAGCTTCGTCTCCGTGCAGGGCGCGCTCGTCATGTATCCGATTTACACCTTTGGCAGTGACGCGCAAAAAAATAAATGGCTCCCGCTCTTGCAACAAGGCAAAGCTATTGGCTGCTTCGGCCTTACCGAACCCCAGTTCGGCTCCAATCCCGGCGGCATGCTCACTCGCGCCGTCAAAAAAGGAAACAAGTACGTCCTCAACGGCGAGAAGATGTGGATTACCAGCGGCTCCATCGCCAACGTCGCCGTTGTCTGGGCAAAATGCGAAGACGAAAAAGTCCGCGGCTTCCTGGTTGAAAAGGGCACGTCCGGCTTTAAAACGTGGGACGTGCACGGTAAATGGTCGCTCCGCGCTTCCGTTACAAGCGGCCTTTCTTTCAGCGATTGCGAAATCCCGGAGGAAAATCTTCTACCCGGCGTCACCGGTCTCCGCGGTCCGCTCAGCTGCCTCAATCAAGCGCGCTACGGCATCGGCTGGGGCGCCATCGGCGCAGCCATGGCCTGTTACGACACCGCCCTGCAATACGCAAAAACCCGCAAACAGTTCGCCAACAAGCCCATCGCCTCGCACCAGCTCGTTCAGGAAAAACTCGCCTGGATGATTACCGAAATCGTGAAAGCTCAACTCCTCGCGATGCACGTCGGCCGCCTCAAAGACGCTGGCAAAGTCGATCCCTCTCACATCTCCATGCTCAAAATGAACAACGTTGGCATCGCGCTCGACATCGCCCGTAAATCCCGCGACGTCCTCGGCGCCAACGGCATCGTCGACGACTACTGCATCATGCGCCACATGAACAATCTCGAGTCCGTCTTCACCTACGAAGGCACCAACGATATCCACAAGCTCGTCATCGGTGAAAAAATCACTGGCATCGCCGCCTACGTTTAACCACACGGGAACGCCGATCTCCCGATCGGCCTCCGTGCCTTTGTAAAGCCGGCTTTCCGAAGCGGCCCGTTTCATCTTCGGCACCATCGACTCCAGTCGCTCCTGCTCTCGCAATCTCGGCAACACACACTCTGACCAAATCTCACCGGCGCCTCAATTGCGGTATCGTGGTCTTTCATGGACCCTCAGGTCACTCGCAGCCGCCAGCGTATCTTGGAGTGTGCCGTTACCCTTCTGCGGGACCGTGGTCCGGCGCCAGAGCTTACCGTCGCCGCGGCAAAAGCTGCCAACGTGCCTCTCTCCGTTGCCCAGCAATTCTTTCCAAATGACGAAGAGCTGATCCTCGCGTTCTATCTTCGTCTTGCGAACGAACTCGAATCTCGCGCTTCAGCCTTGCCGGACGGATCCGTTTCCGAGCGTTTCCGCGCCCTGATGCTCGCCAAACTAGAGCTGGTCAGTCCTTATCGCGACGCTTTCGCCGGGCTCTTCGCAAAAATGTTGAACCCGCAGGCCAACATCGGCGTCCTCAGCCGGCAGACGGAACTAGTTCGCTTGCGCGCTCGCGCCGCCTTTGCCATCGCAGTTCGCGGCGCCGACGACGCGCCGCATGACGCGTCCGCAACCCAGCTCATTCAAGGTCTATACGCAGCACATCTCGCGTTGCTTCTTCTCTGGAGTCAGGATCGCTCCGCCGATTCGAAGAGCACTCACGCCGCGCTCAGTCTTTTCGCCAAACTAATTTCGCAAATCCGGCGCGCGCGCTGGCTGCCTGGCTCCGGCGGGCTTTTCGACAGCATTGGCGACATTTGTGGCCCCCTCGTTGATCCTCCAGCGAACCCAGCTCACACCGCAAAAGCAGAAGAGATTCTCCGCCTCGTGTTTCGGCATCGCCGTCTTTTGCCCACTGCCGAAAAATGCAAAAGCTCCGGCAAGGACGGCGTCTGCGATCTCTGTCTTGAGCCACATCTTCCGCTCGTTCGTCGATTCATCGGCGCCGGCCTCCCCGTTCATTTCGTGCTCCCCGCATTTCCTGCCAAATCGCCCAACCCGGAAAAAGTCCTCGGCCGCATTCCCGACATGGCTGAAGAGATCAGCCTCCGCTTCCTCAACGATCTCTGCGCGCAAATCCGTTCGGTCTACCCTCCAGGGGCGCGCATAACGATTTGTTCGGACGGTTTGGTTTTCAGCGATCTGGTCGGCGTCGCCGACTCTGACGTGATCGACTATGGCCAACACGTCTCCCGAATCATCGGTCAACTCCAGCTTGAGGATCTGGACACGTTCCACCTGCAGGATCTCTACGACGCCGTGGCAGAGGCCAATCAAATGCGCGATTCGCTCTGCTGCCATTACGCGGAATCTATCGAGTCCATTCGCGAGCGCCTTCATTCCAACGAGAACCAGCAAGCGCTCTTCAACGGCATTCAGCGCTTTCTCTTCGAGGATCGCGTCGCGATCGAAAAAGATAAGAGCCGCTCGCGCATTCGTAACGAGTGCAAAGAACGAACGTACGAACTGATCCGCCGCAGCGACGCTTGGGGCCGCCTCGTCGCGGACTGCTTCCCCTCATCTCTGCGTCTTTCCATTCATCCACAACCGTCGCACTCCGAGAAAATCGGCATTCTGCTCGGCGAATCGCGCGATGTTTGGCTTACACCCTGGCATTCCGTCGCGCTCAAGGAAAAGAGCCGCTTTCTGCTCGTCAAGCGTCGCGAGGCGCTGGACCTCGGCGCCTCCGTCATCGAAAAAGACGGCCATCCCTATTACATGGAGCTGCCGCGATGATCGATCCGCACGAAAATGTGTGCGCCGCTCGCGACCGCTATCTCGCCGCTTCAGGCTTCACCACTGACTCTTACACCGACCCGAATTTTGTCGTCGGCGTCGGTTTCATCAAGTTGCGATTCCGCAATCCCGGCCTGTTGCCATATCACGATCTCCATCACGTCGCCACCGGTTATGATTCTTCGCTTCTCGGCGAAGCGGAAATCAGCGTCTTCGAACTTCGCAATGGCGCCGGCACCCCTCTTATTTTCTTTCTCTGCTGCGGCTCGATTCTCGTAGGCTTGTGCCTGTCGCCGCAGCGCATGTGGCGCGCGTGGAGAGCCGCCAGGGGCGCGCACTCCTTGTACGGCACGCAGATTCCGTACGAAACGTTGCTCGCCATGGATGTCTCCGCGCTCCGCAAGACAATGGCTTTGGAGTCTCAATGAACAACCATCTTTCGCAATCTCGTCCGCTTTCGCCCTTCGGCATCGAAGTCACCGCATCCGCAGCTTCCTCGAATGTCGAACAAGTCGGGGCGTCGCAATTGAAAATGTGGATGTCTCATCATCGCTACGTTCTTCTCCGTGGATTTGCCGCGCTCTCCACCGATTCGCTGATGCAGCTCGCCCGCTCTCTCGGCAAACCGCTCGAATGGGAATTCGGCGCCGTGAACGAACTTGTCGCCAAATCCGACGCAAAAAATTACATCTACACCACTGCCGCCGTGCCCTTTCATTGGGACGGCGCATTCGTCGGCAAAATTCCCCGCTACATTCTCTTCTCCTGCGAGGTCGCCCCGCCCTCTGACAGCGGCGGCGAAACCATCTTCTGCGATGGCGCACAAGTCCTGCGCGGCGCCAAGCCCGAACAACGCGCTCTTTGGAAGTCCGTCTCGATTACATACTCCACCGAAAAGGTCGTCCACTACGGCGGCTCGTTCACGTCTCCGATGGTCGTGAACCATCCCGACAGCGGCGAGGAAACCCTTCGCTTCGCCGAACCCGTGAGCGATCTGAATCCCGTTTCGCTGGACATTCCCAATCTCACGCCCGCGCAGCGCGATTCGCTCATCTCCGAAATGGCCATCATGCTCCGCGATCCACGGTTCTGTGCGGCTCACTCCTGGCGCGCCGGTGACGTTCTCATCGCGGACAATTTCGCTCTCTTGCATGGGCGCAACGCCTTCCTGCACGCCGCCCTTCGCCACATTCGCCGCGTCAACATACTCTGATGCGCAAACTTCTCCATTTCCTTCGCGACCTGCTCATTATCCGCCGCGTCGAATTTCGCATCGCTGAAATTCCCATCGTCGCCATGCCCGCGTTGCTCATCAACAAAACCCTCGCCGCCCTCAAAACGCAGACTTTCTGGGAAGGCGTCCTCATCTTCTTTTTTCTCTTCGCCTTCGGCGACATGATCAACTGCCTCGCCGACCGCGACCTCGACGCCAAGTACAAGCCGCATCTTTCCCGCGCCGTATACAATCTCGGCGTCCCCTTCGTCACCTTCCAAGTGATTTTGTGGGCTATTCTCGCCCTCGCGCTGGCCGCGCACGTTTCCTGGCTTCTGCATCGCTGGCAACTCTTCGCGATGACCGCCGTCGGTCTTGCGCTCGGCGCCGCCTATTCCGTCGAGCCGTTCCGCCTCAAGGGCCGCGGCCTCGCCCAACTCGCCTGCTTGTGGCTCATCATTTTCGTTGGCCCGATGTTTATGATCGCCATGCTCTTCGGCACTAGACCCACGCTGGAACTCGTCGCTTTCGCATCCGCCTACGGCGCGGTCCAAATGGGAATCATCCTCGTCAACACCGCCGAAGACTATCCCGAGGACCGTGAAGCCGGCGTACGCACTGTCATTGTCACGCTTGGCCTCGCGCGCGGTATTCGACTCGCCTCCGTTCTCGCCGGCGCCGGAGCACTCGTAATGATTTCCACGCTCGCCGCCCTTTATTGGCTTCGCGCCGTTCCTCTCGCTCGCACGTTAGGGTTGCTTCCCGTCGTCGCCGCCTGCGTTTGGCTCACCACCGCGATTCAACGGCTGTCCCGCAACGTCGCCGCCGCCGCGCTCGAGGACGGCATCGCCCTCGTCAAAACCGCCGCCAAAAACGTTCCCGCATGGGTCACCGTTGTTGCGTGGACCTCGTTCATCGCCGTCGCTATCCTGTTCCTCACTTCTTCAAAACTTCTCTAAGTTCTCACAATCACCACCGAACTTTGCAGTTCAAAGTACTTGACAACGCACAGCTCTCCCGCTATCCTTCCTCTCGCACACCAAAGAGGTGCCCCATGACTTCTTCCGCCTCCTCCCCGCAAACCGATAACTTCCGCGAACTCCTCTCCACCGCGGCCCGATTCTGGGAGCCGCGCCGCATTCTCTACAACCTCATCTTGCTCGGCGTATGCATCGTCTGGCTCATCGCTTCCTGGCCGCACTTCCGTCCCGCGCTCCATCTAGCCACTCTTCTTCCTATGACCGCTCTCGCCCTCTTCGCCAATTTCTGCTATTCCGCTGCCTATCTCGTTGACATCACGCTTCTCAACTCCAACCTCCGCGCCTCCTGGCTCTCGCATCGCTGGATTCTCTGGCTCGTCGGCACGCTCTTCGCCATTCTGCTCGCCAATTATTGGATCGCTGACGAAATCTATCCCGACGTGCGTTGACGCATCCTCCTTGTCATCTTCCGCACGCGCGAGTTATCGTGCCTACGGGGGAAGTCACATGCGCATCCGCTCTTTGCTGAAGGTCGTTCTCGCGGCCACACTCTTCACGTTCTTGTCCGGCTCTTCGCTACTCGCGCAACAAAAAACCGCCGCGCCATCCCCAACCAGGCCAAAAATTCGCACCATCACCGCTTTCCTCAATCTCGACCGCGCGCAAGTTCAGCAGCAAATCGCCGACGCGCTTCAAATGCTCCGCCGCGCCAAAACCATTTTCGAATCACGCGGCTACGAAGTTCAAACCATCCGTATCGCCACGCAGCCCTTCCCCGAATACACCAAGGGCCTCACGCCGCAACAAACCATCGCTTTTTTTAAGGATCTCGACGCCCTCGCCGAAAAGGAAAAATTCGCGCCCGGAATCGGTCCCGCCATGCTTAACGCCGATGACCCCGAATCGCAGGCCGATTTACTCGCCGATATTCTTGCCAACACCAAACATATTCGCGGCAGCATCGTCATCGCCGGAGAGGACGGCGTCCGCTGGCGCGCCATCGGCGCTGCCGCACGCGCCATCAAGAAACTCGAAGACTCCACCGAACACAGCCAGGGCAATTTCAATCTCGGCGCCATCGCAGACGTTCCGCCGCTTTCGCCATTCTTCACTGCCGCGTACGTCGACGGTTTCGGCCATCAATTCGCCATCGGCCTCGAATCCGCCAACGTCGTAGCCGAAGCCTTCCGTGGCGCTACCGACATCGATTCCGCCAGACAAAAATTAACCGGCATGCTCTCGAGCGAAGCCATCGAAATCGAGCGCCACGCCAATCGCATTGATATGGAAACCGGCTGGGCCTATGTCGGGATCGATCTTTCTCCCGCCCCGCTGAAAGATGTGTCCATCGGCGCCGCCATCGAAAATCTCATCGCGCAACCCTTCGGCTCGGCCGGAACGCTCACCGCAGCAGCCACCATCACCGCCGCCGTCAAAGCCGTAAGCGTGAAACAAACCGGCTACAACGGCCTCATGCTTCCCATTCTCGAAGACTCCCGCCTCGCCGAACGCTGGAGCCAGGGCCGCGTCACCCTCGAAGGCCTACTCTCTTACTCCGCCGTTTGCGGCACCGGCCTCGACACCATTCCGCTTCCCGGCGACGTCTCCACCGCTCAACTTTCTCTCATCCTCGCCGACGTCGCCACCCTCGCCGTCAAATGGCACAA
>Ga0137412_10001255_pt1 | contig 19467 bp, 12 predicted proteins | sample CZODoug2_1_16fun_FD_122160 | JGI IMG/M metagenome (GOLD analysis project Ga0137412, IMG submission 122160) | Vadose zone soil fungal communities from Angelo Coast Range Reserve, California, USA - CZODoug2_1_16fungal (Hybrid Assembly) | ecosystem: Environmental > Terrestrial > Soil > Vadose zone...
GAGCGTTCTCACCTGCCACAGCTCACTCGCGTGAGCCGTTGTCAGACCTGCTGAAGGTTTTCCTCCAGCCGGTCACCGAGGTGATTCGCACCGGCGGTTTATTTTCTGTGGCACTGTCCGTAACCGAATCCACGCCTTGCAATTGCTGCACGAGAATCCGGCCCCCTGGCGTTACCAGGCGCGTTGCCCTTTAGTCTGAGGCGCCACACGCCGAAGACTTTCGTCTCGGGCGTTTGGCGTTGAAGACTACGGTGTCCGGACTTTCCTCCCGGCCTGCCTTCTTGCGAAGGCCTGCCCAGCGATCACCCGGCCTGCCCGCCAATCACAGTATATCCTGCGCAACCGCATTGGGCCAGGAAATCGGCCTCAAATTTGAACGGCCCACAGCAAAACCGTGCAGTGCATCGTCCGAAGCTCGCTAATTCGCGCCAGTCGCCGAAGCGCTCAATGGCTTCGCAGTATAGACGGTGATCTCAACGCGGCGGCTTGCCTCGCGCGCCTTCTTGCCTTTGCCCTCATCGATGAGTTTCTGCTGGCCCAAACCCACCATGTGGATTCGGTAGACAGGAATGTTATGCGAACCGACGAGGTAAGAAATCACGGAATTTGCGCGCTCCCGGCTGAGGCGGTCGTTGTAGTCCTCCGACCCGGTTTGATCCGTGTATCCTTCCACCGTGATGAAATATCGCTGCAGCGAACCGATCTGCTTGGCCACATCGTCCAGTTTCGCCTTTTCATCACTGGTGAGAGTGTTTTTGCTGACGCCAAAATGCACGACCGCCTGATTGGCGGGCTTGTAGTCATCGATATTCGCAACCACTGTGCGAAGGTCGCTCAAGTCCTTTGCATTTTGGTTGGCCTTGGACATCGCTCCTTTGGACTGGTTGTCGGCCGTCTTCGCGATCTCGCTGGTCGCGTCGAGTTTCTTCTCATCCTCATCCACGACCTGATTCGTCTTGTTAATGTCCGAGACCTGCGCCGAATCGCGCTTCTGCGAGCTTTGATCGACTTGATCCACCTTCTTATCGATGGGCGTGATGGCCTGCCGGACATATTCCTTCGTCGCGCAACCTGCGATAAAAAGTGAACCTATCGCCAGGGCAATCGTCGTTGCTGCACTTGCCTTGCTCATTTTGCTTTCTCCCCCCATTTCGCTCTTCCGGGTCTGCCGGGCACGTTTCGACATGACCTATGCGTCTCCACACACCAGAGTCTACAAGAGCTAGAGATTGACGCACGTCAATGACCATTCTGAGATAAAGCGGGCGGCAACTGCAAACGATTTGTTAACAATAAAATACAGGCAAGTGATCGGAGGCAGCCCTTAAATTTTGGTGGTACTAGTCCGCGTATTCTTTACACGTATGTCCAGTCTAAACACACACTTGGAAGGAGGAAAACTTAGCTCGCGCTTGGAAGCTACGATGCCTGAAGGATCTTCAGAACATGGATCGTTGCGGCGTCTTCTTGGACTGCGATTTCGGCCCCCGCCCTTTGCTCTCGTCCGAATTCCTCTGCGCGCGTCGGCTCTTTTTCGATTTTGCCGGATCCTTTGCCGATTCTCTCTGTTCCCGTGAGATTTCCAACTTCCCCGAAAGTAATTTATCAAAATCATCTTCATGCAAGATGGTGACGCCTAGAGAGCGCGCCTTTTCATGCTTGGAGCCCGGGTCTGCGCCCACGACGACGTAATCGGTCAGCTTGCTCACCGACCCCGACACTTTGCCGGCGTGGCGCAGCACTTCCGCGCCGGCCTCGTCGCGCGAGCGTCGCGCCAACGCGCCTGTGAAAACGAACGTTTTCCCCGCGAAGCGCGCATCCTCCGGCGCCTGGCGCTTCTCTGTCATTTTCAATCCTTCGTCCTTGAGGCGCTTGATCAGCTTTTGATTTGCGGGCTCGGAGAAAAAATCGGCGATACTTTGCGCGACTTTGGGGCCGACCTCCGGAACTTCCATGAGCTCTTCGACGGTGGCCTCCGCGAGTTTGGGGAGCGACGCGAAATGATCGGCCAGAAGTCGTCCCGTACGCTCTCCGACAAAGCGGATGCCGAGGGCGTAAATTAGCCGCGCGAGGCTGTTGTTCTTGCTCGCCTTGATTTCATCGATCAGATTCTGCGCCGATTTTTCAGCCATGCGCTCGAGCGCGGCCACATCTTCGATCTTCAATTCGTACAAATCCGCAAAGTCTTTTACCAGGCCCTTGTCCACAAGCTGATCGACAATTTTTTCGCCCAGGCCGTCGATGTTCATGGCGTGCCGCCCGGCAAAGTGCAACAGCGACTCTTTGCGCTTGGCCGGACAGCTCGCGTTGACGCAGCGGTAGGCGACCTCTTCAGGATCCTTGTGAATTTTGCTGCCGCATTCCGGACATCGCTCGGGAATGGCGATCTCTCGCCGCGGCTTCCCTTCCTTGACGACTTTGATGACGTGCGGGATGACTTCCCCGGCGCGCTCCACGATCACGCTATCGCCGATGCGCAACCCCAGCCGCTCGATTTCATCCATGTTGTGCAGCGTCGAACGGCTGACCGTCACGCCGCCGACCTCGACGGGTTCGAGCACCGCAACCGGCGTGAGCGTCCCCGTGCGTCCCACCTGAAAAATAACGTCGTTCACGACTGTCGTTTCCTGCCGCGCCGGATATTTGTACGCGACGGCCCACCGCGGCGCCTTCGATGTGAAGCCCAATTCCTGCTGCATCGCGATTTCATTGACCTTGATCACGATGCCATCGATTTCGTATGGCAGCTTCTCGCGCTTCCCTTCCCACGCATCGATGAATTTTTTCACTTCGTCGAGCGAGTGACACAGCCGCCAGTCGGGCGAAACTCGGAAGTGGAGCTTGCGCATGGATTCGAGGGCTTCCGAATGCAGGCGTGTAGGTACGCGCCCGCCGGCCAGGAGCAGGTAGCCATAGAAGTCGAGACGCCGCGCCCGCGTGATTTCCGGATCGAGAACGCGCACCGAGCCGGCCGCCGCGCTGCGCGGATTCGAGAATCGCTTTCCGCCCTGCTCTTCCTGCGTCTGGTTCAAATCTTCGAAGGCGCGCCGCGGCATGATGATCTCACCGCGAACTTCGAAATCTGGAGGCATGTGCAGTTTCTTCAGCTCCCCCGCATCCACACGCAACGGGATCGACCGGATGGTACGCACATTTGCGGTAACGTCTTCGCCGGTCGTGCCATCGCCGCGTGTGACACCGCGCGTGAACACTCCGCCTTCGTACACAAGCGACATACTCAACCCATCGAATTTGTGCTCGGTGACGTAGTCGATGCGGTCTCGGCCTGCGAGGTCCCGGACACGACGGTCAAATTCTTCGAGCTCTTCCATCGAATACGTGTTGTCGAGACTCATCATCGGGGGAGAATGCCGGCGCGTCTCGACGCCCTTGCGTGGCGCGCCGCCAACGCGCTGCGTCGGAGAATCCGGGGTGACAAGTTCGGGATGGGCGGACTCGAGGCGCTGGAGTTCCTCCATCATCCGGTCAAACTTGACGTCGGAGATTTCCGGTTCATCGAGCACGTAGTAGAGATATTCGTGCTTGCGGATGTCGTCGCGCAGCTTTTCGATCTGCTTGGCAATCGGCGTGCTCTTTACCATTTGGCCTCGCAAAAGCGAACTAAACGGAGGTTTAGTATACAATGCGTGTCCCGGCCTCGAAACTGGATGTCCATGATTAGCTCAAATTCGATCCTGCAGGAAAACAGTACGAACTACATGCCTTCGGAAGTTCGAGATGCAGTGTTGATCGTGAATCCCAACGCGGGTCGCGGACGGCGCACGCCGCAGCTGGACGAGGCGCGGCACGTTTTTCGCAATGCGGGAATTGAAACGGAACTGCAGGAGACGACTGCTCCCGGGGAAGCCACGAGCCTTGCCCGCCGAGCCGTTGAACGATCGCGTCAGCTCGTTCTCGTCTGCGGCGGCGATGGCACGGTGAACGAAGTCGTGAACGGCCTCGCCGGCAGCCAGGTTCCGCTGGCCGTGTTGCCCGCCGGAACGGCCAACGTCCTTGCGAAAGAGCTTTCCCTTCCTTGGAATTTGGCCCGCGCCGCCGAACGCATCGTCCGGGCGCAGTATCGCCGCATCGCCCTGGGTCTCGCCACCCCGGAACAATCCAGCGGCGAGCCTCGCTATTTCCTCAGCCTGGCGGGCGCCGGCGCCGACGGGGCCCTCGTGGCGGCCGTCCGTCCGGAAATCAAGACTCGCGCGGGAATCATTGCGTACTGGCAAGAAGGCCTTCAGCAATTGACACGGTACAAATTCCCGCGCTTTCGAGTTACTACAGGAGAAGTTTCTATAGATGTTACTCTCGTAATCGTGGGACGCACGAAACACTACGGCGGGCCGTTCATGATCACCACTGAGGCAGATCTTCAAACACCCCAATTTGAACTCGCGTTCGTGACCACGCGAAGCGCCTGGCGCTACCTCGCCTATATGCCCCTGATCTGGACGGGCCAGTTGCGGGGCGCGCGGCACGTGCAATTCTGCAAAGCCACTTCCCTACAATGTGTCGCCCTCGATTCCTCCCCCGTGCTGATCCAAGTCGACGGAGAGCCTGCCGGGCGTCTCCCGGCCGAATTCCGCATCGTGCCCGACGCGCTCACACTCGCCATGCCTGATCCGTTGTAGTATTTCACGCGGCGCGCGACATCAGTCCTTGCGGGCTCCAAGCAGAGCCGGCTCCCGACATCCACGCCGGCGAGGCTCAAACCTTTTTCATGGAACCAGTGGCCCATGCGCTCACTTCGATCGCTCTCGGACGCGCCGGTCTGAATAAGATAACGCGCATGGCCACGCCGGTCCTGCTCGTTTCGGGCTTGGTGGCCGATGTGGATTGGGTCACCCGTTTCGGCGGGGCAAGCGCATTTCTCCATGGCCACCGCACAGCAACGCATTCACTGCTTGGAACCGTTGTGCTCATCGCAGCAGTCACCGCGGGTTTCTGGCTTGCCGGACGCAAATATCCGAAACTCGCCGTCGGAATTTTCCCCGCGCTGGTTATTTGCGCAGTTGGCGCGGGAGTTCATCTGCTGCTCGACTTGCTGAACGGCTACGGCGTGGAACTGCTGTGGCCCTTCGGTCCGAGGTGGTACGCGTGGGATATTGCGGACTCCGTGGACGCATGGATGATTTTTTTCCTAATGGCTGGATTGCTGGTGCCGGAGCTGTTCCGGCTCGTTCTTGAAGAAATCGGATCGAAGCCAAAAAAACGTGGGCGGCAGCGCGGCGCGATCGTGGGCCTCAGCCTTGTGGCCTTATTTGTTGCGGGGCGCGCGCTCGCGCACGCTCGGGCCGTAGCGCTGCTCGATTCGCGCGAATACCGCGGCCAGGCGCCCCTCCAAGTCGCAGCTTTCCCCCACCCTTCCAACCCGTTGGTGTGGTCCGGCGTTGTGGAGACGGACAACGCGCTCGTCAATGTGAACGTGCCGCTCGGTCCCGGCTCTGCCTTCGATCCGGATCTGGCGGACGCGCATTTCAAACCGGAAGATTCGCTCGCGCTCAAGAACGCCGTGAAAAGCGCAACGGCCATCGAGTTCCTAAGTTACGCCCGATTTCCGCTCGCCAACGTTGAGCCCGATGGTGGCGGCTTTCAGGTCCGCCTTCGCGACATGCGTTTCGCATCCGAATTGCCCGGCAGACGCGGCATCATCGCTGTCATTCATTTGAATGCGCAAAGCCTCGTCATCGACGGGCATCTTGAATTCGATGCACCGCCATTGAATTGAGCGTTAGATTGAAATCTTCCAACCCGTAGGCACACTTGTCCGACCAAGCAGAGCAGCACCCTGGGCGACAACTTCTCGAAATGTTTGCAGGGCGCAAACATATTTAGTTCCGCTTTCCGAAATTTAACACAGAGAACACGGAGAATAGCCACAGAGAGCACAGAGGGTCTACTGGAAAAGACCAAAATTGGACTGCGGAAAGTAAATCGCCGATCTCTCTGTGTTCCTCTGTGGTCCTTTGTGTTCTCTGTGTTAATCTTTTAGATATTTAATCTAACTAATAACAAACTCTCGTGTGTGTCAGCCGCCTAACTTTTGGCCCAGCGCGGAGAGGATCACCTAGTTGCGGGTGGTTGTCGAAATACCAGACGGGACGCCAGATACAGCACCATAACGACAGTGAGGGCGATTCCAGCAACCTCAAGCTTGTGTGTAAAAAGAAATTGGCTTCCCTGATTCCCATATTTGACAGCCAGGAGGCCCTCAGCAAAAAAGCGAAAGCCGCGGGCCAGGATCAGCCCGAGCACGAAAGTTCCTACGGGCATTTCCAATGCTCCTGCCGCGAGGACGAACACTTTGAAGGGGGTCGGCGGAGGCAGCAGCGCCGTCACCAGGATGCTGACAAGACCATTTCGCTTGGTCCAAGCTTGAATTCGTTCCGCGCGGGGGCCAGCCTGTTTGTGGAACATGGCCTCGCCCCCTTTTCGCGCAAGGTAATACAGGAGCAAACAGCCTCCCACCGAACCGAGCGTCGCCATTCCAGCGTAATAGGGCATGCGCGCGGGATAGTGAATTGAAAGGTCGATCAGGAGCAGATCATTGATGATCGGAAAGGTGAGAATCGAAGAGTCCAGGAACGCGATCAGAAACAGACCCAGTCCTCCGGTGGAAGCGACGATCCCCTGCAGCCAGAGAGGTAAATGGATTTGCTGCGTCGGTGATTGCATAAGGGGCGTTCGAAGAATTTGAAGGGCGCGGGCTCTACTTGTTTACCCTGACTCCCGAAGGGGAGCCCGCCAAAAGATTGTATCAGAGATATTTCGATTCAACGGGCGGGGTGGTCATCCCCGGAAAGGTGCGCTGACACATCGTGGAACTCAGCCCACATCAGCTCCGCAGTTTACAGGATTCTTGCTTGACACCATTCGGTGCCGATTGGATTATGGCGGCGTGCAGTCCATTTCCATATGAATCGATCTTAGAACAAAGGAGGAACTATGCTGAACCGGCGGGAGTTCCTGGCAGTTACAGGCGCGAGCGCAATCAGCACGGCATTGACTACGGTGCCGAGCTTTTCTCCTGTGCACGCACTCCCACTTGCGAAGGCTGATTTCACCCTTCGCATCGGCCCGGTCAGCTTGGAGATCGCGCCTGGCACCGTGATCAACACAATCGGTTACAACGGCAAGGCGCCAGGTCCGGTGCTACGCATGCGCGAAGGCAAGCGCGCTACGTTCGACGTCTATAACGACACGGACGTGCCCGAACTCGTGCACTGGCATGGCCAGTTCGTTTCCGCGGAAGTGGACGGCGCCGAAGAAGAAGGAACTCCGTTCGTTCCCGCCCACGGACGCCGCCAATATGCATTTACTCCGCAACCCTCCGGCACGCGCTGGTATCACACGCATGTCATGGCCGCTGAACACCTTGATCGAGGCGGATTCACCGGTCAATTTGGATTTTTTTACGTTGAGCCAAAGAACGAGCCGGGAAAGTATGACCAGGAAATCTTTCTCGCCGCGCATCACTGGGAACCTTCCCTCGCCCACATGGGACCGCAGAACAACGGCTGGGAGATCGCTTACAAGAGCTGTTCGTTCAACGACAAAGCGCTCGGACACGGCGATCCCGTTCGCGTCAAGCAGGGACAGCGCGTACTTTTCCGCTTCCTTAATTCCAGCGCGACGGACGATATCCAACTCGCCTTGCCCGGCCACAAGTTCAAAGTAATTGCGATGGACGGAAATCCGGTCCCATCGCAAGCATCAGTAGAAGTGCTGACAGTAGCCATCGCGGAACGCGTGGACGCACTCGTGGAAATGAACCAGCCGGGCGTTTGGATCCTCGGCGCGGTGAATGAGGAGGAGCGGCAGAAGGGGATGGGAATCGTCATTGAATATGCAGGCCAAACGGGTGAGCCAAGCTGGGTGGCTCCGGCCAAGTCTACCTGGGACTACACTATTTTTGGCACCGAGGCAAAACTTCCCGAGCCAGATGGACGGTTTGAACTAACGTTCAAGAAAATTCCGGGAGAGCGAGTAACGTTCAATCGCTGGACCATCAACGGGAAATCGTGGCCGGACACCGATCCTTTGGTGGTCCAAGCCGGCAAACGCTATCGTATGATCTTTCACAATGAGACCGGCGACAGCCACCCCCTGCACCTCCACCGGCACGATTTTGAGATCGTCAATATCGGCGGCAAAGCATCTGCGGGTGTGATGAAAGATATCGTGAACGTTACTCGTTTCAGCAATGCTGAGGTTGATTTCGTCGCGAATCATCCCGGACTTTCATTGTTCCACTGCCACATGCAATTGCACATGGATTTCGGATTCAAGGCCTTGGTCAAATACGCGTAGTGGAGTGCCAATCTGCTGACTTTGTGGCACACTGCATCTCGATGCATGCTTTCACAATCTGGCCCCGGGAGGAATCAGGATGAAACGTATGATGTGGATGGCGGTAATTTGCTTGGCCGTGCCGGTCGCAGCTCGCTCGCAAGGGTCGGCGTCAAATCCGGTATCGACGGCCGTAAAACGGACCCTTGACCTTTACTCCAAGAATCTTGTAGCCGCTGCTCAGGAAATGCCCGCCGAAAAATACGCCTACCATCCGACGCCGGAAAACATGACCTTCGGAAAATCAATCGCGCATATCGCCGAGGTGAACAACTTCGCCTGCTCGAAGGTTTCGGACATGCCTGCGCCACAAACTCCAAAGCTCAATGAATCAGACAAGGACAAGCTGGTTGAAGCGCTCAAGGTCTCGGTGGATTTCTGCGCGCAGGCTTTCGCGAAATTGACTGACGCAACCCTGGGAGAGCAAGTCCCGTGGTTCGGTGGAAGGCAGATCCCGCGCATTTCCGCGGCCCTGGAAGTTACAAACGATTTGGTCGACCACTACGCGGCACTTGCAGTTTACTTGCGTCTAAACGGCCTACTGCCTCCTACAGCGCAGAAAAAGCCGTAGCCGGCGCATTTGGAATCCGGGTTCGTACCGGCTGGCTAAGTTTCCTGCGATTTTTCCTCGAGGGCAATCACTTCGCGCAGCCTCTGAAGCAAGACGCGCCTCGCGAAGGGCTTTTGTATGATCACGGCATCCAGATTCATCAACCCGTAGTCGCTGAACCCCGTGTATCCCGACATGTAAACGACTCTTGTTTCCGGACGTGAGGCAGTCAGACTCTCGGCCACTGCACGGCCATTCATTCCGGGCATCACCACGTCCGTCAAAAGAAGATGGATCGGCCCACGGTGCTGTCGAGCGATGCGGATCGCCTCACTGCCGCAACTCGCCTCCAATACGGTGTATCCGCTATCCTCGAGTTGGTTACGTGTAAGGGTGCGAAGGGATTCTTCGTCTTCCACTAACAGTATCGTCTCCGCTCCCCGGGCCAGGGCCGCTGCGCCATCATTTGTGTGGACGCGCGGGAGAGCTTCGCCGACCTGTGGTAAATAAATTGTGAATGTAGACCCTACCCCAGGTTCGCTCTGGACCCACACGTATCCGCCGCTCTGTTTCACGAAACCGTAGACCGTCGCGAGCCCGAGGCCTGTCCCTCGGCCTTGTTCCTTCGTCGTAAAAAAAGGTTCGAAGATGTGCGCCTGCGTCTGGGCGTCCATGCCGGAACCGGTGTCGCTCACGATCAGCATCACATATTCCCCGGGAATCGTGGGCCGATGCCGCAGGGCGAATTCCTCATCGAGATGTGAATTCCTGGTTTCGATGGTCAACCTCCCGCCCCCGGGCATCGCGTCCCTGGCGTTTACCGCCAGATTCATGATGACTTGTTCGATCTGTCCCTGATCGGCAGTCACCGGTCCGAGCGCGGGGGCGAGCGAGGTTTGCAGCTCAATATCTTCACCCAGCAACGGCGGCAGCATCTTGACCATATCCGCGACGATCGTGCTCAGGTTCAACACTTTTGTTTCCAGCACTTGCTGGCGGCTGAAAGCCAGAAGCTGGCGGGTCAGTGCGGATGCGCGGTCGCCTGCCTTCTTGATTTGTTCGACCGCGTTGGTTAGCGGGCTGCCCGCTCCGATTTGTTCCGACACAAAGTCGCTGTAGCCGATAATCACGCCCAGCAGGTTGTTAAAATCGTGGGCGATCCCACCCGCCAGACGGCCGATGGCCTCCATTTTCTGCCCCTGCCGCAATTGCATCTCCATGCCTCGCCGCTCTGAAATATCCTCGATAAAGCCCTCCAGGAATTCCAGGTTGCCCTCGCGATCTCTAACCACGTGCGCATCACACCGGATGGTGAAGGGCCTTCCGTCCTTGCGCTTCCAATCGACTTCGATGCCTTGCACGGAGTCTTGTCGCCGGGACCATGCGGTTGCCACTTCACGTTCCTCGCTATCGTGGTAGACGTCCGTCGCCATGTGCAGACCGAGAACCTCCTGTTCGGAAGTGTATCCGAGCATTTGCACGAGTGCGGGATTGGCTTGCACAATTGTGCCGTCCGGAGTCGAGCGCACAATCCCGAAAGGAGCATTCTCGACAAAAGAGCGGTAACTTGCTTCCGAATGCCGTAGGGCATCTTCCATGAGCTTCCGTTCGGTAATGTCCCGCAAAATCGCGGAACTTCTCGTGATCTGGCCGTCATGATCTCTGATGGGTGAAGCCGTGATAGCGACGGGGCACGGTTTCCCGTCCTTCCTGATCCGTATAGACTCAAGGCGGACGACACTGTTACCCTTCAGCAACTTCGTAACAACCTCGCGGATCTCATGTATACGATCTGGAGGAGCGATCGTCACAACGGGCTTTCCGATCATTTCGCTTCGTGAATAACCCAGCATTCGTTCCGCGCCTGCGTTCCAATCCGTGATGATTCCATCCAGCCCGATGGCGATGATCGCGTCGTCCGAATACTCAACAATTGCCGCCAGCCTGCGAAGGTCTTCTTCCCGGGCTCTCCGTTCGCGTGCTTCCCTCTCTAACGCTTCCACAGTTCGAGCCAGTTCATCCGTGCGCTCGGACACTTTCCTCTCGAGGTCCTCATTAAGCCTACGAATTGCCATTTTGGCGTGTTCCGTCTCCTGTATTTCCATCGTCAATTTGCGAGTGGCAAACACCGCGATCCCTATGGCCACGACAATGGCCATCAAGATCAGGAAAGCCAAAAGTTGCCGCGCCGAGGCATAACTTGCCTTGGTCTCCTCCTTACCCAGGTTCATCTGATTCTCTTCATATTGCACCAAAGCGGCCCAGGCGTCCCGGTGCTTGTCCAAGGCGGGTACGGTTTCGTTGTCCATCACTTTACTTACTTCGGCTGCTGTTACTTGCTTCACAAGCATATCGAAGAGCTTTTGGATGCTTTTACTTGACGGTCCCCTGGTTTCAACGATTTTGGCGAGCAGTTCCTTTTCCTCATTCGAGTCAGCCATTTCATCGATCTTCTTTTCGGCGGCGCCAATTTTCCGCCAATTCCCTGCTCGTTCTACAGGGAAAAGATCGGCTTCCGTCTTGACTGTGTTCTTCATCAGAATAATTTTCATCGTGATTCGGTAGTTCGCATTTGAATAGAACATCGCTTGCCGGGCCAACTGCAACTTCGCCCATCGCTGGTCGAAGAGCCGGCTCACTTCCGCATTCACGTGGCCCATCCGGCTCAATCCGAACCAGCCAACGCCGATGAGTAGCGAAATGAGGAATCCGAATGCGATGCCCAGCTTGACTCCCGTGGAGTCCTTTTTCATTGCCCGTGTCTCCTGTCAGCGCAGCACAAAGGGAGCACCACTATCCCAGGCACTGAGGGTTCTAACCCCAGATGCGGCACCTACGCGCGTCTCTTTCTAGCTCCAGCGGGGCGCTGTTACGATGTTCCGATTGTGCGCTACCCACTCGCAGGGTCAAGCTGTGGGGGAGGATGAAGCTCCTGAAGAGTTACCCCAATGGTAATTGCCCGCGATTGCTTATCCCGTTAAGAGTCGGACGGGCTTCAGAGCGTATGTGAGAACCTGGTTTCGGTCACTGTAGCGCCCGCCCTCCGGCGGACACTGCAAAGTCAAGCATCCGCTCACCGAATGGTAAGAGCTACGGTGCCCGGTCCGGGGTTCCCGCACGGACTCTATAGCCCAGACGTCCTGAAAACCACCCGCATTCCAAAGTAGGTAACTCCCACCTCGTGGAACGGTTTGACCCCCTTACTCGCGCCATGTTATAAAAATGTGCCTTGTACCAACCCTTATGCCGCTCTTGGGTATTTCAAACTTGCGGTAATGCGGGAGCGAAGTTTGTTCGCTGCGGCTAAGGGGAGTACCCCTATCCAGTCTTGAAGAGGCAGCCTGCAGCAAATCCGGTCAGTATTCCTTTCCACGCCCTGTAGGACAAACTCCAGGGCGAAATGGTGTGCCGGAAGTTGGTGTTTCGCGGGTCCGGTTTTCCCTTGAAGCCCGCCGGATAAGGCTAGGTCGAAGGATCGGGAGTTAGCCGGATTGAGAATTCTTGATGGAGGATCACTGATGTCCACTTGGCTCGCGGGCGCATGCTCGCTTCGAAGCCGATTTACGAGGGCAGGCGCCGTGTGCGCTGCCCTGATGTTGTTGAACGTCACGGCCGCCCTGGCCCAGTCCGCACCGGACACCGTGGGCGGCGAGGCAGGCCTGAAGCTTCCCGACCTCTCGCAGATTTCATTCCTCGGCATGGACGGCCACAAGCTGCTGACAATCGGTATTTTGTTTTGCATTTTTGGACTCATTTTCGGTCTCGTCATTTACAACCGGCTGAAGAATCTGCCGGTACACCGCTCGATGCGCGAGGTTTCCGAACTCATTTATGAAACCTGCAAAACGTATCTCGTTACGCAGGGCAAGTTCCTGCTTTTTCTCTGGCTGTTCATCGCCGTTATCATCGTGCTGTATTTCGGAGTCCTGTCTCCCGTGCCGGATAAGCCGATCAGCACCACGCTTCCCGTCATTCTGCTGTTCAGCTTGATTGGAATTGGGGGCAGCTACGGTGTCGCCTGGTTTGGCATCCGCGTAAACACCTTCGCGAATTCACGGACGGCCTTTGCAGGTTTGCGAGGCAAGCCGTATCCGATCTATCAGATTCCGCTCGAAGCCGGCATGAGCATCGGCATGATGCTGATCAGCGTCGAGCTGCTCATGATGCTTTTCATCCTGCTGTTTATCCCCGGAGACTATGCGGGGCCGTGTTTCATCGGCTTCGCCATCGGTGAGTCGCTCGGCGCAGCCGCGCTACGAATCGCGGGCGGCATTTTCACCAAGATTGCCGACATCGGCTCCGACCTGATGAAGATCGTCTTCAAAATCAAGGAAGACGACGCGCGCAATCCTGGCGTCATCGCGGACTGCACAGGGGACAACGCCGGTGACTCGGTTGGACCAAGCGCCGACGGTTTTGAGACCTACGGCGTCACAGGCGTGGCGCTGATTACTTTTATACTGCTGGGCGTCAAGAGCCCCACCGTGCAGGTTCAGTTGCTCGTCTGGATTTTCGTAATGCGTATCGCGATGCTGGTGGCGAGCGCGGCGGCCTACTTCATCAATGCCGCGATCGCCAAGGCGCGCTACGCCAACGTTGACAAAATGAACTTCGAGTCGCCGCTCACTTCCCTGGTCTGGCTCACCTCGTTCATTTCCATCGCGATGACCTTCGCCATCTCCGCCGTCATTATCCCCAGTTTGGGTGACGACACCACGCAGTGGTGGAAACTGGCTTCCATCATCTCCTGCGGAACTCTCGCCGGCGCTGTGATCCCGGAACTCGTGAAGGCTTTCACGTCGACAGAGTCGAGACACGTTAGAGAAGTTGTAACTTCGGCGGAAGAAGGCGGCGCATCACTCGGCATCCTTTCCGGCTTCGTCGCCGGCAACTTCTCGGCCTACTACCTTGGACTGGCCATGGTCTTCTTGATGTCGGTCAGCTATCTTTTTGCCCTCCAAGGCCTCAGTGGATTGATGATCGCGGCGCCCGTTTTCGCCTTCGGCCTCGTGGCTTTCGGCTTCCTGGGCATGGGTCCCGTAACGATCGCCGTCGATTCCTACGGCCCGGTCACGGACAACGCGCAGTCGGTCTACGAACTCTCGTTGATCGAGCAAGTTCCGAACATCAGGGAAGAATTAAAAAAAGACTTTAACTTCGACGCGAATTTCGAACGCGCCAAGGACCTGCTCGAAGAAAACGATGGCGCTGGCAACACGTTCAAGGCGACAGCCAAACCGGTGCTCATCGGGACGGCCGTGGTGGGCGCGACCACGATGATCTTCTCGATCATCATGGCGCTGACAAACGGACTGACAGTCAACGTTGAGAAACTTTCCCTGTTGCATGCGCCCTTCGTCCTGGGCCTGATCACGGGCGGGGCGATGATCTACTGGTTCACCGGCGCTTCGACACAGGCTGTTACCACCGGCGCTTACCGCGCCGTCGAGTTCATCAAGGCGAATATCAGGCTCGAAGGCGTGGAGAAAGCGTCTGTCGAAGACAGTAAGAAGGTCGTCGAAATTTGCACGAAATATGCGCAGAAGGGCATGCTGAACATCTTCATCGCGGTGTTCTTCGCCACACTGGCATTCTCCTTCCTTGAACCTTTCTTTTTCATCGGATACCTGATCTCCATCGCCATTTTCGGTCTGTATCAGGCGATCTTCATGGCCAATGCCGGCGGCGCGTGGGACAACGCAAAGAAAATCGTGGAAGTGGAAATGAAGCAAAAAGGGACGCCCCTGCATGACGCCACCGTCATTGGCGACACGGTGGGCGATCCGTTCAAGGACACTTCCTCCGTAGCGTTGAACCCTGTCATCAAGTTCACCACGTTGTTCGGTCTGCTGGCCGTTGAGCTTGCAGTGAAGCTGACGGCGCAGACCGGTGGCATGCTGACACATGTATTGTCCGCGGCCTTCTTTGCCGTATCGTTCGTGTTCGTCTACAGGTCGTTTTACGGTATGCGCATTAGGCAGACGCAAAACTAGAGTTCGCCTCCGCAAGAGTGGTGAACGGGGCGTCCCGGCGAGGCCGGGACGCCCCGTTTTGTTTTTAAATGTTCGCTTAAGATGACTGAAAATGGAATCTGTTTTCTATATCGTTTGACATCAAACGCCGCCTTTGCTAAGAATCACCCATACCATCCTGCATCTGGGAGGAACTCATGATTTCAAAGGAATCCGGCCGCCGGCGTTTCTTGAAAAACGGCGCAGCGTTAGCCGGCTTGGCTCTAGGAGCGATACAGCCCACGAGCGGACAGGATGCAGGGGCCGAAAAAACCGAAGCGCGCCCCAAAGATTTGCATGCTTACGGCGAGCGCTCCCGATTCGAGAGTTCGGCCCGCCTAGGCGCCATGGGGTTGTACGATCCGGCGCCTTCGGGATACCACCGCGACTTCGGTTTCAGGACTCCCACCCAGGATTCGGTCGGGATCGTCACACCAGCCTCGCTGCATTTCGTGATCGCGCACGGTTACGAGCCTCCTGACATCGACCCCAACGAACATCGTCTCCTGATCCACGGCATGGTCGATCACCCTCTGATTTTCACTTTGGATGAGTTGAAGCGCCTGCCATCGGTCACCCGGCTTCATTTCCTCGAGTGCAATGCTGACAGCGCTCCTTCCGGCCCGACTGGGGCGTTTCGAAGGGCTCCCGGTGCGACGGCGCAGGACACCCATGGGTTTACGAGTTGCAGCGTTTGGACGGGAGTGCCGCTGTCCATACTGCTCAAGCAAGCCGGCGTGCAGGCAGGGGCAACGTGGATCGTCGGGGAGGGATCAGAAAAGGGCAAGCACACGAAGAGCATTCCGATTGAGAAGGCCATGGACGACGTTCTGGTGGCCTACGGCCAGAATGGCGAGGCTCTCCGTCCTCAGCAAGGCTATCCGATGCGTTTGCTCGTCCCCGGCTGGGAAGGCATAAACAATGTGAAGTGGCTGCGCCGAATCAAGGTGGTGAATGAGCCTTATATGGGCATGTGGGAAAGCACCAAGTATCCCAGCCTTAGAATGGACGGCCTGTCGCGGTGGTTCCAATTCGAAATGGGACCACGATCGGTGATTACGCGCCCTTCCGGCGGGCAAAAATTGTCCGGCCCGGGGTTCTATGAGATCAGTGGCTTGGCATGGTCCGGTGGAGGTGTAATCCGCCAGGTCGAGGTCTCCACTGACGGTGGAAATAGTTGGAAGGAAGCCGAAATCCAGGGGCCGGTGAATCCGAAGGCGCACACGCGCTTTGGGTTCGCGTGGAATTGGAATGGAGAAGAAACCGTGCTCCAGTCCCGGTGCACGGATGAGCGCCGCGAGACGCAGCCCACGCCCGTCGAACTGGCAAAATTCTGGCGCGTCGAGCCGGAATTCTTTCGAACGACGGGAACGATTCCCGGGCACTTCAATGCCATTCAACCCTGGAAGGTCAATCGTGATGGGAGCGTTCAAAATGCGCTGGTGCTTTAATTTTTTCGCGCCAGTTGTTGCGTTGGCCGCCTGCGGGGTGGCGCTCGCGCAGGCTCCGGATTACAAAAACGTGGGCAGGGCTCCCACCGAGCAGGAAGTCCAGGCCATGGACATCGCGATCGGCACGGATGGGAAGGAGCTTCCGCCGGGGAGCGGAACCGCTAAGGACGGCGCAAGAATATTTAAAGCCAAATGTGAGGTATGCCACGGGGCCAACCTCGAAGGCAGCCCGACGGCGCCTGCCTTGATGGGAGGCCAAGGTACGTTGACGTCACTGCACCCAAAGTTGACCGTTGGAAGTTACTGGCCGTTTTCGACAACAATATTTGACTATATCCGGCGCGCCATGCCGCGCTACCAAGAGGGTTCGCTCAGTGTGGATGAGGTTTATTCTCTGACCGCATTCGTGCTCTATCGCAACGATATCATCAAAGAAGACGACGTCATCGACGCCAAGAGTTTGCCAAAAATTCAAATGCCGAATCGCAATGGATTCATTCCTCAGAAGCTAGAGGACATTCACGACCCCAAGAAACGGGGATGCCGTCTGGGACATTGCCCTTGATGAGTAGCACAGACTTCAGTCTGTGCGGTTTTGGTTTTCACGCGAGCGGAAAAGCGCACAGACTGAAGTCTGTGCTACTAAAGGCGGGCTCTATTTGGAGCTGCTTAGATACAGTTGAAAAAATGATGAGCTCCATGAGGAGCGAGGAGAAAGCACATGCAAAAGATTTTGAGTAAACTCGGCCGTATCGTGATTGCGAGTTGTGCGGTGATGTGCTTGGCAACGACGCTCTCTGCCGCGGACGCCGTGATTCACGGCGTTGTCAAGGATAGCGCGGGCAAGCCGGTTCGCGGAGCCATCGTGAAAGCGGCGGCGGGAAATTTGAGCGTGTCCGCGTATTCGCAAAATGATGGACGGTACGAGATTACTGTTCCTGCAGGGAGCATTGATGTTTCGGCCGACGCTTATGGATTCGGGCCCAAGCGACAAACGATAGACGCCTCGCAGGCGGTGGAAGCGAATTTCACCATGACGCCCAGAATCGACGTTACACGTCTCAGTGGCGCGGAATTAGATAGCCTGTTGCCGGACACGGCGGAGATGCGCATGATTCGCGCCACGTGCATCTCGTGCCACAACTTCGACCGGATTATCAAAAGGCGCGGAAGCACTTCCGCGCAGTGGCAAGAGTTTCTCCCCACGATGACGGGCGACAGGAAAATGTTCCAGCCTCAATATAGTCCCGAACAGCTCGGTGCGCTCGGCGCGGCGCTGGAAAAATATTTTGGTCCGGATGCGCCCTTTTTCGGGCCGGATTCGGAACCTCCGGCGGTGTCGCAAATCAAGCATGCCAATATCCCTGACGCGGCTTTGAAAGCCACGTATCGGGAATATAAAGTTCCGACGCCGGAAGCCTGGGTGCACAGCGTGGCGGTGGATCCAACGCGTGACATTGCCTGGTTCGCCGAATACGATTATCTATCCAACAAAGTAGGCCGCTTCAACATCGCCAAGCAAACATTCGAAGAATATCCCGTCCCGACGCCCAAATCGGTGCCTCACACGCCGATCGTGGGTCTGGACGGGCGGGTGTGGATGGCCATGGATGCGAAAGGTGTCCCGACCAAATTGGTTTCCGTGAATCCCGCAACCGGTATGCTGAAGGAATACAAGTGGCCCGAGAAATCCGCGGGCACGCACACCGTCGCCGTGGCCCCTGACGGAAACCTGTGGATGTCTTCCATGTCTTCGTCCGATGAGTTTTTGGGCTTCGACGTGGAAACGGAAAAATTCAAGGCTTACAAACACACACTCCCAGCGGCGTATCCGGAAGGTTCGGCCGGCGCCTACCAGAAGTACGCTGGTAAGCCGGTCGGAATCACGTATGCCGTCAATGTGGACTCCAAGGGATATGTTTGGTTCACCGAAACGATGCTAGGAACGATCGCGCGTCTGGACCCAAAGACGGGAGAAACCATGGAATTCAAGCCGCCCCAGACGCCCAACATGGACGGAATTATCGTCGACAACCAGGACAACGTCTGGTTCAGCGACTTCATGGGGAACAAGCTTGGAGAGTTGGACGCGAAGACGAAAGCCTTCACGATGTATCAGCCTCCCACCGCCATGGCCCGACCCTACGGCTTAGTGCATGACAAGAAAACCGGCTACATCTGGTACGGCGACTTCAGCGGGAACAACATCACTCGATTCGATCCCAAGACCAAGGAGTTCGTGGAATATCCGATCCCGACTCATGGCGCATACCCGCGATTCATCGGCCTCGACAGCAAGGGTCGCGTGTGGTTTGGCGAATGGTGGAACAGCAAACTTGGGATGCTCGATCCTGAAGGGTCGCAGCAGATGGCTTCGCGGTAGGTTGCAACGAGCGAGAACTGAATGGCGAACTGGGCGTCCCGACTTGGTCTGGACGCCCAGTTTTCTATTTGGGATTGCTGGCTTTCAGTTTGCCCCTCGGGCGACATCTGCGATTGATTGAAATCTAAAAGCGCACCCTTTGAAACCAAGGGTGCGGCACCCGGCAAGAGAGTCACGGAATAATCATGACCCTTCATCGTCTCTGCCCGCTGTTCCTTACCATCGGGGTGTTGTTTGGCTGGGCGAATGCTTGCCGGGCCGAGGAAACGGCGTTTTGCGCGACAAAGGAAGCAATTCCAGTCGATATCCCGTTTCCTGACATGCCGATCTCCATCGGCGAACACAGGATTGAATCGAGAATCGATACCACGGGATTGATGGACGTGGCCAATGAAGCGAGCATGGGAATCGAGGAAGTTGACATTCAAATTGAATATACGGGCCCAGGCCAAGAGCTTATTGGCATCATCCACTTTGGACTAGCAACTGCTTGGCGGTACTCCCAAGACGATCCCCCGCCCCCCGAACACATCTATTTCAAGTTGCTGAAGAAGAGTCTAGCGCCTGGTGAATCCGTTACCCTAATTGGTTGGAGTTTGCGGGTTTTCGTGTTATGTCCAGATAAGGCAAGGTTGACAGCTATTCGCGTTCGATTCTCCGACGGAACTCAGTTCCTGCGCACCGTTTCCCCGTGGATCTTTCAGGAGATCCAGGACA
>Ga0137412_10001256_pt1 | contig 19464 bp, 12 predicted proteins | sample CZODoug2_1_16fun_FD_122160 | JGI IMG/M metagenome (GOLD analysis project Ga0137412, IMG submission 122160) | Vadose zone soil fungal communities from Angelo Coast Range Reserve, California, USA - CZODoug2_1_16fungal (Hybrid Assembly) | ecosystem: Environmental > Terrestrial > Soil > Vadose zone...
GACACCATCCAGTTCGCCGGTTACGCCGGACGCGTGGAGCACCTCACGCTTCGCCGGACCGTTCTCCGTGACGCCCGGGGCGCTCTGGTGACGATCGCGAACGGCGAAATCCGCACCGTGAGCAACTTGAGCCGCGACTGGTCACAGGCGTTCGTGGATGTCTCGCTCGCGCCGGAATGCCCAATTGAAAGAACCATGCAGGCGCTAGAGGCCGCCGCGGCCGCTCTGCGGTGCGATCCAGCCTGGTCGCAAACACTGGTCGACGGGCCGCGGATCCTTGGGGTGCAGAGCTTCGACCGCAGTTCGTCGACAGTGAGATTGCAGGTGCGAACCCTGCCGACGCGGCAGGATGAGGTCGCGCGCGAGCTGCGCCGCCGCATCCAGGTCGAATTTCAGAAACAGGGCATACCCACATCGAGCGTGCACCGCATCGAACTGGCAGGCGTTGCTCATTCTTCGCAGGAAGCAGCCCAGGCAGATACGGGGAGTTAGGGCAAGGAGGACCGGCAATGGCCCAGATCACCTACGATGAAGTAAACCTGATGCTGCGCTTGTACGACATGAGGCGCGAAGCGCGGCTACGCCAGGCGCGCGCCTGGTTTGTCGAAAATTTTCATCCGGAATCTCCGGAAGAGATGATGCAGAGGTATCCGCAGGGCGGGGAGGAAAACACTTACATCCGCATGGTAATCAGCTACTGGGACATGGTGGCCGGGATCGTCAACCGCGGGCTGATCAACGACGAATTATTTTTCGACAGTAATGGCGAGATTTGGGTGGTGTGGGACCGTATGCGGTCGATCGTTCCTACGTGGCGCGCCGCTTTCAAGAATCCGCATCTTTTCCAGAACATGGAAGAAACTTGCAAGCGGCTGGAAGCGTGGAGGGAGAAGCGCGCGCCTGGATCCAGTGCGGCGATGCGGCAAATGATGGTACAGGCGAAACCGGGCACCAAAGGCATTTAGGATTTGTGAAGCGAGAGAGCTTTCTGGAAACGAGTCTTGCGTGACGATCAGCGCCGCAGGCAGGCTCGGGGGCCCGCGAGTCCGGATCAACAGGGGTAATTTTCGGAATAGCGACTTTCATGCAGTTGCGTCTCGTTGCCTTAGCCGCGTCGAGCGCTGCGTCGGCCTGCTGAAGAAGCTCTTCCAACGGCAGGAAACCCCATTCTGGGCTCAGCAAGAGCCCGAGGCTCATCGTAACTGGAACGGCACCACCGGACGTTTGCACGGGGATTTCCGCAAGGAAAGTTCCAAACGGAAACTCTCCGAAAAGGCAAATCAGAGACGGTGCTTTGCCGGATGGCAAAACCTCGGCAGGCCAATCTCCAGAACTAGGGAAATTCGCCAGATAATGGCCTTGTGCGACATTCGGGCGGGGTGAAGTTTTGAGCCGGAAGGGGCAGTGAAGTCAAAAGGAGAGACGGTGCCGCGACCACGCGCAACAGCGCCCCCGACGAAACCCCCGGTGCGGTGGGCAAATTTCGATTCTGGCACTGAAGACGAAACACGAGAATCCCCTCGAGAACAAGGGCAAGCGGGTGCCCACGTTCAAATGCATCAATCAATCTAGCTGATTGATAAGAATCGAGTTCGGCTAAAGGCCTTTGGCTCTGCCTCGGGGCAGAATACCCGTGATGGAACGAAACCGGAGAAATGGGTCAATTTGAAACTAATGGCTGAATCGACTGATTTATCAGAGGGAAACAAAGAAGCTTGGAGGCGCGGGTGGGATTCGAACCCACGAATGGAGGTTTTGCAGACCAGTCGTGGATTTCTATCTTGTTGGTTCGTCTTGCCTTTACGCCCACGTACCTAGCTGATTTTGGCCCCTATTTGGGCTTAATTGTTCCCAAGTTGTTCCCAACTGGGTGGGGTGAACCCCTAAGGTGGCACAAATTATTTGGGCACACTTGCAGTTTGAAACCCGTAGGGATGCAATAGGTCAACGCGAGAAGACCGGTTAAAACGATCCTCGTGTTCGATGCTCAGGACAGCGCCTTTCGCAGATTCTCGCGGGCGAGAACCAGTTGTGGGTGCGCGCGTGTCAATCGGGTTTCAAGAATTGCGATGGCACTCTTAAGAAGGAGCACGGATTCACTACGACGTCCCAAAACAGTCAACAAGCTGCCGAGATTGGAGCAAGTCAGAGCCACATCGGTACTATCCGCGCCCAGCAGTCTCTCCTTGATCGAAAGCGCTCTTCGGTAATTCTCCTCCGCCTCTTGGTAGTTCCTCTCTGTGACGAGAACGGCGGCAAGGTTGTGCAATGTCGCAGCCACTTCATAATGGACGGGCCCAAAGGACTCTTCAAACACCGCAAGCGCGCGACGGTGGATTGCCTCACTTTCGCCGTACCTTCCGAGGCCGTCAAGGATTGCCGCGAACGCAGCCGCATCGGCCGTCGTTCGTGGATCGGATTCTGCTAGGCGTTGCGAATTGAAAACGCTATTAGCGTTTGTCGCCGAGTCTGAGGAGAGTCCAATAATAGCGGTTGCGCGCGACAAGCCGAACCAATCCACGGATATCAAATCGACTTCACGCCAAATCGACATGTGACAGGCTGCACGTCGAAGTGTCGTTCGCGACCGGCACATTCCGCACGTATCGTCGGCTGGTAAGAAATGATCTCCGCGCTTGGCATCGATCTTGGAGCAGCTGCAAGTATCACGTATTGAGGTGACGCTACACCCGTACGCCTCGTTCCCATGACTCTCTGCTTCTTGAGCAGAAGATCAAGTTTGTGAATAGCGACCTCGACGTGCCGACCAGAACGTGAGGGAGTTCCCGCTGCCGCGCTATGCCGTCTTTCGCTAACCCGCTGCAACGCTTTCAGGGGAGCGACAGATTCGTTTTTTCGCCCTCGAAATGCTCTCTTGCAGGTATGTATTAGAGAGCGCTCAAGAACGCGACCAGATCGGATTCCTCCTGAGGCGTCATAACAAGGCCAAAACGGCCTTCGTAAAAGCGCACGACATCCAACAAGGTCTGAGCGGAGCCGTTATGGAAATATGGGGCGCGGGCAGAGAGACCGCGCAGAATTGGCCCCTTTATCTTGCCAACATGGTCGAATTTGCCATCGATCAAAGCTTGGCCGAGATCGCTAGTCGTCTTGCAATTGCTCGTCGGCATCGGCGGGTTCGTGGTTAGATCCAATTTGCAAACTGTGATGCTCGGCAAATAGCTGACATCGAGGCCGCCCAGATTCGTAGATGAGTTGGACGGACTGGGATCACCGGTCCCAATGTTCAAGGGCGTTGGGAAGGAATGATTTCCCACGTTAGGTGTGTCGTGACAGGTGCCGCAGGCTCCCTGAAGAGACGGAACCCCGCCGGCAACCAACCCACCAGCCGATAAATCGTCGTTGATCCCGGCCACACCGGTGATGTTGATGGGCTTGGAATTGAAAATGGCCTGCCCACGTGCAACCGCCGCCCGCGGAGAGATGGCAGGCATGGACATCCAGGAATCAAAGGGATTAAAGATCGCGGGAGTAAACTGACCGTCACCCGGCGTCACCAGCCCACCCGGCTGCTCGAACTGAGGGAGCAGAAAATGGACGCTGGAATTGACACTGATAAAGAACGGCTCGGTCGTGAGGGGCACGGGTCCGCCAGTCGCGCCGTGCGTGTCCAATCGGCCGGCGTAATTGTCGATGATTTGCGCCGTGGACAGCGCCATCTCAAAATTCACGATCTCCTGCTGCTCCACAGCCGTTGGCCTTGACCCATCTCCCTGCGCGTGGCCGGTCGTGGCGTCCACGGACTGATGTGCCAGATCATTCCGAAGAGAGGTGGGATAGTTCGAGAACAGGATTTTGGTGGTAGCGGAGGCAGGCGACGATTCACGCCCGTCAAACATGACGGTGCTCAGAAAACGGAGATTGGTGGAAGGTAGCGGCCGGCGGTACATGGAAATCACATCGGACTCGTTACAACCGTAGGGGTTGTTCACGCTGTGGACATAGTAGTCGGCGGTTGCGGGGACGGCGATGGCGATACGAATTAAACCGCGCGTCCGCAGCAGACTATAAGCAGCAGACCTTCCAGCAAGCGTGGAGACGTCGATATTGTGGTTGCAGTTCGAGCCGTCGTTAGTGCGGAAAATAGGCTCCAATCCTTGGGTAAGAGCGAATCGCTGCTGAACGTTCGCGGCGGACACGGACATGCCGTCGCTGGGCTGGTGGCAAGTCCCACACGAACGGCCGTTGGTGCCCAAGCTCTGGAAAAACGGTCCCGTCAAATCGATGCCGCCGCCGACTGTGGCGTAAGTTTCGGACGCGCCACCGGGATTCGCGAAAAACTTTCCGTTAGGGATGAAAGTAATTTGTTGTCCGCTTATCGCAACAATGACCGTCAGCATGGAAATTAGTACGAGAACAGCGCTAACGAGACCGCGGCTACTAAGGCGAATAAGCTTGAGTAGTAAACCGAGCTTTGCTACGGTAGTTTTCGCTTTAATCATCCGCGCGTGAAATAAATTTGCAGAGCACAGAGGGCTCCTAACCTGTTGATTTGCATGGTTTTCGCATTTGACAGCAGAAATAGGAACCGTTAGGCTACGCGTCCAGGGACGTTTCCCATCCCAGAGAACCCCCTGTGGAGCACGAGCCTCCAAGCGAGGTCACGCAGTTGTTGCAGGTATGGCGGGGTGGTGACCGCGACGCACTCGACGCCTTGCTCCCGCTGGTCTACAAGGAATTGCGCCGTGTGGCCCACTTTCAACTGCGGAATGAACGGCCAAACCATACGTTACAGAGCGCCGCGCTGGTGAATGAAGCCTACCTTCGCCTGGTCGGGCTGAGCCGTCCCCAGTGGGAGAGCCGCACTCATTTCTTTGCCATTGCCGCCCAGCTGATGCGCCAGATTCTTGTCGACTATGCCCGCCGCCACGGCGCAGCGAAACGCGGCGCCAGCGTCCCCAAGCTCTCCCTCGACGAAGGGATGATGATGTCCCGCCGAAAAGATGTAGACGTCGTAGCCCTCGATGATGCTCTTATAGGTCTAGCCAAAATCGACCCGCGCCAGAGCCGAGTTGTAGAATTGCGCTTCTTTGCCGGGCTCTCCTTGGAGCAGATTTCTGAGGTACTGGAAATTGCTCCGGCCACAGTGCAACGGGATTGGACGGCGGCTCGCGCATGGCTCCATCGGGAAATGTCCAGGAATTCCCGCGTATGAGCACAGAGCGTTGGGAGCGGACGAAACAGATTTTGGAAGAAGCGCTCCGGATAGCGCCTGAGCAGCGGCCAGCCTATCTGGACTTGGTTTGCGGCGCGGATAGCGGACTGCGCGCCGAAGTGGAATCGCTGATTGCTTCCTACACAGAGGCAGGCAGCGAGTTTCTCGCGGCAGCCGCTCCGGACCTTCTGGATCTTAGTTCCTCAGTTAAGCTGCCCAAGCTGCCACTGAACCAGCTAATTGGACATTACAGGCTGGTCAAAGAAGCCGGCCGAGGGGCGATGGGGGTGGTGTACAAGGCCGAGGATACCCGTCTGCACCGCTTCGTGGCATTGAAGTTTCTTCCGGAAGAGGTCGGAGAGAACTCGGTAGCCTTATCACGGTTTCGCCGTGAGGCAGAGGCCGCGTCTGCGCTGAACCATCCCAATATCGTTACCATCTACGAAGTCGGGCAGGACGGTTCCACTCACTACATTGCGATGGAGCTGATAGAGGGGAAGACACTGCGCGAGCTGCTTGTCGCCAGCTTGCTGCCAATGCGAAAAGCAATTGAAATCGCGGCGCAGGTTGCGGACGGGCTGGCCAAGGCGCATGAAGCGGGCATCGCGCACAGGGACTTAAAGCCCGAGAACCTGATGGTCTCTGACGATGGATTCGTCAAAATCCTCGACTTTGGCCTGGCGAAGCTCGCGTCGACCAGCGGAGAGCTGTCGGTAACGGGCACTCTATCCGCCTCGCAGACTCAACCGGGCGTGATTCTCGGAACGGTGCAATACATGTCACCGGAGCAGGCCAGCGGCGGTCAGCTGGATTTCCGGTCAGACCAGTTCTCGTTCGGTCTGGTGCTTTACGAGATGGTGACAGGAAAACGCGCCTTTCCGAGAAGCACAGCGGCGGAGACAATGGTGGCCATTCTCCGGGAACAGGCCGAGCCGATCGGAGTGCAAAACCCCGACGCCCCCGCTCCGCTGTGTTGGGCTATCGAGAGGTGCCTGGCAAAAGAGCCCGATAAACGCTACGTCTCTACGCGAGATCTCGCACGCGAACTTGCAGCGATACGCGACCGCTTCTCGGAAAGACCAGTTAAGCAGATGGAGCTCCGCCCGACCAATATTCCTGTGCAACGGACCCGGTTTGTGGGGCGAGAGAAGGAAGTAGCTGCCGCCAAAGAACTCCTGCTGCGTCAGGATGTGCGCCTGGTCACGGTCACGGGTCCAGGCGGGATCGGCAAAACGCGTCTCGCGGTGGAGGTGGCGAGTGGCCTTGTTGATCGCTTTCCAGGTGGAATTCATTTTGTCCCGCTCTCCCCGCTAAGCGATCCGGGCTTCATCGCTTCTGTGATCGTTCAGACGTTGGGGATCCGGGAAGCGGGAGGTCAGTCGCCGCTCGAAATACTCAAGAAGAATTTACAGGATTCATTGCGCGCACCAATGCTTCTCCTGCTGGACAATTTCGAGCACCTGATTCAGGCGGCGCCTACCGTGGCAGAGCTCCTGGCCATGGCTCCCAATCTTAAAATCCTGGTAACGAGTCGCGCAGCGCTACACGTTTACGGAGAACATGAATTTCCGGTGCCGGCGCTTGCGGTGCCGGATTCGCGGTCCATGCCTCCCGTTGAGGTCCTGTCACAGTACCCTGCGGTCGCGCTGTTCGTACAACGCGCCGTCGCTGCCAAGCCAGATTTTGAACTTAACCGACAAAACGCGCCCGCCGTCACCGAGATTTGTGCCCGGTTGGATGGTCTGCCTCTCGCGATTGAGCTCGCAGCCGCGCGGATCAAAGTTCTTTCGCCCTCTTCCATGCAGACACGCCTGGCGAGCCGGTTGCAGTTATTGACGGGCGGCGCGCGGGACCTGCCGCGGCGGCAGCAGACTCTTCGCGCTGCCATCGATTGGAGCTACGATCTGCTGAGCACTGCCGAGCAGAAACTTTTCAGAAGATTATCGGTGTTCGGAGGTGGATGCAGTCTGGAAGGTGTGGAAGCTGTATGCGACACCAAACGCGATCTCGATTTGGACCTGCTCGACGGTATGGCATCTATGGTGGACAAAAGCCTGCTGCAGCAAGTCGAGCAAGCGAACGGTGAATCGCGGTTCGTGATGCTGGAAACGATTCGCGAGTACGCTCGGGAAAAACTGGAGGCAAGCTCGGAGGAGACCTTGACGAAGCGCGCCCATGCCGCCTACTGCCTGGTGTTGGCAGAAGAGGAGGCTGCGGACCAGAGCGGCACGGAAGGAGCGGAAAGGCTGGAACGCTTCGCGTTAGAACATGACAATTTTCGCGCGGGCCTTGAGTGGCTGATAGAAACCGGAGATGCGGAGTGGGGCCTGCGGCTCGGCGCGGCCCTGTTTCGCTTCTGGGAGACGCGCGAGTATCTCGCCGAAGGCAGGGACAGACTAGGCAAGTTGCTGAAGGTCGCAGGAGCGGCAGCTCCCACGAAGGCGCGAGCGCGCGCGCTTTTTGCCGCAGGCGTGCTCGCCGGCGAGCAGGGAGATTACGCCTCGGCGGATGCGCTCATCAGGGAAAATCTGGACATCGCGCGTCAGTTGCGTGACAAGCAGGGCGTCGCCGTCTCTCTAAACGCGCTGGCGGTCCATGCTCGGGACCAGGGTGACGTCGCCGTTGCGAACTCTCTGTTCGAAGAAAGCCTAGTGCTGTGGAGAGAATTGGGCGACCAGAAGGCCGTCGCTCGTTCTCTCAGTAACCTGGCGAATGTCGTCAAATTACAGAGTGACTATCCCCGTGCGCGCTCCCTATACGCGGAGTGTCTCTCAATCTTCCGAGGACTGGGAGATCGGACGGGCGTCGCCTGGTCGCTAAACTACCAGGGAGATGTCGCCCGCGATCAGGGTGACTCCGCAGCCGCGCGGACACTGTACGAACAGGGCCTGGCAATTTTTCGGGAACTCGGTGACCGCTGGGGCATTGCTGGCACGCTGGCTGATCTGGGAAGCTTGGCGAGAGAACAGCGGAATTGTCCCAGAGCGCACTCTCTATACCGGGAAAGCCTAAAAATTTTCCAAGAACTAGAACATAAGCGCGGAATTGCCCGCCTGCTGGAGTGTTTCGCGTGCACTGCGGCGGCAGAACTCGAAGCAGAGCGTTCGCTGCGGCTGGCAGGCGCAGCAGCGGCGCTGCGCCAAAGCATTGGTGCTCCGCTCACGCCTGCAGAACAGGCCAAGCTGGAATCCGCCTTGGACCCGGCAAGGCAGGTATTAACCAACACGGCGGGCACAACGGCCTGGTTAGAAGGTTGGGCTATGCCCGTCGACAAAGCGATTGAAGAGGTGCTGATGCCACATTCTGCGGCTCGCTCGGTTACGGCCACGGGCCCAGATGACCCAGCCACATGACTTGTGTCCAACGGCTTAAGCCGCCTGCGCCAGGCACACTCCAGCCGACACTCACTCCGCGGTTGTCGGGTCGATCAGTCTGCGGACGGCGGAGATGCGATTCGCGGGGAAGCCTCCCCTTCGTGCGTGTTCCCTGACCGCCGCCTCGTCTGGAGCGAGGTAGACGCAGTAAACCTTGTCGCCGGTTACGTAGCTATGGAGCCACTGAATGGCAGGACCCATTCCCTTGAGAACATTCACAGACTTTTGAGAGATTTCGCGCAACTCCACATCGGATAGATTTCCGGCTCCCGGTATTTCGCGTTCGATGACGAATTTGGGCAAGGCCGTCCCCCTTATGCGCCCGCATGTTAGCATGCAGATGGAGCGGCCTCAAGACGGCTTGGGCGAAGTGCTTGGGCGAAGACGGCTTGGCCGAAGCTGCCCCGGTCAGCGAAAAATCGCTAAGAATAGAAGGATAATGATGAGGTTGCCATGGATCTTCGATCGCTTCAGAAGCCGCTGAAAGAGCAGTACCGCAGTGACCCAAATGCGTCTCAAATCACAATCCGGGCGAAAGGTGAACAGACGGATGTTCCGGTGGCCTGCTCGGTCGACATCGGGCGTGCCATCTACCATGCCGAAGCCCACAAAGGAGTCGGAGGCGGCGGCACCGGCGCTTGTTCGGGTGATCTTTTGCTTGGGGCTCTGGCGGCTTGCGCGCAAATCACCTGTCAGATGGTAGCTGCGGCTATGGGCATACCAACCGAACGCATTGAGGTCACGGTGGAGGGAGACTTGGATCTTCGAGGCACGCTTGGCATATCAAAAGACGTGCCCGTCGGCTTTGAGAGCGTTCATCTTCATTTTGATGTTGCTGCACCTAAGGCAACCCCAGAACAACTGCGCGGATTGCGCGAAAAGACGGAGCAATATTGTGTAGTGATGCAAACATTGCTCCGACCACCGACACTCCACACGGAGTGGGTCGGGGCAGAATAAAGCGCTATAGAACCTTATCGGTCGATGGTCATACTCACGGCTCTTACAGGGTTGCGAGTGGGCGAATTATTAGCGCTACGCTAGAAGATGGTCGATTTGACTGCGGGGACAATTCGCGTTTCTGAATCTGTCTTCCACGGCCACGTTCAACCGCCTAAGAGCGAGCGTAGTATTCGCACCATCCCAATCGGTCCACATACACGCGTACTCTTGGATGAGCATCGCAAGAGGTTCGCCGCCAAATGGAACGAGGAAGGCTCACTCTTCCCGAACCAATTGGGCGGACCGCACCGCGAGAGTAATCTTCTGGAACGCGTGTTGAGGCCGGCGGCAAAGGCAGCAGGGCTTGATCGCGTGACGTGGTATCAACTGCGTCACATACATGCTTCGGTCCTGCACGACATCGGCGTACCCGCCAAGATCGCGCAGCAGCAGTTGGGGCACGCTTCTGTCGAGACCACGCTGAACTTTTATACGCATGTGATTCCGGACACACCGGCGTGCAATCGAGAGTCTAGAAGAGGCTCTTTTCCCAGTTGTTCCCAAATGTTCCCAAATCGGGGATTCCGGGAAGAGACGAAAGCTGTAATCCATTGATTTGAAACGAGAAGCTTGGAGGCGCGGGTGGGATTCGAACCCACGAATGGAGGTTTTGCAGACCTCTCCCTTGGGCCACTTGGGTACCGCGCCGAACCTCTAAGTATAGCAAATCTGCTTGATCTCTCCGGGCATCTCCGCGCAACGTTATCCCGCCGACGCCTACTTTTTCTCCGAGACCGTGGGAATCTTTGCTTCGCGCAAGAACCGTGCCGATTCTTCCGGAGGCGTTGGATTGATGTAAAAGCCCGTGCCCCATTCAAAGCCGGCCACTTTCGTCAGCTTCGGAATGATCTCGATATGCCAGTGGTAGTGATCGTTGATTTCTTCACCGATCGGAGAGGTGTGAATCATGAAATTGAGGGCGGGCCGGTCCAGCACCTCGTCCAGCCGCATCAGGGTATCCTTCAGCATTCGCGCCAGGCTTGCATACATGGAGCTCTGGTTATTCTCGTACGACGATCCGTGCACCTTTGGCAACAACCACATTTCAAACGGGAAGCGCGGAGCATAGGGCGCCAACGTGATGAAGTGTTCGTTTTCGCCGATCACCCGCTCGCCGGTGTCCCGTTCCTGTCGGATGATGTCGCAGAATATACATCGCTCTTTCTCGTCGTAATAGTGCCAGCAGTTGTCAACCTCTTCGCGCACGCGCCGCGGGACAATCGGCAGCGCGATCAACTGCGAATGCGGATGATCGACCGTCGCCCCGGCGGCTTCACCGTGATTCTTGAAGATCAGAATGTACCGGAAGCGCTTGTCATTTTTCAGGTCCAGCATGCGGTCCCGGTATCCCCAGAGCACGTCTTCCACCGCACGCTCCGGCAGCGTCGCGAGCGTGGCGGCATGGTCCGGTGACTCGACGATCACTTCATGTGCGCCAACTCCGTTCATCTTGTCGAAGAGGCCTTCTCCTTCGCGGTCCAGCCCACCTTCGATGCCCAGTGCGGGGAATTTATTGGGCACCACACGAATGCTCCAACCGGTTGTGTTAGCACCGCCGCCGTTTCTGCCATAAACCAGGACCTCAGGCGGAGTCTTGGACTCATTGCCGGCGCAGAAGGGGCAATTCTTCGGGTCCTTGGCGACAACGCTCTCGCGCAGGAAATCGTTCGGACGCTTTCCTCGTTCCGTCGAAATGATCACCCATCGTCCCGTGATGGGATCTTTACGCAACTCCGGCAAAGCAATCCTCCTCGAAGATGATCGGGGTCACCCGCGCAGGGTGAGCAGCCCGGAGACTTTGAATTGTACCTCGTCTGGCGTCAACGTGAAGATCTTCCCGCCAGGCTCCTCACACTTGAGGACTGAAGGCATCCTTGGGCAACCGCACCACCGGCGGCTGCCCGGTGCAGTTATCAATTGCCATTACATCGAACCAGCAGGGGACACTCGCCGACGTGCCGTTCCGCCAGAAATCGCTGCGCCGTGCGAACCACCACGTGTTGTTTTTCCCTGGTAATACGAGTTCGGGCAGCGCCGGCAAGTCTTCCCGGATGGTGCGCGTTCTGACCTCCACAAATGCCAGCGTCTTGCCATCGTAACCGACGAGATCGATTTCGCCCTTAATGCCGCGCGGAGTGTAATTCCGGGCTACAAATATGTACCCCTGCTTCCGCAAATACCAGTATGCAAAGGTTTTTCCTCGCACGCCGGAGAGCCGAGCTTCCTGCTTTTTCGCATCGCTGGAAAAATTACCCTCTTCGCGCAGACCTCGCCGCGCCGCCCAAAGCACGGCACGAAACATCAGTTGTGAAAAGATCGGCTTGGCCTCGACACCGAATCCCCCCAGCGTTCCGCGCAGTATAAACAAAAATCCCGTGGCTGCCATACTTCTTCTGCTGCAGCCACGGGACTCCTTCTAATCCTCACTGAGGACTCTGCGTCCGCAGTGAGCTAGGTGTTAGATCGTATTCTCGGCCTCACGGAAGCAATCTTCCAGCGTCCGCATGGCAAAGTCCGCTTGCTCCTGATCGATCAGGAGAGGGGGCGACAGGCGAATGGTGTTCTCTCCTGCCCCGAGCACCAACAGGCCCTTGTGAAACGCCAGATCGACGATCGCGTTGCGCAGATCCGACGCCTTTTCTTTGGTCCGCTGATCCCGCACGATCTCGATGCCGATCATCAACCCGCGTCCGCGTACATCGCCGACGATCTTGAAGTTCTTGTTCCAATCGGCCAGGCGCCCGAAGAGGTAGTCTCCCATCCGATGGGCGTTTCCCATGTACTCGCTCTCGATCAAGTCCATGGTGGCCAGCGCTGCCGCAAGGCACACTGGGTTTCCGCCGAACGTCGTGCCGTGCGCGCCTGGCTTCCAGCGCATCACGCTTTCCCTGGCGATGATCGCGCCTAGCGGCATGCCGCTTGCGATGCCCTTCGCCGAACACAGAATGTCCGGTTCGATTCCGGCGTGTTCACTGGCCCACCACTTCCCAGTGCGTCCCATTCCCGACTGCACTTCGTCCACGATGAACATGATGCCGTGCTGGCGGCAAATGCGCTGCAATTCCTGCAGGAAAAACTTCGGCGCGGGCACATAGCCGCCTTCACCCTGAATCGGTTCGATGATGATGCCGGCGACGTCCTCGGGATCGAAGAGCCGCTTGAAAATCTGCCCTTCAAGTTGTTCGAGGATTTCGGCGCCGCAGGTCTCCGCGGTGTGGCCCTGCGCGCACCGATAAGCGTACGGATAGGGGATGTGCTCGATGCCGCTCAGCAACGCGCCGAATCCCTTGCGCTGCGTCGATTTCGACGCGGTGAGCGAAAGAGCGCCGATCGTGCGGCCGTGGAAGCAGCCGTAAAACGCGATGAGCTTGTCTCGCTTCGTCGTATACCTCGCCAGTTTAATGGCGCCTTCGATCGCTTCCGTCCCCGAATTGGTGAAAAAGACTTTCTTGCTTTCCGCGCCCGGCATCGTGCGGCCCAGCCGCTCTGCCAATTGCGGCATGCTTTCGTAGTAAAAATCCGTGCCGGACATGTGAATCAGCTCGGCGGCCTGCTTCTGAATCGCGGCGACAACTTTCGGATGGCAATGTCCGGTTGAACACACGGCGATACCGGCGGCGAAATCGAGAAACGCATTGCCGTCCACGTCTTCCACGATCGCACCGTGCCCGCGCTTGGCCACTAGAGGATAGTCGCGCGTATAGGACGGCGACATGAACTTCGCGTCTTGCTCCAGAACTCGCTTGGCGTTCGGCCCCGGCAGGGCAGTTACGAGCCGGGGTGTTTTCACTTCTAAGGTCGTTGGCATCTCTTCCTCCGCAGAAGAAACAAAAGGTTGGAGTTAATCAAGAACTACGGGCAAACCAGGCGTGCAAGCGGACTTCGCCGCGAGAGGCCTGCAGGAGAAAGAAAATTAAACTAAATCTACGCCGTAGAGTTCGGGCCGCTGGGCGGCCGGCGGGAGAAACCCCGGGACGTACGAAGGGCGAATTTGAAGGTTAAGGCTCACTTGCGTTTCCAGCGAACGCTGCCATCTTTCGCGTCCTCAATGATTATACCACGATCCGCGAGTTCCTTGCGGATGCGATCGGCCGCGGCGAAATCGCGTTTTTTCTTGGCGTCATTGCGTTCCGCAACCAACCGATCGATCTCTGTGTCGTCCGGTCCACTCTCCGCGCCGCCGTATCCGAGCGTGCGAAGTTTTATGGCATCGTTATCTTCCACGACGGCGAAAACCCTATCGAAAGTAGCCAGAAACTCCAGCACGGCGGGCACGTCGCCCTCACGGAATTGGCCTTTATCGACGGCGATATTCGCTTCGCGCACCAGGTCGAACACCGCAGCAAGCGCCCGCGCCGTGTTCAAGTCGTCCGCAAGCCCGGCGTCGAGCTCTTCCGCCGCCTTCGCAACGCGCGCGGCCATGCTCTCTTGCTTGCCGGCGAAAAATTTTCCCCGCTTCAACCGCTCGGCGAAATTCCGCAGCCTTTCCACCGAGCTGGCCGCCTGCTGCAGACCATCGAACGTGAAATTGAGCTGCTTGCGGTAAGGAACACTGGCCAGAGCAAAGCGGAGAGTCGAAGGCTTGTAACCCTTCCGAAACAAATCACGGAGCGTGAAGAAATTCCCCCGCGACTTCGACATTTTCTCGCCCTCGACAAGCAAATGCTCGGCATGCAGCCAGTACCGCGAGAAAGGCTTGCCCGTCGCGCCCTCGCTTTGCGCAATTTCGTTTTCGTGGTGCGGAAATGCCAGGTCGATTCCGCCGGTGTGAATATCCAGTGTCTCGCCGAGATATTTCATGGCCATGGCGGAACACTCAATGTGCCAGCCGGGTCGCCCAGGGCCGAGCGCGGTCTCCCAAAAATGCTCCCCGGGTTTCGGCGCTTTCCACAGCGCAAAATCCCGCGCACTCTCTTTTTCGTAGCGATCGTTGTCGACGCGCGCGCCCGCCTGAATGCCCGTCAGATCGATTTTCGACAGCTTTCCGTACTCGGGGAATTTCGCGATGCGGAAATAAATCGAGCCTTCGCCCGGATACGTGAATGATTTTTCCTGGAGCCGCTGGACCAGCTTCACCATATCGTCGATATGGTCCGTGGCACGAATCCAATGCTCCGGTTCTTCGATGCTAAGCGTTTTGCAATCGTCGAAAAACGCCTGCACAAATTTCGCGGTGTAGTCGCGGATACTCACGCCGGCGGCAGCGGCATTCGCGATGATGCGATCGTCCACATCCGTCAGGTTCATCACGTGCTTCAGCTTGAATCCGCGCAGCTCCAGGAACCGCCGCAAAATATCCTGAAACACGAACGTGCGGTAATTCCCGATATGCGCGTAGTCGTATACCGTCGGCCCGCACGTGTACATGCGCACTTCGCCCGCTTTTTGTGGAACGAAATTCTCGATTTTCCCGGTCAGCGTGTTGTGCAGCTGAATATCGGCCATGGGCTCTAAATAGTCTCTTTCCGCAAACGCATAAGCGCTCGATTGTAGCCGAGCTGTTTGAAACGGAGCAATGTCGAAGCTGCGCGATGTTGCGCGGAATTGGGCACAATGCTACCTATTTAGTCCTAATTGACGCCTGTCCCTGACGCGGTTACAGTCCTCTTTCTCATCTGCTGAAGGAGTTATCGATGAACCGCTTTCTTTCCGCCGGGGCCCTGTTTGTTGTCTCGACTTTCGCGACGTCCATCCCCGGACAGGACCCGCCCAAGGCCAGTGCGCCCAAGCTGTTGACTCCCGAAGATTCTTTGAACCTGCGCAGCATTTCCGACCCGCAATTCTCCCCCGACGGCAACCGACTGGCGTTCGTGGTGACGGAGCCCGCGAAGGGAGAGCGCCGTGCGCGCCACATTTGGCTTTACGAGAAGCAGTCCGGTTCGCTGCGGCAGTTCACTTACTCCGCAAAGTCCGATTTCTTGCCGCGCTGGTCGCCCGACGGCAAACAGCTATCTTTCCTTTCAGACCGTGACGAACAGCAGCAGATTTACGCCATGCGCGCGGACGGCGGCGAAGCCAGCGCCCTGACCAAAGGAAAGCGCGGCGTGCAGAATTTTGCCTGGTCGCCCGACGGCAAGCAGATCGCCTTTCTTGCCCCCGACGCAAAGACCGAAGCGGAAGAAAAGAAGGAAAAAGACAAAGACGACGCGCACGTGGCCGACAAAGATGATAAACACGCCCGCCTCTGGCTGCTCACTGTCGACACTGGAGAAGCCAAAGCCCTTACCGAATCTAAATGGAAAATCGGCCAAGCCGTGTGGCATCCTTCCGGCACCGGTCTGATGCTCAGCGCCACAGATCACCCCGAGTCGGATCAGAACATCGAGCGCATTTTTTCCTTTCGTCTCTGGGACACGGTTAACGGTGACCGCAAAGCAGCCAACTCGATGACACAGGTCCTCGCTCCTCGTGGCCCTTTCGGCGATATTCGCATCGCTGCGGATGGCCTGAGGATGGCGTTCGTTGGCTGCCGCGAAGACGGTCCTACGCCTCACGATCTCATGCTCGTCCACCACGGCGACAAAGGCGCGCAGAACCTTACAGGCGCCAGCGTTGACCGACCGGTCTTTGACTACCGCTGGTCCAAGGATGGGGGGCTGCTCGCAATTGTAGGCGATGGCTTCCACACGAAGTTCATAGCTTTCACTGCGGAAGGCGCGCTCAAGGAAGTCGCGGCGGTGCCGGCCAATCCAAATGCATTCGGCGTTTCCGATTCCGGTGAGGTCGCCTTTGCCGGACAAACCGCGACGATTCCCCAGGAATTGTGGCTTTGGGATCAGAAGAGTGCACCGAGGCAAATCTCTCACTTGAATGATTCGTGGAAGCAATACGCGCTCAGCGCGCCGGAGTTCTACAAGTACAAGTCCTTCGACAGCCTGGAAATCGAAGCGGCTCTTCTGAAACCGCTTGGCTACGACGGCAAATCGAAGCTGCCACTCATCGCTGTGATCCACGGCGGCCCCACGGGCGCCTGGCAAGACTCCATCGAAACATGGGGGCAGCTCCTTGCGGCGCGCGGCTACGCGGTCTTTTATCCCAATATTCGCGGATCGAGCGGCTACGGCCAGAAGTTCATCGAGATGAATCGCGGCGACTGGGGCGGCGGCGACTACCGGGACGTCATGGCCGGTGTCGATGACCTCATCGCGCGGGGCATCGCCGATCCGGAAAAGCTGGCCATCGGCGGCTGGTCTTACGGCGGGTACATGTCTGAATGGACGATTACGCAGACCACTCGCTTCAAAGCTGCTGTGTCCGGCGCGGGCCTCTCTAACCTAATTTCCGAATACGGGACAGAGGAGGGTCCCTCCTACGATGAGTGGTTTTATGGCGTCCCCTATGAGCCCGAGAAGGTAGCCGGATTCCTGAATAGCTCGCCATTCGTCCATCTCAAGAATGTGAAAACACCGACCTTGATTCTCCAAGGGGACGCCGACCCGGTCGATCCCCCGGGCCAAAGCCAGGAACTCTACCGCGGCCTCAAGCGCTACGGCGTCGAAACCGAACTCGTCGTGTACCCTCGCGAGCCTCACGGCTTTCATGAGGAGAAGCACCTCCTGGATCGCCTGAACCGCATCCTCGCCTGGTACGACAAACACCTAAAGGAAGGATCGCCCGCTACCCGATAGACTCAAGAAAACGTCTCGGGCATCCCATAAATGCTTGTGGCGTTGGCAAAGCGGCCACAAGTCGTAGCGCAGGGCTTTACACCCGGTGCGCATCGTGTTAGTGTTTTTTCCCGTACCGCCATCCTTGCGCCAGGCGGCTAGGCCTCTGACTGAGAACCTGCCAAACGTTTTGGCAGGCGACCCGAGAAGGGTTGGCCTGTCGCTCCAAAGACCCTCCCCTCGAGGAACGAAACGTTGTCTCTCTTCTCGTGTTCTTGCCCCAGCCATGTGGGAAGGCTGGCATTCGCGGTTGTCGAGCTGTATTGGAGTTTCATGCCGACAGCCGTGGAGAAGTTGACGACCAAAAGGGGATATCTTGCTGAAGCTGCGAAAAGTGGAAATCGTTGGCTTTAAGTCGTTTTGCGAGCGCACCGTAGTCACGTTCAGCGGGTCCGGCACGACCTGCATCGTCGGGCCAAACGGCTGCGGCAAATCCAACGTCGTGGATGCCATTTCCTGGGTTCTCGGCGAACAGAGCCACAAATCGCTCCGCGCCGAGCGCATGGCCGATTGCATTTTTAATGGCACCACCAAGCGCCTTCCGCTAGGACTCGCCGAAGTCACCATCACCATGGAAGATCCCGAGCTGGCCGAAGCCGCTCGCTTCGTGATGGAAAGCGCGGCGTCAGACTCTGCAACGGATTCTGCGACCCTTGTCAGTGAAAACAGCGAAAACTCTAGCTTGACCGATGTGACCGAAATTCTCTCGCTCGACCCCGCGCAGACCCCCGAAACGCAAGAAGCTGCCGCTGACGGTTTAGCTCCATCCCCGGCTGAACCCGGTGGCAAGTTCAAACGGAAGAAAAAACCGGCGGACAAGCCGGTTCTGGCTATGAAACCGGGCGAAGTCGTCGTCAGCCGGCGGCTCTATCGCTCCGGCCAAAGCGAATATTTAATCAACGGCCGCGTGGGAAGGCTCCGCGACATCCAGGAAATGTTCATGGGCGTCGGCCTGGGGCCGGACTCCTACGCCATCATCGAGCAGGGCCGTATCGGCCAGATTCTCAGCTCAAAGCCGACCGACCGCCGCGCAATTATTGAAGAGGCTGCTGGCATCACTAAATTCAAGACCAAGCGGCGGCTTTCCGAAGCGAAGCTGGAATCCTCGAAAGTCAATCTCTCCCGCATCAACGACATTTACGTGGAAGTCGAAAAGCAGCTGGCGTCGCTCAAGCGCCAGGCGTCAAAGGCGCGGCGTTACGCGGAAATCCGTGAGCAAATGCGCGGGTTGCTGCGTCAGGTCCTGGCCAGCAAGGCCAAAGAGTTGGATCTGGAGGCTGAGCGCCTGTCGGGATTGCTTAGCGCAATTTCGCAACACGAATCGCAGGAAGCGCAATCGGTGAATCAGGGCGAAACCGAGCAGGAACGCCTCGGCGCGCGCACCTATGAACTCGAAAACGAATTGCGGCAGCACCAGAACGTGCTGGGGCAGACGGCGCTGGAACTGGACCGCAGCGAGAACCGTATTCTTTTCAACCGGCAGCGCACTGCGGAACTTAAAGGCCGCGTTCAGCAATTGGATGTGGAAATCGGACAGGCCGCCGCGCAAGCCGCTGAAGTGGAAGCGCGCGGCGCAGCGCACGGCCAGTCGGTCACGGCGTTGCGAAGCGAAGTGTCCCGTGTCGAAACGATTCTTGCGGGTTTGGCCGCGGCGTCCGCTGAAATTTCCGGTGAGCATGATTCCACCGAGGCGCGCATTGCCGCGCTGCGGCGCTCCGCCGCCGAACTCGGCGAGGAATTAACGCAGTTGCATGGCGATCAGGCGCAGGCCGAGCAGGCTCTCGCGCACCATATTCAGGGCGTGACGCGATACGAGCAGCAGGAACAGCAATTGCTCGAGGAATCGCTGCATCATCGGGAACGCGCGCAAGCCGCGGACTTGCATTGGCATTCCGTGCTTGAGCGCTCGCGCAGCCTGGAAGAAATCGTAAAAAACGCCCAGGGTCGAATCACCGAGCTTCGCCGCGAGCAGCATGAAACCACGGCGCGCGCGGAATCGTCGCGCGATGCGCTGGCTGGGGGCCGCGCCCGGCGCTCCTCGATCGAGCAGATTCTGAACGACCGCTCCTACACGGACGATGCAGTCCAAAAACTATTCGCCGCCCATCAGGGCGGAGAAGATTCGTCCGGCTTCCGCGCTGTCGGCGTGCTGGCCGATTACGCCGAAGTCGAACAGCAGTACGAGAGCGCCATCGAACAATTTTTGCGCGATGAACTCGAGTATGTGGTCGTGGAAACTTTCGAC
>Ga0137412_10001257_pt1 | contig 19462 bp, 15 predicted proteins | sample CZODoug2_1_16fun_FD_122160 | JGI IMG/M metagenome (GOLD analysis project Ga0137412, IMG submission 122160) | Vadose zone soil fungal communities from Angelo Coast Range Reserve, California, USA - CZODoug2_1_16fungal (Hybrid Assembly) | ecosystem: Environmental > Terrestrial > Soil > Vadose zone...
CCCGGCTTCATTAGCAGCGATATCATGCCTCCAGGTGAACACAGCGATGCATGGACGATCGTATTGAACTTCAAATCACACGATTTACTGACTGACTGGCAGCAATCCAAGGAACGCGGCGCGCTAATCGCGGAACTTCTTCCCCTCTTAAGGGGCGGCGACATTGGCGAAGTCATGCAAAGGGAAGCTCCACAAACAGCGCAACCTGGCACAAATGTCACACAGGTCATTCTTTCGAAAATCCGGCCCGGAATGGAAGACCCCTACAGGGCTTGGGCTGCGAAAATTCAACAGGCACAATCGCTGTATCCCGGATATCGCGGGATGTATCTTCAGCCACCAACATCTACTGACGGTCATTGGACAACACTCCTACGATACGACACCGCAGCGCACCTTGAGGCATGGATGGCGGCCCCGGAACGCGCTGAATTACTGAAGGAGTCCACCGCCTTCATCGAAAGCGAGGAATTGATGCGGCTGGCGACATCGTTCCCCGGCTGGGTGCCGATCAACCCCCTGACAGGCAAAGGTCCACCAGACTGGAAGACCGCATTGCTTGTGCTGCTCGGGCTTTTTCCCGTGGTCATGCTTGAGCTCCGCTTTCTTAGCCCTGTGCTTAAGAGCCTCGGGCTCCACGCCTCACTTGCCACTTTTATCGGCAATGCCCTGAGCGTCGCGGCCACGAGTTTCATCGCCATGCCACTGTTCGTCCGCTGGTTCGGCTGGTGGCTTTTTCCGGCGGACACCTCGACCTGGCGCGCAACGTCGAAAGGCATTGCCATTCTTGTCGTTCTTTTCGCGCTTGAAGTCGCCGCCCTTTGGCAACTCCTGCCCTGGTGAATTGAAACATGATGAATTTGAAAATCCTCCGACTCACAGCCGTCGCGTCGGCGTCGTCCGCCATTTCCCTTACACAGGCCGCGGAAGAAGCGTCGCCAAAGACCGACGGAAAAAACGAGCCGAACACGTACCAGGAGAAATTCATGAAACGGGCGATCGAGATATCGCGGACTGCCCTGACGACGCCGGGCACGGAACCTTTCGGCGCGGTCATTGTCCTTAACGGAAAAATTGTCGGCGAAAGACTGGACCGTGCTCTCGCCACGTTGGATGTGACTTCGCACGGGGAAATCGAAGCGATCCGCGATGCCAATCGGCGATTGAAACGCCTTGATCTGTCGGATTGTGAAATTTACACCAGTTGCGAACCCTGCCCGCTTTGCATCGCGGCAATCGGGATCGCGCGGCTAAACAAAATGTATTACGCGGCGGCGCGGGATCGTACTGACATCGCGAAAAGTCGTCACATTGGCTGGGTTGCAATTCACGACATGAAATTTACAATCTCAATTCTCCGTCTGCCGGTGACCGAAATTCTGTGCTGCCAATAACCTTAGCGAGGGGTAGGACCTTTCATGCGTAAACTTTCATTGCAACACACGCTCCACGTCAGTCGTAGCTTGCTAATACTAGCTGCCTTTGCTGTCTTACTGGCGCTTACATCGCCCAGCGCGACTGCCGCCACACAAACTAAAAACAAGGATCTGGCGGCGCGGCCGGACTTTCGCGAGCCAATCGTGCTGGCGAGCAAGGACGGCGTCCTAGAAGTTCGCCTGACTGCAAGGCAAGGCAAGGCAACGCTCGACACGGTAGCCACACCTGTTGAAAACTTCCTGCTGTTCGATTACGAGGTGATCCACGGCTCGGCATCAAACGGGCAGAGGTCCGGCGGCAATCTCTATCCCGCGCCGACTCTCCAGGTATTTCCCGGCGAAAGACTGATCGTCCACTTCGAAAACGCCCTCACCGGCTTGACCATCCGGGACTACTTCATTCCCCAGTACACGGCGAAGGGTCAGCCCGTTCCGCTCTACCCGGAGCAGATGACTTCGTCACCAATAAATCTCCACACCCATGGAGCTCACATCAGTCCGAAGGGAAATGCGGACAATGTCATGCTGCACATCCCTCCGGGGATGTCGAACATCTACACCTATGACATGCCTCGAAACATGCCCCAGGGGCTGTTCTGGTATCATTGTCATCTTCATGGGCTCACTTCGGCGCAGGTCTATACAGGTCTCGTTGGTCTGCTTGCCGTGGGACGAACCGACGGCAACCTGCCGCTCGTGACGAAAAAGAACATTCCGGTCCGGAACATCGCGCTTCAGTACAATTTCGTCTTCGATCGTGCCGGTGGTCTGGCGCAACTCAACAATCCGAACTGGTCGCAGTGGGTCAGCACACTAACGCCGCCGAAGGCGGGCGAGTTGGCGAACGGCACCTACCGGCCCTCGTTTGCGCCTGTTAACTTCAACCAGTCCAAAGTGGGAACGCAGTACTTTACTGTTTGGTATGCCGGGCCGCTTTCAATCAACAATCATCGCGGTCAGCTCGAGTTGATCCCCAGCAATCTCCAACAATTCACTGCGGCGGACGGCAAACCGGACAGCGATGTCCCAGCCAATCCATCACTCCCGGATTATCAACGTGATGTGCAATTCACAGTGAACGGGCAGTTTCAACCCGCCATCAAGAGTAAGGCGGACCAGACCGAAATTTGGGTGCTCGCGAATGTGAGTGACTTCGCTTACATCAATGTGCAGCTCACGGAAACAGCGACTGGCCGGCATCCACCAATCGCCATAGTTGGCCAGGACGGCAATCCGTATCCGGCCGTTCATTATCCGCCCGCCGACAAAACCCGACTGCTCATTCCACCGGCGAGCCGCTTCGCGATTGCCGTGACGATTCCGGCGGAAGGCGAGCTTATTCTGGAGATGCCGGAGCGCGGCGGCGGCGCCAAGACAATCACCGCCCCCGGCGTGCTCTACACCAACGGTGGAACCGACAATCCTCCAGCGATCCTGGGGACCATAAGCGTGCTGCCTTCGGCCATCAGTTATGCCGACGGGTTCTTCATCTTTCCAACCCAGGTGCTGGTAAGAGCAGCCGCAGCGGAACCAGGTGGCCTAACGACTGCTTTTGCCGAAGGTCAGCCGCTCGGCGGCTATACGTCCTATGTCGACCTTTCCAGCAGCACCCCGGACTTCAAGCGGCAGATTCTGATATCCGGCGGATTTCTCAACAGCTTGGCGAGCCCACAGGACCCGAAAGCATTCGAATATGTATTCGATGGCATCGCATTCCCCAATATGCCGCTGATTCAACCTCGGCTTAACTCAGTGGAAGAATGGAAATTTGTAAACCACAACAACGACGAGCATCCGATCCACGTTCACGTCAATGATTTTCAGGTGATCGAGTACTTCGATCCCACCACCGGTCTGCGGACGGGTCCCGACAAGTTTTCAATCGATAATGCTAATGCGCCGGCGCCGACGATGTACAGCGACGAGAGCGTAGTTGAACCCGGCATCCTCACGATCCGTACCCGCTTCGACGAATATACCGGGCTTTACGTGACGCATTGCCATCGTCTGAACCATGAAGACAACGGACTCATGGCGCTTATCAACGTCATACCCGCGGTGTCGGTTTATGCCGTGGCAGTTCCCGGCGCACCCGGCAGCCCTGCGGAGGTTCGTCTCTATGATGGCAACGGTGACCGATTGATAGGCACGGTCATTCCATTCCCGGGTTATGAAGGGAGCGTCAACGTGGCGATGGGCGATGTTGATGGCGATGGCATTCTCGACCTGATCGTCGGCGCCGGTAAAGATCACGCCCCCGAAGTCGTCGCCTATGCCGGCGCGTCCCTACGCGGCAAAGGCACCTTCGGGACCGAGTTGGCGCGCTTTCAGCCGTTCGAACCCACTGCGCGTGGCGGTGTCAGCGTGGCGGCTGCATGCATCGACGGGACAACGGCCGACAATGTGATTGTGGGATCCGGTCCGGGGATCTCAAGTGAAGTTAAGGTGTATCAAATCCCGCTGGCGGCGGCATCGAGCGCCGGGCCGGCGCTCTTTGCCGCGTTCAAACCCTATGGTGACGTTCAGTCCGGCGTCACCGTCGCTGCGGGCTTTGTAGACTTTTCGACAGGTCGCGAAAGCATCGTTACTGCGCCCGGGCCTGGCGTCGAGGCGAAGATCAAGGTATTCGCCTTTCCTCTGTTGAAGCCCATCGCCAAAGCTGATCGCGAGAGCGCGCAGCCGACTGACCAGCCTGTGAATACTTCGTCTTTCGTTCCGTTCGGCGACAGTTATCGGGGCGGCGTTTCCCTGGCGACCGGTTGGCTCGCCGGGACACTTGGTGGTGCTCAGCGGATCATAGTCAGTCAGCTCGCTGATCACGGTTCAGTAAAGATTTTTTCTAGCGGCTGCGCACTGGACGGAGGCCCTTCGATGTACCTGCACAACCCGCTGCACCACGATCACGGTGCCCAGTTCCGCGAGATCGCGAGCTTCGAGCCTTTTGGTGGATCTGGCGGCACACGGGTGGCTACGACCAGTACGACAACCGGCGCCAATCTGCTGGTCAGCGGTGTTGGGCCTGAAGCCACGGACGCGAGCGTGACCAAATACGATCTTGCCAGACCCAACGCTCAGTCGACGACACTTCAAGCCATGCGTTTAGGAGAAGTGTGGTCGGGAAAAGCGTCTTCACTGCCCATCCTCGGTGGCGACTGAATTTTTATTATGCGCTTGCCTGCCCTGACTGTTTGGGGCGGGTGCGTTTTTGCACTCGCATCCTTGTCTTTATCCAGCGGCGGCGGTGCGGCTGCGCCGACGGCGTGCGGACCGGGAATGAAAGCGATCTGCGGCACGATCAAGGCGTTCCCGGTAAAAGAAGCTCATCCGCACGGCATCGTCTACAACTCGGAGGGTCCACTCAAGGGCTTGTGGTTCGACAATGCGACGACCGACGACACGTCGAGCGTCGTCGAGTTCGATACTCGCACCGGCACTGAAAGAAGCCACCTAACACCGACACAAGGTTCGCAACCCGGCTCGATCAACATCGCCGCAGATCGCTCGATCTGGTTTACCGAGAGCGTGGCAAATAAGCTCGCGATGGTTACGCACGAGCGCACCATCAAAGAGTACCCGGTACCGACGCCGGACGCGTATCCGCTCGACATTACGCGCGGCCCCGACGGGGCGATGTGGTTCGTCGAGTCCAAGGCGGGCAAGATCGGGCGCATCGCGCCAGATGGAAAGATCCAAGAGTTTCGCACAGGCGATAGCGCGAGCCGTCCCACCGCGCTGATCGCCGGACCCGATAAAGCGATCTGGTTTACCGAGGTGGGAACGAACCGGATCGGGCGCCTGACGACGACTGGCAGCGTCAGTCATTTTAGCGCCGGCGCCGGCCAAATGACCGGCGATATCACCACCGCCATCGACGATTCGTTCTGGTTCGGCAAAAAGAACGCGGTTACGCGCATGACGGCGAGCGGGGCGCTCACCGAGTACGAGCTGCCGAACGCTATCGATACAGGGTCGATCTTTGGGAGCCGGAACGGCGGCGTGTTTATCGGCGTAATGCATAAAGACGGTACCGGTTCGGTCACGGCCATTTCGGCGGACGGCAAAATCAAGGAGTTCGATCTGCCGCAGAAACACTTGATGCCGATCGAATTCGCTCAGACGGCCGACGGCTCGTTCTGGATGACGGTGCAGAGTTTCGACGCGAGCGCCTCGCCGTCGCAGCTCTTCAACCTGCCGTTGCCCGCCGTGACCGATCTGCCGCGGACCACGATTGTTACCGGCGGCGGTCCGGACTGGATGGCAACCGGCGCCGGCGCGCTGTGGATCGCGAACATCAGCCTAAAGGAAATCGAGCGCATAGATGCCGCGACCAATGCAATCACGGCGCGCGTCAAAGTCGGCGGCGTTCCGTGTTCGGGCGCGGCGTTCGGCTTCTCGAGCCTGTGGATTCCGCTGTGCGCGAACGACAAGGGCACGTCGCTCGTGCGCATCGACGCGGCAACCAACCGCGTCGTAGCGACGCTGCCGATTGCGCCGGCGAACCCGGAGGGCGGCATTGCGGCCAGCCGCGACAGTTTGTGGATGGCCACCGGAGACACCGAGCTGTCGCGCATCGATCCGTCAAGCGGCAAGGTGCGCCAGCGCGTGACCGTGGCGTCGGGCTCGCAGAATCCCACGTACGCCGGCGGTCTCGTGTGGATCACGAGCAAAGCGTCGAACGTCCTGACGGCGGTCGATGCGAGCGACGGACGGGTCGTAGCCAAGGTTCCCGTTCCGGGCGGTCCGCACTTCGTGACGACCGGCGGCGGCGCCGTGTGGACGATCGGTCAGGACGACGGCGTCGTAACGCGCGTCGATCCGCGTACGAAGCGCATCGAAGCACGCATCTACGCCAACATCCCCGGCTTCGGCGGCGACGTGACCTTTGGCGCCGGATACGTGTGGACGACGCTAGTCGGCGTTCCTTTGACGAAGATCGACGCAAGCACAAACAGCATCGTCGCGCAGTGGTACGGCCGCGGCGGCGACGCCATTCAGTTCAACTACGGCACGATCTGGCTCGCCGACTACGACCACCATCTCGTCTGGCGGATTAAGCCGTAGCGCGCAATTTACGGGCCGAAGGCTATATCGATAGGTAAAACTACTGCCTGGCCTCTCGCCGTCATCATGTTTCTTCACAAAATGGCCGAAAGGTAAAGAGCTGGCCAAATAGCAAACCAGTGAGACGGTGCGCGACTCTTGCGCTCAGAGTTATGAGAATACGGTTGCATCCTAATTATCAACCATTCTGAGCATGCTTAACCGAGAGAACTGAAACTATCTGGCAACCACTCGGCAGTCGCTAACCGGCAGCTACAGTAACAACGGATTGACAGTCCGTGGATCATGCGAACTTTGTTACACTGGTTTCTCTAGTAAATGCGCCCGTAGCTCAGCCGGATAGAGCAACGGATTTCTAATCCGTAGGTCGGGTGTTCGAGTCACCCCGGGCGCGCTCCTCTTTTTGTGCGCGCCTGAATTTCACGCATCCGGTAATTCGAGTGTTCAGTTAACCTACTCATCCAACTAACAGAGGCTGCCTAACAACGAAACGCGCGGACAGCGTCGATTACTTGCGCCTGTTCCGGACTGCTCATTCCGGTGAAAAATGGAAAACGCAACAGGCGATCGGCCAAATCTTCTGTGACAGGACAGTCGCCCCGGCGTCCGCCAAAGCGCAGACCCATCGGGGACAAGTGCAGCGGCAGATAGTGGAACACAGCAAGAATTCCAGAGCCAACCAGGTGTGAAATCAATGCTTGTCTGCTCTCAAAGGATGGCATGAGCACATAAAACATGTGATAACTCTGTTCGCATTCTGCCGGCACGATTGGGAGGTGAACGCTGTTGGTTTCGGCCCACGAAGCCAGCTCGCGGGCGTAGATTTCCCAGATTAGCCGCCGCTTCGACTGAATCTGATCGCGATGTTCAAGCTGCGCACGGAGAAAGGCCGCCAGCAGGTCCGAAGGCAGATAGCTCGACCCAACGTCGACCCAGGTGTACTTGTCGATTTCGCCGCGAAAAAACCTGCTCCGGTCCGTTCCCTTTTCCCGAAGGATCTCGGCTCGCTGATTGAAGTTCGCATCGTTGATCAGGATTGCGCCGCCTTCACCGCAACTGAAATTCTTAGTTTCATGGAAACTCAGAGTTGAAAGCTGCCCAAGTGTGCCGAGGTATTTTCCGCGATATTTTCCATAAAGCCCATGTGCATTGTCTTCGACAACAGCAATGCCATGCTGCCGCGCAATAGACGTGATAGTATCCATTTCGCATCCGACGCCCGCGTAATGCACAGGAAAAATCGCTTTGGTGTGCGCGGTGATGCGTCGCTCGATTTGGCTTTCATCAATGTTGAGTGTGTCTGCGCGAATATCTACGAAAAGAGGCTTGGCCCCGCGTAACACGAACGCATTCGCCGCAGAGGGAAACGTGAACGACGGAACAATAACTTCGTCTCCGGGTCCGATATCCAGGAGCAGCGCAGCCATTTCCAGCGCATGAGTGCAAGACGTCGTCAGAAGTGCCTTCTGGATCCCAAGCGACTGTTCGAGCAAAACGTGGCATTGCGCGGTGAAGCTGCCGTCACCGGCAAATTTCGGCGCCGCGACGGCTGCGCGGATGTAATCAAGTTCATCTCCTGTCGCGAACGGACGATTAAAAGGAATGCGGATCACGATGGGCTCAAGGGTTTTCGACCGATTAACAAAAGCGATCCTCCCGCAGGGAAAGAGACGCCTTTTCTTATGACCATTCGTTCGAGGTTCAAAATGGTTTCCAGAGTTTTGTTAAGCGCCGGGCCAATTTCAAATTCGCGCCAGGGTTGGAAATCGCGATTGCGTCTTCGTTGCACGCGCGACCAAATCATTAGCGGCAATAACAGTGAATTAAAAGAAGTGATTCGCTCGATCAGGAAGCGAGCGCTCTCTACTTTTGCGCGCAATTCGGCGCGGTTGTAGCGGCGCTGATGCATCGCATACTGGTCGCTGGCGCTCCAGAGAAAAGGGTGTTGTGGCACAGTCACCAGCAGTCCTCCGCCAGGTCGAACTGCATTGAACATTTGTACCAGTACATTCTCGTCCTCGACGACGTGTTCCAGCACATCGAATGCACCTACGACGTCAAATTCGCCCTCAAATGAAATGCGTCGTGCGTCCATCTGATACAACTCAACTTTTGGCACACGCGCTTTGGCGATGGCAAGGCCGTCAGCAAATATTTCGCTGCCGGCCAAGCGCATTCGCGGAAACTTTTCATGAAGCCCTGCAAGCACGAAACCAGTTCCGCAACCAACCTCGAAGAAACTTTTGGCGTCCGGAAAATAATTGCGGAGCGCCCACTGAATGAGTTCATTCCGCGCGCGGAACCAGAAATTTGATTCCTCAATCTCAGCGAGCCGGGCGAAATGCTCGGGTTTAAATCCGGCGTGAGCGTCAGGCGGCCCTTCCGTGAATTGATATATCTCGTCGCGCAGGGCTGGCTGATAACCGCAGCTCGGACATGTCCAGTCCGCGGCTTCAAAAGGAGCTTCACACGCAAGGCATCGTTTCATCCGTCGCTCGGGCGCAAAGCCATTTGGGCTACCACTGCATTTTTACAGCGTGGGTTGCACCGGATATCAAAATCACGAAGCGTCACTTTTTGCATTCAAGAACAATAGTTACGTATGGGATGTGCAACGGCTTCGTGTCGACCCATGTATGGACATTCCCAAAAACTTTCGCCGCAAGTTGGCGATATTGTTGCTCCGTTCGAATGTTCCGGCCTCGGTCGTGAGACATGATACACTTGGAAAACGTTCCCTGATTCGGGATCCAACACGCATCGTGACATATTAATCGGCCTCCTCCCTTTAGAGCGTCATATGCGAAGCGAATGCAATCCTCAGCTTCTTCATCGTCGAGGTGGTGCAGAACGCTGACTGCTATCACAATATCGGCATCTCTAAATCGCGTGTCGCTGCTAAGAGATCGCGTGTCGCCAACTACAAAGATCCCCTTGTCGCCGTACGTCCGCCTGGCAAACGCAATGTAATCTGGATTAATGTCGAGCCCAAGATATTCAACGTCCGGAAGGCTTTGCAGGGCTTGCGCTGGGCCGCATCCGATATCGATCACTTTATCGCCAGGCGTGGCTCGGACGCGAGTTTGAATGATCCTCCGCCGCAACGCGTTCCCTCCAACCACACCTTGAAACAGGTTGTAGAGAAATGGCATTTTCAGCCAGCGCAGTAATCCAGCGTTACTTTGCATGTGGAATTTCTAGGCCGGCTCGCTTCTTCCGGTTTATCAGCGGCCTGGAATACGCGAAGCGCCACTGTGGATTTGTGAAATTAGGGCTTGAGCCATTTGTGAAACGAATGTTGCGTCCCTGCGAGCCTCCAATCCAGCCGCATGAATCCGCGTTGCACCGCCTGATTGTCGACGTGCGTGGGAGCTTCGATCCAATCTGCTGATGAACAGACTTGTTCCATTCCCGTGCGTGTTAGCGCGGTGAAAAGTCCCCGCCCAAAGAAATCGGGGTGCACAGCTCCAATGCTGTAGTGGCCAAGCCGAATGCCGTGTCGCGCGTCAAGCGCGGAAGGTTTCTTCCAGGCGGAATACCCGGCGATGCGACCGCCATGAATCGCGACAACAATCCAATCAGCCCAGCCATTCGCACACGATCGGATCCATTCCTCGTAGATCTTCGCTGCAGCGGCGCGGCCAATCCGCGGATCGGCATGGAAACGTCCAAAATGACCTGTAAAGGAAGAGCGTGCGACCTCGGCGAGTGGTTCGGTATCCGACGTCGTAGCGAGACGAAGCTCAAAGCTCTCCGGTATTTGCTGTCGATGGCAATTTGATCCACTAGCGCGGCAGTCGAACACAAAATTCAGCAATGTGTCCATCAGCAAAAAACCATTCGATTCAAGCGCGTGAATGATGGCCGTATCCGACGGGATCGCCTTACACAAAAGAAAGTCTCCATCTCGATCGCCAACACGGCGAACCACCTCTGCAACCAAGCTGGTTGCGACAGAGCTCGCATCGCCCGGCCGAGACGCGACACCAAAGTGTTTAATTGCCCACATAGATTTTCCAAGCAGCGGGCTCTCCCACGATAGCGGGGTGCAAATCACGAGACCGGATATCGTTCCACTAGTTTCCGCAATGACGCCGATGGCGCTCTCACTTGATAATAGCTCCCTTATTTCATCACTCCAGCGTGATTCAATTTCGCTGCGAGAGCAGTCCAGACTGGCGTACAAAGGCAGGGAAGCAAAATTCTGCAACCGATCTACATCACCCAGCGACAGATTTGCAAAGGCGATCGCCGGCATTCGCAATAGGCTAGATCGTCGTGCGAACGACGTACGCTGGCCGTTTCATTGAGCGAAAATGCATCCGCGCCAGGTACTCACCTATGACTCCCAGGGCGAAAAGCTGGGCGCCTGAAAAGATTGCAATTATTGAGGCCAGAAACGGAAATCCCGGCACGCTTCCCTCAAGGCAAAAGCGGACAAAAACGTAAATGAAAACGGCAAGCCCAAACAGCGTGCATGTGAAGCCAATCAGACTGGCAAGCTGCAGCGGTGCCGTGCTGAAACCGGTCATCATGTCGAACGCATGGCGAACCAGTTTTGTGAATGTGTAATTTGAAGAGCCTGAATGGCGCGGCTGGAAAGCAACTGTCGTCGCGCCAAAGCGCGTTGTTGCCCATGTAAGCAGCACGTCGATGGAAACAAAAGGAGACTGATAGGCTGCGAATGCTTCGCGCAATTGAGTGGGAAACACGCGGAACGCGCTCACGTTTTTCGCCACATCGCTGCCTACCGCGGCACTTAGTGCAAGGCGTGTGATGCGAGATGCAAGAGCGCGCACAAGCCCGTTCTGCTCCGCTTTTGGTGCGCCGTAAACCACATCGAATCCTTCTTCCAATCGCGCCAGCAGCCGCGGAATTTCTTCGGGCGGATGTTGCAGATCATCATCCATGGTTACGACTAGATCATATTTCGCCGCGCGGATGCCGCAAAGCAGCGCGTTATGCTGACCATAGTTACGCATTAGGTTCAGGCCTCGCACCACGGGGGATTGCGAACACAACTCCGAGATGGTCTCCCAGCTTCGGTCCCGGCTGCCATCATTGACCAGGATGACTTCATGTTGCGCCGAGATGCGCGGCAATACTTCCGCCAAACGCCGGCACAACTCACCGACGGAAGCCTCGCCGTTGTAAACCGGCGTGACGACGGAAATGGAACGCCGCTCGTGAGTTTGCACCATGTTGAGAGAAGCCTCGGAAACTATGGGACGACTGGGATTTCGTCAAAGTGTTCAGCGCGCGTGCCGCGCCGTTGCGTTGCAAAGGCGGGTTGAACGTTGGACTTTGAATTCCTTCTATACTAGGAACCGCAAGTCAGCAAAGATGATTCGCTCTCTAGTCACGGAGTTGAAGTGAGTCTTAAAATCACCGCCGCATTCGTGGTATCCTCGGCTGGCACCCAGCGGTAACCAGGTACATTCGGCAATCGTGACCCCTTTTCATCAAATTCTTTGGTTGAAATGAACAGCGCGTAAACTGGAATGGATCGGTGCAGGCTGAGTTCCGCTAGCGCGACCGCTTGCGCGTCATCGTAATGCACAACGTGTCTCCATGGGACGAACCTTTTCCCATCGAGAGGAGCCGCCACAAATCCGGGCGGGAAAAGAGCATTCAGGTAAACAGGACTAATATCTGAAAAGACGAGTGCACCGGCTTGCCGAACGCTCTCAATGAAACGTCGTTGCGCGACAAACTCCGCCGATTGGCGGGTGCTAAGGTGGAGAGCTTCCCAACTCTGCAACCGATCCGCTTTCAGTCGGGGATCGATCGAGCGCGAAGGATAACCCAGGGCTGCCGCTGCAAACAAAACGAAGATTGCCAGAGAAGCGATCGTTCGTTTTGGCAAAACGAGATTTTCTGCTGCCCACGTCACAGGGAGAACGGCAACTGCGACTAAGAGCATTAGGAGCGGCAGATAGTACCCCAGGTAGTTGACCGGGAAAAGACTGATGGTCGCCGCAAAGAAACTCAATCCGGCTGCAAAAGCGCAGATAACGAACCTGTTGAGTCGGATGAAGAATACCCCCACACCCGCTAAAAGAACAAATGCGGCAACAAAACAGGTGCCGGTGCCAAAGAGGTTGAGGGCAGTGAACTTCTGTGGACGCAGAGCGAGTTCTCGCCAAAGCATCGCAGAATTGTCTGGAATGTATCGCCAGGAAAAAACCGGGACCTTTGCTAACACTGGACCGAGGTAATAGTCGTATCCTGTTTTAAGTGGCGAATGAAACTGAATCGTATTTAGCACCAGCATCGGGCTGACTGCCAGAACGAAAACAATCGGAAGTGCAAGGCAATGTAGAAGCCAGCGCACGCGCGCTCCCTTCACTGGGAATAGAGTCATGGCCAATAACAACGGCACGAAGAAGATCGACTGCAGGCGAATGTTCACCGAAAGTCCGAGAAACACTGCTGATAGGTAGATTTTCCAACGGCGTTCCTCCTTTAGGCCCAAGTATGCAAACATAAAGGCTAGTGCGACGAATGCCGGTGCGCTGATGTCGCTCAACGGCGAGCGACAGAAAGTGAAAAAGCCGGGCAGCGTGGCGAGCAAAAGCGCCGCAAATCCGCCAGTTAGCGGCATGGCCAGATAAAGATAAAAACCGAATACGCTGAAGAGCAGCAGCAAGCCGATCGTTTGATTTGTCCTGAACGGCGCAAGGATGGAATCTGCTTCCGGAAGGATCTTAAGCCAGGGAAGCATCAGCGCCGGATATCCAGCCGGCCACAGCGACGGCATTTTGTCGTAACCGATTTGTATCGAAGGCCACCCATATCTCAGTAGAGCCTTTGCCTGCGCGAAGTAATGCGTCGGATCTGACGTACCGAGATCAAGCAGGTTGGTGTTGCGATAATCGATTTTCAGCACGGAAAAGTAATAGAATACTAATGCACAAATAAACAGTAGCGCGCCCATCAAGCTCTGTGTGATCGCGAAATTTCGGTTATTGCCCATTCAGGAGTTTGTGCCGGATTCTCGTTACTGTTCGCGCAGCGGCGTTAGGAGAGATTATTTCGTGTCGTCAACGCAGCAACAGCGCGATGCGAGGTAGTCATACATTTCGCGGGCCTTATTCCTGGTCACAAGTCCGGGTTGACCGGGTTTAGCGTGATATAGTCACGAAACATAGCCAAAAGAGGCTCTATCTATCAAGTATCCGTCAATCCAGAGGCACAATGGAGAGCAACGGATTTTTAATCCGCAGGTCGGGTGTTCGAGTCATCCCGGGCGCGTAGCAACTTTACCAACGTCGGCAGAACAGCCGCGATGTCTCTAGCGAAGAGGTTCCTGGTGTTTCTCCTGACCACCCTCGTTGCTCGCCTGTTTCCTGTTCGGCGCGCAAATCTCGGAAACCTCATTCGCGCGCTGCGCATCGAACGATGGGATCGAATCATCGACCGCCGGGGATTTCGAATGATTCGGCCCGTTTGTTTCAGACAAGGCAAAAATCTCGCGGAAAATCTCCGCCAAGCGCTCCGCTCCCTCCCTTGGGACAGTCATCAATTTCCAGACGTCGCCAACGTAAAACTTTGTCTAATCTTGCGTTTTTCTTTCAGACTTATGTTCGCACCGCTTGGGCACAGGTCGATTCTGGTACAATGGCACGACAATGCCAGAGCCAGATCAAAGCGAGCTGGTTTGTCGGGATTCGCCGGGTCGGGTGTTCGAGTCACCCTCGCGTTCTTCGTTCCTACCAGATGAAAGGGATCAGGCGATAGCGGACTTTTTCAGTGTAGGCGTCGTAGCCCTTCAATTCCCGCTTTAAAAATCGCTCCTCGAATACGCTCCGCACCGCCACCACCGCGATGGGAATGATTGCCAGTAAAGCCGCAACATATGATTCCAGCCAGAGCGCGGGACCCACAACCATCGGGACAAACCCCGCGTACATGGGATGCCGCACGACTGCATAGACACCAGAGTCGATGACTCGCTGGTGTCGTTCTTCCTGGAGTCTAACGACTGGCACGGCAAAGGGGTTGACTTTCATCGCAAGGGTCATGATCCACCAGCCCGCGACGTAAACAGCAAGCCCGAGAAATGAAACGAGTCCGCCGGGTTTTGCCACAAGATAAAACCGGAACACATCCAGGGGAATAAAGACGATCTGCCCCACGTACGAGACGACCAGCAGAATTACGAGAACTCGGTCCCATAGAGGCTGTCGCTTCTGGATGACACCCTTCGCGCGCTGAGAGAACAGGTCGGCGCTATCAGGCAAAATGCTGAAGACGGCCACAGCTATCACGGCCAAGGTAACCGCGAGAAACACCCATGCGCGCCACGAGTGTAGCGTGCCGGCCGGCACAAACAGCAGAACAGCGTAAAACGCGACGTTGGAGAAAACACCGGCAATGACTTTGGGAACGGACACCGTTTACGGAAAGAGTGAATGGTGATTAGTGAGAAGTGAAAAGTGGAGGTGGGAACGATCAACTTCTCACTTTTCACCAATCACTTCTCACTTCGCATTCCGACAACACGACGCTCGTGCTCGAGCAACCATTTCTTACGCCACAAACCGCCGCCATATCCACACAGGGTGCCGTCCGCGCGGATCACGCGGTGACACGGGATGATAATGCAGATCATGTTCGTGCCGTTCGCGCGGCCAACTGCTCGACGCGCGTTTTCATCTCCCAGGCGCTTCGCCATCCAGGAATACGAGCGTGTTTCTCCTACGGGAATCGACTGCAAAATCTTCCAGGCCCGCAGTTGAAACGGCGAACCAACCGGTGCCAGTGGAATATCGATCTTCAGATTTTTACCCGAGAAGTAATCGGTCAATTGCGCACTGACTGCTTCCAGATGCCGTTGTTTTCCCGGCACAACATTTGTTCGCAATCGTTTTCGCAATGCTGACAACTCGCGTTCGGTTCCGCGGCGATCGATAAACTCGAGCAACCGCAGACCTTCGTCGTCAGCGACGGCAATCATAGCTCCGAGCGGTGTATCGATTCGCTCCGCTAGAAGCGGTACGCTCGCCTTCGCGTTCGTTGGTGGTTTGCCAAAAATCTTCGTAAACGCTTCGCGAAAACCGCTCTCAGATTCAAAACCGCTACCGTTGCGGGCTTCATCCACGCGGCCGCCCTGCCGCACGTGACTCAAGGCGAGACCCATCCGGCGCGCGCGATGATAAGCTTGAAAAGTCATTCCGTAGTGGCGTTTGAATTGACGTCGCGCGGTTGAGGGGTCGATCGCCAGCGCAGCGAGCTCCTTGTCTGTGAGCCGTCCGTCCGGGACGCGCTCAACCTCTGTGCGGAGACGCTCGATCAATTTGGGCGGGCGTTGGTTCGGATCCATGGGATGGCAACGCAAGCATGGACGATAACCGCTCTCCAGCGCTTCGTTCGATGTGGCAAAGAAATCGACATTCTCACGTGCCGGCTTTTTTGCCATGCAGGTTGGTCGACAGAAAATCCCCGTCGTGCGCACCCCGACAAAAAATATGCCTTCAAAACTCGAGTCGCGATCAAGCAACGCGCGATACATCATCTCGCTCGGAGGAAGAAGTTCCATTGTTTTCATGTTAAAAGATTAAGCGCTCGCGCGGTTTGACGCATCGACGAAATTCGGGCAGCGAATTCACTCCTCACCCGCGCAGGATTCGAAATGTAAAACAGCCGCGAGTAACGCTGCGCGCATCGACAAATTCGGTTTTCGGATTTTGGAGCAGTTTCTCGATGACTGCTTCCGGGTCATTTTCATTGGCGACCTCGGCATCAATCATGTTGTAATTCGCATCGTACGCGCGGAACGCGCGGCCATTGCGAAAGTCGGCCGGATATTCTGCAGTCGCCCTGTAACGTTCGCACGGCTCGGCATGAACAAAGATCGGTCCCGCCTCAGAATACGGATGACCAGCAGGAATCGATGCGTAGGGAAATAGAATCACGTGCTCGCCAGATTGTGCCCAACGCAGACAATGCCGGCACGGATAACCGTGCGGCGAGTCCGCAACCACAATTGCGTGATCCGGCGCGCCAGTCTTTGCTAGTTGCTGCGCTCTTTCGGCAATTTCTGTTGGAAGGGGAATGATGCGAAATGTTGAAGCTTTCATGGGCCAACGCTAAACGCATCCGTTCTGGTTGCGCATCGACGAAATTCGGGCACCGAATTGTCAGGGAGCGTGAGCTTTCAGCGACGAAGTGGGAAGAATCGGCAATCGGCGCAACGCGATGTGCTGCACAAGCCAATTGTAACGGTCTTCCAACGCCCGGGGATCGTTCAGGTCGTGCCCCGTGTCGTAGTACAACACCTTCTTTGGATTACTTGCCGCGGCAGCGTAATGCTCCATGGAAGTCTTGTCGAAATACTCTTCGAAGTTGCCGAATTGAAGCAGCAAAGGAATTGGCGCCGCGTGACCAACGAAATGAATTGCATCGATGTCGCCGGTAATGTGTGCATATCGCTCAAATTGACCGGAAGGCCGACTTTTTCTGAGCTCGATTATGTTGGGATGATTTCCTCGCAGAAAGATGTCTCCATTCTCTGCGACGCCAGCCATTAGCACAGACGTTTTCATGCGCCGATCGATTGCCGATAGAATTGAGCCCCATTGAGCGCCGTAACTGTGCCCGATATAGGCCAGCCGCTTGGGATCGACATCCGGACGGGCAAACAGCAAATCGATTCCGCGGCGAAGCTCGAGAACAGCCTGAATTTCGATCTCACAATCCAACTCCGGTTTATCGTAGTGGCTCGGAGTTTTTCGCCACGGCTGCGGGCGGTCCCAGGGATAATCAGGGATCAGCGATATCGCGCCCGCTTTCGCGTAGAGCTTGGCCTCAGGAATGAATTCTGCGCGCGTGCCGTTTCCCCAGTGGCCGAAGAGAATAGCTGCTAACGGCCCTTTGCCCTTCGGAACGACCAGATAAGCCGCGACCGGCCCACCCTTCGGACTCGTGTACGTAATGTCGTGAAGAGTGCCTCCGTCGAACTCTTCGATTACTTTATCATGGACATCGAGCGGCGCCTTCGCGTCATAATCGAAAAGGTGCAACGCAGTTTGGTAGTCAGGCTCCGCCTTTGCAGTCTTCTGACCAGCGCTCGCAAACGATTCGGCCACGATCTTTGCCGCCTCGGCGATGACCGCTTCCCGGTCATTCGCAGGCGCTGTTGACCCCACGGAATAAATTGCCAGCAGGATCGGTGCGCGATCAGGCGGACGTATGATAGCAATGTCATTCGTCCCCCCATTTGCGCCTCGGCCGGTTTTGTCGCCCACGCTCCATGTTTTCGGAACTCCGGCGCGAATCATCAGTCCACCGGTCTCGTTATGCAGCAACCATTCCTCGAGCTGACGGCGCGAGGACTCCGACAAGGCAGCGGTGCCCAGCAGACGCTGGAGATCCAAACACATCGCTCCCGGCGTGGTTGTATCGCGCTCGTCGCCGGGAATGGCGCTATTCAGGTCTGGTTCCTTGCGATCAAGCCGCGTCATGTTATCGCCGAGGCTGCGCACGAAATTCGTTAGGCCGGCCGGTCCGCCAATCGCATCCGGTAGGAGATTGCCCGCCGTATTATCGCTCTGTTCGATCGCGGCCGCGCACAACGCGCCGAGCGTCATCCCGCCCTCCTTGAGATGTTCCTTTGTCACTGGCGCATATTCCAGGATATCCTCCCTCCCGTATGGCACGAACCGTTCCAGCTTCTCCTGTTTCTCATCGACTCGCTTCAAGACCGCAGCTGCGGCGAGGAATTTGAACGTGCTGCACATCGGGAATCGTTCCTCTGCCCGATAATCGAGATGTTTGTCGTTGCTGGTATCGAGCGCGGCCACACCGATTCGGCCGCCGATTCGTGTCTCTATTGCTGCAAGACGGACTGCGAAATCAGCAGTTGCATTTGGCATGTTCGCAGCCAGCAACGAGGCGAAAGCCAAATGTAGCGCGAGCGTCCCGCTTGCCGCAGGAAATCGCAAGCCAGAGGCATGCGCTACTTTTACCATCGATGGTAGGCGGGATGACCTTCTTTCACCGCGACAAAAATTCCGCGGCACGTTGCGCAGACTTTTCCACCAGCGGTGAGTGTTCCTTCAATGGTTGCGCGATCATTTGTTAGATCGACAACCTTCGCGGAAAGAAATACCGGACCATTTGTCGGTGTTGGCCGGAGCAATTTGATTGCATACTCCGCCGTGACAGTACATGGCGGGTGATCCTCGTTCGCATTCTTCATCAGATGATAAGCCGCGGTCCAATTGCAATGGCAATCGAGCAACGTGCCGATGACGCCGCCATTCAGAACTCCCTCAAACGCTTCGTATTTTTTCTCTGGCTTCCATTCCGCGACGACTTCGCCATTTTTTGGAAAACTCCGGATATGTAGTCCGTCCGGGTTGGCGGGGCCACATCCCCAGCAGGCGTTCCTGGGCGCGTATTGTTCCTGAAGTGATTGCGATTGTCTCATTGCCTCGAAATGTGGCGCGAGTTTGTAACTTGCGTGGTCAAATTCGCAACTTTCAAAGTTGCGCTACTCTTCAGCCCGACGGTCATCCCGACGTGTCGGGACTACAGTTTGAAATCTATTCGCCGCGTATAGACGAGCCGGGATAGGGACGCAATTCATGTCCAACGTAAAGTGAACGCGGCCGAATGAGGCGATTGTGATCGTGTTGCTCTGTCACGTGAGCGCACCAGCCGGCCACACGCGACGCCGCGAACAGAGGCGTGTTCAACTCCGGCGGGAACCCGAGCATCCAAAATACCGGCGCCGCATAAAGATCGACATTGGCGCAAAGATGTTTTTCGCGATCCATCACTTCCTCGAGCTTTTCGCAGATTGGCACCCATTCTTCCTTGCCGGTCCGCTTGCCCAGATCGCGCGCGATCTCACGCATTACCGGCACGCGTGAATCGCCCTCCTTATAAACGCGATGACCGAATCCCATGATCTTGTCTTTTGTGCCCAGCTTTGTCATTAGCCAGCTTTCCGCGCGATC
>Ga0137412_10001258_pt1 | contig 19462 bp, 13 predicted proteins | sample CZODoug2_1_16fun_FD_122160 | JGI IMG/M metagenome (GOLD analysis project Ga0137412, IMG submission 122160) | Vadose zone soil fungal communities from Angelo Coast Range Reserve, California, USA - CZODoug2_1_16fungal (Hybrid Assembly) | ecosystem: Environmental > Terrestrial > Soil > Vadose zone...
GCGCCCGTAGCTCAGCTGGATAGAGCATCTGGCTTCGAACCAGAGGGTCGGGAGTTCGAGTCTCTCCGGGCGCGCCACCTTCCATCTGGAAAATCTCCATCCCAAGGCGTAGCATCCACCCATGTTCAAACTACTTTTTGTTATGCTCGCTCTTATGACCACTGCCTCAGCCGCCGATCTGCCATCCAAAAAATACATCAACCTCGCGGCCATCAAGACCATGGTCGCCGCCGCCGAAGCAGAAGCCAAAAAGCGCAATGTCGAAGTCACCATCTGCATCGTCGACGAAAGTGGCAATCTCCTCTTCCTCCAAAAAGCCGATGCCGCCTCACTCAACACCATCGTGTGGGCGCAGAAGAAAGCCCGCCACGCCGCCTTCTACCGCAGCCCCTCGAAAGACGCCGCCGACAACGTGAAAAAGGGCAACGTCGAAGCCCTCGCCTTTCCGGACTATTTTCCCAACCAAGGTGGCCTGCCCATCCAGGTTGACGGCCAGACCATCGGCGCCATCGCCGCCAGCGGCGCCAGATCCGAAATCGATGAAGCCATCGCCCAAGCCGCCATCGACGCCCTCTTCAAAAAATAATCGCGGCTTTCCGTGATTTTGCCTTCATAGCGGGGGCCTTCAGGCCGGCCGCATTCCACATTCGCCTTATCCAGCAAACCTCTGGCAGTGGGGCAGTTCAAGATTTTGGATAGGATCTACGCGGTCCTCTTGTAGGGCCTGCCTTCTGAGGCGGGCCGCTCCGGTTTCTTGCACTGGCCTAATCCGCGAGGTTAAGCGCTTTACAAAATTCCCCCCAAAACGTACAGTTTCCCTTCACGCCCATGCGAAATTCACGTCTTCATACTTCTATCCGAGAGGAATCTGGTCTAATGAGCGTTCTAAAACGATTGTCTCTGCCTGTGCTTTCTCAGTTCGCCCTGGTTATCGCTTTTTCGGCTCCAACCCCCGCTCAATCCAGCTACGATCTGCGCTCCCCCGACAATCGCATCGAAGTCCGCATCCGCACCGCTCCCGTCCTCCGTTATGACGTTCTCCTTAATGGCCGTCCGTTGCTACAGGATTCCACCCTCTCTCTCGACATTGACCACACCACTCTGGGCGTAAACCCCAAAGTCCGCTCCGCAAAAAAACGCACCGTCGACCAGACCCTCGAGCCTCCCGTCCGCCAGAAATTCGCCAAAATTCGCGAGCACTACAATGAACTGCGCCTCGAAATGGACGGCAACTACGCCGTCACCTTCCGCGCCTACAACGAAGGCGCCGCCTATCGCTTCGAAACTTCCCTTCCCCAACGAGAGGTGAAAGTCTACGGCGAAGAGGTGAAGCTGAATTTCGCCGCCGATAACACCACCTACTTTCCGCAGGAAGACACCATGTTTTCGCACAACGAGCGAAAATATCTCCCGCAAAAATTGAGCCAGATTGCCTCAGAGTTTATCGCCACTATGCCCGTGGTCTGGGACGCCGGCGAAGGCGCCAAACTCGCCATCGCTGAATCCGACGTCGAGGATTACCCCGGCATGTGGTTTCATGGCACGGCTGGTCCTTCGCTTGTCGGAACGTTCTCCCACTATCCGTTGAAGGAAAAATTGAGCGGTGATCGCGATTTCCGCATTGTGGAATCCGCGGACTATATCGCCGTTACTTCCGGAACTCGCACTTATCCTTGGCGCCTCTTTGGCATCGCCGATCGTGACGCCGACCTTCTCACCAACCAGCTCGTGTGGCTCTTGGCCAAGCCCTCGCAGTTGCAAGACACGTCCTGGATCAAGCCCGGCAAAGTCGCTTGGGACTGGTGGAACTACAACAATATTTATGACGTCGATTTCAAGGCCGGCGTCAACACCCAGACCTACAAGTACTACATCGACTTCGCCGCGAAATACGGCCTCCAATACATCATCCTCGACGAAGGCTGGTACAAGCTCGGCAACGTCCTCGAAGTCGTTCCAGAAATAAACATGGAAGAGCTGACCGCCTACGCTAAGGAAAAAAACGTCGGCGTCATTCTTTGGGTCGTCTGGAAATCCCTCGACGACCAGTTGATCCCCGCTCTCGACCTCTTCGCCAAATGGGGTATCAAGGGCATCAAAGTCGATTTCATGCAGCGCGACGACCAGAAGCTGATTAATTTCTATTTCAAAGTCAGCAGCGAAACCGCCAAACGCAAAATGCTCGTAGATTTTCACGGCGGACAAAAACAAATCACCATGACCCGCACGTGGCCCAACATGATCAGTGGCGAAGGCGTCCGCGGCATGGAGTGGAGCAAGTGGGGCGCGGAAACCGAACCGAAACACAACGTCACCCTGCCGTTTACAAGAATGTTCCTCGGCCCCATGGACTACACCCCCGGCGCCATGCGCAATGCCACCAAAGCCTCTTTTGCGCACATCTTCCAGCAACCCATGGCCCTCGGCACGCGCTGCCACGAGCTCGCTATGTACGTGGTATTCGAAAGTCCTCTGCAAATGCTTTCCGATAGCCCGTCGAACTATTTGCGTGAACCGGAGATCATGGACTTTCTTGGCCCCGTTCCAACTGTCTGGGATGACACCAAGGCTCTCGATGGCCGCATCTCTGAATACGTTTTGGTAGCCAGAAAAAGCGGCAACGACTGGTACGTTGGCGCCATGAGCGATTGGACTGCCCGCGAACTCGAAGTTGATTTTTCTTTCTTGCCCGAAGGCAACTTCACCATGGACGCTTACCAGGACGGAGTGAACGCCGATCGCATGGCCAGCGACTACAAAAAAGTGAAAGTGCAGGTCAACAAGGGCACCAAGCTCAAGATAAAATTGGCCCCCGGCGGCGGCTGGGCCGCCCGCATTCATCCGTAGGGCGACGATTAGAAAGGATGCAGGGCGCCGCACCCTTTGGTTTTTAAGGGTGCGGCTGTTGACTTTATCTTTCTTCGAGAACAATTTTCGGATAAGTCTCAAAAAACTGAAGGGGGATACTCACATGTCCACAACTTCCAGACGCCGGTTCCTAAAACAAGCGTCCACTGCGGGAGTAGCCTGCTCCGCAAGTTTCCTCTTCGGCCGTTCGCTCTCCGCCCGCGCAGCCAGCGAACCCGTCCGCATCTACGTCGATTCGAGACGCACCATCTCCCCCATTGACCGCAATTTGTTCGGTTCTTTTCTCGAACATCTCGGCCGCGCCATCTACGAAGGGATTTCCGATCCCGGCTCCAAGCTCTCCGACTCGAACGGCTTCCGCAAAGATGTCATGGACGAAATCCGCCATCTTGGCGTCCCCATCATTCGCTACCCCGGCGGAAATTTCGTCTCCGGCTACAACTGGCTCGACGGCGTCGGCCCCAAGCAGGATCGCCCGCGCGTTCTCGACCGCGCCTGGAACTCTTCCAATTCAAATCAATTCGGCACCAACGAATTTCTTGCCTGGTGTAAAGCCGTCGGCACTGAGCCGCTCATGGGCCTGAACTTCGGCACCGGCACTGCCGAACAAGCCGCCGATCTAGTCGAGTACTGCAACATTTCGAGCGGCACGCGCTGGAGCGACCTCCGCCGTAAGCATGGCATCGCGGAACCTTACAAAGTGCAACGCTGGTGCCTGGGCAACGAAATGGACGGTCCCTGGCAAATCGGCCACATGTCCGCCTTCGAATACGGCACGAAAGCTGCTGACGCCGCGCGCCAAATGCGCGCCGTCGATCCTTCACTCAAACTCGTAGCCTGCGGGTCGAGCGGCCCGGGCATGCCCACATATCTCGAATGGGATCGCGAAGTTCTCGAGCAATGCTATGAATACGTGGACGGACTTTCACTGCACCGCTATTTTGAAAATGCGGAACCGCCGGCAGGCGACAGCGCAAAATTTCTGGCCATGAATCTCAGCATGGAGAAACAAATTGCCGAGACCGCAGCGGTTTGCGATTTAGTGCGCGGCCACAAACGCTCGCCAAAAAAACTATGGCTTTCCTTCGATGAATGGAACGTTTGGTATCGCGCGCGCACTGGTGACGCCGTAAACGGCCACGGAAAAGAAGCTCCCCACCTGCTTGAAGAAATTTACAATCTCGAAGATGCGTTGCTCGTCGGCGGCCTGCTCAATTCCTTGGTGCGCAATTCCGATCGCGTGAAGCTCGCGTGCCTCGCTCAGCTAGTCAACGTCATCGCCCCGATCATGACCAACGCTGACGGATTGTTCCGGCAAACGATTTATTATCCGTACAGCTGGGCGCTGCAATTTGCGCGTGGCGCGGCCTTGAACCTCCTGGTGGAATCGTCCACCTACGAAGTCGCGAAAATGGATCCGGTTCCGCACGTGGATGTGGCCGGATCATTCAACAGTAGCGATGGAACGACTTCCCTTTTCATTTTGAATCGCGACTTGTCGAACGCTCACGAACTCGAAATCAATTGGGAAGATCGCGCACCAGCCAAAGTTTTGAATGCTTCGTTGCTCACCGGCGACGATTTAAAAGCCGTGAACAGTTTCCAGTCCCCGCAGAAAGTCGCGCCGCAAACTTTTGCGAAACCAGCGACCTCGGGGAGCCGCACCAAATTTGAAGTGCCTGCGCGTTCCTACACCGTTCTTCAGTGGTCGATGTAGCCGCTAACAACGTGCTCGCAAATCACAATTAGTGGCGCGGCGCCCTGTCGTCCGTGGTCGGTGTCTCAGTCGCGCGCCGCGTGAAAAACATCGCGCGCGCTCCCAAAAAGAGCATGATCAGGCCAAATATCAGCAAGATCACGCCCCAGTTCAGGTTGATATTGATTCCCAGCGATTGCACATAGAGCGCCGGATTGCTGAATGCGCCGAACGCAATCAGCATAATTCCAAAAATCGTGAACAACATTCCGATTGGCAAACGAATATCCAGTCCCATCAGTGCCCTCTCTACCGGAATACAAGGTTCAACAAAACAGTGGCTGCTAAGATCATGGCTCCAAGATAAATCGGCCGTTTGTACCAACTTAGATGTCCTTCCGAAGGACGCTCGGTCATGGAATAAACGAGACCCACCAGCCGCGATTCCTCCGGGGCTTTGGTGACGAGACTCACCAGAATCGTCACCACAAAGCAGGTAGTCCACGCGTAGATCGCCGTCCAGAAATTCTGCGCCATCTCGCTGGGATAATTATGGATTACTGCCAGCCACCCACCCTTGATGCCGGGAATGGCGCCCTCTGAGAGCGTCAGGCCATGGTGAATCGCCGCCGCAAGAGTTCCCGAGAGCAACCCGCTGAAAGCGCCATGCCCGGTCGCCCGTTTCCAGAACATTCCCAGCAGAAACGTCGCAAACAATGGCGCGTTCACGAACGCAAAGACGAGCTGCAGCATGTCCATGATGTTGTTGAAACGCGTCGCGAGATACGCGCCCGCAACTGACAGCGCAATCCCAAAAACGGTGGCCATTTTGCCCATCATTAAGTAGTGCGCATCGCCCGCCCCAGGCCGGATGTAAGGCTCGTAGATATCATGCGTCCACACGGTGTTGAAGGCGGTGACGTTGCCGGCCATGCCGGACATGAAGCTGGCGAGCAGCGCGGTCAAGCCCAGCCCGAGCATGCCCGTTGGGAAATAATGAAGCAGCAAGTTGGGAACGGCGAGATCGTAGTCGAGCTGCGGATGCCCGTTGTTGTCGAGCACGGGTTGGCCCGTCGTGGCGTTGAGCTTGGCGGGGATCAGCCCTTGTCCCGCAGGAGCGGACACGGAAGTACCTTGGGGCCCATTGATGAGGGCAGGCGCTTGAGTGGGAAGCGCGATGGCGATCAGGCCGGGGAGAATGACCAGGAACGGAAAAAGCATTTTCGGAACAGCAGCAATCAGCGGAGTCCGCCGCGCCGCAGACATGGAGTTCGCGGCCATGGCGCGCTGCACCACAAGGAAATCCGTGCACCAATAGCCGAACGACAGCACGAAGCCGAGCCCCATCGCCAAGCCAAACCACTCCACGCCGAGTCGATTCGTGTGCGGGTTGCCCATGCCAACCCACGAATGCACATAAGAAGGACCAAGTGTCGCTTTCAACCCTGCCCAGCCGCCCACGTTCTTCAAGCCCAGCCAGACGAGCGGAATAAACCCGGCAACGATGAGGAAGAATTGCAGAACCTCGTTGTAAATCGCGCTAGTCAGCCCGCCGAGATAGATGTAGGTCAGCACAACCAATGCAGACACGATAATTCCGGTATGAAAGATCCACGCTTGCGGAAGGCCAAGCGCGCGAAACGGCCCGTCGAGAAAGTGCAGCGTCTGAATCAATTTGGCCATGGCGTACATCGAAATGCCGGAAGAAAAAATCGTCATGGTGGCAAAAGAGACGGCGTTCAGCCCGCGGGTTTTTTCGTCGAAACGCAGTCGCAAATACTCCGGCACGGAACGGGCGCGCGAGCCGTAATAGAAAGGCATCATGAAGATGCCGACGAACACCATCGCCGGGATGGCGCCAATCCAATAAAAGTGGCTGGTGAGAATGCCATACTTCGCGCCGGAAGCCCCCATGCCGATGACTTCCTGCGCGCCCAGGTTGGCGGAGATAAAGGCCAGGCCTGCAACCCATGCGGGAATCGAACGACCGGCTAGGAAAAAGTCGGCGCTGGTTTTCATATAGCGCTTGAGAGCCGCGCCAATGCCAAGGACGAAGGCGAAGTACACAGCCATGATGACCCAGTCGATCGTGGTTAAGCCCATTCGTCCGATCTCCTGCTGAAACGAAAGTGTTTAGAGCGTGCGCCATGTTAACACTCGTTTAATGAGATTACATCCTCCCGGATTGGAGGAAAGAATGAAGTAAGGATAAAGATCGAAGGGCTATTTTTTCTGGACGCACAAGCCCTGGCTCATGGCCAGAAAGGGGAGTTGGTCGCACAACATCGCGCGCAGGCACACCATTTTGTAACGGTGCCACAGTAACCGGCGATCCAATCAGCCTTTACTTCAGGTCCAGCTTCCACGCGCTTCGGCCGTGGGTGGCGGCGTAGAGCACACGCTGAGACGCGTTGATGGACAGGCTGGAAACCTCGACCATAGGCAAACCTTTTGAGGCGGTGTGCCAGTGGCCGGTTTTAGCGTCGCGGCGCAGCACCCCGAAATCGGTGCCGACGAAGAGGTCTCCGGTAGCATCATCCCGCACCATGGTGTTGACCGGCAGGTCGCCGAGCGAGCCGTCGCCGGTACCGTCGAGCAAGGTGAAGGTGGCAAATGCGGAAACGCCATCCCAGGTGACCTCGAATACGTGACCAGGGACAGCAGTTTGCGTGAGCGGGTGGACCGCGTTGTAGCCACCGTAAGAGACCCATCCGTGGTTCGGGTTGGCCGGATCGATCACGATGCCGGAGATAAACCGTACTGGCGTTGTGTTGCTGGCAACGAGCGCGTCCGAAACCTCGGATTCGCTGGCGGTTGACGGGTCGGCGGCATCCGCGCCCTTGAAGATGTAGACGCGGCCACTCGCCGTGCCGGCCCAGAGCGTTCCGGTATCGCCGCTTGAGCGCGTGACCCAAGACACCGTTCCGCCGGTCAGCCGACGATTGCCAAGATGCTTCCAGTCTCCGCACAGGCCGGTGCCGGTGAAGGGACCAGACTCGTTGCAGTTACTCGCCAAGAACGCGGGGTCGCCGCCGTTGTCTATAGTGCGCCAGATCCACTGCAGGCCGGCGAACATGGTGCCGCCGCGGTCAGCACGCGGGTCTGCGATGATGGGCATATAAAAGCGGACATTCTCATGCGACTTGCGCAGCGGGTCGCTGATGAACAACCAGTGGAAGGGATCGCCACCGGCAAAATTAATGTCAGTGCTGCTGGAGAAGAATGTGTGGAAACGGTTCGTGGGGTTGCTGGCGTCAAAACCGGAAAGGCCGCCATCGCCGCCTATGCTCTCGAACCAGACCTTGGGCGAGCCCTCGAATTGGAACGTGCCGTTGTCCTGCGTCCCTCCCTGCAATTCACCAAGGGGATTGCTCGGGTTGATCGATAGGTGCTGAAACTGCAGAGTCACAAGACCGGCGTTCAGGCTGAAGTTGTGGGTCGGCACCGCCGAAAGGAGGCGCTGGCAAGTGAGGAGCCGGTCGGGGGTTCCAACGCGGGAGACGCAAGTATTCGAGATGGAAACGTACTCGCCACTGGAGCGGACAAGGCCACCATCGGAGCCTTCGAACCAGATGTCTGGCCTAGCCGGTGCGAACACGAAAGCATGCTGGTCGGGGTGGATGGCGGTGGTTAGCGACAAGTAGTCGGGACTGGTTGGATCGGGCGTTTGTGCGTCGAACGTGAGGTCAGTGAACGTGACGTTGTTGTTGTTGGGGTCGGGCTCACCAGCAGTGGTGGAGCGGAGAATGGCGCGGGCATTGGAGAGACTGTAAGCCTCTCCGTAAGAATAAGATCCAATGACGATAACCGTGTCGGGACGATTAGCCGGCGTGTAGACACCAATGTCATACCAGCACTGGCCGGTGCAGAAATTGTAGGTGGCGTAACCGGGGTCACCAACCACGGAGCTGGTCAAATTCTTCCAGCCGCCCGGTGCCGGTGGTTGTCCGCCTGGCACGACGAGGGTCTCCTCGGCAATCAATGTTGCCGCCGGACGCTTTGCATCGTCGATCCGCCAGACTTGGCTGGGCGCCGTCTCAGGAGCTGGGAAGCCCGCGAATGCCCCGGTGGCGCCGGTCGCCGCGTAAATACGCGTCTTGCCGCTTGGCAGTTTGGTCAGGGCAAAGTCTGTACGATCCGAACCGACGTTGGCCTGATTTTGGCTGAAGAATATTTGCGTGAAGGCGCCGCCATTGTCAGCCTGCCAGCTGCGCCAGATGCCGACGTCAGTGGCCGCCGCGTAGATGATGGCGGGGTCATCTGGATCCATCTGAATCCTGTCGACCCCCCAAGAGGTGATGCAAGGGCCGCCGAACGGGGCGCAAGAGTTTCCGCCACCGTTCCAGATCTGGGTGAAGGTCTCCCCGCCGTCGGTGGTTTTGTAGAGGCCCGGAGCGGCGAGGTTCGCCGCGATCACGCCGCCAACGGTGGCGCTAATGCCCCGAACACCGAGGGTGGTGGCAACGTAAAGCGTCCCCCGGGTGGTGGGGTCGAACGCGATGTCGGAGATTGAGAGGTTGTTGAAGCCGTCCGAAACCGTTAGCGGCCCGCCCGGGCCGGAGAAGGTGAGTGTGGACGACAAGTGCTCCCAGTCTTCGCCGCCGTTTCTGCTGCGGTAGAGGCCAAGGCCGGCGGCCGAGTCCGCCGATGCGTTGGGCTCGCCCGTGCCCGCGTAAATCACGTCAGGATTTCGCGGGTCGATGGCGATCGTACCGATGGCGTTAGTGGCAAAGGTGTTGGACGTGAAGCGCCACCTTGGTTCGCGTGAGAAGGGCCGGTCGGTGCGCCAGATGCCGCCGCCAGCCGCTCCCACGTAAAGACGGCAGCTGCGGTCTTCGTCCTCGCGAGATTCCTCCGCGTGGCGAATACCACAGCGTGGGTCGATGGCGAGAGCCGAAATACGTCCGGAAGCCACATAGGGTGCGTTGGTCCTGCTGGTGGCCGAGGGATAAACTGCGCTGAACGGGCCGACCGAAGCCCAACGATGCCCCTTTTCGGAGTCGGCATCGTTAAAACCGTCAATGCGCGCCGTCTCCTGTCGTCCGATGGCCGCGCCTTCAAGCAGCAGCCCCTCACCGGGAAACGCGCGTGTGGCGACTTTCTCGGACTCCAGCGCACGGGGGCCCTCCAAATTGGAGAGGCTAGGAGTCGCGCGCAGGTAATCCCGCTCGATCCTCCTGGGCGTTAGTCCGAGCGCCTTCTGCTCTTCCTTATCTTCGTCCGCAGTCATCCAATGCGGGTGAAATTTCAAATTTGTGGTGTGGCTGGACGCGAGCGCTGCTGCCCCGGACCGTACGGGCCTGTTGTTACGGGACATTGCGCTATGACTGCTCCACGAGATCAGAGCTGCAGCGGCGAGGAGCAAATATGCAATCGATAAAAGGCGACGCATTGAAACCCCCTTCATCAGCTTGGGACGTGGTTAAGCGCGCGGGTGGCACTGGAGTCTACTACGGTATCGATAGCAGTCAATATGAAAGTTCTTGTGCAGGCGCCGCGACCTACTGCTCTTCTTTCATTGGATTCACGGAAGGCAAATAACGCAGGGTCAGTTGCAAACAAGATGTCTCTTAGTGCGCTTCCCAGCTCTAACGAATACGCCGGGACACAGGGACTGGCTGTGACGGCTGTCACTTTCTCGTGTGATCTGGTTAACGCCGTCCTATGGCGCAAAAGCCCACGTCCGGCATTCCTACTCAAATTGTTTTTTGAACTGCGCGAATTGTTGGCGCAGATCGGCAATTTCTCTTTGAAAATTTGTAACTTCGCTGCGAAGTGCGGCGACCTCTTTCTCCAGGAGCGCGATGCGCCCGGCGTCGGCGGAACTGGTGTCCGGACTTGCTTCGACTTCTGACTTCGGCTCGAAGACTTCCACGTCGCCGGACAAGAGATGGGCGTAACGGGATTCCTTGGTGCCGGGTTGCCGGGGAAGAACTTTGGCGAGCGGGGGCTCGCGCTTCATCAAATGGTTGAGGCTGGATTGCACGGCGCTCAAATCGTCGAAGGAATGCATGCGTTCGGTGCGAGTGCGAAGTTCGCCGGGTGTCTGCGGACCGCGCAGCAACAACACGCACAGGATGGCGATTTCGTGGCGATAGAAGTTGAAAGCTTCCTGGAGGCGGTGTTCGTACTTGGTGACGCGGCTGTCCGAAGCGCTGACGGACCGGACCAGGGACTGTCCGTCCAGGGAATGAAGGGCCTGGCGGACGGCGGCTTCGTCGAGATTCATGACGGGATCGCGGTTTGATTTCTGGTTGCAGGCGTTGACTAGAGCGTTCAGGGAAAGGGGATAGTATTCGGGGGTGGTGATTTCTTTTTCGATCAAGGAGCCGAGGACGCGACACTCCGTTTCGTTCAGCAGGATATTCACGGGGTGGAATGATACAACGAACAGTGAATGACAGTGGCGAGTGATGAGCGGCGAGCGAAGAGTTCCGAAATGGGAAGAATACCCCCACACCCCCGGTGTTTTAGTAAGAGTGGCAAGCAAAGGAGTTGCGGGATACGGAACTTGGAAGTGTGTACGGAAGATGGGAGGTTGGGATTCCGGCGAATCCTCCGGCAGATACTCTCTTAGAACAATTGGTTAACCATAACGAGGACCCCTCCCCCGGTTTTTCAAAAGTGTTGATTCCAATAGGTTTTAAGTTCTTTAGAAAGAACACTTGTGGAAGTGTTGATTCTGCGTGGTTTAGCTGAGCTTTGAGTTTAGAAAAGAGTAATACTTGAGGGCGTGAGGCTGATGCGGGAGATGGAAGGACCGCGTAGCGGGCGAGCATGGTTCCGCGCTCAGTGCTAATAAACACGCGGAAGAATAGCACACCTTAATTAATATGTTAAGTGTTTTACAGCGAAGAGTCGAAAATGAGGGTCGAACGGCTATTAGGGTGGTTGAATGGCTTTTATGGACGCAAGACGAACAAGGAAAGGGGAAAGTCCAAAGTCAAAGGCCCCACCCTCAAAAAACCGAGGGCGGGGAGGCTCTTTGCGAACGGATCGAATCCTGTTCGCAACACCGCGCAGGGCGTAACCCTGTTGAGGGAAGCGTCACAAGTGCTTGAAGACGTGGGCGATTTTCTTACCGGCTTCCTCGGTGTAGTAGACGGTGACATGCTCTCCCTTCTTGGCGCCGAGGGCGGAATAGCGCCCAACTGTTTTGCCAGTGTCCACCGTGGCGTGGCCAGAAACTTCGAAGGCTTCCTTGGTGCCATCAGCAGTCTTTACAGCGACGGTTTTCGTACCCTCGCCAACATCTTCGACCGTGCCTTCCGTGGTATGGACCGTTTTGTCGCCGAACCACTCGACGGAATGGGCGGTTTTTTCCGCGCCTTCGCCAGTCGTATGGACGATGACGTGGCCGCCTTCTTTGCCAACGAGGTCGGCTCCCTTTGCGGCATCCTTGAGGCCGTGGACTGTGGTTTTGTCGGTGAACTTGACAGTTTCAACGGTGCCGTCGGCGGTCTTGACGGCAACTGTTTTTGCTCCGGCGTCGACTTTTTCGATGGTACCGGTAACGACATGAGTCGGATTCTGGGCGCGCGACGACGCAATAGCGAGGCTCGCCACGATGATCACAAAGATTGCCCGGAGTTGGACCTGAAGAACACTGGATCGCATGGATCCTCCTTGGACTGTAGGCGGACTGGGAGGCCCCGCTCCTAGATTACAGAGAATTGTCAAACTTTGAGACAGGATTCTTCCAGCCCGTATTATTTGATGAGCGCGCCGTTAGTTTTGGTTCGTGGTGGTGGCCTGGATGGTCTTTATGCGCTGTTCGAGCTTGGCGGCTTCCTCCAGTAGATTCAAGCGACACGGGGTCCTCCTTGGGGATGGCTGGTGGATTTTCGCGCGGTGCGAGGCTTTTGAAGAAAGTGGAAACCGGAAAATAGAAAATGGGAGGCCACCTAAAGGACGACCGTAAGGGCCGAGGGTCACCAGCGGGTTTAGGGCCGGCGGGCGCTGGCGCCAAAGATAAGGTTGAGGTTTGCAGCTGCGGCGAACGCACGGAAATCCCGGTCGCGAGTGATCAGAGGAATGTTTTGGTCGATACAGCTCTGCGCGATAAGTGCATCGCCGAGACGTGCCTTGCGGCGCTTGGCGAGCACCTTTGCGCGCAACGCTCCTGCCCGCTGCCAATAGCCAGAGGCGACCTCAAGTAGAGGCACGTCAGAGATTGTTTTGACAACATACGAAGGAAGGGCGGCGTCACTTAAAAGCTCGGTCAGGACAACGGGGACCATTACCACCTGGCCATCGGCTAAGGCACGGTCGAGCATTTGTACGTCGTCGCCACTGCTGCCTTCGAGAAAGGCAATCCAGCTACTGGTGTCGGCAGCGATCATCGGTCGGACTTGAGTTCTGCCAGCGTGCGCGAGAAGCGAACTTTTCCGCGGAGTTTGCGCAAGCGAGCATGAGTCCGGGAAGCCGCAAGGAGCTGTAGCCCAGTGCGGACGGTCTGGGTGATACCGGCACCGCTAGCCTGCTGGGCTTTTTCCAAAAGAGCCAGCGGAACCTCTACTGTAATCTTTCGTGCGGCGCCCATAACGCCCTTACTATACCATATTGGAGACCAGCATCGAGTATGGTGCTTGGGCAGTGGTGGCTTAGGGTAAGGTCCGAAAATAAAGGGGATGGATAGAAAGAAGAATCGAGGAAAGACAGCGGAAAAAGCCGTACCCTTGAAAATTCTTTACGAAATGCGGCTCGCGAAAAACGGCCCCACCCTGGCAAACCCCGCAAGGATGGACCACCCGGAGGCGTCTTTGCGAATCGAGGGGCGGCCACCCGCCTGATTCAAGGTGAGCCGCAGCTGTCAGTTTTGATTCATGGCAGTGGCTTGGATGGTTTTTACACGCTGCTCAAGCTTGGCGGCTTCTTCGTTGCGGCCTAGAGTGCGCAGGGTTTTAGCCTGGGTGGTCAAGATAGGGACAATAATGGGATTGTCCGGGCCGTATTGTTTTTCCAGAATCACAAGGAGACGATCCTGGCAGGGTGCGAATTTCTCTGGTTTAGACAATTTATCGTAAATGCTGCACAGCACTGTCAGGTTCGGCAGGGCATCGGCCCCTTCGGGACCGTATAGAGTCTGGTCGATCTTGACGGCGCGGAGCATAAGCGGCTCCGCTTTTGCAAAATCGTTTTCAATAAAGTAGGGAGTAGCCATCATGCGTAGGCCGGTGGCCACACCCGGACTGTTTTCTCCATAAGTCTTTTCATTCAGCTCGAGGGCATGGGTGAGGTAGTTCTGCGCGGCAGCGGAATCGTGCTGGTAGGCGGCCATCATGCCGAGATTCTGAAGCGCCTCGCTGAGCATGGGGGATTGGGCACCGTAGACTTCCTCATTGGCTTTTAGCTGGCGATGGAAAAGGGCGTCCGCTTCGGTGAAGTTCTGGAGACCCATGGTGATTCTGCCGAGTTCGCCGAGAGCAACGCCGAGACGGCCGTCGTGGGGATGCAGTTTTTCGCCTAGTTCCACGGCTTGCTTGTAATTTCGGGTGGCTTCGTCCCACTGGCGCTGCATGAGGGCGCTGGAGCCAGCTTGCATGGCGGCGTCGATCTGTTCAGTGAGGCCGAGATCCGCCTTCGTGGAGGCAACGCTGGCTTCTAGTTTTGCAGCTTCGGGTGACTTGCCAGCGGCTTTGAGAGCAGCGAGATGCTGGGTGAAGCGTTCCTGGGCGGATTTGTATTGGAGTTGCGGGTTGGGGGTGATGATCCGATATACGTTGTTACCGACTGGAACCTGTGAACCGGCGAGGGAGGCCCGGCGATACTGGTCAAGCGAGCCGACCCAGTCGCCGTGCTTTTCGAGTGCATCCGCCAGCCTCATTCGGACTTCCGGTTGTTTTGGGTCAAGCGAAAGAGATTGTTTGAACTCGCCGATGGCAGAGTCGGTTTTTCCGGTTGCTTGGAGTGCTTGAGCGTACAGGTCATGAGTGGCTGCGACACTCGGCTTCAGCTGGGTAGCTTGCTGGAGTTCAGGCAAGGCATTTGCAAAGTCCTTTTTGGCAAGCAGGACGGAACCGTTACCGAGGTGGGCGCCCGCGGAATTTCCGTCCAACTGCAACGCGCGGCTGTAGTCTTGCAATGCTGCGGTGTAGTTTTTCTGGTATTCGTGAAGATTGCCGAGATGAATGTACGGTTCAGGATCGGAAGGATCCAGCGTAGCCGCTATTCCGTACTCTTTTTCCGCACCTTTGAAATCCGACGAATGGTAGAGAGCGGAGCCGAGACAAAGGTGACAAATTTCGGAGTTCGGGTCCAGGGCCTCCAGTTCATGGAATTCGATAATACCTTGGGCGACGAAATTACCCTGGAGAAGAGCGGAGCCAAGATTGCGGCGAGCGTTGAGATCCTTGGGATTCAAGCGCTTGGCTTCGCGATACTCGTGAATAGCCGAATTGATGTCGCCCTTATCATGGTAGGCGTTGCCGAGATTGTTGTGTACGTCCGCGTCGTTGGGGTCGAGAGCGAGCGCCTTCTTGTACTCCGCGATGGAACCATCCAGATCGCCTTTGTTGTAGAGCAGCAGCCCCAAGTCATAACGCGCTGACTGGTAGTCCGGCTTGAGGCGAAGTGCCTCGTTGAATTCGGCGGCGCCGGCATCGAATTTGCGCATGTCTTGCAGCAATAACCCTGCATTTTTGTGGGCTTCGGCGTTGTCTGGAGTTCGCGCAAGAGCGGCCTTCGTTTCGCGCAGCCCTTCCTCGAAATCGCCCAGACGGTACAGGAGGTAACTCAACTTCGTGTGGACTTCGGGAAAGTCGGGATCGTCTTGAAGGATTTTTTCGTAGATCGAAACCGCTATGGGCCATTGCTCTTGCCTGCGGAGAAGCTCTCCCATGACAAAGCCTGCTTCCGGGCCATCGCCGGATTTGAGGGCGCTGTTCAACTCCTGGGCCACTTGGTCAAATTGTTTGGAGCGGAGGAGCTTGCCGGCTGCCGAGAGATGCTGGAGCAGTTCAGGGGATGACTGTTTCTCGCCATTGGTGGAGGGCTTGACCGGCTTTGCTTTGCTGAGTGCCGTCAATACATGGGCATCGGCGCCAGCGACGGCCAGCTGGGAGCGGTACGCGTCTGTCGCAGAGAATGCCAGACCGCGCGACTCAATTTCGTGGGCGATGTTCTCGTTGAGGGCATTGCCGGCGACAAGGGCTAGAAGTTCGCAGTCGGTGAGAGGCTTTTTCGCGTCCTGGGCGCTTGCATAGGATGCGCAACCGCAAGCGATGAAAAGAATAATTAGATTTCTGTGGATGAAGGATGTCATGCGTTCTCCTGAGGGGCCGTACGTCCAGTGTAGGAGAAAGAATTTCGATGGAAACGAGAGGACTTGTTGCTGGTTCCGGAATAGGCACCTGACCGAATGGTCAGTAGGAACGGAAAGAGCAAAAGAACGGGTCTGAAGAGCCGCCACTACAACAAGCACGGCGCCTACGGCTGGCGGAGAAAGTACAATGCTTCGAGGCGAGCGCCAAGGGCTCTAGGGCGGGTGCATCGATTCCCTTTTTCGGGCATCTTAGGTGTGAACCATTCGGGGTAGGAGGAACTGTTTATGACTAATTCCGGTGTGCCAACGACCCCACGCGGATATCGTCTTTCGCGACTTCTTTCTATGTGCTTGGTAGGCGTGTCTGCACTTTTGTTTGCGACCACTGAGGCGCGGGGGCAATCTGGAGAGGGTGGCAAGGATGAACCGCGCACGGAAGAGCTACGCAAACTGAACCGGTCGGTGGACGCGCTGATCAAGAAAGTTTCGCCGAGCGTGGTGCAGATCCTGGTGACGGGGTATGGACCGCTGGAAGAAGGCGCGCACGGAAGCACCGCCTCGGTGATTGGGAGGCAGAAGGCGATCGGGTCGGGATTCGTAATTGATCCCAGCGGGTATATCGTGACGAACGCGCACGTGGTGAATGGGGCGCAACGCGTGCAGGTGGTGCTGCCGAACACTGGCGAGGAAGGATCACTCGAGGCCGCGCTCTCGACGCGGACTACGATTGTTCCCGCGCGGATTGTGGGCGTGTCGCGCGAAGTCGACCTGGCGGTGCTGAAAGTGGATGCGGGGAAACTGCCGGCGCTGGCGATGGCTGGTTACCGCAAGCTGGGCCAAGGGGAAATCGTGTTTGCATTCGGGAGCCCGGAAGGGTTGCGCAACACGGTGACGATGGGAGTCGTGTCGGCAGTGGCGCGGCAGACCGATCTGGATTCGCCGCTGATTTACATCCAGACGGACGCGGCCATCAATCCGGGAAATTCGGGAGGTCCGCTGGTAAACGTGAATGGCGAAGTGGTGGGAGTGAACACGTTTATATTGTCGCAATCGGGAGGAAACGAAGGGCTGGGATTCGCGATTCCGAGCAGCGTAGTCAATGTGGCGTTCCGGCAATTGCGTAAATATGGCCATCTGCACAAGGCTGAAATTGGGATTGGAATTCAGACGATCACGCCGACACTGGCGGCGGCGCTGAGCCTTCCACGCAACTACGGCGTGGTGATCTCTGACGTGCAGCCAGGCAGCCCGGCGGAAGCTGCCGGAGTGCAAATCGGAGATGTGCTGGCGGGCGTCGATGGAAAAGCGGTGGACAATCTGCCAGTCCTGGCGTTTCACTTTTTTTCGGTGGAGACCGGGGATAAGGTCCACCTGGATTTGCTGCGCGGGAAGGCGCGCTTTGCATTCGACGTAAAGGTGATGGAACCGCCGCACGATATGGATCAAATCGCGGCATTGGCCGATCCTGAGAAAAACCTGGTGCCCACGCTGGGGATTCTGGGACTGGAGATTGACAAGAAAATCGCGGCGATGGCGACGGATTTGCGCGACCCGTTTGGAATTCTGGTGGCGGCGCGGGCGGCAGGCGCGGGCGTGGAAGTGCCGTTGAATGCCGGCGACGTGATTCGTACTTTGAATGGGCAGCCGATGACGACACTCGACCGGCTGCGCGGAACGCTGAAGGCGTTGCCTGCGGGAGCGCCGGTGGCGTTACAGATCCAGCGGGACCAGAAACTGCTGTTCCTGGCTTTCACACTCGATCAGCAATAATAGAAAGCAGGAACGAGGGCCATTGAGAGGCGCGATCTGCGCGCGGGCTCGCCAAGCCTGTTCACGAGTCCGGCGGTCGGGACTGCCGGCAACCAGATTACCGAGTTCCGCGCGAGTGTCTTGTTTGTCCGCAACCTTGTACCGAAAATTGCCTTCCTCGCGGGTGATGGATTCCTCGAGCGCATTGAGCTTGGCATCCGTGGTGATAATCGTGAAAACGGCCTCGTGCAGAAAGAGGTCGCGGCGGCGGTTCAAAAGCGCATCGCGGAAAGAAGTGTTCTTCAATGAGGCCAAGAATCCTTGGTCTTTGAATACGCCACGAATACGCTCCTCGGTGGAAGAGGAAGAGGCTTGCTGATCTCCGAGCGCCTTCTTGTATTCGGTGCGCCAGTAGTCCGCGTAAAGGTCTTCGAGCTGCCTTTCCTTTCCATCGAGCTGCGCTGCGGTGGCTTCCTTGGATTGCGCCACGGCAGAAGAAACCATCACGAGCAGGAGGAGAAAAATACCAACGGATCTCATTATTTCATTACAGCACAGCGAGAAACCTTGGAAAGGAACTAATCGCGATGGACGTGCCTGCAAACAAATAGTCGATGCGGAAAGAAAAGGCAGCTTGGATGCGCGAACGTAGAGCGGGCGGTCGTGGAATTGCCGCTGAACAGCGACGACGTGATTGGTACGTTGAATGGGCAGCCGATGACGACGCTCGACTAGCCGTGATGGAAACTGGACAACTTTCAGTGCGCTTCGGGGAGGGTGTACTCGAAGTCGTAGGAGTGTTTGCCGTCGGCGATGGTGATGTTGAATTTGCCGGTCAGACCGAGGAGTTGGCCGGTGCCGGAATCGGGAACGACGGTGATGGAGAGTTGATAGGCGCTGCGGTTCATGGTGCCGGTGTGCTGGAGGACGAAGGTGCCGATGCGGCCGTGGAGAGTGCCGGTGACACGCTCGATGGCGACGTAGCCGGCGGAGCCCTTGACGTCGGTGCCAGCGGTCAACATGGTTCCCTTGCTGGTGGCTTCGAGATCGCCGTGGATTTGTTTGTCGATGGTCATCCTGCCGAGGGTGGCGTCCTCGAATTTGCCATCGGGAGTCTGGGGAGTGAGTTTCACTTCAAAGGTTCCGGTCGCGTGAGTCGCCATGACAGTTCCCTTCTGGACTGAACCTTGACCGGAAAGATTTGCGTTTGTGCGCGTCATGGAACCGAGGCCAAGGCAGAAAGAGGCTGCAGTGATAACAACGATTCCGAGTCGCGGTGGCGTTTTCATCATTGGTCCATTATGCCCGCAGTGGACTCTTTGGTGGAGAGAAACGGGTAGGATAGTGAGCTTTCCGGGACGCGTGCAACGCTAGGTTATGCCGGAAGCGCAACGGTGTGTTAGTGTAATTTTCCCAAAATTGTGAAGAGGATACGATGGCGAAACCGAAAGTTTTTGCGACTCACAGCTTGTTCGAAGCGGCGCGGCAAATTCTTCAAGAGACGTGCGAGGTGGAATACTGGGCAAAACCGGAACGTCCGCCGCGGGAAGAAGTGATGCGGCGAGTGAAGGACAAAGAAGGACTCGTTTGCCTACTGACCGAGAAAATCAACGAGGAATTCCTGAGGGCGGCGCCGAAACTGCGCATTGCCGCGAACGTGGCAGTGGGATTCGACAACATTGATCTGGCCGCTTGCTCGAAACGCGGCGTGGTGGCGTCCAACACGCCGGGCGTGCTGGATGAAACGACGGCGGATTTTGCGTGGACGCTGCTGATGGCGGTGGCGCGGCGACTGAGCGAGGGCGAAGAGCTGGCGCGTTCGGGAAAATGGAAAAACTGGGACCTGGATCAGCTCGTAGGGACAGACGTGTGGGGGAAGACGCTGG
>Ga0137412_10001259_pt1 | contig 19449 bp, 24 predicted proteins | sample CZODoug2_1_16fun_FD_122160 | JGI IMG/M metagenome (GOLD analysis project Ga0137412, IMG submission 122160) | Vadose zone soil fungal communities from Angelo Coast Range Reserve, California, USA - CZODoug2_1_16fungal (Hybrid Assembly) | ecosystem: Environmental > Terrestrial > Soil > Vadose zone...
TAGCTCTACCGCCTGTTCGAGCCCTTTGGTGGCGTATCGGCCTACATCCAGAGCTAACGGCTGTCGCGCGTCTTCACCGCTCTAATGAACCCGATGTAAAACCATCGGAAGACTTCCGAAATCGCCTATGAATGGGGGTTCGGCAGCGAAGCTCATTTAAACCGCGCCTTCCGCAAGACCTTCGGCGTGGCGCCGCGCGAAACGCGGCCGATCACGCGGGAGACCGCCTCCGCCCGCCGGCCTTCAGGACTGGCTGCTGCGGCTCCGTCAGCCCCGGGATCCGCTGCCTCCAGTTCACGCTGAAGAGGACGGCGTCGTCACTACTACGCCGGGCCCTCTCAGGCGGGAGTAGCCGACAACATCCGCAGCGAGGACAAGGCACGCACGCCTACGCAGGTTACGGCCATACGACGCTCTGGTAACGAAGGCGGCAATCCACGAACGTCGCAAAGTACGCCGCCACCTTTGTCGAATGTTCAAGATTTCGTGGACCGGCTGGCATTGTCGACTGTGGCGGTTTTGCAAGTGTCGAGGTTAAGCAGTGAATGCTTCGAGGCGGCGACTACAAAGACGGCGCGGTGGAGTGTCGTGCACATAGTCAATGAACATGCCCGGCGCACGTTGGCACGGCGGGGCTCATGACTAACGTAAGCGGCAATTCGTTCTTTCAATACGCCTTCCCAGTTGGATAGGTCGCAAAGGTCGGCACGGCAGGATCCATGTGGTCCCACGGCTGCGCACTCTTGACGAATATGTTGGCTTCAGGCCGAAACCAGCTCGCATCATCGAACGTGCAGACTCGGACGCCGACGATGTCGGGCCGAGTCGAAACCTGCACGTAGAGCGGAGTGCCACATTCGCCGCAGAAAACGCGTGTAATGTCGTTCCCGGAGTCGGCCTTAGCGATGTAGCGCTTTGGTGCGCCGCGCCGGATTGAGTTGCATCGCCGCGCATGCCATGGGCATGGACGATACTTCGGGTGGCCGTTCGCCGGCCTCGATCAGGGCTACCGGGCAGGAGGGATCTTCGGAGAGGCGCGATGCGATCACAGCACCGGCAGAGCCGCCACCGACTACTACAAAATCGAAAGTTCCCGACATCCTGCCCCCGCGCTTGTTGTTCCAAACCGACGTTCCCCGGATGAACACTCGGAACGGCAGAAACGGTAGCATTCCGCCGGTTTGCGGAGAAGCCGTGCGTGGTTCGCGATGCTTCCAACAATTCGCGCCTGCGGGAGCACCGCAAGCAGCGGTTTGAGCCGACACTAGCGCGCCACAGTGGCCGGCTGGTCAAGCTGCCGACGGCGCGCTGGTCGAGTTTTCCAGCGCCGTTGACGCCCTTGGCGCTGCCATCTAGTTCCAGCAGGCCATGGCCGATGCCACCGTGATCAACCCGATGTCTGCCGAGCTCGCGATGCGTTCTCTCGCGCCGTTTGTCTCCAAAGCGCATGGCTGCGATGAATTGGTACGGAAGATAATCCATTGATTGGTGGTCCTTCCAAGGGCCGAGGACACTATTCCTCGTCATCAATATCGATATCGAGTTCGACTGTCGCCGCTTCGACAAAGGCTCCCAGTTCCTGACGCAGTTCGTTGTAGATGTCGTCGTCAATATCCCCCGCACCAAGCGTCAACACGAAGACCGCCGACAGTTCTGGCACCTCATCCAAAGAGCCGTAAGGGTACAAATAGAGGTCCCGCACGTACGGGCGTACGTAGACACGGAGATCTTCGCCGTCGAATCCAACTCCACGAAACGGCCGGGTATCGCAATCGGGTCCTTGGCTGCCGATGCGCTCGGCTGGCAGTGCGCACTGAAGGCACCGTTGAGGGGGCGAGGCTCTAGGGCCGTTTACGTTACCCGCCCTCCCGCTGTAAGGCCCTAAATTTTCGCAGTTGTTGCAGGCCGCCCCTGGGCACCATTCCCTTTTGCCCTTTAAAGATATCAGCGGGTTAGACCCCGTTTCTGTCGCGCCGTTCTCGGCCGCGATTGTCGCCCCGGCCTTGCGAAGACGAAGCCGGCCGCCGTAAAGGGCTGGCCGAAGCTGGTCACGAGAAACGCAAGCGTGCCCGACGGCGTCGCATCGATCACCGCGCGCAGGGCCGGCAGGATCGGCAGCACATGCCACTTGGGGGCCGCCGACTTTTTGCGGCCAAGCGCGCGACTATTGGCTCCCTTCTTCTCGGAGATGTGCGGCGCGCCCCCGCGCTCCATCTGGCGGCCGAGCTCGACTACCTCCGAGCGGCGCACGCCGGTGTAGAGCAGGAGCGCCAGCGCGAGCCGCGCCTTACTACCAATAGGGTGCTTGCGCTCGAATTGGTGCACCTCGTCGATCGTCCAGGTATGGAATACCCCACTGACGGCCGACGAGGTCAGCAAACTGGCCGATTACGCAAAAAGAACCGACGTCAAATAGGGCGTCACCAAGTGGGCGATCATCGCTGCGGACGACCTGACTCGCATGTACATGGCGCTAACGGAAGATTATCACGTTACCACAAACGTTTTTGGCGATGCCATTAAGGCCGACGACTGGCTTGGTCTCGGCGTCGAGATGGAACAGATTCTCAGGCAGACTGTCGATTGAGGCATTCGGCTGCGGCGGCCGCCTGCGAGATCTGCGATTGGAGCGACCGCCACCGAAGATCGCCCCCTTAAGAGCGGTCTAGTCATCTTGGCCGCCACCGACATGGGCAAGCTCAAATGTCGGTTAGCTCCGGAGATTGGCGTCACATGCGGAGCGCACCTCTCGATAGAAGGCAGCGAGCGAGAACGGTTTGTAAATGATCTTCACCCCAGCTTCCTGTAGATCGGCGGCGAGGTCGCTTTCCTCCAAATGACCTGTCATCAGAATGCAGGCACCTGGACCGCCAGGCCGCTCGATCGCCGAGCGGACCAGATCAACGCCATTTCCGTCCGGCAGGCGCGCGTCCGAGATGAGGATGTCGATCGGCGCAGCGTCGTCGTCTAGGGCATGCGTCGCCTGCTCGTAACACGATGCCGTGACCACGAGTTCGCCGCGGCGGCGGAGATAGCCCGCCACCTCGGCAAGAATTTCCGGTTCGTCCTCGACGACGAGGAGGCGGACCAATGGCCTTGTTGTCATGTTCTTCTTCCTCTCAAACTAGGAGGGGCGTTCGGTGCCCTCGATGACGCGATTTAGCAGGCGGAGCAGTACAGGCTTGTCGATGACCGAGCAGGCCGGTAGGTCGGCGACGGCCTTGAGTTCGTTGGCCAACCGTACGCGATCGTGGTTGCCAGACATCGGGATCCATCTGGCGCCTGGCATTGTTGCCGTAGAAGGTCACGCCGTCTCCGTCCGGCAACTGCACGTCCGAGACGACGGCGTCAGGCACGGCTCCATCCAACGCCTCACCTGCCTCGGAAATCGAAGCGCAGGTTGTGACGCGGTGGCGCCGTCGCAACATGTACTCGAGAATTTCGGCACGCTGTTCGACGTCGTCTTCCATCAGCAGGATGTGCGTTGTGATCGGCCAGGTTCCTTCTTGGTTGCGGCGGTAGGCACGTGTGAACTGTCCAGATGTTGCCGAGCGCTTCAAGCGGCCGTCGCCGCCGTTGCGACGGCCATCGCCGGCTCGATGACCGACGGGGGCGCAGAACCGATGCCAGCGATAAAACGGTCGAGCAGACGGAGCGGCACGGGTTTCTCGACGATCGCGAAATTCGGCTTGGCACCACCGATGCTCTTCAGTTGGCCGCCCAGCCGCACGAGATCGTCGTTGCCGGACATCAGCAACCACATTGTCGCGGGAAAGCGCGGCGCGTTGTGCATACAAAAATTGACGCCGTCGCCGTCGGGAAGGTTGATGTCGGAAAGAACCGCGTCGGGTATCATGATCTCGAGCGCAGCGGTCGCTTCAGCAAGCGTGCCGCAGCCGGTGGGGCGATGACGTCGGCGGACAAGGAACTCGATGATCTCGGTTCGCAGTGCGGCGTCGTCTTCGATGACCAGGATTTGTTGTTGGGACATTTTCATGGCCTTTGCTTGAAAAGGGTCTGGACTAGAGAACGTGCGAAATCTGGATGGCCGCCGGCGTGATGATCACGGCGAAGAGAACCGGGAGGAAAAACGCGATCATCGGCACGGTAAGTTTGGGCGGCAAGGCCGCAGCCTTTTTCTCCGCTGCGCTCATGCGCATGTCACGATTCTCTTGCGCGAGGACACGAAGTGCAGGGCCAAGGGCTGTGCCGAATTTCTCCGCCTGCACTAGGCTGATAACCACGGCCTTTACGCTGTCGAGGCCGGTGCGCAACACGAGATTCTCATAGGCCTTGCGGCGCTCCGGCAAGTACGACAGCTCGGCGGTGGTCAGGCTGAGCTCCTCGGCCAGCTCGGCGGACTGCGGCCCGATCTCTTCCGATACTTTCTGAAAGGCGCGCTCGATGCCCATGCCGGCTTCCACGCATATCAGCATGAGATCGAGCGCGTCCGGCCAGGCGCGGCGGATTGCTTTCTGGCGCTTGGCGATCCTGTTGCCGACGTAAAGTGCCGGCACAAAATAGCCGAGCAGAGCGGCTGCCGTGGCAATCGCGAATTTTACGAAGAACGGATAGGGCAGTGACAGGACCGCGAAGACATAAAGGGCAGTCACGGCAAACAGCGCGGGCGCGGTGAACAGCCGAATGACCAGGAACGTAACCACCGGACCTTGACCACGGTAGCCTGCCATCCTCAGCTTCCGCACCACCTCGCCGTCCTCGGCCTGATTGGCGAGATTCATCCGGTCGAAGATTGTTTTAAAGATCTCTTTCGGTCGAGTCGTCAGCAGATTCTGCGGCTTACCTTCCTGGAGTTTCGCCCGTTCGCGATTGCGGATCTCCTCCCGCGCGCCGGCGATCTGCCGCACACGGTCGCGAAAGCGGGTCGGCGCGATATACGGCCAGCACACGACGATAATTGCCCCGAACACCGACACGGCAGCCATCAACGCGGCGATCACGTCGCCATTTGTCGCGAGGGCGTGGAGCAACATCTGATAACCCTAGAAGTCGAAGTTGATCATTTGGCGGATCACTAGCATGCCGAGACCCATCCAGACGCCGCACGCCGCAAGTACAAGATTGCCGGTCGTCGTCGAGAACAGCAGCCCGATATAATCCGGAGCGGTGAAGTAGAGGACGCCGCCGACGACGATCGGAAGCGAACCGATGATGCCGCCGGATGCCTTCGCTTCGGCGCTCATCGCCGCTATTTTCGCCACCATTTTCTTGCGTTGGCGCAGCACTGTGGAAAGGTTTGCAAGTGCTTCAGACAGGTTGCCGCCGGTACGGCTCTGCACCGCGATGACGATGGCGAAGAAGCTGGCCTCCGAAACCGGCATCCTGTCGGGCAAGCGCTGGACGGCGTCGCCCAGCGGCATGCCGAGCGCATGGTCCTCGATAACCGTCTTGAATTCGCCTCTCACCGGCTCCGGCGCTTCGGCTGCGACGATTTTCAGGCAGTCAGCCAGCGGCACGCCCGACTTGATGCCGCGCACGATGACGTCGATGGCATCTGGAAACAGATTGCGGAAGCGCGCGAACCGGCGTCGACGCTTGAAACCGACATAAAGATGCGGGAGCAACAGCCCACCGGCGAGGCCGAAGCCGGCCGCCGGAAGCAGTCCCAACATGCCCAGGATCGCCAGGAACAACACCGCTGCGATGCCGGCGCAGGTGAAGTGGTAGCGCCTGCGCGACCAGCCGACGTCGGCTTGACGCAGCCGCGTCGTGAGTGACGGCTTGTAGCGTTTTTGCGTTTTGGCTTTTTGCTGCTCGTCGGCGTCGTGCAGCGTGTCCTCGACAGAACGTTTGCGCGTCTTCTCACCGGAGCCATCGGCCGACCGCGTCGTCACACCGCGCAAGGCCGAGATCGCCTGGAGCCGGCGGTCGAACGGCGAACTGCCGGCAAGTCGCGGATAAAAAGCGGCCGCCAAAATGCCGCCGACGGCCCCCGCGCCGAGCAGAAAAGCCACGATGGGAAGGAGGGTGGATGAAGGCATCGGTCTGCCGTCAGTTTACAGGCGCTGGAGCTTCGGCGGCGGCGAGCGCGGCAGCGAGGCGCTTTCCCTCGCCATAGTAACGGGCGCGTTCCCAGAAGCGCGGATGTCCGATGCCCGTCGAGCGATGGCGGCCGACAATCTTGCCGTCCTCACCTTCGCCCAGAATGTCGTAAACGAAGAGATCCTGGGTAACCGGAACGTCACCCTCCAAGCCGAGAATCTCGGTTATGTGCGTGATACGGCGCGAACCGTCACGCAGGCGCTGAGTCTGCACAATCACATCGACCGACGAGCAGATCATCTCGCGGATGGTCCTGGACGGCAGCGAGAAACCGGCTGTCATGATCATCGACTCGATGCGCGCCATTGCCTCGCGCGGCGAGTTCGCGTGCAGCGTGCCCATCGAGCCGTCATGGCCGGTGTTCATTGCCTGCAGCAGGTCGAAAGCCTCGGGCCCGCGCACTTCGCCAACGACAATGCGGTCGGGCCGCATGCGCAGGCAGTTGTGCACCAAGTCGCGCATCGTGACCTGGCCGACGCCCTCGAGGTTGGGCGGACGGGTCTCGAGACGCACGACGTGCGACTGCTGTAGCTGCAATTCGGCGGTGTCTTCGCAGGTGATGATCCGCTCGTCCGGCTCAATATAGTTTGTCAGGCAGTTGAGCAAGGTCGTCTTGCCGGAACCGGTACCGCCCGAGATCACGACATTGCACCGGACCTTGCCGATGATCTTCAGGATCGTCGCGCCTTCCGGCGAGATAGCGCCGAATTCAGTGAGCTGATCGAGGGTGAACTTGTCGCGCTTGAACTTGCGGATGGTGAGCGTCGCGCCATCGATCGACAGTGGCGACGCGATCACGTTGACGCGCGAGCCGTCGGGCAGACGCGCGTCGCAGATCGGCGAGGACTCGTCTACACGACGACCGACCTGACTGACAATGCGCTGGCAGACGTTGAGCAGCTGGGTGTTGTCGCGGAAGCGGATGTCCGTTTCCTGCACTTTGCCGTGGATCTCGATGAAGATCCGGTTGCTGCCGTTCACCATGATGTCGGTGATTTCGTCGCGGGCGAGAAGCGGCTGCAGCGGTCCGTATCCGAGCACGTCGTTGCAGATGTCCTCGAGCAGTTCTTCCTGCTCGGCGGCGGATATGACGGCCTTTTTGGCGATGACGACTTCGCTGACCACATCGCGGATTTCTGCGCGCGCCTGGTCGTGATCCATCTTGGTCAGCTGCGAGACGTCGATGATCTCGATCAGAAAGCCGAAGATCCGCCGCTTCAGATCGTGGTATTCGTCGGTCTTGCTCGCTTCCCGGTCCTTTGGGCCCGACGCAACGCCGCGCAGCGGCGCGACCTTCGGCGATGCCGCTTTCGGGGTTTGCGTCGAGTTCGAGGCGACTCTCTGCACTTCGAGCAGCAACTCGTCGACTTCGCTTCGCTTGCCGAATATCATCACTTACTCCGAGCCGGAATTTGATATGAGCTTTATCGGCTCTAACCGAGCTCCGGGCCATTCGGCCTGATGACCTAGGGCCGCAACAGGGTCACCTAGGCAGGACGGTCTAGACCACCGTGCCGCGCGTCGCTGTCAGTTGATCAGAACGACGCCGGCGATCCAGACACGGCTGCCAGAACCGGAGCCGCCGGCACAGGGTTAGGTACGGACGCCGTGGTTGTAGTCGAGTTCGTCGGTGCTGACGCCCGCCGCCAGGGCAAGTGGCACGACCGTCGTGCCGAACTGAAGTGTGACGCTATCCGCCATGTTACGGCTAGCGCAGCCCTCACCTGATGCGATCGCTTGCTAGGGGAAGCAGCTGGTCGCCGACAGGGGGATGGACCGCTGGAACATCCCGACATCCAAGGTGTAGGTGGCCGTAGCGCTCACCTGGTTGCCGCAGGCCGCCACGGTATAGGTGAAGGTGGGCGTGATGACGGCTCCCAAATAGCTCGAATTTGCGTAGGCAACGATGGTGGCCTGGCTGTTGCACACCGTTGGCATTGCCGAGGCGCAGCGGGCCGCGGCCTCGGCCGCGAAATGCATGCTGCCGATCGAGAGCATCATGAGGGAAAGGCTCATGATCCCGACCAGGAGCATAACCACACACGGTGCGACGAGGGCGAACTCCACCGCGGCTGCTCCCCGGTCATCGCTCCAATACTGGCTCATGTCGCCGCGCGGCACGGTCATAGCATGCGCACCATGGCGGTCTTTGTGATCGGTGTGACAAACGTGCCGGCCACCGAAATTCCCGCGAACAGCGGCGAATAACTGTAAGTCACCACCACCTGGACATAGTCGGCCGGCTGCAGTGCCGGCATACCGGCCGCCGAGCAGTCCGCCGGCTTGCTCGAAACGCTGCTCATATATTGCAGGGCATTCGACGAATTGACGCAGTAGTAACCCTCGGTGACCGCGCCGCCGCTGAGGGTGACGGCGCTGCCAAGCGAGGTGCTCTGGATCGAGGCCGTCACCGCGGCCGTCAGCCCCGAGCAATTGATCGTTGCCGGGAGGTGGCTGGGATCGCAGGCCTTCAGCGCGCTCATCGTTCCCACCAGTGCGGCGTTCTCGACCTCCATGCGCTTGTAGAGATAGATGCCTATGTCGGACACGTTCACGACTGCGAGAGACAGGAATCCCGCAAGGAAAGCGAACTCGATCGCCGCCACGCCGCGGCAATCTTTGCGGAGATCCTTCAAGGCCCTGCGTGTCTGTATCCATGCGAACAACATTGCCTGTTCCTCTCGCCGCCTTGCCGTTCCTTCAAAAGACCAACTGACCCCGGCCAGGGGCGGTACTCGACGGCATATTAAGCCCCGCGGCCCCGCATTGACCTTGGGACAGGACACTGGTCGTGCCGCTCACGTCTAAATTGTGGACAACCAATACGAAGGAGGACCGTCACACCGACACCATTCACGCAGTCGGTAAAGCCCAATCGCGCAGCAACTGCCTTTCCTTCGACATCGTAGTTGGCGCCACCATTGAACGTGGCCGCCAAGACAGCTGCATCGGCGGCATTCTGCATCACGCGCTGCGTTCGGTACCAGTTGGAACCCTCGAAGCCGAGCCCAAGGCCGCCGATCAGCATCGGCATTGAGAGGGTAAACAGAATAGTCGTGCTCCCACGCCGATCGCGCCAGAAACGTCGAGACGAGCAAGGCGGATGCGACGTTTGATCCGCCGCCGCCGTCGCGCGGAAACCGCCCAACATCGTCGCTACGGTCTGGGTTGGGGTCTGTCGAAGCCGGCGCACTCGCTCAGCGGCCCCAAAGCCGCTTGAAGGCGAACCGGCCAGCCTGCTTGTCCCGACCGTTCGCGCGTCCGGAAATCTTTTCGGCAATGTGCGCGAAATGCCGCGTGGCAGCCGAGCGGGGCGCCACGTCGACGATCATACGGCCGTTGTTAGCCGCGGCGCTGAACGTCGATGGTTCGAATGCGATGCAGGCGATCGGCTCGACATTGAGCGCTTTGGCAAACTGGCCCGGCTTGATCTCCGATCGCTTGGGCACGCCTGCCCGATTAAGGACGAGTTTCGGCGGCGCATCGTTCGGGCGCGCCTGTTGCAGGACCGCAATAAGGTTCTTGGCATTGCGAAGGCCGATCAGGTCGGGCACGGCAGTAATGACGATTTCGTCCGCCGTGAGAAGCGTCTTCTTCGCCCATGGCGTCCAAACGTGCGGTATGTCCAGCGCGACGAACGGGACGTTCGATCGGGCGATGTCGAGCACACGCTCGAAGGCGCCCTCCGCAAGATCGTTGCAGGTGTCCAGACTTGCCGGTGCTGCTAGCACGCTCAGATGGTCGCCGCACCGGCTCAGCAGGCGCTCGAACAACCCGTCGTCGAGACGGCTCGCGTCCTGAAGCGCCTGGGCCATGCCCTCGTGGCGATCGAGATTGAAGCCGAGACCGGCGCTGCCGAACGGCAGGTCGAGGTCGGCCAGGATGACGTCAGAACTGTAGATCCGCGCCATGCTCGCCGCGACATTGTGGGCGACCGTCGACGAGCCGACGCCGCCCCTTGCGCCGACGAAGGCTAAGCTGCGCCCTAGCTTGGCGACCCCGGCTTGCTGATAGAGGCGGGAGATGGAGGCGATGATCGACATCGGGTCGACCGGCGCCACGATGTATTCGCTGAGGCCGCGTGCCAGAAGCCCGCGATAGAGTTCGATGTCGTTGGCGTGGCCGATCACCATCACCTTCGTGTTGGCGCCGCAGACATTCGCCAGAGCATCGAGCTGCATGAAGAGCTCGGTTGCGCCGGCGTGGCTTTCGAACAGGACAAGTTCGGGCGTTGTGGTCCTGTGATAGAGATCGAGCGCCGCCGCGACGCCGCCAGGCAGCACGGTCGCATGGGTGCGGGACATCCGGCGGTCGGCAACAGCGATCTGCATCGCGGCTGTGATTTCGGGCGTCTCGCAGAAGACATGGAGCGTGATCGCCGGTACCCGTAACATCTCGACGACGCGGCCGGCGGGTGATTCGGGAGACGTCGGTGCTGGATTTTGTGTTGCTAGGTCTGCCATGGGGTCCATCCAATAAATGATCTTGACCAGGACGCGGCTACGGCGCCTTCGCCGGCGCCGTGGTCCCGGCGCCACGAAGGATAAGGACCGCCTGCGGAGCCGACAGACTGACGACGGGCAACGGCGGACGTGTCGCCTCCCCGTTGTCCGCCGTGGAACGCAGCGCCAGCGAAAGGGTGCCCGCCGCCTCGGCGGCCGTCAGCATCTCGGCCTGACGTGGGTCGAGTTCGAGCGTCGCAGTCTTTCCAACAGCAGCCGGCTTCGCCTTGCTCTTCTCGTCCTTGTTCTTCTCGTCCAAGGTCTGGTCGATCGCCAGCACGGTGATGTTCGTGAGGATCGTGCGGGTCGTAAAATCCTTGAGGCCTTCGGGCTTGTCGTGGCTCCCGACGGTATGGAGAACGTCCACCCGATCATTCGGAAGGATGAAGCCGCCGGCGGTGTTCTCAGCCGTGACGCGTACGGCTACGGCGCGTTTTCCCGAGGGTAGCATCGAGGACAGCAGCCCGCCGTTGACCGGGCCGAGCTTCTCCTCGCGAATGGGTTCGCCGGCGATGACGCTGCCGCGCAGGACCGCGCCGACCAGGCTGTCCCGTGCGTCGGGCCGCGCCGATCGGCTGATATAGGTGGGTTGCGCGGCGCTTTCCGGCCAGGCCTGCCAGCGCACGCTCTCCTTGGTGATGGTCTGGCCTTGCGCCAGGTCGATCTCGGCGACCAGCACGTCGCGCGTGGCGACGGCGGGCGTTACTTGAACGACGGCGGGCGCCGGCGATTCACCGCGCATCGACCAGGCGATCCAGGCGGCACCGCCGCCGGCGACCAGAGCCACAATAAGAATGATGAAGCGGAACATCGTGACGAACCTTCAGGTGGAAGCCGCGCGAACTCAGAAGACGATCGTCATCCAACGCGTTTGGGGAAATACGACTAGCGCGGCGACGGCCACGGCGACCCCGTAGGGGACGCCGGCCTCGTCCGATTGCAGTTGCGAGATCCAAGGTCGATTGCCGAGGAACGCAGGCAGGCCGACAGTTCGCAGCCGGAGGACTACCAGGGTCAACGCGCCGCCAAACAGTGCGGTGTAGAGAAGGAAGGCGGGCGTGTGGTCGAAACCGAGCCACAGCGCAGTGACGGCCAGCAGCTTGACGTCACCGCCGCCCATCCAACCGAACGCAAAGAAGACGAAACAGACCGCAAGAATGCCCATGGCAATGGCGGTACTCCATGCGATCTCTTCGACGGTGAAACCGGCCAACGGCGCCAGCATCGCGTAAGCGGCGAGCAAGACGAGAACGAGGCCATTTCGTATTCTCATGGTCGTGAGGTCCATCAGACCCGCATAGACCAAAGTGAATGCGAAAATGACCGTCGCCATGGGGGCCGCCAATGCTGAGATCGTCATTGTCGCTCTCCCAGGAAGCGCAGGGCGTTCAAGCCCTGAGCTTCCCGAAGTCTGGATCGGGCGGCTGTCCTACGGGAGGGCGTTGCCGACCTTGTTGAAGGTGTTGGTCAGCTTAGTGCCGACGGTGGTGACGGCGGTGACGATGACGACCGCGACCAGGCCGGCGATGAGGCCGTACTCAATGGCGGTGGCACCGGAGTCGTCGCGAACGAAACGCGAGAAAATGGCGAGCATGTCGATGATCCTCGTGGTTGAATTGTGAGTGGACCTTGACGCTGCGCCATTGACTGGCGCGGGGTCGAATATCGTCCGGTGGCGGAATCCGAACAATTCAGCCTGACGATCTAGGTCGGCGCTGGATCGGGCTAGGCCGAACGGCCTAGCAATGCTCACCCGCGGGCGCAGCGGCAGTCGCATTCCGGTTGTAATTGGGGTATCGTGCCAATACTACCCTGATACATAGAGATTCTCATGGAAGGGCCAGCCTGTCATGAAGTCGCGAAATCAAGTCGCACTGATCGCGGACGACGATGAATTCTTCCGCGTGGCGCTCAGCACGATACTGACCGACAAGCTGGGGTTTTCCGAAGTGGTGCAGACGGCTTCACTTGACGAAGCAGTCGAGAAATTGTCCGCCCGAGCCGACATCTCGTTAGCGCTGTTCGACCTGGCGATGCCCGGCATGCAGAGCCCGGCCAACCTCAGGGCCGTGCGCGACTGTTTCGGGAAACTTCGGGTTGCGGTGGTGTCTAGTTCGAAGAACCGACGGGACGTTCTTTCGGCTCTAGAGGCCGGAGTGCATGGTTATGTGCCGAAGGCGCTCGGCGTAACCGAACTCGCGCACGCGCTGCAGTTGATCGTCGATGGCGTGATTTACGTTCCGCCCTCGATCGCCATCTTGCCCTCGGTCGCGGATGAGCGTCCCATTGCGGCGGGTCGCCTGGCCTCGCGGCCGGCGCCGACCCTCGGCGCCCTGACGCCGCGCCAGCGGAACGTTCTCGCTCTTCTCGTGAAGGGGCAATCCAACAAGGCGATCGCCCGCGAGCTGGGACTCGGCGAGGGCACAGTGAAGGTCCACATGGCCGCGTTGTTCCGCAGCCTGAGCGTGGGGACCCGCACCGCGGCTGCAGTGGCGGGAGGCCGGCTCTTGCGGCCCGAGTCATGAGCGGCGCCGTGAAAGCCAAAGACCGGACGCTCGAACTGCTGAAGCGCGTGAGCGAACTCGAACAGGAGGCCGCGAAGCTTCGGGTGGACATCTCCGTACTGCGGCAGCTGGTACGTCGGATCGGTCACGACTTCAACAATGTGCTGCAGGCGATCATTGGTGATACGGAACGGGTCGCGGAGAATGAATTCGATCGGGTGCAGGAATTGGCAGAGACGGTCCTTCTGTCGGCATCAAGAGGCGTGGATCTAACCCGCGAGCTGCTGTCGATCGGCCACGACGACGAAAGGCCGAAGGTCGCCGCCGCGGCGGCGACTGCGCCATACCGGGGCCGCAGCCCGCGGAAATCGCCAGTTTCCACTGTATCGGCCCGTATCCTTGTGGTCGACGATCAGGAACCCATCAGGGAGTTCACGCGATCTGTCCTGGCGAAGGCCGGGTATGACGTGGCCGTCGCTGCCAATGGAGCCGAGGCGGTTGCGGCGGTCCACGACACAGGCTTCGCTCTCGTCTTGATGGATATTCACATGCCCGTCATGAACGGGCTGACTGCGACACGAAGGATCCGGACGCTCAAGGGCCCGCATTCGAAGGTCCCCATTGTCGGGATCTCCGGCAATGTGCCTCTGCAACATGTGAGCTCGATTACGGCTGCGGGCATGAACGACCATATCGGCAAGCCGTTCAAGACGGCGGCACTCCTTCACAAGGTCGACCTTTGGCTCAATCGGCCCGTCAGCACGCTGGCGGGTCCGTCTTCGTTGGAGCCGACGGCGGGGACAGCTTTCACCGAGGTATGCGAGTTGATGGGTCGCCCATGGGTCGTGAGTGCATTGACAAGGCTTGGGGCGCAAATCGACGAAGCGTTTGGCGCTGAGCTGGGGGTTACCCGGCAAGGTATGCAGTTGGCCGACCAAGCGCACGCTCTCGTGTCGCTTGCAGCGCTTCTCGGGTTCTCCAAGCTGTCGCAGCTCTGCAGCGCGCTGGAGGAAGCGTGCAGGAGCGACCACGACGTCCGACTGCCCTTCGAGCAAGCCAAGGCCTCAGCATCGCACGCCCACAAGGTCGCCACGGGCCTGATCGCCAGCCACTAGGTGTTCGGTCGGGGATCATCTCGGCGGGATAGCCTGGCTAGGCTGTTTGGCTTAGGCCATTCCAGCGCCGACTTAGATCGTCAGGTTGAATTGTTCCGATTCTACCTCTGGACGATATTCCACCCAGCGCCAAATAACAGCGCGATGCCGGCAAGTTTGCTCTCCTCATGTCCTTCAAGTCATTGCTTGCCGCTGGCTTCCGAGTTCCACCGACAATTCAAGTGCGAGGATCACAGTCATGTACGCCATTCTCTCGCGTTTCGCTCGCGACGACTCAGGTGCCACCGCCATCGAATACGGCCTCATCGCCGGCCTGGTCGCGGTCGTCATCATCACCGCCGTCACCACCGTCGGCACCAAGCTGACCAACACCTTCAACAAGGTCGGCAACGCCCTTCCGTAGGACGGCTAGCATGCAAGCTCCGCGCTAAGGAGCTTTGACGATAGCGAGCGAGACCTGGCACTACGCGCCGAGTCCGATGATGGTCGTAACGACTATTATCGGACTCGCCCGTGGACTCGGGATCAACGCCATCGCCGAGGATAAGCCGGTGGAATGACATGCACCCCAATCGAGCTGCCGATGCAGCCATCGTGGCAGGCATCCCCAAGCCGGGCCGCTTTCGCGTCGACTTCCCCGGCCTTTCGCCTTCCGAGAGAGCGCTCTCGCCATGGCGACTTTCGTGGCCGCTGGTTGTCGGCCTGCTGTTGTTCGTCGTCCTCCTCAGCGTCGAGGGCTTGCCGCTACTCGCCGACCCGGACACTCATTGGCACATCGCCATTGGCAATTGGATCCTAGAAACCGGCTGGGTGCCGACGGTCGACAGCCACTCGCACACCTTTTTAAGCCAACCGTGGATCGCCAAGGAATGGCTGTCGCAGCTCCTGCTGGCACTCGCCTACGATGCCGGAGGGTGGGGCGCCGTAGCGGTGCTCTGTGCCGCCTCGATTGGCCTCGCCTTCGCGCTGCTGCTTCGTCTCCTGTTGCGCGACATTCGTCTGCTGGCAGCAGCGCTTTTCACCATCGCCGCGATCGTCATGACGGCGCCGCACCTTCTGGCGCGGCCGCACGTTCTCGCCTTTCCCGCGATGCTGCTGTGGGTCGCTGGACTGGTGCGCGCCGTCGAGCAGCGTCGCGCGCCCAAACCGCTGCTACTCCTGGCGATGCTCTTGTGGGCCAATCTGCATGGTGGCTTCACGCTTGGCCTGATGCTGTGCGGCGCCTTCGCGCTCGAGGCCGTGATGTCGGCGCGCAATACAGCCGAACGCACGTCCCTGTTCGTCGAATGGGCGAAGTTCGGCGTGGCCGCCGTTCTCATCGCCTGCATCACGCCCTACGGTCCCGAGTCGATGCTCGTGACGTTCCGCATTTTTCGGCTCGGCCACGTGCTCGGCATGATAAGCGAATGGAGATCGCCAAACTTCCAGGGCCAGCCATTTCAGGAACTGATCCTGCTGCTCGCGCTCTATGCCGGCCTATCTCGCGGCCTCAAGTTTCCGGCCGTGCGCCTGGTGATCACGCTTGGCCTTCTGCACCTCTTCCTGAAGTATGCGCGCAATGCCGAGTTGCTGGTGATGCTAGCACCGCTCGTCATGGCGCCGATCCTGGCGCGGCAATGGCCGTCGATGCGGCCAGATCGCGGCGCGCTTGCCGGCCGCACGTTCCTCGAGCGCGTGGCCGCTCTTGGCCGCCCGGCAGGCCGCTACGCCACGCTGCTCTGTATTTCGCTCGCCGCGGTGGTCGCCGCCGGTATGATCAAGTTCGGTGGCATCCGACCGCCAGCCGACACGACGCCAACCGCAGCGTTCGATTTCATCCACCAGGCCAAGCTCAAGGGTCCGGTGTTCAACGCCTACGAGTTTGGCGGCTTTCTGATCCAAGCCGGCATTCCCACGTTCATCGACGGACGTGCCGAGCTGTTCGGTGGCGATTTCATCAAACGTTATGCCGACGCAGTCAACCTGCGCGGCGAGGAGCCGCTCGAGCAGCTGCTCGACCGCTATAAGATCGAATGGACGTTCCTGTCGAAGGATCAGCCAGCGAACAAGCTGCTTGAGCGCCTACCGGGCTGGCGACTCGCCTATGGCGACGACGTGGCCACCGTCTTCGTACGCCTGCACTAAGCCTGGTGGCATTCATTTTCGAACGCATTTCCGCATGCCCACCACCCACCACCCGTCAATGGTGACCGACATGACCAACAATCCCAGGTGCGACGTTCTTATCGTCGAGGACGACGTGATCCAGTGCGAGGCGATAGCCGAGTGCCTCGGCCGAGCCGGCCTTGCCGTCCAGATGGCGCATTATGGCGCGTCCGCTCTTCGCCAAGCTGCCGCCCTTCAGCCGCGTGCCGCGCTGCTCGAGTATTACCTCCCGGACACGACGGGCGTCGAATTGGCCGGACATCTCCGGGCGTTCCCGGCCCGAGACTACGATCATCATGATGTCAGGGCATATCGACGGCCTGTCGGAAAAGACACTCGAGACAATCGGCATCACCGTCTTCGTGAATAAGCCCCTGCCGTTCCGCGCGTTACGCGAGGCCGTCCTTAAACTCGCCCGGTCGACGCCGGTCGACCAGATGGCGTGGTGTCAGCAGAAGGGTCGGCTCTCCGCAGGTTTCGGCGGCACGCGCCACTAGCGCTCGTGCGAAGCTCGATTGCACGATATCGCTTGCCGTCGTCGCGCTCCCAGCGCGCGTCGCAGCGGCTTCACTGGCATGCCCGATGCGAACAGACGGACCGGAGCGTCTTAGATCAGATCGATGCCGAGGAAGATGCCTAGCCCGTAGGCACAGGTGACGGCTGACAGCATTCTGCTGTCATCGCGGGCGAGCGTGGCCCCCGTCATGGTGTACGACCGACGCTCCGCGCTCTCGCGCGCTCTCTATGCCGGTACGCAAGTATTATTTTGCTCGGCGATGACGTTTGGCTCTTGACAGAACTGAGCAATGTTGTGGCGTGTCCCTGCCGACACTTACGAACAGAGGATCGGCACTTAGATAATTAGGCCTAGTCTATCGCCGATGCGGCTTAGCTCGTCGAGCCTAATAGGCTTGATCGCACTTCGACTATACAAGGTTGCGCGACCAAAACAGTCAGCGCGCTCCCGACCTCGCAAAACAAAATAAGAAGGCCAATCGTGACCCTTCCTGCCACCCTTCTCGAATTCTTCGTGACCGGTGCAAGTACCGCCAACGCTCTGCCCAGTCGATTCAACTATGCCCTCGTCCTCACGTCGTACCTGATTGCGTCGCTGGCCAGCTACGAATTCCTACAATTCGCTAGCCGCATCGCCGAACTTCGCCATTCAGTCGTGCGATTGGCCTGGTTGGCGGCTGGCGCCGTCATGATGGGCGTCGGCATCTGGGCGATGCACTTCGTCGGCATGCTGGCTTACGTCCTGCCCATTCCCATTGCCTACGACGTCGTGTCCACGGCAATTTCGGTGGTGCCGGCCATCCTGGCAGGGGCGATCGCGCTGCATGTCGTGGCGCGGCCCGTGGTAAGCACGCGCCGACTGGTGGTGGGCGGCACGTTGATGGGCGCTGGTATCGGGGCCATGCACTATGTCGGCATGCAGGCGATGAGTCTCAATGCCCTGGTGCGCTACGATCCCGTCCTCTTCGCCACGTCGATCGTCGCTGCGGTTGTTCTGTCGACTCTGGCGCTTCAGGTACGATTTTGGGTCAGCGCGAAGTCGGCTGGTAGGCATTCGAGCGGCAGCCAGGAAATCGTCGGGGCGCTGATCCTGGGTTTTGCCGTGACGGCCACGCACTACATCGCAATGGCCTCCACCTTCTGCTTCGCGAACCCAGGGAACGAGCCATTTGCCTTCGATGCAAAAATCTTTGCAGATGTTGCCACCGTCATTGCCAGCCTCGTCCTCCTGATGGCGATCGCCGCGGTGGGTTTCGACCGCCGCATGAAGGTCGAAATCGCTATGCGCGAGCAAGCGGACGCCAACGTGGCCGCCGAGATGGAACGCCTTAATTCGGTGTTCCAGTCGACTGGTGCGGTGGTCTTCATGCTCGACAGCGAGGCGCGGATCGTGCGGGCCAACCACGCGGTACTCGAAATGCTCGGGCTGCCCGCCGGGGACGTCGCTGGACGCCCGGTGTGCGAGTTGAATTTCGATGGTTTCGACGAAGCCATCTTCGAGCAGTGGCGCGCGGCAGCCGGTACTGAGCGCCTGCAGCCCGTCGAATTCGAGTGCAGCCGCGCCCGCAGCGCCGGCGCCAACCGCCTCTTCCGGCTAACCGCCAACCCCGTCCAGGACCAGTCAGGCCACCTGCACTATATCGTGGTGATCGGCGTCGACGACACCGAGCGTCGCCTGGCTGAGATTCGGCTGTTCGATTCCTCGCGACTTGCCAATCTCGGTGAGATGGCGACCGGCATGGCGCACGAAATCAATCAGCCGTTGGCTGTAATACGCATGGCGGCCGACAGTCTGCTTGAGGAGCTCGACACTCCGGAAGCAGCTGCCATGCCGACCGAGTTGGCGGAGTTCATCAAGGCCAAACTTGCCCACATTTCCAGCCAGACTGAACGCGCTTCCGGTCTGGTCAAGGAGCTACGCACCGTGGCACGCAAGCCGGCCAGCGATTCACTGCCGTTCGATGTCGCCGAGGCGGCCCGCATCGGCGGCGACTTGCTGCACGAACAGCTCAAGGCCGCGCGCATCGTCTTCAATCTCGACTTGCCGCCGCCTGGGCTTATGGCGCTGGGCGAGGCCGGCCGGATCCAGCAAGTGATCATTAACGTTGTCCTGAACGCGCGCGACGTGCTGCTCGGGGATCCCAGCCGGCCGTCAACCGGAACCCTGGGACACATCAAGCTCCGTGTTGTGGCCGCCCCGGCGGGCGGGCGCGCGGTGCTGACCATCGAGGATGATGGGCCAGGCATTCCCACCCAGGTCCTGCCGCGCCTGTTCGAGCCGTTCTTCACCACCAAGCCGACCGGCAAGGGCACCGGCCTCGGCCTGTCGATCAGCTACGACATCATCAAGCGCATGGGCGGCGATATCACTGCCGAGAACCGGTCCGAGGGCGGCGCCCGATTCACGATCGTCCTGCCGGCGCTCGGTCAGGTCTTGCCGGAGATACGAACCGCGGGCATCGTCACGTTAGCGCTGTAAAGGCGGTTTCGGGCTTTGACGGAGCCTGCTAAGTGATTGAAAATTTTACAATGCCCCAGAACGAAACTGACTGAGTCTGGAAGCGAATCCGGTTAACGTGACGACGCCCAGCACAGATATCGTCC
>Ga0137412_10001261_pt1 | contig 19440 bp, 18 predicted proteins | sample CZODoug2_1_16fun_FD_122160 | JGI IMG/M metagenome (GOLD analysis project Ga0137412, IMG submission 122160) | Vadose zone soil fungal communities from Angelo Coast Range Reserve, California, USA - CZODoug2_1_16fungal (Hybrid Assembly) | ecosystem: Environmental > Terrestrial > Soil > Vadose zone...
GAGATCAACGTGATGGAGCTGGGGGCTCCGGGAGCACTCACCTACTGAGCCGCCTACCGGTATCTCGGCGGTCAGGCGCCTTTCCATGATCAAGAGGGAGAAGTGGTCGCCAGAGCAGCCACTTCTCCCTCTTGATCATGGGGGTCGTGGGCCGCATCCGGCAAAACGACGTCCCTGGGCAGCACACCTAGCGCGCGGTGCCGTCGGCCTGCATGCCCTTCAGCACGGTGCGGGCGGCGTCGAGCGTCGCGTCGACGTCCTGCTCGGTGTGCGCGCCGGAGATGTGGTTGCGCTTCAGGGCCAGCGGCAGCATCAGGTGCCCGGCCTCGGTCATCCGCCGGTGGAAGGTGACGTAGGCATCGGTGTCGTTGCGCAGCAGGTCGCGGTAGCCGTGGATCTCGCCGGGGGCGAAGTAGACGCAGAACACGCCGCCGAATCCGGCTACGGTCGCGGCCAGTCCGAGCTCGTCGACGATCGCACGGAGTCCCGCGCGCATCCGATCGCCCAAGGCGTAGGTACGGGTGTAGAAGTCGGGGTTGGCGCGCAGATAGTCGATGGTCGCGATCGCGGCGGCCGAGCCGATCGGGCCACCGTTGAACGTCCCGGCCAGCAGGACATCGCCGCCGTGCCCGTCGAAGCGTTCCATCAGGTCACGACGTCCGCCCAGCCCGCCGATCGGCACGCCGTTGGCCATACCCTTGCCGAACGTCGTCAGGTCGGGCGTGACCCCGCAGATCTGCTGGTAGCCACCCAGCGCGTGCCGAAAGCCGGTGATGACCTCGTCGAAGATCAGCAACGCGCCCTGCTCGTCGGTCACTCGGCGCAGTCCGGTGACGAACTCCTGGGTCGGGACGAGGGCGCCCACGTTGTGCGGGATGGGCTCGAGGAGCACCGCAGCGATCTGGTCCGGGTACTGGGCGAACAGCGCCTCGACCGAGGCCAGATCGTTGAACTCCGCGATCAGCGTGGCGTCGATCATCTCTTCGAGGATGCCGGCCGACAGCGGGTCGCGGCCGTACGCGCGGTCCGGGGCGGAGATCACGTTGCGGGCGACGGAGTCGTGCGAGCCGTGGAATCCGCCCTGGAACTTGATCAGGTAGCGACGTTCGGTCGCGGCCCGAGCCAGGCGTACCGCCTGGAAGGTCGCCTCCGAGCCGCTCATGGTGGAGATCGCCAGGTCGGCGGACGGGACGAGCTCAACGACCCGCTCCGCGAGCTCCACTTCCAGTTCGGTGACGCCGAGTCCGATGAGGTCGAGGCCGCCGGTGAGGACGGCGCTCACCGCGTCGTTCACGACCGGTGCGTTGTGTCCAAGCAGGATCGCCCCGAACGCGGCGTGATAGTCCAGATAGCGCCGCCCGTCCAGGTCGGTGACCCAGGCGCCGTCCGCCGCGGCGAACGCGTAGGGCGCGCCGATGTACCGGGTAGCCGAGTTCACTCCACCGGGCAGGACCCGGGCCGCCGCCTCAGCGAGGGCGCGACCTCGGGACGGATCGATCGCCGACGGGTGGACGTCCTGGCGGGTCGCGGACATGCTCACTCTTCTCACATATGGAATGTTGTTCCAAGTGGAAGATAGGCTGGCCCCTGTGCACTGTCAATCAGCTGATCCGGCCGACCAGGCCCGACGGTTCTTGACAGGACCGGCCGTCAATGACGAGGATATCCGAGACATGGAAATACGTTCCGCATCGTCGCCGGAATGGTCGCGCAGATGAGTGAGGTGGGGGTCCTCGTCGTCGGTGCGGGATTCATCGCCGACTCGCACATCCGAGCCCTCACGGCGCAGGCCCGCGCCACGCTGGCCGGCGTGGTCGACGTGGACCCGGCCCGGGCGGCCGCGTTCGGCTACGCGCACGGCAATGCCCGCCACGGCAGCGATCTGGCCGAGGCCCTGACCTGGCCGGACGTCGACGCGGTCATCGTCTGCACCCCGAACGACACGCACGTGGCGATCGCCCTCGACGTGGCCGCCGCCGGCAAGCACCTGCTCGTCGAGAAGCCGCTCGCGACGTCGGTGGCCGACGCGCGCCGGGTGGTCGACGCGTTCGCCGCGGCCGGCCGGGTGGTCGCCGCGGCGCACACGCATCGCCGCTACGACTACGGCATCGCCGTCCGGTCGGTGATCGAGTCCGGCGCCATCGGCACCCCGGTCGCGGCTCGGCTCTCCATCCTCGGCGGCTGGATCTGGCCCGACTGGCGGGCCTGGGTGCTCGATCCGGAGCGCTCCGGCGGCCACTCGTTGCACAACGGCGTGCACCTGCTGGACCTGGTCACCTGGTGGCTCGGCGACGAGCCGCGCCGCGTGTACGCCCGGGGCCGGAGGCAAACCGCAGGCGAGCTGCGCATCTACGACTACCTCGAAATGACCGTCGAGTACGCCCGCGGCGGCACCGCGGTGTGCGAGATGAGCCGCGCCCACCGCCCGGGATCCTTCGGCTATCGCGACGTGCTCGTGGCCGGCACGGACGGCCTGATCGAGCAGGGGTGGGACGCCGAGTCGTCGCTGCTGTTCACCGAGGGCGGCCTGGCCCAGGTGCCCGCGTCCGGGGGCGACGCCTTCGCCCGTCAACTCGGCGCCTGGCTGGATTCCTTCGACGGCGGCGACCCGGTGATGAGCCCGGACGACGCCGTGCTCGCGGTCGCCCTGGGCGTGGCGTCCGAGCTGTCCATCGAGCGCGGCGAACCGGTCGAGCTGGCCGAGACGTTCGAGGCGGTCCGCGCATGATCGGCGTGCTGCTGGCCGGGTTCGCCGGCATCGGCGACCAGGACCACCAGAGTGCGATGTACCTCCCGGCGTGGCGGGCGCAGGCCGGCGCGCGCATCGTCGCGGTGGTGCCGAGCGGGGCCGGCGATCTCGCGACTGCGCAGAAGGTGGCCGCCGAGCTCGGCGTGCCGTGCCGCGACCACCTCGACGCCGCGCTGGCCGATAACAGCGTCGACCTCGTCAGCGTCGCGGTACCGCTGGCCCAGCGGGCCGACGTCGTGACCGCCGCCGTGCGGGCCGGCAAGCACGTGCTCGCCGACAAGCCCCTGGCCGCCACCCTCGACGAGGTCGAGGCGATCGCCACCGTCCTGGCCGCCCACCCGCGGGTATTGGTGCCGGCGCTGCCGCACCGCTTGGCCAGTCCGGTGCTGTCGGCCCGCGCGGCACTGGCGTCCGGTCGGGTCGGCCTGCCGTGGAACGTCCAGGCCGACTTCCTCGTAGCCGGTGGCTCACTCGCGCCGACCGGCGAGCTGCTCAACCTGGCTGTACATCCGGTCGACGTGTTGCACGCCCTGCTCGGCCTGGACGCCCTACGGGTCCACGTCCGGCGCGGCAACTACTGGCACGACGCGCCCGACGCGCCCGAGGATTTCGTCGCGCTGCTGATCGACTACGACAACGGCGTCACCGGCACCATCGCGACCGCGCGCACGGGCGAGCTGGACGGCGTCGCGCCGGGCAGCCTGATCCGGCACCGGTACCGGATCAGCGGCTCCCACGGCGTGCTGGACGTCAACGCCGGCAAACCTGCCCTGAGCGTGCGCACCGCTTCGGCCGCCTCGTCGCCGTGGGTCGGCGCGGGTCCGGTCGCAGCACTGGTGGACGCGACCTGCCGGGCGGTGACGTCCGGGGCCAAGGCGCCCGTCGGCCTGGACGATGCCCGCCACGTCCATCGGGTGCTCGACGCCGCCTACCGGTCGCTGGGGTCCGGACGACCGGAAGGCGTGACGACGTGAGGCTGGTTAGCTACGACCGGGACGGATCGCTGCGACACGGGCGCCTCGACGGGGCGGACGTGTACGAACTGGGCGACGGTGACCTACTCGCGCTGCTGCAGGACGTCTTCCCGCTGCACGTCTCCGACCTGCCACCCGCCCGGGCGCGCTACCGCGTGGACGAGATCAGCCTGCGCGCCCCGCTGACCCGTCCGGGCAAGCTGCTGGCCGCCGCCGCCAACTACCAGTCCCACGTGACCGAGACCGGCGGGGCGCCGCTGGACAAGTCGGCCCTGTCGCCGCGGCTGTTCCTCAAACCGTCGACCTCCGTCACCGGCCCCGGGGCAGCGATCGAGTTGCCCGAGCTGAGCAAGCAGATCGACTGGGAGGCCGAGCTCGGCGTGGTGATCGGCCGTCCGATCAAGGACGTCGCGGTCGCCGACGCCCTGGACGCCGTGGCCGGCTACCTGTGCGCCAACGACGTCTCGGCCCGTTCGGTGGATTACGGCATCGCCCGCGACACGGACGACAAGGCGGTGTGGTTCTTCGACTGGCTGGCCGGCAAGTGGTTCGACGGGTTCGCCCCGCTGGGCCCTTACCTGGTGACCGCGGACGAGGTGCCTGACCCGCAGGACCTCGAGGTGCGCTTCGAACGCAACGGCGTCCTGCGTCAGAGCGGGTCCACCCGCGAGATGATCTTCTCGGCCGCCGAGCTGATCGCGCACGCCTCGCGCCTGATGACGCTCGAGCCCGGCGACATCATCCTCACCGGAACACCGGCCGGCGTCGGAGCCGCGACCGGCGACTACCTCAGCGCCGGCGATCGGATGGCCGTGACCATCGGCGATCTGGGCACGCTGGATAACGAGCTGCGGTGAGCAAGAATGTCGTTGTCAACCGCTCCAGTAGGAGGCACGAGACCGTGGCCGCACCCGCACGCCGTAGCAAGTCGGCACCGATCGAGGAGGTGCGGCCGGCCTCGGCGAACTACCACGCGCACGCGCTGGTCCGCGGACTCGCCCTGCTCGAGCAGATGGCGACGCAGTCCCATCCGCTGACCCTCAACGACTTCGCCGACGGCACCGCGCTGCCCAAGAGCACCCTGGTTCGGCTGCTGAGCGTGCTCTGCGAGCTGGAGTACGCGGTGCGGGTGGACGATCGACCGTCCTACCGCCTCGGGCACAAGGTGCAGCGCCTGGCGACCGCCTACGTCTCCTCGCTCGACCTGTCGGTGGTCGCCGACGCCTACCTCACCCCGGTGGCCGAAAGCACCGGCCAGACGGCCAACCTCGGCGTGCTCGACGGTCGGCAGGTCCTGCACATCTGCGTCAACGAGCCGAACCGGCCGCTGCGGTTCACCGCGGCGCCCGGCACGCGCGACCACTGCTACTGCACCGGCCTGGGCAAGATGCTGCTCGCGCACGTCCCGGTCGACCTGTTGCCGGCGTGCGTCCCGCCCGAACCGTTCCCGGCCTTCACCGAGCAGACGATCACCTCGCTGGACGAGCTGACCCGCGAGCTGCGTCGCACCCTGCGTCGGGGTTACGCCGTCGACGACAACGAGCGCAGTGCCGGGCTGCGCTGCGTGGCCGTCCCGGTCGAGATCGACGGCGAGTGCCTGGCCGCGATCAGCGTCTCCGGGCCGTCGGCGGAGTTCACCGCGTCCCAGCAGAACTCGTTCGTGGCGTCGCTGCAGGAGGTGTCGGCGCAGCTCGCGGTTGATCCCGACTTCAACGCCGCACTGCGCATCGTGCACCGGTCGCTGCGCGCCGCCGGCGTCGCGCAAGACGACGCGGCCGGATCGTGGTGAGCCGCGGCGGCCCGCCCGCATCGTGAGTCTGCTGCTCACCGGTGGCCTGCTGGTCGACGGCACCGGGCAGGCGCCGGGGCGCGCGGACGTGCTGGTCCGCGACGGCCGCATCGCACGCATCGATAGGGCCGGTGCCACCCAGGACGCCGGAGTCGCATCGGACGACGGGGTCGAGGTCCGGGACGTGTCGGGCTCGATCGTGTGCCCCGGCTTCGTCGACATCCACACCCACTCCGACCTCACCGTGCTCGCCGGGCCGGCGGCGCGCAGCAAGGTGCACCAGGGCGTGACGACCGAGCTGGTCGGCAACTGCGGGCTGGGCGTCGCCCCACTGCCGGCCGGCGCCGACGTCCCCGGGATCCGCAGCGCCGTGAGCTACCTCGACCTGGATCCGGCGCTGCACTGGAGCTGGCCGGACACCGCCGGCTACCTGGACGCGGTCGCGGCCGAGCGGCCGTCGGTCAACGTCGCGACGCTCACCGGTCACCTGCCGTTGCGGGCCGGCGTGGTGGGCTTCGCCGACCGCGCTCCGACTACAGCCGAGCTGCACACCATGCAGGACCTGCTGGCGACGTCGTTCGCGCAGGGTTCGGTCGGGTTGTCCACCGGGCTGGCCTACGCCCCGCTGTGCTACGCCGGCGAGGACGAGCTCGAGGCGCTCGCCCGGGTGGTCGCCGAGCACGACCGCCTCTTCGCCTGGCACGTGCGCGACTACGCCGACGACCTCGTGCCGTCGGTGCAGCAGGCCCTGCGCGTCGGTGAGCGGGCCGGCTGCCGGGTGCAGATCTCGCACCTCGTCGCGGTGGGCCGGCGCAACTGGGGATCGGTCCGCCGCGCGCTGGATCTGGTCGACGCGGCCCGGGATCGGGGCCTGCCGGTCGGCGTCGACATCTACCCGTACCTGTTCGGCAACGCGCCGTTATCCCAGGTGCTGCCGCCCTGGGCGCAGGAGGGCGGCGCCGAGGCGATGGCCGCGCGGTTGCGTACCGACGACGCGCGCGCCCGGATCCGTACCGAGTGGCAGAACCGTCCGCTGGGTTGGGACGAGGTGACGATCAGCCGCGTCCCCGACGACTCGCCCGCCACCGCGCTCGTCGGCCGCAGCGTCGAGGCGGTCGCCCCATCGGACCCGGACGGGTTCGTGCTCGACCTGCTCGCCGAGCTCGGTTCGTCCGTGCTGATGATCGCCGGCGGTCGCAGTGAGGCCGACCTGCGCACCGTGCTGGATCATCCGGCCACGGTCGTCGCCTCGGACGGGCTGTGCCTCGACCCGGACGGCATCACCGGGGCCGGCGCGCCGCATCCGCGCTCGTACGGGTGCTTCCCGCGCTTCCTGGCCCGCTACGCCGAGCGGTCCGGGTCGGGGCTGGCCCGCGCCGTCGCGCAATGCACCGCGGCGCCGGCGCTGATCGCCGGGCTGGCCGATCGCGGGGTGCTGCGCGAGCGGGCGCCGGCCGACCTCGTCGTCTACTCGCCCGACCGGCTGGCCGACCGGGCCACGTTCGAGCAGCCGCAGCAGTACCCGGACGGGATCGAGCTGGTTCTGGTCGGCGGCGAGCCGGTCATCGACGCCGGCCGGCACACCGGGGGCCGCCCCGGGTCGGTGCTGCGCGGAAGGAAAGCCACGTGATCGACGTCCACACGCATTGCCACCTCCCGCAGCACTGGGGCCCGGAATGGCACGACCACTGGCAGCCGATCTACGGCCACGAGTACCCCAGCCGCACCCCGGCCGAGTACGACGCGGCGATGCGCGGGGTCGACCTCGCGTTCGTGTTCGGTATGCGGGCCACCGCGGCCGGCATCGACACGCCGAACGAGTACGTCGAGTGGTTCTGCGCCGAGACGTCGACCAACACGATCGGCTTCATGGCCCTGGACCTCAGTGACGACGACGTCCTGGACCAGTTGCGCGACGGCGTCGAGCGCGGGCTGCGCGGCATCAAGCTCTACCCGGTGCTGGCGCTGTTCGACCCGACCGACGAGCGCCATGACCCGTTCTACCGCGCCGCCGCCGACGCCGGGCTGATCGTCTTGTGGCACATGGGCGCGACGCCGAGCCCGGCCGGCAAGCTGTCGGTGTCCAACCCGCTCGTCGTGGACGAGGTGGCCCGCCGCCACCCGGACCTGACGCAGATCATCGCCCACCTCGGACACCCCTGGCAGCGCGAGACGATCGTGACCCTGCGCAAGAACCGCCGGGTGTTCGCCGACGTCTCGGCGTCCTGGGCCCGCCCGCTGGACGGCTACCTGGCGCTGGCCCGCGCGCAGGAGTGGCACGTCGTCGACAAGCTGCTGTTCGGCTCGGACTTCCCGCTCTGGACCCCGGCCGACGCCGCCCGCAGCCTGCGCGAACTCGCCGCGACCGGGCGAGACGGCCTGCCGCCGATCGAACCGGCGACGCTCGAGTGGCTGCTCGACGGCGACCCGCGCCCGGCGCTCGGCGTCGCCTGACCCGGCCCGGTTACCGGTTGAGGTGGGCCTTCAACGCGTCGAGCGGGCTGTCCCAGTCGCGGGCGAGCGCGGCCAGGTACTGCTGGGCTAGCTGCATCGGGGCCGACTGCAGCCGGTAGCGCACCCGGCGCCGCTCGCCCGGCTCGGCGACCACCAGACCGGCCTCGGTCAGCAGGGCCAGGTGCTTGGCGATCGCCTGCCGGGTGATGGGCAGCCGGGCGGCCAGGTCCGTCGCCGTGGCCGGGCCGCTCGAGGCCAGTGCGCCCAGGATGGTGCGTCGGCTGGGATCGGCCAGAGCGGTGAAGACCTGCTCGGCGATCGCCTCGATGTCAGGCGGCATCGAGGTAGTCGACCATTTCATCGAGCTCGCTGGCCCAACCCTGGGTGTGGGAGTCGTACAGCGTGCGATGGGCGTCTTCTGGCAGCTGGGCGAACCCGGTCTCGACGACTCTCAGCCGCGTGCCGGCACCGAGCGGTTCGAGCGTGAACTCGACATAGGTACGACGCGGATCGCTCTCGGGCAGCCCCTCGAGATTCCAGGTGTACCCGAACACGCTGGGCTCCTCCACCCGCTCCACGCGCATGTCGGCGACGTGCCCGTCGCTCCACTTCAGCTGAGCCGATCCGCCCGGACGCAGGTCGATCGTCGCCTCGTGGCCGAACCAGGCGGCCAGCCCCTCGGCCGTGGTGAGCGCGGCCCACACCTGGCCGGGCGGGTGCGCGACCTCCATGGTCCGCTCGATGCGATCGGGAAAACTCATCACAGCCTCCTCGTCAGCTCAATGCCGGTACGGCTGAGCGTGCCATTGCCGGGCGGTGCTCGCTGCGTGGACGTAGCCCGAACCAGATGAGCACGACGCTGGCGAGCGTGACGGTCACGTTCACGCCCAGGGCGAGGTGCAGGCCGGCGAGCTGCGTGCCCTGCGTCGCGGCGATGGCGCTCAGGATCGGGATGCCGACGGCGCCGGCCACCTGCTGGGTCAACGAGGTCAGGCCCGTGGCCAGGCCCTGCTCGTCGTCCGGCAGGCCGGAGGTCCCGGCGACCATGAACGCCACGATGGACGTCACGTGCCCGAAGAAGCCGATGAACAGCGCGGGGATCAGGATCGCGAGCGCCACTCGATCGGCGCCCAGGAACATCAGCGGAGCGGTCGCGAGGCCCTGCACGGACAGGCCTGCGGCCAGGACGTTACGGGTGCCGAAGCGCCCGATGAACCGCCCGGCAATCACCCCGGCGGCCACTGCCGCCAGGCCCGGGACGCCGAACACCAGGCCGGTGGCCAGCGGCGAGAGGCCCAGGACGTTCTGCAGGTAGAGCGTCATCAGGAAGATCATGGCGGGCTCCATAACGAAGATCACGAGACCCGCGTAGTTGCCCCACTTCACCGTGGGCCGTTCGAGGATGCGCAGCGGTGCCAGCGGCGCGGGCGAGCGCAGCTCGATGGCCCAGAACGCGGCCAGCAGCACGACGCCGACGACGGCCGAGGCGACGCTCTTCTCGATGACCGCGTAGATCACGGCCAGTAGACCGCCGGTCACGGTCATCGCTCCCGGCAGGTCCAGTCGCACGCGGACGGGCCGCTTGCTCTCCGCGATCAAGTGCGGGGTGACCAGCAGGACGACCACGGCAACCGGGACGTTGATGAAGAACGCCGCCCGCCAGCCCAGCAGGTCGATCAGAGTGCCGCCGACCAGCGCGCCGACGGTGAAGCCGCCGGAGAGCAGCGCGCCGTTGAGCCCGAGGACTCGGTCGCGCGCCGGGCCTTCGGCGAACGTGGTGGTGAGCAGTGACATCGCGGCCGGGATCGTCATCGCCGTGGCGAATCCCTGCAGTACCCGGGCCGTCAGGAGCATCTCGGAGCTGGACGCGAAGCCGCCGAGCAACGAGGCGGCGGCCAGCACGACCAAGCCGGACAGGAACAGCCGGCGGCGGCCGAACAGGTCGCCCAGCCGTCCGAACATGAGGGTGAAGCCCGCGGCCGGAAGAGCGAAGGCCGAGCTGATCCACGGTAGCCCGGTCGGTCCTAACCCGACGCCCGCGCCGACCAGCGGCAGCGCGACATTCAGGATCGAGAAGTCGACGGACAGCATGAACCCGGCGCCGAGCAGGACGAACAGGATCACCCGTTGCCGGGCGCTGAAGCGCGGCGGAGATGCGGCCTCGATGGTCGCGGGAAGAAGGGACATCACAGCCTCCAAGTAGCAACTCAATGGTTGCTACTCTATCGCAACCGACCGGTTGCGTCAATCGAGCGTCGTCCGGCGGCGAACCTGGCTACGGGGAACGGCTACTCGGCGTCGCTGTACCGGCCGACCGGCTCGCCCCCGAGGACGTCGATCGGCTGCGGGAAGTGGCAGGCCACCAGGTGCTCGGACGCCTGCGGGAGCAGTGGTGGCTCCTCGGTGGCGCAGATGTCCTGGGCCTTCCAGCACCGGGTGCGGAAGCGGCACCCGCTCGGCGGGTCGCTCGGGTTGGGGACGTCGCCGCGGAGCACGATCCGCTCGCGCCGGTCACCCTCACCGTTCGGCGACGGGATGGCCGAGAGCAGAGCCTGCGTGTAGGGATGCGTCGGCGTGGTGAAGATCTGCGGCCGGGTGCCGGTCTCCACGATCTTGCCCAGGTACATCACCGCGACCCGGTCGCAGGTGTGCCGGACCACCGACAGGTCGTGGGAGATGAACAGGTAGGCGAGCCCGAGCTCGTTCTGCAGCTGCTCGAGCATGTTGATCACCTGGGCGCGGATCGACACGTCGAGGGCGGACACCGGCTCGTCCAGCACGAGCACGCTCGGGTTCAGCACCAGGGCCCGGGCGATACCGATGCGCTGGCGCTGCCCACCCGAGAACTCGTGCGCGTACCGGCTGGCGTGCTGACGGCGGAGGCCCACCGACTCGAGCACCTCGTCCACCTTGGCCGAGCCGGTCCGTCCGTAGAGCTTCTGCACCCGCAGCGGTTCGGCGACGATGTCGTGCACCGTCATGCGCGGGCTCAGCGAGGCGTACGGATCCTGGAAGACGATCTGGATGTCGCGGGCGATCAGCTTCCGGTCCGGCCCCGACAGCGGGCCGAGATCCCTACCGGCGTAGCGGATCTGCCCCGACGTCGGCTCCTCGAGCCGCATCAGCAGCCGCCCGGTGGACGTCTTGCCGCAGCCGGACTCGCCCACCAGTCCGAGGGTCTCGCCGCGAACCAGGTCGAAGCTCACGCCGTCGACGGCCTTGACGACGCTGCCGACGTGCCGAAAGACGCCCCTGCGGATCGGGAAGTGCTTGACCAGATCGCGCACCACGAGCAGGGCGTCACTGTCGGCGGAACTCATCGGGCCAGCACCTCCTCGGTGAAGTGGCAGGCGGACTCGTGCCCGGACGCGACCTCCACCAGGGGTGGTCGGGTGGTCGTGCAGATCTCGCGGTCGCGGCCGATCTCGCAGCGGGGCTGGAACGGGCAGCCCGGCGTCGGGACGAGCAGGTTCGGTGGGCTGCCGGGAATGGGGGTCAGCGTCTCGGTGTCGTGCTCGAGCGAGGGCAGACTATTAAGCAGCCCGGCTGTGTACGGGTGCCGCGGGGACGTGAAGATGGTGCGGACGGAGCCGCTCTCCATGATCCGGCCGGCGTACATGACGATCACCCGCTCGGCCAGCTCGGCGACCACGCCCAGGTCGTGCGTGATGAAGATCGTCGCCGCGCCGGTCTCGGCCTGGGCCCGGCGCAGCATGTCCAGCACCTGGGCCTGAATGGTCACGTCCAGGGCCGTGGTCGGCTCGTCCGCGATCAGCAGGGACGGGTCGTTGGCGATCGCCATCGCGATCATCGCGCGTTGCCGCATGCCCCCGGAGAACTGGTGCGGGTACTGGTGCACGCGGGACTCCGGCTGAGGCACCCCCACGAGTCGCAACAGGTCTACAGCCCGACTGAGCGCCGCACTGGACGACGTCCGGCGGTGGTGGATGAGGATCGCCTCGGCGATCTGCTTGCCGATCCGCATCACCGGGTTCAGCGCGGTCATCGGATCCTGGAAGATCATCCCGATCTCTTCACCACGTACCTGGTTCAGGTGCCGTTTCGAGGTGTTGAGGAGGTCGGTGCCCTGGAAGGACACCGATCCGCCGACGATCCGGCCCGGCGGCTGGGGGATCAGCCCGAGCATCGACATCACGGTGACGCTCTTGCCGGAGCCGGATTCGCCGACCACGCCGAGGATCTCGCCCTCGTCCACGGTGAAGCTGACGCCGTCGACCGCGCGCACCGTGCCGTCCATGGTGCGGAACTGCACGGCCAGGTCCTTGACCTCCAGCAGCGGGCTGGTCATGACTGGCGCCCCGACTGCTGGCGCGGATCGACGGCGTCGCGCAGGCCGTCACCGACGAAGTTGACGCACAGCACGATGAGCGCGACCGCGATGCCCGGCGGCAACCACAGCCAGGGCATCGAGCTGATCACCGTCACACCCTGGGCGCTGGTCAGCATGTTTCCCCAGCTGGGCCGCGGGGGCTGGACGCCGAGCCCCAGGAACGACAGGGCGGCCTCCTGCAGGATGCAGTTGGCCACGGTGAGGGTGAAGATCACCACGATCTGGCTGAGCGCGGCCGGCAGGAGATGCCGGGTGATCAACCAGCCGCGCCCGGCCCCGACCGCGCGGGCGGCCTGGACGAATTCGCGCTCCCGCACGGTGATGACGACGCCGCGCACCACGCGCCCGGTCGTCGGCCACACGAACACGCCGAGGGCGACGATCAGCATCCACACGCTCGGGCCGAAGATGCCGGCCAGCACGATGACGACGACGATGCTGGGGAAGGACAGGAAGATGTCGGCGGTCCGCATGATCATCATGTCGATCCAGCCGCCGAACGTCCCGGCGATGGAACCCAGCGCCGCCCCGATGACGATCGCGAGCGCCGCGGCGGCCAGGCCCACGCCGATCGAGATCCGCCCGCCGTACACGAGCCGGGCGAACACGTCGCGGCCGGTGCCGTCGGTGCCCAGCAGGTGACCGTGGCCGGGCGGCCGACGGGTGTGCCGCAGGTCGATGGCGTACGGATCCAGGTGCATGACGAGCGGCAGGACGAACGCGGTCAGCAGAACGGCGATCAGGACGACCCCGCCGATGACGGCCAGCCAGTTGCGCAGGTAGCGGCGCGTACCCAGGGCGAGCGGCGACCGATGACCGATCGACGGCTCGTCCGGGGCGGGCAAGGCAGCAGTGGGTGGCCGGTCGGCGAGTACGGGCTCGGGCCCGTCGAGCAGGCTCATTTCAACACCACCCGCGGATCGACAACGGCGTACAGGACGTCGGCCAGCAGGTTGGACAGCAGCACCAGGATCGACACCAGCAGCGCGAAGGCGATGATCACCGAGTTGTCCTGCCGGGTCACCGCGGTCACCGCCAGCTGCCCCATGCCGGGCCAGGCGAAGATCTGTTCCACGACGACGGCGCCGCCGAGCAGGCCGGGCAGGAAGATCGCGATGACGGTGATGATCGGGATCAGCGCGTTGCGCAGCACGTGTTTGAACAGGACCTGCCACATCGGCATGCCTTTGGCCAGCGCGGTGCGTACGTACTCCGAGGTGAGTTCGCTGAGCATGCTCGAGCGCACGTACCGGGTGAGCTGACCGGCGGTGGCCAGCCCGAGGATCAGCACCGGCATGATCAGGTGCCGGACGAGATCCGCGGGCGACCCGTCGTTGGGATTGGACATGCCCGACGAGGGCAGCAGGTGCAGCTTCAGCGAGAAGACGTAGATCGCGATGATGCCCAGGAAGAACGTCGGCGTCGAGATCGTCACGAGGCTGACCACCGTGGCGAGGTAGTCGGTGATGCCGTTCTTCCGCACCGCGGCCAGGATGCCCAGCGGCAGCGCGATCAGGATGCCGAGGGCGAGGGAGAGGCCCATCAGCTCGATCGTCGGGCTGATGCGCTCGCCGATCATCGAACTGACCGGACGGCCGCTCGCCACCGAGTACCCGAGGTTGCCCTGCACGGCATTACCGAACCAGCGGAAGTACTGGACGATCAGGGGCTGGTCCAGGCCGAGGTCGTGGCGCTTCTGCGCGATGAAGGCCGGTGTCCCGGCGTTGTACTCGTCGATCGGGATCAGCCGACTGACCGGATCGCCCGGCGCCATGTGCACCAGCCAGAAGATGATCACGGTGATCAACAGGAACACCGCGATCATCGTCAGGATCCGCCGGACGAAGAATGCACCCACTCGTTGCTACCTCCTGAGGGACTGCGGTGCGTCCAGTCCGACGATCAGCCGGCCACCGTCCACTTCCAGGGCTCGAACCAGTTGCTGTTGTTCAGCGGCTGGAAGCCCTGGACCCGCTTGTTGACGCCGAAGAGATTGTTCAGGCTGTACAGCCACATCATCGACGGGTCGGCATTCTCGATCTTGGCGGCCTGCTTCCAGATGGCCGCCCGCTGCTCGGGATCCACCACTCCGGCCGCCTGGGCCACCAGCGCGTCGAGTTGCTTGTTGCAGTAGGAACCGACGTTCGGGCCGTCGGGCACCCAGCTGTGGCAACCGGTGGGAGGACCGATGTTCGACGGCTCGGTCTTGTAGTCGCCGCCACCGTAAATCACCATGTCGAACGAGTGGTTCTTGTACGCGGAGGTGAACCAGGACGACTGCACCTGGTCGAGCTTGAGCTTGATGCCGACCTCGTTCAGTTGCTGCTGCAGGACGGTCGCCGCGGCGTCGCGGTCCGGGTTACCGCCCGGAATCCAGGACAGCTTCACCACCTTGCTGGAATCCCAGTTCGCCGCCTTGAGCAGTTCCTTGGCCTTGGCCGGGTCGTAGGGGTACTGGTTGATGTCGGTGCCGGCCCAGATCGGGTCGAGGATGTCGTTGGCGACGACGCCGTGACCCTGCAACGCACTGTCGACCAGGCCGGCCCGGTCGACCGCGTACAGGAAAGCCTGTCGCACCCGGGGATCCTTGAACCGCGCCTCCTGCTGGTTCCAGGTCGCTCGGACGAATCCGGGAACCTTCACCTCGTCGACCCCGACGTTGGAGAATCCCTCGACGGTCTTGACGTCGTCGGCCGAGATCCAGGCGATGTCCATCTCACCGGTCGACAGTTCCTGCGTGGCGACGTCGGCCGTCACCGGCTTGACGTAGACGTCCTTCACTCCGACCGGTTCGCGGAATTTAGGGTTCGCCGTCACGTGGACGAACTGGTCGGTCTTGTAGTCGGTGAAGGTGAACGGGCCGGACCCGACGGTCGGCTTGCGGAACCACGCGTTGGTGCCGAAGTCCTTGATCGGCAAGGTGGCCAGCGTGTGCTCGGGCAGGATTCCGATCGCGCTCACCCGTCCGACGATGCCGACGTCCGGGACGGACTGCTTGATCACGAACGTCTGGTCATCAGGCGCGGAGAATCCGGCGATCGTCTTCGCCTTGCCGGCCTCGAAGTCGGCGAGACCCGTTACGTTCGTGAGGTAGGCCGACCAGCCACTGCCCGTGTTCGTGTCAGCCGCTCGGGTGTAGGTGAACACCAGATCCTTGCTGGTGAGCGCCTGCCCGTCGCTCCACTTCAGTCCCGGCTTGAGCTTGTAGGTGATGGTCTTGCCGTCGGCGGACACGGTCGGCGCCGCCGCGGCGGCCATCGGAACCAGCTTGCCCTGCGAATCGGCGAGCAGCAGCGTGTCGTAGATCAGCGAGTTCACTTGCTGATCAGGACCGGAGGCGGGGGCCAGCGGTCCGAAGACCCCCACCGGCTTCTGATACATGAACAGATTGAGCGTTGCCTTCGGTCCGGACTGGCCGGACTGGTCGGACTTACCGCTGCTGGGGCCCGAACAGGCGGCGAGCGCGAGCGCGGAGATCCCCGCGATCAGGATGGGGATGCGGCGTGACCTTCTCATGACACCTCGCTGTACCAGTAGGGGCGACATGCTCGCCGTCGCCGGCGCTCAGGCAGACATGAAACAATGTTCCGAGTAGCATCGTGCTCCGCTGGCTTCGTGTCAACTACGTGGCACGATCTGCCATGTGCCGCCGAGGCGTTCGCGTTATCCGGACCGGAACAGCGCCCAATTCCTAGCTCAGCCCTGCTGGTGGCGGAAGGCGCGCGGGGATACGCCAACGCGTCGGGTGAACGTCCGCGAGAAGTAGGCGGGATCATCGAATCCGGTCTGCGCGGCGACCACGTTGACGTCGAGTTTCGATTCCGCGAGCAGGCTCCGGGCTCGGGATATGCGCAGCTCGATCAGGTAGTTCTGGGGAGTGAGGCCGGTCGCGGCGCGGATCGCCTCGCGAAGCGCTCGAGTGGTCATTCCCAGGCGCTGTGCGCGTTCGGCCATCGAGAGCGGCAGCTGGGCTGTGCGGCCGAACGCCCGCAGGACCGGGTCACCGTCCGGTCTTGCGGACGGGTCGATACTTGCGCCGATCGCCAGCGCCAGCACGCGTTGCACGGCTATCGACGCTCGCAACTGGTCATGGATGCTCAACGTCTCGAGCGAGGCCCGGAGTTGTTCCATGAGCGCATCGAGGTCGGCGGGGATCGAGCGGACGGCGGTGACCGGCTCGGTACGCACGATGAGACCCAGCTCCTCGTACAGCTGGGCACCGACGCCGCCGAACAGCACCCATCGTTCGCTCCAACCGTCGTGGTCCGGGCCGTAGCCGTGCTCGACGCCGGGGAACAGCCAGATCAATGCGGGCGCCCGCACCGGGTGATCGGTGCCGGTCGCGTCCACGTAGCGGCCCCGGCCCGACGAGATGATCACGAGGCCGTGGCTGGGCAGCGACCGCCCGCGAAACGTGCGCAGCCGGCCGCTCTGGGCACCGGCGCCGAGTGCGCAGATCGAGTATCGACGGACCGGGTCGGGCGGGCTCCCGAAGACGTCCCACCGGTCGCTCTTGTCCAAGTCGGGCTCCCGTCGCCTGATAATCCAACAAGTTGACGTGATAGTCCATGGACGGATAGTCCAAGTATCGCTCATCGTGGAAGGCGTGCTGACCTCCAACGGCTACGTCCTCGACGAGTCACCCGATCGTCTGGGCCACCTCGAGCCGGTGCCCGCCACAATGCGCGCGGACGCGTCGGCGATGTGGTCGCGCCTGCGGGCGGACGGCTACCTGTATCTCGACGGGCACCTCGATCCCGAACTGGTCGAGTCGTTCCGTGGCTACTACTTCAGCCGGCTCGCCGCGACGGGACTCGTCGACCCCGGCTCTGCGCCGCGCCGCGGGCTCGACGCCGCGGGCGAGGTGGATCGGGCCGACCTCCGGCGCATCCTGTTCGACGAGATCGTTCCGGGTGCCTACTACGCGGCGTTGACCGCGCACCCCGCCATCCGCGACTGGTTCACCTGGTTCCTGGATGCCGCGGTACATCTGCATCGACGCAAGATCATTCGCCACGTCCGGCCGGGCGAGGGCGGGATCGGGACGGCGACGGCGGCGCACTACGACCTGCTCTATCTGCGCGAAGGCAGCGATCGCGTTCTGTCGATGTGGATCCCGCTGGGTGACTGCCCGGTCGAGATGGGTGGGCTCGCGTACCTGGAGGGAAGTCACCACTGGGTACTGGCGCGCGAACGCGAGGACGGATTGCGCCCGCCCGCCCGCACCCTCACCGCCGATCTACCCGGGCTCGCCGAACAGCACGACGCGCGGTGGCTGGTGGCCGACTACCAGGCCGGCGATGTGGTGGTGCACTCCGCCTACGTCGTGCACGCCGCCACCGACAACGTCGACCCGGGTCGCCGGATCAGGCTCTCGACCGACATCCGGTACCAACGGAGCGCTGATCCGATCGACTGGCGCTGGCAGGAGCACTGGCACGACCAGGACGGGCTGTAGCCCGCTGGGGGTAGCCGCCGTCCGATCGGTGACGCCGCGCGCCGACCCGGGGAAGTCCGTGATCGTCTCTGCCGAAACGACCATCGGTGGTCCATCGACCAGAGATGATCTCGGACTCGCAGGCGACTCAGTGCACCCGTCGCCTTACCCCGGCCAGATGGGACGTCGACGACGACCCGCACTGGCTTCGCGCACCGTGAGTTGTCATGCAGGTGCCAAGTGGCGAAGATCCGCGCGATATTCCGGGCTTTTGGGGTCTGGCGATTAGCCGATGTTCACTCCACATTCACAGGATTATCCGTAGTGGCTACCTCGCGATGAGATGGTCGGTTCCGGCCTGAGGCAGCCAGCTGCATACGGACTGTTTCGGACTTTGGGCCTTTTCAAGCGGCTGCTGCGGGCGGCGCTTGACACCGGGGTGGCCCGCTGTTGTCGATCGTGGTGGGGGGCGTGTGCGCGAAGCACTGCACAGCCGTCGCGCCGAAGGCGAGGCCCACAAGGCGCGCCGGCGGCTCGCAGACCCTCAACAGCGCGTCTTGCCGCAACGAACGGCGAGCGCGCGAAGCGGGGGGATCGGGGTCAGCACCATGTCTCGTGTCCGGCTACTCATCCACTACGGTCCGGCTTCCCTCAATCCGCGCACGATGGGCTGGCCGTTGCAGCCCGACTCGCTGTCCGGTGTCGCCGCGCGGCCCGAGTTCGAGCGCAAGGACGGCTGGTACGCGTGGCGGCTGGTCGGCGCCAACAATCGTGAGCTCGGTCGGAGCGTCACGACGTTCGTGTCCTACCCGGAGTGCCGCGATGCCGCGACGAACGTGCAGAAGCAGCTTGATCACATCTCGCCGAGCTTGCTCACCGACTCCGCCAGCGGACGCTGGACCTGGCGCGCGGACATCGCCGGCGAACCGGTCGCGAGTTGCCAGCGTTGGTTCGACCGGGAGCGGACCTGTCGAGCGAGCCTGGCCAACTTCGTCGACTCGATCGCCGCCGCCGAATTCGCGCCCGACGTCACGCCGCTACGTGACCGCGGCGCTGCCGATTCCGGTCGGGCCACGTCCGGCGGCAAGTCATGACCGACGTCGCCGCGCCGGAGCGGCCTGGGATGCCGGCGCCGCCGACGCAGCGTCCGCGCTCGCTGCGCAGCAACCTCGCGCCGTCCGACCGAGCCTTCCGGGGCGTTGCCCGGGGTGGCGGCGCGACCGTCCTGGTGATCATGGCCCTGGTCGGCACGTTCCTCGCCTACCGGGCCTGGAAAGCCCTGCACAAGGCGGGGTTCTCGTTCCTCACGACGCAGGACTGGAGCCCCGACGCGGGCCAGTTCGGTATCGCCGCGGTCATGGTCGGCACGATCCTCATCGCGCTGGTCGCGATCGTGGTGGCGGTGCCACTGGCGATAGGCACGGCGCTGTACATCTCCGAGTACGCCCCGCGTGGCATCCAGCGGACGCTGATCAGCCTCGTGGACCTGATGGCCGCGGTGCCCAGCGTGGTGTTCGGCCTGTGGGGCTTCAAGTTCCTGGAGTGGAAGATGACCGGCCTGTCGCGGTGGATCAGCGACTGGTTCGGCTGGATCCCGATCTTCAAGGTGGACGGCGTCACGCGGCACGACCCGCTGTCCACGCCGACCGTCTACACGTCGAGCACGTTCATCGCCGGCGTGGTCGT